>Ga0213859_10000006_pt1 | contig 99003 bp, 121 predicted proteins | sample PICome_2_FD_160133 | JGI IMG/M metagenome (GOLD analysis project Ga0213859, IMG submission 160133) | Coastal seawater microbial communities near Pivers Island, North Carolina, United States - PICO304 | ecosystem: Environmental > Aquatic > Marine > Coastal | place: USA: North Carolina...
TAACTGAAATAATGTGTGAATGTAAATTTAAGTAAATATTATGGAACTGAAAGACTGGTTAAACTCAATTAATCTTTCAAAAGAAGATTTGTCTGAAAATATAAAACAATATCCACCATATATCATTAACAAATGCCTATCCGGTAACCTTGATTGCATTCTTTATGCAAATGAGATGAATGTGAATCATCATTTAAGTAAGGATATGCAATATGCATTTTACTTACACGCCATAAGAAAAATGAGGAGATTTTCTCCTTGGATAAATAAAAAGAAAATTGAAGACATTGAGATTATCAAAAAATATTATGGTTACAGTAATGAAAAGGCTATACAATCTTTGAAAATCCTAAATAATTCTCAGATTAACTTCATAAAACAAAAATTTGAAAAAGGTGGGTAAAATGGTAAATCAATCAAGCGAACCTCAGGTAAAATGGTCTCCTGAGATGATGGTGGAAGTAATTCTCAATGAACCTGATGACTTTTTGAAGGTTCGTGAAACACTTACCAGGATTGGAGTAGCTTCAAGAAAAGAAAAGAAATTATATCAGTCCTGCCATATTCTTCATAAACAAGGTAGATATTATATTGTTCACTTTAAAGAACTTTTTGCTCTTGATGGTAAGCACGCAAATCTTACTGTAAATGATGTTCAGCGTCGCAATCGTATAGTTCGTCTTCTTGCAGACTGGGGACTAATTGGGGTTGTTAAAGAAGATGCTGTAATTGACATTGCTCCTCTTAATCAAATTAAAGTTATTTCATACAAAGAAAAGGGTGAGTGGATTTTGGAACAAAAATATAATATTGGGAAGAAAACAAAATCTCAAGATGAAGAATAAATAAATCTTTTTATCTCTTTGGGGTTAAAATGGCATAAAGGGAAGTAGGGTTTTTACTACTTCTTTTTTTATGTCTTGTGGTAATATATATTGTGGATGCCGAAAGGATCCACACAATCAAACCTCGCTTAACAAGGAGTTATTAAAATGACTAACCTAGCAAGATACACTTCTGCAGATCTTCCGCAGTTGATGGATAGAATCACTCGTAATAGTATTGGTATGGATCAATATTTTGATCGTCTCTTTAATCTTCATGAAACATCATCGAATTATCCTCCATACAATTTAGTTCATGTAAGTAATGTTGAGTCTAGATTAGAACTTGCCCTTGCCGGATTTAGAAAGAAAGAAGTCAATGTCTACACTCAAGATGGTAAACTTTTTGTCGAAGGTCAAAAAGAAGATAAAGAAACGGAAACTAACTACCTGCACAAAGGTCTGGCTCAACGGAGTTTTACTAGAGCATGGACACTCTCTGATGACACGGAAGTTAGATCAGTTGATTTTGAGGATGGGCTTTTGACAATTGTTCTTGGTAAAATTATTCCAGATCATCATAAGAGAAAGGATTGGTTCTAAATAATATTGGGCAATCCCCAAATATCGTCGCTGTAAAGAGGGGAACCTGGCAAAAACCAGGTTGACACCCCTCTTTTTTGTGGTATAATAAATTGAGATCCAAATAGACTATGACTGTAAAAATTGCTGTATTTAAATCTGGAGAGCAAGTTATTTGCGATATAAAAGAAGGATTTGATCAAGATAAACTCATTACATATCTGTTAGAAAATCCTTGTAAAATTAAAATTAATAGTAGGCATAAGTATTCTATTAATAATGAAGATCAGAAGGAACAAATGCACATTTCTTTGGAACCTTGGCCCACTTTTTCTGGAGATTCTGTAGTTCCAATTGTTACAGACTTTTTGGTGACTGCAGTTGAACCTGCAGCAGGATTGAAAAAAATGTATGAGGAGCAATTTAAAAATGAAACCAATCAAACTGATTCTATTGATGAACAATCAGATTCTGATCAGTCAGGTTGAAGAAGTAACCTCTGAGCTTGGAGAACCTGATTGTAGATTAACTGAACCATTTTTAGTAGATCAATCAGGTTCAACTTTATCACCTTGGTTGATTGAGTTTACAACTGAAAATCAATATATGATATCATCAGACAAAATTATAACTCTCTCTGATCCAAAACCAACCTTACTTGAAAAATATCAGGATTTGATTAAATGAAGTTTTATACAAACGTGCAAATGATTGGGAACAAGTTCCTAGTTCGTGGTTATGAGAATGGTGAGCACGTTATGTTCAAAGATGAATATAATCCAACACTTTATGTTAAAAGTAATAAGGAAACTAAATATAAAACATTAGATGGTGAGTATGTTGAGGCAATTCAACCGGGAACTGTGAAAGATTGTCGTGAATTTTATAAAAAGTATGAAGGAGTTCAGAACTTTAAAATTTACGGTAATGACAGATATGTTTATCAGTATATTTCTGACAAATATCCTCAAGATGAAATTAAGTTTGATATTAATAAAATCAAGCTTGTAACTCTTGATATTGAAGTGGGATCTGAAAATGGATTTCCTGACCCAAAAGTTTCTGATCAAGAAATTCTTCTTATTACAATTCAGGACTATTCTACTAAACAGATTATTACTTGGGGGAATGGTCCTTTTAAGAATAAGCAAAGTAATGTTTCTTATAGAGAATTTACAAATGAGTATTCTCTTCTAAATGATTTTTTATATTATTGGGAACATAATATGCCAGAAGTTGTTACTGGTTGGAATGTTCAGTTCTTTGATATTCCTTTCATTTATGGGAGATTGGAAAAAGTTCTTGGGGAAAAAAGAGCTAAATCATTTTCTCCTTGGGGATTGGTGAGTAAAGAGGAAGTATTTATCAATAATAGAACAAATTTATTGATGGATATTGGTGGAATTACTCAACTAGATTATCTTGATTTATATAAAAAATTTACTTATAAGGCACAAGAATCTTATCGTCTAGATCACATTGCTAATGTGGAACTTGGGGAGAAGAAATTAGATCACTCAGAATTTGATACTTTCAAAGATTTCTACACCAATGGATGGCAAAAGTTTGTAGAATATAACATCATTGACGTGGAACTTGTTGATAGATTGGAAGATAAGATGAAACTGATTGAACTTGCTTTAACTATGGCATTTGATGCCAAGGTTAATTTTGGAGATGTATTTTATCAGGTTCGTATGTGGGATAATATTATTTACAATTATTTGAAAAAGAGAAATATTGTAATTCCCCCAAAAGATAGGTCTGAAAAGAATGAAAAGTATGCTGGAGCTTATGTTAAAGAACCAGTTCCTGGTATTTATGAATGGATTTTGTCTTTGGATTTGACATCTCTATATCCTTCCCTCATTATGCAATATAATATTTCTCCAGAAACTCTCCTTGATGAAAAATATTCAGGAGTATCTGTTGATAAATTATTGAATAAAGAAATTAATATTGAAAATATTGACGGAAAATGTGTATGTTCAAATGGTTGTATGTATGATACAACTAAAAGGGGAATATTTTCAGAACTTGTGGAAAAAATTTTTAATGATAGACAGTATTTTAAAAAAGAAATGTTGAAGGAAAAAAATAGACTGGAGGAAATTGAAAGTGAATTAAAGAAAAGAGGAATTGATTTAAATACTTTATAATATAAATAATAAAGAGTGTTTAAGTCAAATGAATTATTTAAAATCTTATTGTAAGTTAATTAGAACTGCTGAAAAAAGAAATTGGAAAAGGAAAAATATTGATTTTTATATCGAAGAACATCATATTTTTCCAATATCAATCTATGGAAAAAATGACAGAATAGTTGGATTGACACCAAGAGAACATTTTTTGGCACATTGGTTACTTTATAAAATTTGTATGAAAAGATATGGTCTAAGAAATAATAAAACATTTAGTATGGGTTCTGCTTTTGCTATGATGTGTGTTACTAATGATTTGCAAGAAAGGAATTATACATCTAGGAAGTATGAGATAGTTAGAAATTGTTTATCTACTATAAGAACTGGAAAGTCTAGAGACGATATGAAAGGGAAAAAATATTTTGGGGCAAGTGAAGATGTTATAAAAGAAGGTATAGAAAAGATGAGGAAAAAGAAAACGGGAATGAAGATAGAATATCCAAAAAATAGAAAATCTTCTCCCTGTTCATCAGAAAAAATAAAAAAAATATCAGAAACTAGAAAAAATACAAGAGTTAAATTTATTTCTATGAGTGAAGAAGAATTTGAATTGTGGATCTCCAAACAAAATTTTTATAGGAAAGATGGTGCGAGAAATTCAAATGTTACTCGTACATTAATGTGGAGAAATATTCCTTTGGAGAAATACTATGGGACTTGATTATTCAAAAATTTCTACAGATGAGTTGAAAAAGCAACGTCAAAATTGTATTAAAAGTATTTCGAAATATACAAATAATCAAATGGCAAGAAAAATACAACTTAATAGTTTGTATGGGGCAATAGGAAACGCATACTTCAGGTATTACAAACTAGCAAACGCAGAAGCAATTACTCTTTCTGGTCAACTCTCAATTCGTTGGATTGAAAATAGAATGAATCAGTTTCTAAATAAGATTTTAAAAACTAAGGATGTAGATTATGTCATCGCATCTGACACAGATTCAATTTATCTTAATCTTGGACCTATTGTTAATAAATTTTTTAATAATAAAGTTGGGAACAAGAACAAGATTGTGGAACTCTTGGATAAGATATGTCAAGAGCAGTTTGAACCGTTCATCGAATCCAGTTATAAAGAACTTGCGTCATATGTCAATGCATATGAGCAAAAAATGCAAATGAAGAGAGAAAATATTGCCGATCGTGGAATATGGACTGCTAAAAAAAGATATATCTTGAATGTCTGGGATAGTGAAGGTGTTCGATATGAAGAACCTAAACTTAAGATGATGGGAATTGAAGCAGTCAAATCTTCTACTCCAGCACCTTGTCGTAAGATGATTAAAAATGCTCTTAAGTTGATGATGAGTGGTACTGAGGATGATGTAATTGATTTTATTGAGAAATGTCGCTCTCAATTTAATAAATTTTCGCCAGAAGAAATAGCATTTCCTAGAACTGTAACTGATGTGGAAAAATGGAAATCATCATCTGGAATCTATAGTAAGGGAACACCCATTCACGTTCGTGGAGCACTTCTTTTCAATCATTATATTAAAGAGAAAAAATTAACTAACAAATACTCTTTGATTCAAAATGGCGAAAAGATTAAATTTTGCTACTTAAAAAAACCAAACATTATTCATGAGAATGTGATATCTTTTATATCAGATTTTCCGAAGGAATTTGGTATTGACAAGTATATTGATTATGAACTACAATTTGAAAAAGCATTCTTAGAACCACTTAAATCAATTCTTGATGCTATTGGATGGAAAACAGAAAAAACAACTAGTCTGGAGGACTTTTTTTCATAATGGATTTTTTAAAGGACATTGTAAAGGAAATTGGTGACGATTACACACAACTTGCATCTGAAATTGATGAAACTGAAACTTATGTAGACACAGGTTCATATATTTTTAACGCATTAGTTTCTGGTAGTGTATTTGGTGGTGTATCTGGAAATAAAATTACTGCCATTGCTGGTGAGTCTTCTACTGGCAAAACTTTCTTTTCTCTTGCTGTTGTTAAAAATTTTCTTGATAGTAACCCAGATGGTTACTGCCTGTATTTTGATACTGAAGCAGCGATCACTAAATCTCTTTTGGAGAGTCGTGGAGTTGATACAACCAGAACTGTTGTTGTCAATGTCGTAACAATTGAAGACTTTCGTACCAAAGCATTGAAAGCTGTAGATATCTACTTAAAGAAACCTGTAGAAGAACGCAAACCTTGTATGTTTGTGCTAGACTCTTTGGGTATGCTCTCAACTGAGAAAGAAATCAAAGATGCTCTAGATGATAAGCAAGTTCGTGATATGACCAAATCACAACTTGTAAAGGGTGCATTCCGAATGCTAACTCTCAAGTTGGGTCAAGCAAAAATTCCAATGATTGTGACTAATCACGTATATTCCGTAATTGGACAATATGTTCCTATGCAGGAAATGGGTGGGGGTTGTTTAGTTGCGGGAACTAAGATACAAACAGAAAATGGTTCTATTCCTATTGAATCTATTCAAGTTGGTGACAAAGTGAGAACTATGTTTGGTTATTCATCAGTTACTCACACTTTCCATTTCACCGACAAAGATGTTTATGAATTGGAATTGGAGGATGGAGAAACTATTAGATGTTCTGGTGAACATAAATTTTTAGTAGATACTGGAGATGGTTATGAATGGAAATCTGTTACTGAGTTATTACCTTCAGATACTATCAAATCTATGTGAAAGTTGGTTCTGGACTAAATAATAATAGTTTAGTCCAGAACCTTGTTTTTATCAAATAAGTATACTGATTGTTATTTCCGTATTATTAATAAGGCAAATCTTAGGAAACTTCCTCAAATTACTGAATGTCATCATATTATACCTAAATCATTAGGTGGAGGGGAAGAAGCAGAAAACAAAGTATATTTAACACCAAGAGAACATTTTGTCTGTCACCATCTTCTTCTGAAAATGTTGGAGGGAAAATTAAAGCAGAAAATGTGTTATGCCTTTTATAATATGAAACGTAGTAATGGTAATGGTGTTAGATGTAAAAATGTCAATTCTTATGATAGAATAAGATCACACTACTCACATCTTACTTCGGGTGAAAACAATCCATTTTATGGTAAGGGACATTATGGATTTTCTAACCCGATGTCAAACCCTGAAGTTCGGGAGAAACATAAACAAATCGTTTCTTCACCTGAACATAGAAAGAAGATGAGTGATAAAATGTCTGGTGAAAATAATCCATTTTACGGAAGAACTCATTCAGATGAAACCAAGAAACATCTTTCTGAGTTGGCGTCTCAGAGAATAGGTAAAAACTCTCCCCGTTATGGGAAGAAACACAAACAAGTTGTTTGTGAACACTGCCAAAAACAAATCACTTACCCAATGTATAAGAGGTGGCATGGAACGAACTGTAAAATCTATAAAGAAAATAAAAACTGAAGATGTTTATGACATCACTGTTGAGGGAGAACATCATTATATTCTTGATAATGGTGTTGTGTCTCATAACTCTGGTCTTAAATATGCTGCTTCTACAATCATTTATCTTTCTAAAAAGAAGGAGAAAGATGGAACAGAAGTCATTGGAAATATTATTAAAGCAAAGACTGCAAAATCACGCTTGAGTAAAGAAAATAAGGAAGTAGAGATTCGCTTGTATTATGATGAGAGGGGGCTAGACCGATACTATGGTCTCTTGGAGCTTGGAGAAATCGGTGGACTTTGGAAAAATGTAGCAGGACGCTATGAAATTGATGGTAAGAAAATTTATGGGAAACAAATTCTTGCAGAACCTGAAAAATATTTTACGCCCGAATTAATGGAGAAACTTGATGAAATTGCGAGACACGAATTTAGTTACGGTAAGTAAAACACCATTATCACTATTTCCAATACCTGTTGAAATCTTTAATTTTAATAATCATTATCACGATTTAAATGTATCTTTAATTGAAGATATAATTAAAGAAAAGAATAATGATCCTTCTGGTGCTAATCACAGCAATATGTGGGGGTGGCACAGTAAAACAAATTTGGAAAGAGTTTATGAGAGTTTTACTAGACTCAAAGATATAATTGAATCATGTGGAAATGAGTATTGTAAACAGTATGGATATAAAGATGGTTTAGTATGCTCAGATCTTTGGGCAAATGTGAATGGTCCTAATGATTTAAATTTTAATCATCACCACGGAACTTCTGCTCTTGCTGGTGTTTATTATCCAGTCGAATCAATACTTGACTGTGGTTGTATTTTCAACTACACTAATAATAACCCATTAAAAGGTGGCACTTGGAATAATGTTGATGGGGGATCTCTTGTTTTTCAAGATCCTTCCTACGGAAAGAAAATCCATCTCATAAAGGATAAAGATTCTCCGTATAATGTAGATTTTTATCATTTATATCCAACTTCTGGAGTTTTGGTTTTATTTCCAACCTACTTATTGCATAGTGTACTTCCATTCAGAGATGATAAAACTAGGGTAAGTATATCTTTTGCATTTATCTATGGATAAAATTGAATTTTTAATATTGAAGTGTCTTATTAACAATGAAGAATATGCTAGAAAAGTTTTACCCTTTATTAAGGAAGAATATTTTGAAGAATTTGAGCAAAAGGTAGTATTTCAAGAAATTTCTAAGTTTATTCTTGAGTATAATAAAATTCCCACAAAGCAAATTCTTGATATTGAAGTTGAAAAACGTAATGATATCAATGGAGATCAATATAAATCCATAAGCCAACTAGTTGATAATCTTGATGAAATTGCTGTTGAATATAAATGGTTGATTGATTGTACAGAAAAATGGTGTAGAGATCGTGCAATTTATCTTGCCCTGATTGAATCTATTCAACTGGTAGATGATAAGGGTGATAAAAATAGAGATGCAATTCCATCAATATTGCAAGATGCTCTTTCAGTTTCATTTGACAATCACGTAGGCCATGATTATCTTCAGGACTACAAAGGAAGATTTGAATTTTATAATAAAAAGGAGGAACGAGTTGAATTTGATTTGGAATATTTTAACAAAATTACCAAAGGTGGTCTCCCTAATAAAACTCTCAATATCGCACTTGCTGGTTGTGTTCACCCAGAAACCAAAGTTAAGATTAGATTTAGGAAGATTTCTTGATTTTGGAGTTTGGTGCTGGTTCTCCTGTTCCAAATTTCCAACCTTCGTTTAATTTAGTATCAACATCTTCTGGAAGTATTCTTTTCCATCCTTTTGTTCCTGGTAAGTGCATTACCTTTTTGCCTTTGTGTGCCTTTCCTCCAAGAGATGCTCTTTCCCTTCTTCCTTGATTTGATGCCCAGTAATTAAATTCTTTTGATGCTCTCTTTTTTCCTCCAAGAGATGCTCTTTCTTTTCTGCCTTCTTCTGTGCTCCAATAATAAAAATTTTTAACTTTATTGTTTAGATATTCTTGTTTTTGAGTTTCTATTCCTTTAATCATCCATTCTTTTCTTTCTTCTACTGGTGTTGAAAAGAAACCAAGTTGATTATCTCTACAAAACTCTCCAATTATTTTTCTATGTTGTGGTGATAAATTAGCACCTAACATTTTCATAGATCTTAAATCATTTGGATTTTTGTAAATCTTCCAAAGTAAATAGTGTGCTATGATGTGTTCTCTAACATTCAAGTATGTGAGGTTGCAATCATCATCTGTTCCTCCCATATGTTTAGGAACAATATGATGCTCGTGTAGTCCTGAATATTTCTTATAGTTTTCTCTTCTTAACTTATTGCCTTCGCATAAGTTAGAATAGATACGATCAAACATTCCCTGTCCCTGCTACTGTTATTATTTATATAAAATGTGGATTGAAAAAGAAACATCAATTGCTGAAATCAAAACATTACTTGATAATGGATATGAGGTAGAAGTTGATTCGCCTGATGGATATGTTCCAGTCAATTTCTTTATTAACAAAGGAATGTATGATGAATATGTTTTAAAGGTTGATGGTGAAGAACCAATTAGGTGTAATGCCGATCATTTATTTGAAACATCTTTTGGGTGGATGAAAGCATCGCATCTTTTTGAAAAATATAAGACAAATCATTTTTTAACTAAAAATGATTATAAACTTGGTAGTGTCTTTAAAACAGGAAATCAAATACCTATTGTTGATATTAATGTAAATCACCCAAATCATAGGTATTATACTAATGGTGTTTCTTCTCATAATACTGGTGTGGGTAAATCTCTATTCATGTGCCATGTGGCTAGCTCCGTCTTGCTCCAAGGGAGGAATGTACTCTACATTACAATGGAAATGGCAGAGGAGAAAATTGCTGAGCGAATTGATGCAAACCTTTTAAATATCCCAATTCAGCAATTGACAGATCTTCCAAAGTCAATGTTTGAAACCAAAGTTACAAACATTTCTAAAAAAACTCAGGGAACTTTTATAATTAAAGAGTATCCAACTGCTTCTGCACATGCTGGACACTTTAAATCACTTCTTAATGAACTTGCACTTAAGAAATCATTTAGACCTGATATTATTTTCATTGATTACCTTAATATTTGTGCTTCCTCTAGATATAGGGGAAACCTTTCTGTCAATTCTTATTCGTATATTAAGGCAATTGCTGAAGAACTTCGAGGATTGGCGGTGGAATTCAATGTCCCCATCGTTTCTGCTACTCAAACCACTCGCAGTGGTTATGGTAGTTCTGATGTTGAACTTACTGATACTTCTGAATCCTTTGGTCTCCCTGCTACTGCTGATCTTATGTTTGCCCTTATTAGCACTGAAGAGTTGGAGGAGTTGGGGCAGATTATGGTAAAGCAACTGAAGAATCGTTATGCTTCAACTGATAAATATAGAAGGTTCGTCTTAGGAATTGATAGGTCAAAAATGAGATTATATGACTGCGAGCAATCAGCTCAAGAAGATATTCTTGACAACAGCAAAGAAGACGAGTATGATTTCCATGAGGAAAACAAACCCAAGAAAACATTTGAAGGATTTAAATTCTAATATGACTAAAGAAATTGATACTAAAAAGTACATCGAATTTGTTTCTAAAACTACAAGTGCTCCAAGTTCTGATTATGCTGCACTTATGACTCGACTGACTCAACTAGAAACAGAAGATGCAAATGTTCCAAAACTTATGACTGCCGCATTTGGACTTTCTGCTGAAGCAGGTGAATTTACTGAAGTTGTAAAAAAGATTTTCCTTCAAGGCAAACCATACAATGAAGAAAATGTATTTCATATGAAAAGAGAACTTGGAGATATTTGTTGGTACATGGCCCAAGCATGTATGGCACTTGATACTTCATTTGAAGAACTGATGCAAATGAATTATGAGAAGCTAAGTGCAAGATATCCAGAAGGAACTTTTGATGTATGGCGTTCTGAAAATCGTAAGGATGGAGATCTTTAATACTTAGACCCTTAAGGGTCTTTTTTTATAAATATCCATAGAACAATATAAAGTATTTCAAATGGATTCTAGAGAACTTTTGGGACTTATAGAAGCATATACTGCAGTATATAATGAAGATCTTCGTGAAGATCTTTATGAGGAGTATGAGTATGTTGATAATCTTTACGATGAAGAACTGGAAGAAGTTGTAGAAGAAGTTATCTACGATCTTCTTGATGAAGGATATGATTTTGAAGATGTCGAAGATATTCTCAAAGTAAATCTTATTGGAGAAGTTCTTTCCGAAGCAAGAGTTGATATGGCAGCTCGTGCAGCAAGACGTAAGGAAGCAGATGCAGCATCTGAAAGATCTGCTAAAGAGGCAAGAGGTAGAGCAGCAGCAAAAGAGAGATCTGAAAAAAGAGCAGAAAGAATTGCAAGAGTTAAGGGTGCAATTAAAGGTGGGATTGATAAAGTAAAATCTGCTATTAGGTCTGGAGTTTCTAAAGCAAAGGAAGCTGGAAGACAGGCTAAATTCCAAGCAGTAGATAAAAGAGTTGCTAAATATGCAACTGATAGGAATCTTCATCCATCTGCAGGAATGGCAGCAAGATCTAAGGATCCTGAAAAGAGAAGAGCATTAAGAAAAAAAGTTGCTGGTGATATTGCATCTAGAGCACAAGTTGCTGCATATAATAGAGGAAGAGAAGTTGCTCAATCTGCAAGTGATACTGCAAGAAGAGCAAAGCAAGGTGCTAAAAATTTGGCAACAAGAGCTGGCAGAGAAGTATCTGGTGCTAAGTCAGCAGTTAAGAGTGGAGTAAAGGGGGCAATTAGAAGAGCAGCAGAGAAAGTTGCTTCTGGTGCTTCTAGAGTTGCTAAGAGAATGAGTGAGGATTTTGAAGTTTGGGTAGAAGATCTTTTAAATGAAGGATATGATCTTTCTGAATATACTTGGGAAGAACTTGGTGATATCTATCTGTCTGAAGCAAAAAAATTAAGACCTGCGTCAGAAAGAATGGCAAGAACAATGACTTCTGCAGATAGAAAAAGGCAAAAAAGAGAACGTGAATTGAGAGATGCTGGACAGCAAGCATTGGCAGATATTCGTGCATTGTCTAAAGCAGAAAGAGATAGATCTTCTGTAAATAACCAATCTTCTTCTAATCGTTCTACTCCTGATGCAGAAGTTCGCAGGATTCCAAAAGGACAAAAGGTTGATAGACTTGCAATGCAAGCAAAGAAAGCAATGGGTGAAGAAGTTGAAGTTTTTGATGTTGTTTTAGATTTTCTTTATTCTGAAGGTTACGTAGAAACTTTGGAAGAAGCAGAGTGGATTATGGCAAATGAATTTGACTCTGAAGATATTGATGCCATTTTAGAGGTATATGAATTGACTGAAGCAGGAAGAATGCATAGTTCATCTGCACAACAAGCAGGATTCAAGAAAATTAAAGATATGGAATCTGGTGGACCAGGTGCTGGTAAAGTTAGAAGTGATGGTGAAATCAGAAACGAAAGGGGTGGACAAGCATTTTTAGATAAAATTGCTGCAGCAAAGAAAAAAATGAAGTGACATAGTAAGACCCCCCCCCTTGACAAATCTGTTGAGGGGGTTTTATACTATTAGAACTTACATGAGATTATGGTAGATCTAAGAATTGGCAATTGCATTGAATTGGCAAAAAATCTTGAAGATAATTCTATTGATTGTATAGTAACTTCTCCCCCATACAATAAGTGTGGTGTTGGTGGAGGATTATTTCGTAAAATTGAATATGCAGATTTTGATGATACTCTTCCAGAACAAGAGTATCAGATTCAGCAAATCGAACTTTTAAATATTTTATTTGAAAAAATAAAAACTTCGGGATCTTTATTTTATAATCATAAAGTTAGATACTACAAAGGCAGTGCAATTTCTCCCTGGGAATGGTTGACTAAAACTAAGTGGAATATTCGGGAAGAGATAGTTTGGAATCGTGGCAGTGGCCCCGAAATTTCTGGATATAGATTTATTCAAACAGATGAAAGAATTTATTGGTTGTGTAAAGGAGATAAACATCCACGTTTACCTAGACGTTGTGCTGAATGGACTAGTGTTTGGAAATTTAACCCTGAAATGAAAAATCCTCATCCTGCTCCATATCCAATTCAACTTCCTGCAAGATGCATTCATGCTGTAATGCAAGAACCTGGTGTTGTTCTTGATCCGTATAGTGGATCTGGAACAACTGGACTTGCTGCAACTCTATTGGGACATCAATACATAGGATTTGATTTGTCTGAAAAATATCATGAAATGGCTAGGAAAAGAATTGAAAATCCATCTGAAACTGATATTAAAAAGTTTTTTGATGAAGTTGGAAATAATGTTCAAACTTCTACAAGTATATTTGATAGATTGTAAATATAAATAATTTTAGGATATAAAATCTAAAAAGTTTGTAGTCAAATATTATGGCTAGAAAACTAAGAAAGAGCTCTGTAAAATTAAAGCCACTTTTAGTTTCACAAAGAGAAAAATTAAAAAAGCAAAGATCTAAAAGTAGAATTGAAATACTTCAGGAAAATATAAAATATATTAGTGATCCTGAAGATATAATGATAGAAATTATTGATTTATTTAAAGAAACTCATGTAATTCCTGAAGTTGGAAATTATTATACTTTCATATATAATGCAAAAACTCCAAATTTACTATATGATCAACATCCATTAATTGCCGCAATAGAGAATCATAGATGGGGATTTAGAGGTTTAAATTTTCATTGGAATGAAATTAGAAATTATACTTGGAATGAAGTTGCTGGATTTTTGCATGTAGTGGAGGATGATGAAATTATGTCCATGAGAAATATAAATTATGCCAAATATATGAGAAAATAAATATAGTATAATAAAAAAAAGTATGAAAAAATTCTCTGCATTTATATCAGAAGCAAAAGAATCTCTTGCATCTCAAAGAGCCAAAAAGATGGGTCTTAGGGGAGATGGTCATGGATCGTGGTATAATGCAGCTGGAGAATTTATTGCTAAAACTGAAGGTGGGGAATTAAAATTTTATACCAAGGGGCAGAGAACTCCTGGAAAAGATGTTCCTCCAGACCAGCAAAAAAAACCTCAAGAATTTCAAAAAGTTCAGCAGCAAGAACCGGCACCAGAAGATAGTGAAGGTAAAAAAGTAACTTTAGTATTTGGTAAGTTCAATCCACCAACTAAAAAGAATCTGCAATTGTTCAACTATGCAAAAATGGTTGCTGCTGGATCTGATTTGAGGATTTATCCTTCTAGGTCACAAGACTCTAATATGAATCCTTTAAAACCAGATACTAAAATTGAGTTTATGAAAAAAATGTTTCCATCATTTAAAGATAATATTGTAAATGATGATGAGTCTAATACTATTTTTGATGTTCTCAAAAAAGTTGAAAATGATGGATATAGTGATGTAACTATTGTGGTTGGATCTGATAGACTTGGTGAATTTAAAAGTCTTGCTCAAAAATATAATGGAACTCTTTATAACTTTGATGATATTAGTGTAGTTGCTGGTACTGAGAAAGATGGCGATAATGAAATGTCATCCAAAATGAGGGAGTTTGTTTCCCAAGACAATTTTGCTTCGTTTAAGTCTGGACTCCCTTCTAATTTTAAAGATGGTGAAAAATTATTTAAAAAAGTAAAGTCTGGAATGGGATTAGATGCTAAAAAAGAGGGAGTTGAATTGTGGAGAATTGCTCCCAAATTAAGATATAAAAATCTCAGAGACAATTATATTGGAGGTAATATTTTTAAGAGTGGAACAATTGTGGAAAATATTAATACTGGATTGAGGGGTAAGATTATTCGTCGTGGAACTAACTATCTCATCTGTGCTACTGAAGAAAATCTAATGTTCAAATCTTGGATTACTGATGTAGTAGAGAAAAAATCATTTACTGATGTATCTGGTGTTCCTGCAGATCAAAGAGAAGTTGGAACTCCAGCACTTACCAAATACACAATGAAAATGGCAGATGTGAAGAAAATTCGCAATTTCATAAATAAGTATAAGGCTAAAAAGTAAAACATTTTATACTCATGACTCATCTTAACGATATTAGTAAAGTTTACTTGGAAGAAGTTGCCAAGAAAAAGGAAGACAACCAATATCTTGAGACTGACTTTAAAAAACGTCAAGAAAATAATGAGAAAGCTCGTAAGGATCTTATGAAAGGTCCTCAGATGAAAAATCCACATTTTGAAGAGAAAGATCCATTTGGCAGACCTGGTGGCAAGTATGGTGGTGTTCCCAAAAAGGGTGGTGGATATGATAGGGCATATCAAGCTAACATGAAAAAGATTAAAGAGTTGGAACAGAAAGAAGCACTTGATCCAGTAGGGCAAGAAGATGCAGATGTTGACAATGATGGTAAGGAGAATACTAAGTCTGATAAGTATCTTCTAAAACGCCGTAAGGCAATTTCTAAAGCAATGAAAGAGGCAGTTCATTCTACTGCTAAGCAGATGCATTCTCCGCACGAAGTTCCTTCTGGAAATCTAAAAGATCTTGTAAAGAAGGCAGTCAAGAGAATTGATACTGATGTTGATGGTGATACTGACAACAATGATAAGGCAAAGGGAGAACTTGGTGAGTTTATTCCTGGTGTAGGAAATAAAAGATTATATTCAACAACTAGAACTACAACAGCAAAAGAATCATTCTCTAATTGGAGAAATGATCTTCGTGAAATTGCTGGGGAAATTAGAGGATATGAAAAGAAAACTGGAAAGAAAAATGAAAGAACTAATGTAAATAATACAATCAATATTAATCCAAAACTTTCTGAAGGAGTAACCATTCTTGAAATGGTTGAAATTTCTGAAGAGCAAGAAATTCAAACTCTAAGTCATGCAGTTGATTTCTTTTTTGAGGAAGGTATCAATGAAGATGGTCTTGAAATGATTATTGAAGATTTGGGTCTTGAAGAGTTTGTTGACTTAGTATATGAAATTGGATATGAAACTTTAACTGAAGCAAGAACTCTTGTTACTAAGAAAAAAACTCCTAAGAAACTTCCTAAAGGAACTGCTCCAGCAAAAACAACCAAAGCAAGAGTTGTTAAATCTGGCACAACAATGAAAGCAGCAGCACCTTCTGGTGCATTTAAGAGAAGACCTGCTGCAGCTAAAGCAGTGGAAACTGCTAAGCAAGAGCAACCTAAGAAAAAACCAGTTAGAGATGCTATTGCAAGAGGTATCTTTAGAGCAGTTGACGCATACAAAGCAGGTATGGAACGTCATAGGCAGGCAACTAAGGGAATGGGTAAAGCAGCAAAAGAAACTGGTAAGACCATTGCCAAAGCTGCAAAAGTAACTCATGAAGCTGGTCGTCGTGCTGGTGAATCTAAAGTAGGGCAGGCAGTTAAGAAAGCAGGTGCTGCTGCTATTAAGACTGGAGTTAAAAAGGCAAAGGAAGGTATTAAGTCTTTGAAAAAAGAAGAACTTGAACTTCAAGAAAAACCTTTTGATGTCTATGATACTAGAAATGATGTGTATCTAGCTAGAGGATTAAAAACTAGAAAGGGGGCAAGAAGAAGAGCTGATAGAGCAGATACAGAATATGGTGCTATTACAACTAAAGTGATTCCTACTGGTGATGATAGACCAGAAGTTAAATATAAAACTAAAAAAGAAGAACTTGAACTTCAAGAAAAATCTATGAGTGTTTCTCAGCAGCAAGCAGCAGGTGCAGCACTTGCAGCAAAGAGGGGTGAGATTGATCCATCTGAACTTAAGGGTGCATCAATTCAAATGTATAAGTCTATGTCTGAAAAAGAACTTCGTGACTTTGCTAAGACTAAGCATAAAGGTCTTCCTAAGAAAAAGGAAGTTGAAGAAGCAGTGGAAGCTCCAAAGAAAAATGATAAAAAAGAAGAGCAAATGAAAAAGCAGCAACTTGCAAAACAGCAAGAAATGATTAAAAAACTCCAAATGCTTCAAAGACAAAAACTTCAAATGCAGAGGCAAGGAAGACTTCCTATGGGAACTGCTATGGAAGAAACTGCAATTGATAAGGTAAGAAAAAGTATTGAAAAGGAGTATGGAAAAGGTATGATCTATGATCCCAATAAACCAAAACCAAAAAGAACTCCAAAAAATCCAGTTGATTCTCGTACTACAAGAGAGAAAGAAACGCAGGGAAGATATCTTGGTGGTGGTAGATACGCTGGAGACTGATATGGCCATTTATGGTGGAAATGATCCTGAATATTTAAAAAAACAAAAACTGAAAAAAATTAAAAAGAGTCTTCCTCCTGGAGTTGGATTTCAGGGAAGGTATGATCAATATGGTAGAGAATATGACACTACTGCTGGTAAACTAAAAGAAGCTCTTTCAAGATCAACATATCATTCTGATTTTGCAAAAAAAGACTCAGAAAAAGAGGAAGAGCATCGTCAAAGAGATGCTCGTATGAAGCATGGTAAGAGTTGGAAAGAATTTACTGACGATGTTGAGAGTGCTAAAAGTAGAGTTGGTAAAGGTGAGGTTAAATGGTATGATAAAAAAAATAAAACTTGGAAATCATCAAAATTCGAACGTGTCCCAAAACCATTTTCTGATAAATAATTGAGGAATTAATTTTCTCGATATTCAATTTATTAAAGGAGGGTACAGTGTCTAAAATAGTAGAACTAGTTAAGCCTGTAGTATTTGCATTCATTGGGTCAAGAGAAGTAAAAGAATTTGTTATTCAACTTCTAGAAAAATATGTTTCTAGAACAGATAACTCAGTTGATGATGTTGCAGTTCAACTCATCAAAGAAAAACTTCTTCCTAACGAGTGATAGGGTTTTAAACTCTATTAAACAAAATAGAATAATTTAGGAGAGAAGTAAGCACTTCTCTTTTTTTATAAATATTTTTAGTTAAAACATTTAAAGGTAAAAAGATGGCACTCTGGGGCAATAAGGATTCAGTTTACTCTGACGGTACTATTTCAGTAAATCTTGAAACTAATACTATAGAGGGTGGCGTTGGTGTTGTCACTTTCACTACCTCCGGAATTAGTACCGGTGACGTAATCGCAGTGGGAACTGGTGCTACCTACGGATATGCAATAGTAGCAGGATTTACATCCACCACAATTTCTATTGCTAACACTGCAGATTTTGTTTCTGGACTTACAACTGTTCCTTCAGGAACTTCATACTTTATTTCTCAAGAACCAGTATACACTCTTGGAGATTCTACTTACAGAGCACCTGAGTCTAAAACTGTTGGATATTCTACAAGTCCAGTATTCACTGGGGTATTTGGTGTGGATGAAATTGAGGTTGGAATAGCAGCAACAACTGCCTATGCAGTCACTCACGGTGGATGGGTTGGACTCACAACCTATATTGATATGCATGGAAATTTGAGAGTTAAGAATGAAGTTTTAGTTGCTGGTGGCATTCTTACTACTACTGATGCTCCTGATGATACCTACTTCCCAGATGCTTGATAAATATAAGAACTGAAAATTAAATATGCACTTTAATGAATTAAACCGAGATAATTTTTTATTATTTGCAATAAAAAATTATGAGAATCCTCAGGCAGTTACAAAAGATGATTTTAACAAAGACCTGAATCATTTTAAGTATATTAAAAGATTACTTAAAAGATATAAAAAAACTGGTGAAATTAAAAGTCATCTTTTGATTAATCATTTTTTAATTTTGTATAATGTTTTTGGTGAAGCTACTACTCCAATGTTATTTTGTAAATTAGATCCTGAGTATTGGCCACAAATAAAAACTTTTTTAGTATTTTTAAATAGACTTCCGGAATATCCAAAGTCAGATATTCATGATATAATGGTCGATATTGAATGCCTAAAGCAGCTAAATAAAATTTACAAATCAGATGGAAAAAGTTGATAGAGTAATTGAATATTTTAGATCTCTTAGAGAAGATGCTCCGACTATGAATGTTGGATCTGGAAAAATTGCAGGAACTCGTGAAGCTGGTGATGATCCTCCTGTTTTTAATAGAAAGAAAAAGAAAAAGTATATCTATGGTCCTCGTAAAGTTTGGATAGATCACCTGAAAGATAAATAATTAAAAATGGCAAAGTGAGAAAACGCTATAGGATTCTCATAATGTCTCCTTTCAAAAAAAATATCAAATTAGATACAGATCAAGAATCAGTCAGAGTTGCTATTCTTGAGCAAAAACTTACAGATTTTGTTGATGTCGTAGGAAAACTTGATGCTGCTATTGAAAAGTTAAGTGAAGTTAATGGTAATATTTCAAAAATGCTTGCAGTTCACGATGAAAAATTGACACAATCTGCAAAAGATGATTATCTAATTATGAAATCAATTGAAGAAATTAAAGAGCAAAATAATGCTGATCACAATAAAGTTTTAGATAGAATTGAAAAAATAGAATATAAAATTCAAGATTTTGGTAAATTTAGATGGATGACTATTGGAATTGGAGTTGCCATAATGGTTGGGATTAGTGGATTGACAACTTTGGCATCTGGAATAATTAGAATGGAAAATAAAAATTCATCTCAAAGTAGTTATGTCAAACAAATCAGTCAGATATAGTTTGATATCATATTGTCTTCACAAAATCTCAAACTCTGTGGCTAAGTGGACAAGTTTAATCTCAGATATATGTAAGCAGATACTTGACTGATATCATAATAGTTGCTATACTTTTCTGAGGGCATTTTCTCCAAATGGATTTTATTGACATAAAATATATTAATATCATTTCAACAAGACTTTCTAAGTTTAAAAAAGTTAAAGCCAATTTATACAATTTTAGATGTCCAATTTGTGGAGATTCTAGGAAAAATAAAAACAAAGCGAGGGGATACTTATATGAAGTAAAAAACAATACAAATTATAAGTGTCATAATTGTGGAATAAATATTTCATTCTCAAATTTCTTAAAGGAAATTGATAATACTATTCATAAAGAATATTCTTTTGATAAATTTAAAGAAGGCAAAACTGGTAAAAATTTTGTAGTAGAAGAACCCAAGTTTAATTTTGAAAGTCCAAAGTTTAAAACTCGAATAAATTTACCTAAGGCATCTGAAAATGAAGATGCAAGGAAGTATTTGGAAAATAGAAAATTAGATCCTGATAAATTTTATTATGCCGAAAAATTTAAATATTGGACAAATACTCTTAAGAAAACATTTGATAATATTGATTATGATGAACCTAGAATAATAATTCCACTATTTTATGAGAAAAAATTGATTGGATTTCAAGGTAGAGCACTAGGTAACAGTAAGATTAAATATATAACTATAATGTTAGATGAAAATGCGCCAAAAATTTATGGACTTGATACTATTGATGAGAAAAAACCAATCTATGTGGTCGAAGGACCCTTTGACAGCACTTTTGTCAGCAATTGTGTGGCATTGTGTGGCAGTGACGGTGATGTGGGTTGTCTTAAGGGAAGCGATATTATTTTTGTGTATGATAATGAACCCCGTAATAAAGAAATTGTTGATAGAATTGACAGAATTATTGAAAGAGGATATAAATCAGTCATCTGGCCGAGTAACATAAAGGAGAAGGACATAAACGATATGGTATTGGCTGGACTGGATGTTCAGTCTGTGATAGAATTAAATACTTATTCTGGATTACAAGCAAAAATAAAGTTTACTACTTGGAAAAAAATATGAGCAACCAATCAAATGTAATTAAGAGAAATGGTGAAGTGGAAATCCTTAACCTAGACAAGATGCATGTTATGGTGGAGGAAGCTTGTAGGGGAATTTCTGGAGTTTCTGCAAGTCAAGTTGAAATGAAGTCTGGAATACAATTTTACGATGGAATTACTACTAAGGAAATTCAAGAAATTCTTATTCGTAGTGCTAGTGATTTGATCGATCTGGATCATCCAAATTATCAATATGTTGCTGCAAGACTACTTTTATTTTCTATTCGTAAGCAACTTTATGCCAGACAGTTTGAATTGCCCCATCTTGAAGATCACATTATAAATTGTGTAAATGCTGAAGTTTACGATAATGAAATCTTTACAAAATATTCTAAAGAAGAAATTGATAAGGTAAATAGTTTCATTGATCATGATAGAGATCTTCTTTTTACTTATGCAGGTCTTCGTCAAGTAGTTGATAAGTATTTGGTTCAAGATAGAAGTTCTGGTGGAGTATATGAAACTCCGCAGTTTATGTACATTATGATTGCTTTGACTATTTTTGCGGAATATCCAAAACAAACTCGTTTACTTTATGTAAAAAGGTATTATGACGCAATCAGCAAACACAAGATCAACATTCCAACACCAATTATGGCAGGTGTTAGAACCCCACTTCGCCAATTTGCAAGTTGTGTTCTTGTTGATGTCGATGATACCATGCGTAGTATCGAGTCAAGTGATGCTGCTATTTTTAGGTACGTTGCTCAAAGAGCTGGAATTGGTATCAACGCAGGTCGAATCAGGGGTATCAACAGCAAAATCAGAGGGGGAGAAGTTATTCATACAGGTGTTGTCCCATTCCTCAAAAAGTTTGAAGCAACTGTTAGAAGTTGTACACAGAACGGGATTCGCGGTGGAAGTGCTACGGTCCACTTTCCAATCTGGCACCAAGAAATAGAAGACATCATTGTCTTAAAAAATAATAAAGGAACTGAGGATAATCGTGTTCGTAAGTTAGACTACAGCATTCAGATTAGTAAACTGTTCTATGAACGTTTCATTCAAGACAAAGAAATTTCTCTCTTCAGTCCGCATGACGTTCCTGGTTTGTATGATGCTTTTGGCACTGATAGATTTGACGATCTATATTGCCATTACGAACGAGCTCAAGATGTTCCAAGAAAGACTGTCCGTGCTCAAGAACTCATTCTGGATCTTCTAAAAGAACGTGCTGAGACTGGTCGTATTTACATTATGAATATTGACCATTGTAATTCTCATAGTTCTTTTAAGGATCAAATTACAATGTCAAACCTCTGCCAAGAAATTTGTCTGCCGACTGTACCAATTCAGCATATTGATCAAAAACCAAATACGATGAAAATGAAAGTAAAAGTTAAAAAAGATAAAGTTAATGATTATAAAAAATATATTCAAAATACCGGAGGAGTTCTATATGACCATGAATAATTAATACCAGAAAAGTTTTGGGTCTAAAAATGGTTGGAGTAAAAAGGTTAAAATTGGAGAAGTTGTGTATGATTGTATGAGAGAAGCATCAGAAAAAACCGGTTTAAGTTTACATTTAATTAGAAAAAAAGGAGATTTCAATGTCTAATAAATTGTACGAATTTGTATTTGAAAATGAAATAGAAGATAATGAAAATTATGAATATTTTTATGAAGATGTAGTAGTTGATGATAATCCAGCATCAATTCAGCTATGCATTCTTTCGGCAATTAATGTCGGAAAAGTAAAATCTGATGAAGAACTTGAAGAACTTTGCGATCTTTCGGTTCGTGGATTGGATGAATTGATTGATTATCAGAAATATCCTGTAAAGGCAGCTGAAATAGCTACAAAGGCACGTAGATCCCTTGGAATAGGTTTTATTGGGTTGGCACACTATTTGGCAAAACTTGGGTTTAATTATGCAGATCAAGAAGCATGGGACGCTGTTCATGGTCTTTCAGAATCTTTTCAGTACTATCTTTTGAAAGCATCAAATCAACTTGCTAAAGAAAAGGGATATTGTGAGTACTTTGGACGTACTAAGTATGCTGATGGTATTTTGCCAATTGATACTTATAAGAAAGATGTGGATGAGATTTCTTCAATTCCTCTTCAGCATAACTGGGAAGAACTTAGGAAGAATATTTTGGAGTATGGGTTGCGCCATAGTACATTGACTGCTCAAATGCCCTCAGAGTCATCTTCAGTGGTCTCTAATGCAACCAATGGAATAGAACCTCCTCGTGGATTCCTGTCCATTAAGAAGTCTAAGAAAGGGCCTCTTAAGCAGATTGTTCCCCAATATTCTACCTTAAAAAATAATTACACACTTTTGTGGGACATGAAATCTAATGAGGGATACATTAATATAGTTGCAGTAATGCAAAAGTTTTTCGATCAAGCAATCAGTGGCAATACCAGTTACAATCCAGAGAACTATCCAAATAATGAGGTCCCTGTAAGTGTCTTGGCACAAGATCTGCTTACTTGTTTTCGTACTGGATGGAAAACACTTTATTATCAAAATACTTATGATATTAAAACTGATGATTTTTCGGATAAGTCTTCAGAAATTGAAAGACTTATAAATGATATTATGGAGTCTGATGAAAATGATTGCGAATCATGTAAAGTTTAGATCTTACAAAGTATTAAAGAATTAAATATATTATATGAAGGTGAGGATAGATTTGTATAGAGGAATTAAATGAAGTACAATTTTACATCAAAAGAAGAGCAAAAAAATTCAATTAAAGGTATGACTGTTTTCAACACGGATCAAGTCGATACTAAAAAGCAGCCAATGTTCTTCGGTAAACCTTTGGGGATTCAAAGGTATGATTCATATAAGTATCCAATTTTTGAAAAACTTACAGTTCAACAATTGGGATATTTTTGGAGACCAGAAGAGGTTTCACTTCAAAAGGATCGTGGAGACTATCAGACACTTAGACCAGAGCAAAAACACATTTATACTTCAAATTTGAAGTATCAAATTATGCTTGATTCGGTTCAAGGTCGTGGTCCTGGACTTGCATTTCTTCCATATTGTTCAATACCTGAGTTGGAAGCTTGTATGACTGTATGGGAATTTATGGAAATGATTCACAGTCGTTCATACACATATATTATAAAAAACATATACTCAAATCCGAGTGAAGTTTTTGATACTATAATTGATGACGAATATATTTTAGAACGTGCAAAAAGTGTTACAGATTCTTATAATCAATTTATAGATTCTGCTCATCAGTATGACTCTTCTAATACTTGGATTCATAATCTCGAAGAAGTTACTTACGCACAGGAGTCATTGTATGAAACTAAACGAAAATTATACAGAGCAATTGCAAATGTTAACATTCTTGAAGGTATTCGCTTCTACGTTAGTTTTGCTTGTTCTTTCGCCTTTGGTGAACTCAAGATCATGGAAGGATCAGCTAAAATTATCTCTCTTATTGCAAGAGACGAAAACCAACACTTAGCAATTACTCAAAATATTTTGAATAAGTGGAAGCAAGGTGATGATCCTGATATGAAAAAAATTGCTAAAGAAGAAGAAGAGTGGACTTATAAAATGTTTGATCGTGCTGTAAATGAAGAAAAAAGATGGGCAGATTATCTGTTCAAAGATGGCAGTATGATTGGACTAAATGATAAACTTCTTCAGCAATATGTTGAGTGGATTGCAAATAGAAGATTAAAAGCAATTGGTTTAAAACCAGTTTACGATATTCCTGCAAGGAATAATCCACTTCCTTGGACTTCACATTGGATTAATTCTAAATCAGTTCAAATCGCACCTCAGGAAACGCAGATAACCAGTTATTTGGTCGGAGGAATTAAACAAGATGTTTCTGCGAATACATTTTCTGATTTCAAACTTTGACAAATACAACAAACTGAAATATATTATTATATAAATAGTTGTGGAGTTCAGTTTGTTAAAATGTATTATGTTTACGAATTAATAGACCCGAGAGTTAATCTTCCTTTTTATGTTGGAAAGGGGAAAGACAAACGGGTCTATTTTCATTTGTCTGAAAAATCAAGGGCAAAAAGTGAAAACAAGAGGAAATATAATAAGATACAAAAAATGAGAGAAAATGGATGTGAACCTGAAATAAAAATAGTAAAATATTTTGAAAATGAGAATGATGCTTATGATTACGAGGAACTATTAATAGAAAAATATGGAAGAATAAGATATGATGAAAATGGAATATTAACAAATATTTGTGAAAGTTCCAGACCACCTAAGCATAAAGGAAAAACATATCAAGAAATATATGGAGATAAGTGGGAAGAACAAATTCAAAAAAGAATGAAAACAAAAGAAAAGAGAGGAAACTATGGTGGAGTGAGAAAACATACAGAAGAAACTAAGAGAAAAATAAGTGAAAAAGTAGCAGGAAAAAATAATCCAAGTTATGGTGTTCCTTGTAGTGAAGAACGAAAAAGAAAAATAAGTGAAAGAGCAAAAGAAAGATTTGCTGGAGGTTTTAAATCGCCATCATCAGTAACTTATCTTCTAACAAGTCCTTCTGGGGAAAAATTTGAGGTGTTTGGAGAACTTAAAAAGTTTTGTAAATCTCAAAACATTTCTTATGCTACTATGCACGCAGCAATACTTTATGAAAGAAAGGGGCCAAGAAGAAATGGATGGAGTATTGAGAAAGTTTAGAGTGTCACTACCAGATGATGAGTGTGTAATCAAACTCCAAGAGTATTGTAAGTTTTCTTCTACACTTTTAAAAATACCAGTCATATCAAAACCTTTGTGTGTTGATGCAAACTGCCACAATAATGTAAATCATTATGTGGAAACTTATGGTGGAGAAAAAATAAGTGGTTATTATTTGATTACAGATACTGAAGATGTGAACTATGGATGTGCGATATATCATAGTATTTGGAAAAATACTTATGGAGATTTGGTGGATATAACACCATTTGGAGATGGTAGAGAATATAACATGTTTTCTGTATCAAATACTGAAGAGTATTTCTCTGGTGTTGCTTATGATGGTAGTGATTATAAAATATTAGAACCAGGACTTAATGTTGTTTAAGTGTCAGCAAAGACACATTTAGTGGATTTAAACTCTGACAAAGTAGCAAAAATATGCTTAAATAGGAGGTAGCAACACCTCCTATTTTTATGCCTAGAAATAGAATAGACAAGCACGAACTCACTGCAAGAATTCATAAACTTAAGCATCAATTGTATGAGGAACCATATTTAAATACTCATAAAGAACTGGCACATAAATATTTGAACGCAGTTCTTGGTATCATTGAAGAATATAGATATTGACTATGAAAATCCTTGGATCTATAATGGGAAACCCTTTACTAGTGCTGATATTGGGGAGTACTTTGGTTTTGTTTATCTCATTACCAACAAGACCAACGGTAGAAAATATATCGGGAGAAAGTACCTATGGCAGTTTAGAACTCCAAAGGGAAAGAAACGCAAAGTAAAATCAGAATCTGACTGGAAGAAATACTATGGATCTTGTCCAGAACTTAAGGAAGATATTGATCGAATCGGGAAAGATAATTTTTCACGGACTATACTCTCATTACATAAAACCAAAGGGAAAACCAACTACGAAGAAACAAGACAACTCTTCACCAACGGAGTTTTGACTGAAGCATTAGAGGACGGAACACCTGCTTTTTATAATTCGAATATACTTTCGAGATATTTTAGAAAAGATTACTTTGATAAATAATTAAGTATAATTCTAATATCTTAATTACTATGATACACAGACATCATATTATTCCAAGACATATGGGTGGTGATGATAGTGAGGGAAATATTGTGGAATTGCCTTATTGGGCACATATAGAAGTTCATAAAAGATTGTGGGAAGTGTGTGGAAGGTTGGAAGATAAACTTGCATATTGTATGCTTTCGGGAAAAACAGAAGAGGCTGAAAAAGTAAGAATAGAACTTGCCAAAACAAAATATCAAAAATGGTTAAAAGAAAAACCAGAAGAAGTTGAAAGGTGGAAGAAAAATATTAGCAAATCCAAAAAAGGAGTAAAATGTCTTCCTGATGAACACTATAAAAAACTTGGTAATGATTTAAAAGGTATTCCAAGAAGTCAAGAAGTTAGAGATAAAATTAGTAAAGCAAAGAAAGGAAAATCTGTTGCCCAACCAAATCAAATGAAAACTTATGAAATTATAAAACCTAATGGTGAAGTTTTGATTGTTAAAGGATTGAATGAGTTTTGTAAAAATGAAGGAATTGATGCTTCAAATATGTGTAATGTTGCTAAAGGAAAGTTTAAGCAACATAAAGGATACAAGTGTAGATTAATAAATACCTAAAAAGTGTAATATAAATGAAAACATTCCAAGAATTTATTGCAGAGGTAAAAAGATTAAGATATGTAAAAATGTATCACGGAACTTCTGCATCTTCTGCGGATAAAATTAAAAAATCTGGGTTCAATACTCCAGAAGTTTATACTTCAACATCAAAAGAAACTGCAAAATCTTTTGGACAAAGAAAGGGTGAGGATACTAAAGTAATATCTTTTAGGGTTCCTAAAAAAGACATTAAAGATAAATCTCCAGGAAAAGTTGTAAAAACAGATGGGCAAAGGGGAACAGATAGATGGGGAAGGAAACATTATTCCTCTACTATGGATAGTGATTATGCAAAAAAACACATATCAAAAGAAAAGCAAGGTGTAATTGATGCACCAAAAATTCCTAAAAAATATCAAAGTTTATTACCGGCAAATAGTAGATTTAAGAGAAGAACAGAAACACAACCAAAGAAAAAAGAAATTTAATTTTTTTTTATGAAACCTTTAAAATGGATTAAAAATCTTTTGGAGCACTTGACGGAAGAAACAAGTGCTCCTATAGTGGAGGAACCTACTTCAGGAAAGATTATTATGGAAAAGACGACTGAAGATATCGTCGCACATGTTCGTGAATGGGCAATTGATAGAGTTGGTGATCTTCACGAAGAAGTTTATAAAAATCAAAAAGATGTTGGAAATCTTGATGATGCATGTGCAATTTACCAAGAATTTGTGGAATGGATTGAACCAGAGACAAAAGAACTTGATATCCTTTCTCTAGAACAAGAAACTTGACAGAGTATAAATACTCACTTATAATATGAAATCCCACATTGGGAAATGATTTAGAGCCGTGGAAGGTGCCCCTTGAGAAAGGGTTGGACCCCCCTTCTAAACGGATGTAGAGTTCAATTTAATTCAGTGCGTTTATTTTCAACTTTTCTTTTTGCCGTAGCAACACTGGGACTTGCAACCCCACAAGCACAGGCAGCAAGCGGATGTACTTCCGCATCACATTATGGAGTGGGTGATGGTTATCATGGTAGAACAACTGCCAATGGAGAAACCTACAATGCATATGGTAATTCAGTAGCACATCGTTGGCTACCATTTGGAACCAGACTGAAAGTGACGAATCAGTCAAATGGTAGGTCAGTGATTGTCAGAGTCAATGACCGAGGACCATATGTTGGGGGAAGAGATCTTGACCTTTCTTATGGTGCATTTTCTTCTATAGCAAGCCCATCTCAAGGAATTGCAAGAGTTTGTTATACTTTAGTTTAATCTATTCTTGGGGGGAGAAAGTACTTTCTTCTCCATTTTCTAAATAGTATGTAATTCTGATTGGATAATAAAAGATGAAAATAGATTTACATAACTTTTTTAGATTTTACGATCAAAAAAACCCAAAGCACGTTGCAGCAGTAGAACAGCTTGAAATTGATCTTGCAAGCTCTCCATTGATTGAGGATACTGCAAATTGGGTACGAATTTATAGAACACCAATAGATAAACCAAGATCAAATATTCTAGAAGTACCTTATTATCCACAAACAGATAATTATAGAGATCCCCAAAGGACTTGCAATTCTTCTGCTTGTGCAATGTGTCTTGAGTATTTTAAACCAGGCACTTTAAAGGGGGCAAAGGGAGACAATGCCTACATTAGAAAAGTTTTTGCAATTGGTGATACAACAGATCACTCAGTTCAGACAAGAGTATTGTCTGGATATGGTGTCAATAGCAAGTTTAGTTATAATCTTTCTTTCACAGATCTTGATATTCAACTTAATTCTGGGAAGCCAGTTGTTATTGGCATTTTACATAGAGGTAGCTTGTCTTATCCTACTGGCGGCCACATGTGCGTCGTGATTGGAAAAACTGAATCTGGTAATTATGTTGTGAATGATCCGTATGGAAACCTGAATGATGGATATACTTCTTCGGTATATAATGGTAAAGGTGCTGTTTATTCCAAATATGTTCTGGAAAAAAGGTGGACTCCTGATGGTCCTAATAGTGGATGGGGGAGAGTTTTCTTTAAATGAATAATTTCCCGGATTCTCAAGAAGATATTGTGGATATTCTTGCAAAAGCTGGATATTTAAAGGCATCAAATGATAAAGTAGAACTTTCTATGAAAGATTCTAAAACTATGGATATTCAGATCAAAGATAATATTTTTGGAACTCAAATTGAGTTGGAAGATGATGGAAATCTTGCATTGAGTTTAACATTTGACACAAAAAAACTTAGAAATTCTAATCACTTTGATGCAAAAAAATCTATAGATATTGCAATAAAAAGTTTCTTAGAGGATAATAATGTTTAAACTTTTTGAAATAAAGGAGGGTAAATTAAAAGTTCTCCCAATCTTAAGTAAAAGAAAATTTAAGGGTTTTTTACTATCTTCTATTCTTTTGTTGATTATTGCTGGAGTTTCTGGATGGTTGAAGATTGATGAAAATGAGTTATTTAAGTTGTATAATGCAATAATCAATCATTTTGAAATGCAATATGATGTTCCTCAAGAACATAAAGAAAGAGTATTAGATTCTAAAGTTGAAACTGAAGTTGATAATGCCATAAAGGAATATCAAGACTTGACAGGTGATGATGGGAGGGTTAGAATACAGGGGCCTACATATGTTGAAGAAGAAGCAAAACCAGAAAATCAAACTGGTGATGCTGGACTTCTTGGACCACCTATGAGACTCTGTGCTCCCTGGGTTGACAACTGTCCCAAGGAGTGATATACTAAACACATTGGCAGCAAGGGTCCAAACCTTGTGTAAGTCCTACCCCTCCCAAGCCTATCAACGATGCTCAAACAGGGAGGACTCTTATGGGCGTATGGTGAAGTGGATTATCACTAGGAGCTTCTACCTCCTCATCCCTGGTTCGAATCCGGGTACGCCTGTTATAAGTAACAGCAGAAAATTATATGAAAATACCCATTGACACCAACCCAAAATAATGCTACTATATAAAATGATAGAGGGTAAGTCCCTGTTATATCCTTATGAGGTATATCACACTTACTCCATTAAACACTTGACAATCAAATTAGAATAGTTTATGATTGTCTTATGCGAAAGTAACTCAACGGTAGAGTCCCTGCCTTCCAAGCAGGTTGTTGCGAGTTCGAATCTCGTCTTTCGCTCTGAACCCCTAAGGTTCTTTATTGGGGTGTAGCTCAGCGGTAGTAGAGGGAGCTGTTAACATCTAGGTCGCAGGTTCGATCCATGCCGCCCCAGTTGGTAGTCCTTAGCGATTAACTAAGTAGACGCCAACCTTACCAAAAGTTTTATTGATGCCTGTGGGGAGTCAATAAATTACTATGGTATTGTACACCTTCTACCCAGCGTATCTTGCTGGGGGTCGTAAGGGGAGGGCATTGTTCTCCCCATCAAGCCCGAGTGACCCAGAGGAATGAGGTTCTCGACTTAAAATCGAGCAGTCGTGGGTTCGAATCCCACCTCGGGTATTCTTGGAAAGAATTTGATTTTTATTGAATAAATATAAGAAGTTATTAGATTTGATGATGATTAGGGTAAGATGTAAGGTATGTTCTAAAGAAGTTGGAGATTTCTATGGAGACCTTGGTTGTTGCGGATGTCACAATTTAACTTCAGTTAGAAATGGTAAAATTATTGCCAAAGATTTAACAAAAGTTGTTATTATAGACTCTCCTAAAAAAGATAATAAATCAAATAAAGGTGGTGTTTTATCATCAGAAGATATTTCATGGCAAGAATCTAGACGTAATCGTAAAATTCGTAAGCTTGATTTTGAAGTTAGATAAAGGTATATTTAAATACCATAAGTTTTCTTAAAAGATGTAAAATTGTTATATACTATAAATGTTATTAATTTTATGGATCAACATACATATGACAATTGGCTGAAAATAAAAGAAACTTTTGAAAAATCTGGAAATACTTCTAATTCATTTTACAAAAGGGCATGTACAATTGTAAAAACAAAAACTGATCCTCTTAAAAAATATTTGGGAGATGAATGAACAAGAAGAAAACAGAGAATTTTACAAACAGTTGATGGAAAGAGTCAAACAACTTAGAATGAGAGAACTGTTTGAAGAACCTTCTACATACGAGGACGATGATGACGACGATTTCAACTTTGTTATCTAACGATTTATTTCTTGCAGCACTGTGTTACCTCTTGACAATGACACCAATCATAGGTATAATGATCATACATTCAAGGAAATAACGAGATGTGAGTCAGCAGTAGACAGCATCTTTTGGGAGCAATCCCGACTTATAAATATCCTTAATCAATGAACAACATCTCTTTTTACACTGTGGAATACTGGCAAAACAACTGGGACGAAATGATTACAAGAGTTGAAAATGGAGAAACTCTTGGAATAGAAGACAAAGGAAATAGAGCAATAATGATACCTGCGGATGATGAACTCATACGCATATACAACGAGCAAAATAACGAAGCACCTTAATTTTTCTTGCTTCTGTTGCTTATTGGTTAAAGCCCATGCCTTATAAGCGTGTGAACCGAGTTCAATTCTCGGCAGAAGCACTTTGCAGGTTTAGCCATCTGGAGAAGGCAGCGTTCTCATAAAGCGCCATCAGGAGAGTTCGATCCTCTCAACCTGCACTTGACAGAATACCTGTCAAACCACTATAATATCAAAGTCAACATTCAAAAAGATGACTCTCATTTCAAAATTCAAGAAAGATGTTCAAACCCTTCGTGGTGCTGCTAATGGCGAATTTTTCCTTGATGTAAAGAATCCAAAACTTTATAAAAAGGTTCGTCGGTATTATGAAAGTAATGGTGTAGTTTTTTCTGGTGATCCTATGGATGATTATGATATCCTAATGGAATATATTTATAATGATCTTGAAACTGTTGAAGTTGCTTAAGTAGTCACGGATGGACTATAACAGAACTGGTGGAGCCAATCCATATAAATATTCTTATATTTAAGAAAATAAAATTATGGAGACCTATTATACTTATGCTTATTTGAGAGAAGATGGAACACCTTATTACATTGGAAAAGGTAAAGGTCGTAGAGCATTTCATAAAAATCATAATGTTCCTCGCCCAAACAAAGATAAAATTTTGTTCTTAAAACAAAATCTCTCTGAAGAAAATGCTTTAAAACACGAAAAATATTTAATATCAATCTTAAATAATTTGTTAAATAAAAAAAGTGGTGGTAAATCTGGTAGTCGTTCTTCACTAACAGAAGAGCATAAAAATAAAATCAGTGCAAAATTAAAAATTGTCAGACCACTACAAATTATTACAGAAGATCATAAAAAAATATCAGTAATTCCGTAAAATCTCATTGGAAAAGTTTAACAATAGAGCAAAGAGAACAAAGAAATAAAAAAGCAGCGGAAAGAAGAAAAGAAGTTTTATCTTTGAAGACTAATTATCAATATAAGTATTTGATAGATAATAAATCATTTAATACTTTAAATGAAGTTAGTCAAGTGTATAATGTGTCATTAGCATCTGTTAGAAATAGATGTTTGTCTAAAAATTTTCCTAATTGGAAAAGAATATCTTTTAATCTGACATAATTTTATTATGAGTTTACGTTATCTCTAAAATGCCGTTGGTGCGGATGTGGAGTTTACTCCCGCCTGGTTTCCAATTTCCATTCAAAGAATTGGTGGCGAGCCTTAAGACCTTCAGAGGAGAGTTGCAAAAACTCTCCTTTTTTATTATAATATATAATATACACAAGCATTGGATTTATGAGTGAATATAAGAAGACAGCATTGGTTCTTGGTGCTGGAGGATTTATTGGAAGTCACATGGTAAAAAGACTTCGCGAGGAGGGTTATTGGGTTCGCGGGGTCGATCTTAAACGACCAGAATTTTCTGAAACTTGGGCAAATGAATTTATCCAAGGGGATCTTCGTGATGTAAATTTCGTAAGTCGCGTGATTAAATTTGCGGGATATAGTGGAAATTTTTATCATCAAATTGTGGATAAATTTCTAAGTCCATTTGATGAGATCTATCAGTTTGCTGCTGATATGGGTGGTGCTGGATTTGTTTTTACTGGTGAAAATGATGCAGATATTATGCACAATTCTGTATCTATTAATTTAAATGTTCTTGAAGAACAAAGAAAATTCAACGAATTAAAAGGATGTAATGTAACTAAAATTTTCTATTCTGGGTCAGCATGTATGTATCCAGAACATAATCAACTTGATCCAGATAATCCAGATTGCCGTGAAGAGTCAGCTTACCCAGCAAACCCAGATTCAGAATATGGATGGGAAAAACTATTCAGTGAGCGTCTTTACCTTGCTTACAACCGCAATTATAGTATTCCTGTTCGTATTGCCCGTTATCATAATATTTTTGGACCAGAAGGAACTTGGGAAGGAGGAAGAGAAAAAGCTCCTGCCGCCATCTGTCGTAAAGTCGCATATCTTCCCGAAGAGGGTGGATCAATTGAAGTATGGGGTGATGGAAAACAAACACGATCCTTTCTATACATTAATGGGTGTATTGAAGCAACTCGTAGAATGATGGAATCTGACTTTATTGGTCCTGTAAATATTGGATCTGAAGAAATGGTTACTATTAATCAACTTGTAGATACTGCTGCTAAAGTTTCCAATAAAGAAGTAAATAAAATTCATATTGACGGTCCTCTTGGAGTTCGTGGTCGCAACTCTAACAACGACTTGATTCGCGAAAAACTCGGATGGGATTATTCGCAGAGTTTGGAGGAAGGTATCCGCCTGACATATTCTTGGATTGAAGAACAAATCGCCAAAAAGACATCATAAGAAAATGACAATAAGTTTTAATATGCTTGGACATCATGGTAGACTCGGTAACCAGATGTTTCAATATGCAACTCTAAAATCAATTGCAACTAAGCATGGTTATGAATTCACCATCCCCCCAAGTGAATTTAATGATCCTTGGCATGATCATCAACTTTTTGAAGGATTTGAACTTCCCAGTGTCACGGAAAAAAATATTCGATTTAATGATGTAAAAACCCGAGTAGAAGAGGGGCATTTTCATTTTAATCAAAATCTTTATGACAATTGTCCTGATGATGTTGATCTTTTTGGATATTTTCAAACTGAAAAATATTTTTTAGATATTGCTGATGATGTAAAAAAGGAGTTTACTTTTAAGGATCAAATTCTTTCTGTTGCCAAAGATTATAGAAATCAAATTGATAGTGATGAGATAATTTCTTTACATATTCGTAGGGGTGATTATGTAAATCAACCTTGGCATGGATGTTGCTCTCTAGAATACTATGAAAGTGCTCTTTCAATGCTTGATACAAATCTCCCAGTAATTATCTTCACGGACGACCCGAATTGGGCTTTAAGTCAAAATATATTTGATTCTGATAGATTTTATGTCTCTCAAGGAAATGGTAATTTATTTGATATGTGCTTAATGACACTCTGTGATTATCACATCATTGCAAACTCTTCATTTTCTTGGTGGGGTGCTTGGTTAGCAGATAGTAAAAAAGTTATTGCTCCTCAAAGATGGTTTGGGCCTCCTTTGAGTGAACAAAATGACACTAAAGATTTGATTCCTGAGAGGTGGGTTAAGATATGATTGATCTTAGAAATGTTACTTTCATCATCCCTCTCAGAATTGATAGTGATGATCGTCTTCGAAATATTATTCTATCGACTTCCTTTTTATTGAATAAATTTGATTGCAAAGTTATAATTAAAGAATCAGATGAAATGTCTAAATTTGAGGCATGGGCTCTTCCTCTCATCAAAAAGATTTCAGATACTAAAAATTTGGAATATATTTTTGAAGAAAATTACGATGAGCATTTTCATCGCACAAGACTTTTAAATGATATGATCATGAAGACCGCAACTGATATTGTGGTTAATTATGATAGTGATATTATACTTCCCGTAGAATCTTACATTAAAGCAAAAGAAATGCTAGATTCTAAAAAATATGATGTGGTATATCCATATAGATTTGGTGAAAAAGGTGAAAGAAAGGCAATTCTCGACACTGTAGTTGAAGATGAACATGACCTTAATCAACTTTTAGATCATCCAATAATTAGAGAATTTATTATTGATTATGATCCAGACTCATTTAAAAATTCTTATGGATATGCTCAAAATGTAAATGGAATTGGATGGGCTGAATACGGAATGGTTCAATTTTTTAATACTGAAGTTTATAAAGATGGATATTTAGAGAATGAAAACTTCATAGCATATGCACCAGAAGATGTTGAAAGGCATCATAGATGGAATATGCTTGGATATACAATAGGTAGAGTTGATAATTATGCATACCATTTAGAACATAAGAGAACTCAAAACTCTTGGTTCAATAATCCATTTATGCAAAAAAATAATCAACTCTGGGAGTATCTTAAGTCACTATCAAAAGACGAACTTATAGAATATTATGAATCCCAAGATTATGTAAAGGGGAGGATGAAAAAATGAACTGGCATTTAGTATCGTATGCTGATGACAAATTTAAAGATGAGCAAAAATTTTTAGAAAAAAATCATTCAGAAAATTTTAATATTAAATCATATGATAGAGACTGGTTAGTCTCTACAAATTTTTATGAAGATAATCAAACTCTTCTTGACGAAGAGAAAGGTGGTGGATGGTGGGCATGGAAACCTTATGTGATTTTGGATGCTCTCAGGAATGTGCAAGAGAATGATTATATTCTTTATTGTGATTGTGGGGACATGATTTCACCAAGTATTAAAGAATTTGTAGAGAATACCTTAAGTGATGATGATTTTTGCTTACTTCTTTTGGGTGGCAATCTCAATAAAGAATACACGAAAAGAGATTGTTTTATTTTAATGGAATGTGATGAAGATGATTATTGGAACTCTAATCAATTAGAAGCTGGAGTTCAAGTGTGGAAAGCAACGGAACAATCAATTAAAGTAGTTTCCGATTGGATGAAGTTTTGTATTGATAGTAGAATTATTAAAGATGATGAGAGTGTGTTGGGGGAAAATTTCCCATCCTTCAAATCACATAGAAATGATCAAAGCATTTTAACAAATATTGCAATTAAGGAAGGTCTGAGTGTTAGTAATCATGAATTTAGAAACTTTATTGAATGTGATTATGATTATTGGTATGAACGATATCCTAGATCTGATCTAGGTAGAGATATTGATAAATTTTTGGTGAGTATTAAAGATGCATAGTATTATCTTAACAGTTCACAATAAAGAATGGTTGATTGATAAAGTAATTGAATCGATAGTTAAAAATACTATCGAATCTTACGAACTTATTGTTGTTATTGATGGTTGTACAGATAATACTGAAAAAATTGTTTTTGAAACTTTAAAAAATAGTCAAGTTAACTATAAAGTAATTTTTACTCCTGATGTGTTTGAAACTAAAGCAAATAATGCCGGACTAAAACTTGCGAAAGGTGATAAAGTCATAATCATTCAGGATGATATGATTATTAAGGAGTATGGTTGGAACAAAAGAATGCAAAAACCATTTGATGAATTTAATGATGTTTTTGCGGTAACTTCCAGAACTGCTCATAATTGGTCTTTCAATCCAAATACACAACACTTAAATATGAGAGAAAATCTCGATAACTGCTGGTGTGATATTTGCCTACATAATAATCATGCAGACAAGTCAAATATTTCAAGGGATGTATTTGCAGTTCGTGCCTCTGTAAATAGAGGTCCTTTGATGATTGATCATGATGATTTGAAAGTTATGAATTATTTTGATGAAAATTTTTCTCCACAAGACATGGATGATCATGATTTAATGTATAGAATGCATAAAAAACTTGATAAGGTTTGTGGGTGTTATTGGATTGATTTTGAATCTAGAGATGTGTGGGGTGGAACTAGAGTTTCTGGATCTCCTGCTCCTTGGTTATTAAAGGCAAACCACAAAAACATGAAAATTTTTTACGAAAGGCATAAAGATCTGATAAATTTAAATTACCAAAACGAAAATAGGATGTTAAATGATGGTTGAATCTATTAATCCAATTAGTTCTGAAAGATGGGTCCAAGCACAATCTGGTGAAGTTGCACATTATGATTATGAAAATGTTGATAATTATAAAAATTCCGCAATGGTTATTTTAAAAGATCATTTTGGAATTGATGTTGAGAAAGATTTGATGGGTAAAAAAAGTTTTAGAATCTGGTGGTGGATGTCATCCCGCTATCAGTTTTTGTAGTGGATTGAAGAAAGCGGTGAATGTTGAACCACTTTATGATAAGTTTCCTGAAAATATTAAAGAAAATTTGAATAATTTGAATATTGAATGCGTATCTAAAGCATTTGAAGATTATAAAAGTCTAGTTAAGTTTGATGAAGTTTGGCTTTTTAATGTTCTTCAACATGTACGGGATCCTTTTATGCAAATTGAAAATGCGAAAAAACTAGGAAATATTGTTAGAATCTTTGAACCTATTGACACTGCAATTAATAATGAACATCCCCACAGCTTTACAATGAAATTTTTTGAAGAACAGTTCCCAGATGCTGATGTTAAAATGTATCAAGGTGGATCTGTTGCTAGATTTCATGGAGCAAATTGTGCATATTTGACTTGGACTAAAACTAATGAAAAAAAATCTTCATAATATTGATTTAATTTCAATTAATTGTGTTGATCCATATCAATCAGCAGCAGCAATTAATTATTGTCAAAAATTTTTTAATTTTGGTAATAGTATTTTAATTACTCATCAAGATATTGATGTAGATAATATTGAACTTCATCTAATTGATAAGCTCGATTGGTATCAATACAACGATCATGTTTTAAAACTAATTGATCACACGGATAACGATTATGTTCTACTAATTCAAGATGATGGGCACATTGTAAACTCGGATTTGTGGGATGATGAATTTTTAAAATATGACTATATTGGAGCTCCATGGCCAAATGAAGAAAGTTGGATTACTTTGCAGCATAAAGATCAGCAAGATCACATGAGAAAAGTATTTTTACAAAATCGTGTTGGTAATGGTGGTTTTTGTTTGAGGAGTAAAAAATTTCTTGAATTTTCATCGCAGTATGATACTTGTGATGGATTGGGTGAAGATAGTTTTCTTTGTACTAGAAAGTATGAAGAAGCAATTCAATATGGAATTAAGTTTGCCCCTTTGGAAGTTGCTGTAAAATTTGCATATGAAAATCCTTGTATTGAATTTGGAACTACTTGGAATCAACCTATTTTATTTGATAAGGAAAAGCATTTTGGGTGGCATGGTAAAAACTTCTTAAATACTCATGAGTTAATGAATTTAAAGTATCATTGATATGAAAATATTAGTCACAGGATCTGCAGGTTTATTGGGCGCAAATTACACGAGACATCTTTTAAATCGAGGCCATACTGTAATCGGAGTTGATAATTTTTCTGGAGGATATAAAGCATTTCTCCCTAAAAATGATCAATTTAAGTTTTATAAAGTAAATTTGGAAAATAGAAAAAAAGTAAAAGAAGTTTTTGAAAAAGAAAATCCGGAAATAACATATCACTTTGCTGCATATGCTGCAGAAGGATTATCTCCTTTTATCAGAAATTATAATTATCGTAATAATGTCATTTGTTCTGCAAATATTATTAACGAGTGTATTAATTATGATTCAAAACTGGTTTTTACTTCAAGTATGGCAGTTTATGGAGAACAGCAACCTCCATTTACTGAAGACTTGAGACCAATGCCAGTAGATCCGTATGGTGTTGCAAAATATTCTGTAGAAGTTGATTTGAAACTTGCGGGAAATCAATTTGGATTAAAATATAATATAGTCAGACCTCATAATGTTCTTGGAAAATATCAAAACATTTGGGACAGATATCGTAATGTAATTGGAATCTTTATTCGTAAAGCAATTTTAGGCAAACCTTTATTGGTATATGGTGATGGTACTCAGACAAGAGCATTCTCTGACATTAAATATTATATGGATCCATTTGATAAATTGCTAGATAATTTTCATGGAGAGACATTCAATATTGGAGCAGATAGATATTTTGCAATTAATGAAGCGGCAGAAACTGTAAAAAATGTTGCGGCAAAATATGGATATTCTACTACCATAGAACATGGTGAGCCAAGACATGAGGTTAAACATGCTTATTGTGATCATACAAAGGCAAAAACACTTTTAAACTTTGTTGATAATACGGAACTAGAACCTTTAATTGATAGTATGTTTGAGTGGGCAATTAAGCAACCGAACAGAAAAGTTAAAGATATGGAGTATGAAGTAACAAAAGACATTTACGATTATTGGAAATGAAACCTATTCATGTATTTTTAAGACAATGTTATTATTCGCCAAATAGTGCATTGCCCAACAGACACAGACCAGATTGGTTTGATAAAGAAAAAATTTTTAATAACTTTAAAAAAACTATCGATACAAATCTTGCAGATTATACGATTGTATATGATGAGAAGTATGGATCAATAAAAGATACATTTTTAAAAGATGAGCAAAATGTAGAGATTGTTAATTTTGGATATGAAGCGGGAAGTTTTTCAAGAACTGTTGATATTGCTTTAGAAAAAGGATTATCAAACGACACTGTTGTTTATTTTTTAGAGGACGATTATCTTCATCGTCCTGGATGGTGCAAAATCCTTTTAGAGGGTTTCACTCTTCCGACACAATATATTTCGTTATATGATCATCTTGACAAATATCTTGACGGTGGGTATGATACTCTCGTGTCAAAAATTTTAATAAGTGAAAGCATTCATTGGAGAACAACTCCATCAACATGTAATACTTATGCCACAAAGATTCAAACACTAATTGAAGATTATTCAATTCATAAGCATTATAGCGATGCTTCTCCGGATGGAGTATCTATGGACCATGCTAAATTTGTACATCTTGGAAATAATGGTAAAAGATTAATCACATCCATTCCTGGATATTCGACTCATTGTGATCACTTACAATCTCCTACTATTGATTGGAAAACTTATCTATGAATTGTATTCTGTATCTTGTCAGATCTTCTGATAAAGATTTGATTGATTTTAATAAATCATTAGAACTATTGGAAAAAAACTTGATCCCATTTACAAAAAATGTGGATTTAGTTGTTTTTTGTGAAAATTCTTTTGACGAATATAAGTCTGAAGTTAAAACAAATTTGAATATTAAATATCAAGAAATTGAGTTCAAAGTTCCAGATTATCCTAAAGAAATTAAAGATAATATTCCCGATTTTTTCCCACATCCAACTCATGGAAATGGTCCAGTTGCTTGGGGACATCCTGGATTTTCTATGGGATATCGTCATATGTGTAGATTTTTCTCTGGACAAATTTATGAATTTGATATTCTTAAAGCATATGACTATTACTTAAGACTCGATACAGATTCATTTATTCATACTCCTCTCAATTATGATATCTTTGAGTGGGCTAAAAAGAATGAGTGTTATTATGGATACATTTCTCCAGCGGTTCAGAGAGATAATGAAAAAGTTATTGATGGACTTTGGGAGTATGTGAACCAGTTTTATCCTAATAATATTTCTAATGGAATGATGTTTTATACAAATTTTGAATTAGCAAAAACATCTTGGTTTTCTACAAGTCAATATAAAAACTTTTATAACTTAATTGATAAATGTGGTGGAATTTATACCAAAAGATGGGGAGATGCTCCTATTAAATTTTTGGGCATAAATTTATTCATGGATAAAAAACATATTATTCCTGTACAGGGATTCACTTATCAACATGGCGCAATTTATACGGTATGATGGATAAAAATAAATCTGCATATAAATTTAAATCAATCCCCCCAATATATTACTTAAATCTTGATGATCAACCAGAAAGAAAAGATTATATGGAGGATCAATTTAAGTATTGGGAGATTGATAATTATACTCGCATTTCTGCATATGATGGTAGGGATGATGATTTGAGTGATATTATCAAAGGAAGATATCCAGAAATGATGTCTTCTAGTGAAATAGGTTGTACTACTTCTCATCTCAAGGCAATTAAACATTGGATGGAAACATCAGATAGTCCATATGCAATCATTATGGAAGATGATTGTAACTTAGAAAGTGCCAGTTATTGGAACTTTTCTTTGGCAGATTTTATTGCTCGTGCTCCTTATGCCTGGGATGTTCTTCAAATAGCAATTATTTGTACTGGAAATATTGTTGTTCCAGTACACAATAGATTTGTAAATGAGTTTTCTACTGCTTGTTATATTATTACTAGACACCATGCAGAAAAACTTATAAGAAATCACGTTCGAGGAAATAAATATAAACTTGATAATGGAGTCAAACCAAGAGCTGTTGCTGATGATTTAATTTACAATTCTGGGTGTACTTATTCTTGTCCCCTATTATTGTATAAAATTGACCTTGGATCTTCTATTCATCCAGATCATGTTGACATTTTTCATAAAAACAGTTATGATGGTATTCTGAACTTTTGGAAAACCCAGGGATATCAACTTGGTATAGAACATATCACTAAGTATGATCCATATTTTGGAAGAGTTTCTGAAAGTTCCCATCAAGATACTTGACATTTGTTAAGTAATCCTTTATACTAAATACTCCCTTAAGAGTTAATATTCTCTTAAGATTCCCGTTATTTTTAGCTTAATTTATGAAATTTTCTAATCTTTTTGCAACTGCAGTAATTGCATCTTCTACTATTGCTGCTCCCGCAATGGCAACTCCACAGGGACAGTTTCCTGATGTCCAGCCTACTAACTGGGCATATCAAGCTATCCTGAACCTCAAGGAGCGTTATGGTTGTGCTGAAGGGTTTCCTAATGGCACCTTTCGTCCAGGTCAACCAGCCACTCGTGCTGAACTTGCAGCACTAACCAACCATTGTCTTGATAATATCACCCAGTTCTATAGTGCTGCTGATGCTAAACTAGCTGCTGCTCTTCGTGCAGAATTCAATCCTCGTCTAACTTCACTTGAAGTTGCTGCTGAGCGTAAAGAACTTGGAGTTGGTAACTATGCAGGTCTTGCATTCAGTGGTTATTCTACTGATGGCAATTCTGACGGTAATGACTATGCTGCTGGTGCAACTCTGACTGGTCGTGCTCGTCTTTATGAGTGGGATAATAATGTAGCAGTTTCTCTGCGTCCTGAACTCTCCTTCATGGATAATAATCAAACTACTCTGGGTGGTGCTGCAACCATTGACTTCCCTGTAGGTCGTCGTACTCTGAGTGATGGTTCTAAGGTTGCTTCTTGGAATGTCTATGCAGGTGCTGGTGTTGGTGGTGCTATTGGTGCTGCCGATAATACCTACAACATGTACGGTGAAAATACTGATGGTTATGGTGTTCTTGGTACTGAGGTCAGTGTCAGTAATAACTTTGTTGCCTTTGCAAATGTGAAGTTTCCCTTTGGTGACAATAGTGTAGATAGTTACTCTCCTGTTGGCACTGTCGGAGGAGGATTCAAGTTTTAATTTTATCTTAAAATCTAAATAAAATGCAAAGAGGTGCTTGACACCTCTTTCTTTTTGATCTACAATACTCTTGTAAATCTTCATATATTATGACTGTTACAACTGAAGACGGTGGACGCCAAAACATGTTTGCCGTTGAACCACAAATGTACATTACGGAGGAAGACATGGAAAATCATGTAACTGAAACTCATAACGAAAGGGCTGAAAAACTGAATGGAAGAGTTGCTATGGTGTCAATTATGTTGGCATTTATTTCCTACTTTACTACAGGAACACTTGCATTTGGTTTGTTTTGATATAGAATGAGTATTTAAAACTTCGAGCATTATAAATAATAATATATTAATGCTCGGAGTTTTTTATGCTTCCAAAGTAGAGACAATTCTGGAAGATTTGTGAAAAATGACTATTAAAATACTGGATGCTGTAAAATATCATAAAGATTTACCACATCAAATAGATGCCTGGGAGTACCTACAAAAAAATATTAATGATGAAACGCTATATGAATTTGCAAGCATATACAGGAATCTAAAAGTAGAATCGCCAACCAATAATCCTAATGAAGTACCGTTGGTTGGCGTTAATTTAATTAAAGAGTTTGAGGGGTGTCATCTGGAGGCATATCCTGACCCTCTTACAGGAGGACTCCCAATCACAATCGGTTGGGGGTCCACAAGAGACGAAAACGGAAAACCATTCAAGTTGGGTACAAAGATTTCTCAGCAAACTGCTGACGATCTTCTCATTTCACAAATAAAGAATGAGTTTCTTCCTCCATTGACTCAGATTCCTTATTGGAATCGAATGAATATGAATCAGAGAGGAGCACTTCTCTCATTTGCATATAACTTGGGTGCAAGATTCTATGGTTCTTCTGGTTTTAATACAATCAGTAGAGTCCTGAAGAATAGACAGTGGAATAAAGTTCCTGATGCACTATATCTTTATCGTAATCCGGGAACAAATGTAGAAGCTGGATTGAAAAGGAGGAGAATTGCTGAAGGGAAACTTTTTCTGGAAGGACTTAATAAATAATTGTTCTTATGTGTGTCCCAATCAGAAGCAAAGATTGAGTGTTTTCTGGCATTCTACGCAAACGAGAAAGACTATAAATACTTAAAAAACTTCCCATGGCATCAGTAAGTTCAGTTAATTTAGTTATTCAAAAAGGAACTTATTTTGAAGAAACTATTTCACTAACCGCTGAAGATGGATTTGGATTAAATTTAAATAATGCGACAGCGACTTGCAAATTGAGAAAGTATCCTACTGCAGGAATTGCTTATACATTTTCAACAACAACGACTGTTTCTGATAGTACTGTTAAAATCATAATGACATCTGATAAAACTGCAGAACTGCCGAGTGGAAGGTGCTATTATGACATTCTTATAACATATTCAAGTGGTCTTATTTCTAAAGTTTTGGAAGGAAATGTTCTGGTACAGGAGACCGCATCCCTATGACTATCAATGTCAGAGTTGTAACCAGTAAAGAAAAAATCAAAGCAACAGTAGCATCAGGAGTAATCATGCCACGAACTCTAGATGAGTTATTAGATGTAGATGTTTCTGGAGTGAGTGATAAATATGTGATTATGTATGATGCAACTACTCAGAAATATACTGCAGTAAATCCCGACGAAGTTCTTTCTGCATCATCTACTACAGAACCTGAGCAACCTGGATTGCCGAATGATTTTGTAGATACATTAGATACTGATCTTGATGATCGTATTGATCTTGATGCAGGAACTTTTTAGAGTCTAAATAGTGATATAAACACGAATAAAAGAAGATGGCAGCTCCTGTTCTGCAGTTTAAGAGGGGTCTTCTTACTAATCTTCCCGGTTTGAGGGCAGGTGAACCTGGATTTACTACAGATAGTTACGATTTTTATGTTGGTCTTACCTCAGAAACTTCAACTAATAAATTCTTTGGATCTCATCGTTACTGGATCAAAGAAACAACTTCTACTGGTAGTGCAGTTAATCTGGTAGAAGGAACTTCTAATGGTTCGGATTATATTAGTATTAAATCTCCAGATTCTCTTGCTGGAATTGTAACTTATGTTCTTCCAGGAACTCAAGGAAACTCTTCTACGGTACTTACAAATGATGGAAGTGGAAATCTAAGTTGGGCAGGCGGTTCTGCAAACCCAGTATTTACAGGTATTGCAACTTTTTCGGACACAACAGATAATACTTTAGGTGATTCTGATACTGGTTCCGTTCAGATTGATGGTGGACTTGGAATTGATAAGAACACTACAGTTGGTGCCAACCTGAATGTTCAAGGATATTCTGAATTTGTTGGAGTCTCAACTTTCGGTAGTGATCTTGATGTTAACGCATCAGCAGATATCTCTACCGATTTAAGTGTAGGACAAAATCTTTCAGTTACTGGTGTTTCTACATTTACTGGAGCAATTGATGCCAATGGTGGTGCAGATATTTCTGGCGGTGAAACTATATTATCTTCTGCAACTGTTAGTGACTTAACATCAGGTAGAGTTGTTCTTGCAGGAATTTCTGGTGCATTAGAAGACAGTGGAAACTTAACTTTTAATGGTTCAACTTTAACCGTAGTTGGATATGCTGATTTAGATGATGTAAATGTTTCATCTGCACTTTCAGCACCAACAATAAGTGTAACCAACATAAAAGCAGCAGATGATACTGCAGGATTAACAATTGCAAATTCAACTGGTGCAGTTACAGCAAGTCATAACTTAATAGTTCAAGGAAATCTTTATATAAATGGTTCTACAACTCAAGTCAATACAACTTCCTTAACTGTTGAAGATACATTAGTTGAACTTGGTTTAGTTGATGGTAGTCTTCCTACAACTGATGTAAATCGTGATTTGGGAATTATCTTTAATTATTATACGGTTTCTGCAAAGAAAGCAGCAGTTTATTGGGACGACAGTACAAGTCGTATTGCTCTTGCTGCTGAAGTCAGTGAAAGTTCAAGTGTATTAACTGCATCAACTTATGCACCAATTGAAGTTGGTGCTCTTTGGGTTAATGACTGTGCGGGTCAATCACAAGTCATTTCTTGTACTGGAAGTGAAAGATTCTTGGAAAATATTACAATTGATTGTGGAACTTTTTGATAAATGAACGAAGAAGATTATAAAGCAATTATTGCAACCTATCAACAGAAAGCATTTGAGTTATTCAATCAAAATATTGTATTGGAAACTCAATTGAATTCTTTTAAGCAAAAAGTTGAGACTTTAACTCAAGAAAATGTAAAATTAAAAGCAGCAAAAGCAAGAAAAACCAAAGCAACAGAAAGTGAGGACTTTACATAAATAATAAAAATAACCCATTATATAATGGGAAGAAATCACAGTATATACCGATATGAAGATATATGGCGAATCCAAATGTAAGAATTAAAAGGTCCTCTGTTGCAGGAAAAAGACCAACAATAGCACAACTTGAATTGGGAGAATTAGCTCTTAATACAAATGATGGTAGATTATTTACAAGAAAAGATAATGTCGGTATAGGTACTACTGTTACATTATTAAATCCCTGGACGGAAAATATTGGTGGTGGTACATATTATAATGATGGAAATGTTGGAATAGGGGTAACTGTTCCAACAACAGAATTAGAAGTTTCTGGAACAATCAAAGCAAATGACTTTGATTCATTGTCAGATCAAAATTTAAAAGAAAACATAAGAACTTTAGAAAATCCACTAGAAAAAATATTATCAATTAATGGAGTATCATTTAATTGGAGACATAGCAAAGAACCATCAATTGGAGTAATCGCACAAGAAGTAGAAGAGATATTCCCAGAACTTGTAAATACAAATGAATTCAAATCGGTTAATTATAATGGATTGATTGGAGTTTTAATTGAGGCAGTTAAAGAACTTAAGACTGAAGTCAACGAACTCAGGTCACAAATAAATAGTACCATAAGAAATGATGTATCATAAAAATGCCTCTTAAGAAACCTTCACAATTATTTGAATCACCAAGAAAATTAATCACGGAAGACTATTCTCCATTAGTTTCTGTATCTCCCGCTGAGAATAATTTTAGTGATACTTTTGAATCATTTAAAGGAAATCTAAATAAGCTTGAAAGTTTAAGTGAGAAAGTAGAGTCTATTGCGGAATCTTTAAATAATAAGCTATCAAAAAGTGACCTTGATAGCTCATTATTCTCATACTTGGTTATTGTTGATGAAAACTTCAAGAAATTGGAGGATAGAGTCAGTGGCCTTAATAAAAAGCACATTAGAGAATTTAAAGAAGATATTTCAAATGCAATTGAAATAGTTGAAGACTTATCAAAAAATCAGTTTCCAAAATATAAAAGAAAAATTGTAGATACTGAAGTCAAAATCAGTGAAAAATTTAATGTATTTAAAGAAGAAGTAGCGCAAAGTCAAGAAATCGCTGAAAATAAGATACAAGAAAAGATTAATAATTTCGCTGATGTTGTAGACAATAATTTCTCAATTTTTAATGAAAATATTCAACAAACAAAAAATTATGTTAATGAAACAGTAGAAACTTATAAAAAACTTCATAAGATTTTAGAAAATAAAACTGAAAAAGAGAATGAAAGATTAAATGAATATTCATCTGTTCTTGAGAACTTTAATAATGATTTCCTTAAGTTTCAAGAGAATATTCAAGAACAAATTAAAGAATATGAAAAAATCAATTCAGTTCTTGATGAAAGATTTGAGTCTTTTGGAAATGAACTTAATGAGTGGAAAGATAACAATAAAACTGAGTTAGAAAATTTTAAGTCGCAGACAAACAATACAATAGTAGAATTCAAAAGTGATATTGGCTCATTAAAAGCAGATATTGTTATTTTTGAAAACCACAATAAATCTTTAGTCAGTAAAGTTGATAATTTTCAGGAGAGTCTTGATTCAGTTCAAGAAAATTTTTCTGGTCTTGAGACACTAAAAGAAAGTCAAGTAGAACTCAAAGAACATCTAAGTGAGACTAAAAAAGATTTGAATATTGTTGAAAGATACATTCAAAATCATCATAATGATATTGAAGAACTCAAAGAAGAAGTTTTTACTGAAATTGAAGGTCTTCCTTTTGGAAATATTCAAGAGAACATCCAAAGACTAGAAAGTAAGATAGACTTCATTCGTGAAACTTATTCAAAAATTGAACCAGAAGTTATTGTAAAAGAAGTTATTAAAGAAGGACTTACCGAACCACCTTCTACAAATAATCAAGATCCACTAACTCCATTAGACCAAAACTTTGTTACATTAGATCAATTACAACAGCACTATCGTTTATTTCTCAATCGTATTCAACAACAGTTGTCCACTTTAGGTGGAGGTGGTGAAACGCAATTAAAATATCTTGATGATATTGTTGGTATTGCAACGAATGCAAGTGCTTATGATGGTAAGTATCTTAAGTACAATCATTCTTTAGGAAAGTTTGAGTTTGATAGTGTAGATATTACTAATGATAGTTGGGCTGATGGAATCAATGGACCATATACCAATGGTAGTGTCGGCATTGGAACCTCTGTTGCAAATTGTGAACTTGATGTTGTTGGTAATGTTTGTGTTACTGGTGTTGTAACTGCAACTGATTTTAATTCTTTGTCTGATTTGAAACTCAAAGAGAATGTAGAAATCATTGAAAAACCAGTAGATACTATAATGAAAATTGAAGGTGTAAACTTCAATTGGAAAGAGTCTGGTAAATTATCAATGGGTGTCATCGCACAACAACTTGAAGAGACACTCCCACAATTAGTATCAGGTGATGAAATCAAGACAGTGAATTATAATGGTCTTGTTGGTTTGCTAATTGAAGTTGTAAAAGACCAACAAAAGCAGATTGACGAATTAAAAGATCTTTTAGATAAATAATAATAACCCCTAGTGTAAACGAAGACGGTGGCAATTAAAATTAAAAATTCTACTATTATTGATGATAGTAGAAATCTAGTTGATGTAGGAATATCAACTATTACTTCTTTAAGTATTGGAAGTACCGAAGTTATAAGTTCTTCAAGACAACTCAAGAATATTGATTCTCTTGATGCAACGACAACTGCAACTATTGAGAGTGCAATAGCGAATGCTCCAAATACATTTACTGACTTAAATGTAACTGGAATTTCAACTCTTAATGTTGTAAGTGCAAATTCACTGAATGTGGTTGGTGTCATAACTGCTGGTGGATTTGATGGTGGTCCACTCTCTGGTTCCAGTGGTTCTTTTACACAAATTGATGTAAGTGGTATTGGAACAATTGCGACTCTAGATACCAATAACGGAACAATTGATTTCTTATCGGGAACTAACATCAATGCTTCTGGTATTGTAACTGCAAATACATTTAGTGGCAATTTAGAAAATACATTAACACTTAATACATCGGGTACTGGACTTTCTGGTTCTACTACATTTAATAATTCTGGTGCTGCTACATTCACTGTAACCTCTAATGCAACCAGTAATAATACTGGTGGAACAATAGTTGCTCGTGATGGCTCTGGTAATTTTAGTGCTGGTATTATTACTGCAACCAGATTTGTTTCTACACAAACCACAGGAACTGCACCATTTACAGTTTCTTCTACTACTAAAGTCACTAATTTAAATGCAGATTTATTAGATGGTTATAATACTGCATCTACAAATACTGCGAGTACAGTTGTTATAAGAGATGGTTCAGGTAATTTTAGTGCTGGAACAATTACTGCAAGTCTTTCTGGTAATGTAGATGCAACAACAGTAGATACTGATGATTTAAATATTGGAACTCAATCAGTCTCTAATACAACAACGACAAACCTTTCTACATTATCAGCAACAACGATTGAAAGTTTTGCGATTGCTACTTATCGTTCTGCAAGAGTTCAAGTACAAATCACACAAGGAACTGATTACCAGACAAGTGATGTATTAATTATACACGATGGTTCTACTGCATCAGTTATTGAATATGCTTCTATTGCGACTGATGATTACTTAGGAACATTTACTGGAGCAGTTTCTGGTGGTAATTGTTTATTACAGATAAATATGAGTAGTTCATCATCTGCAACTGTGAAAGTTTTGTCTCAACTCATAACAGTCTAAATAGTCTTATAAGGAGTAAGAAAAGAAGATGGCGAAAAATCGCATTACATTTACTGATGATTTTGTCTTAAGAAATGAACAAGTTGGTATTGGAACGACAAATCCATTTGCAACTTTAACAGTTGTTGGTGATACTAATATTTCTGGTGTTGTAACTGCATCTTCATTTTCTGGTGATGCATTTAATGCTTATCCATTCTACTCTGGAATCACAAGTTCAGTTTTTGTATCTCCAACTGGTGTTCTCAATCCGGTTATAGAGTTTCCATCAACTGCAGATAAAAGATACATTATTCACTCAATTAATGTTGCAAATGTAGCAAGAGTTCAACCACAAGTTGCTGGTGCAACTGTTGATATTGATATGAATGCAGGTGCTGTTACATCACTTACGATTGATGGTGTTGGCGTAGGATATACTGATGGAGATCTTGGTTCTCCAAGTAATCTTAATGTTTCTTTCGCAACAACTTCTTATGTTGGTGTTGGAACTACTGGTGATCCAGCATACTCTGGTATTACAAGTGCATTAGGTTACATTACATCAGTATCTGGTGGTGCTGTGACTGGTGTTGCAATTACTTTTGGTGGATTTGGTTATACTTCTGCTCCTGCCGTAACTTTTGACCCACCAGCAGCAGGAGGAACCACAGAAACAGGAACAGCAGTTCTTACTCTTGGAGAAGTCACTGCAGCAAACTTGAATGTTCCTGGTGAAGGTTATACTGAACCTCCAACGGTTTCTATTGCATCAACAGCAGGAACTGGAGCAGTCATCACAGCAGATGTAGATAGTGATGGAAAGGTTATAAGACTGAATCTACTTGCACGAGGTTATGGTTATTCTACGAATAATTCTCTTGGAAATAATGAAGAAAACGAAGTTTATATTTCACAACCACCACTTGCTAAAACAGAAGTTGGTGTTGATGTAGAAATGGATCGTGTTCCTGTTGGTGGTGGAACTACTGTTGCATCATATCTTGCATTTGATGTTCCTATTCCTGTTGGTGGTGTCCTTGAAGTTCTCAAGCAACCAGCAGTAATGAATCCTGGTGATGTAATGAAAATTCGTGGTATTGATGCTGATGGTTCTGGTCTAAGTGATGCAATTGATGTATGTATTTCTTATGAAGAAACTCACGACAATTATATTGGTTATGGAACTGCAACACCAGCAAATGTGGGTCTTGGAACCACTGTTGCAAATATTGGAATCATAAGTGCAACAACAAATCCAGTGATGGTACAATCCATAAGACTTACAAATACCGAATTCGTTGGTGATTATGATGTCTCAGTCAAAGTCATCACAGGTGCAGGACAAACATTCTATCTTGCAAGGAATCTTATGATTCCATCATTCGCATCAGTAGAACTTTGTGATACACCAAAGAGAATTGAAGCAGGTTCTTATATATTGATGGACGCAGAAACTGTTGGTATTGATGCGAATGAAGCAAGTACCATAGATATACAAGTATCAGGAAGACAGATTGTATGAGTATTTTTATAGCATTACCTTGTTATGGCGGAGTGGTTTGTGAGAAGACCACAATGAGTTTGTTTAATCTTGGAAAACTCTTTGTAAGAGAAGGAGTACCACACGGATTATTTACAGTTGCAAATTCTTCTTTGATTAGTCAAGGAAGAAGTAAGATTGCAAACTTCTTTCTAAATAATACAGACCACGAGTACTTGTTCTTCCTTGATAGTGATATTGGATTTGATCCAACTTCAGTATTAAAACTTCTAAGTCATCAAAAGGATATTGTCGCAGCACCTTATCCTATGAAATCAATACCATTACGATACAATTATAAACTTGCAGTTCCAGAAGAACGACAAGGTGATCTAGTTAAAATAGAACATAATGGTATGGGATTTGTAATGATTCATCGTAAAGTATTTTATGATATTGCTGCTGCTTATCCTGAACTGAAATATTATCCATCACTTGACGATAGTAATGTAAGACCAAGTGAACAAGAATATCATAACTCTTATCATTACTTTTTGGAACATAAGAATGGACCAAGTTTTATGCCTGAGGATATTAGTTTCTTTTGGAGAGCAAGAAGTTTAGGTTATGAATGTTGGTTAGATAAAAGTGTACATCTCTCACACACTGGATCTCACTTATTTGAGGAACGATAATGCCGCAGACTGGAGTAAGAACTAACATCTTTGGTATTGGTGAAGTTTATGAACTTCAAAGAGAAGGTCAGTGGGTAGAAAAGAATAGAGAATCTTATAGGGAGTATGGGTATTTTGGTGGATTGAGAAATGGTCTTACAACATATTCTTTTTCAACTAGAATTGATTATTCTAACGATACATCAACAGCAAATACAAGAGGAAATTTTAATTTAAATAGAAATTATATTGCAGCAACAGGAAACTCTAATTTTGGATATTTTGGTGGTGGTGGTGCTATTTCTACTATAGAAAGAATAGATTATTCTAATGATTCTGCTTTAGCTAGTATTAGAGGTCCATTAACAATAAGTAGAATTGCTGGTTCTGCAGTGGGGAACTCTAATTTTGGTTGGTTTATTTGTGGGCAAGTATCAAATGTAGATAGAGTAGATTATGCAAATGACTTAGCAACGGCATCAATAAGAGGTAATGAATTAGCAGATTTTTCCAGATATTCTTCTTTTGGTAATTCTAATTATGGTTGGAATGGTGGTGGAAATAATGCTGTATTCAATAACCCCACATCAATGATAAGAAGAATTGATTACTCTAATGATTTAATTGCGCCAACAATTCGTGGACCATTTAATGGTTTTAGAAGATTATTTGGAGCAACAGGAAATTCTAATTTTGGTTATGCTGGTGGTGATTTTGGTGCATCATCAAGAATTGAACGAGTTCAATATTCAAATGATTTGGTAACTGCAAGTATAAGAGGTCCATTAAGTTCTGGACGAGGATATTTAACAGCAACTGGAAACTCCAATTTTGGATATTTTAATGGAGGTACTAATGTACCATCACCATCAGTTATAACTTATTCACTTACAGATCGCATAGATTATTCAAATGATACAGTAACTGCAAGTGTTAGAGGTTCATCTCCTGTACCTCAATCATATCATGCATCAACCTCCTCAGCATCATTCGGTGGTGCTCCTGTTTCATATCTTGGAGCACCTTGGACTGATACAAGTCCTTTTGGGTATTTTGGTGGTGGAAACAATCCAGGAGTTCCTGCAAGTTATTCAACAATAGATCGTGTTGATTATACAAACGATACAAATACTGCAAGTGTTCGTGGTCCATTGACTGAATTAAAATATGGATTAGCAGCAACAGGAAATTCTAATTTTGGATATTTTGGTGGTGGTCTAAATCCTTTAATTACATATCCATCTACAATAGATCGTTTAGATTATTCAAATGATTCTTCTAACTCAAGTTCAAGAGGATTTTTAACCTCTGGTAGAACCATATTAGCATCGACAGGAAATTCTAACTTTGGATACTTTGGTGGAGGTTCTCTTGGAACATTATCAACTGTAGACAGAATACAATATTCTAATGATACTGCAACTGCATCAACCAGAGGTCCATTAAGTATAGGAAGAAGACAGTTAAGTGCTACAGGAAATTCTAATTTTGGATATTTTGGCGGAGGAACTTTTCCCGACTTTTCAACAATAGATCGCATTGATTATTCAAATGATTTATTAACTGCAAGTGCGAGAAATAATCTTCCAGAAGTACAAAGAGCACTTGCTGCTACAGGAAACTCTAATTTTGGTTATTTTGGTGGAGGTTATACTTCGTTAGTAAGACGATTGGATTATTCAAATGATACTTTCCCAATACTTACTAGAGGTTCTATAGCATCAAGAGGTTTAATTTCTGCAACGGGGAATTCAAACTTTGGATACTTTGGTGGAGGTCAATCTGGTGCTGGACCATTATCAACAGTAGACCGCATAGATTACTCAAACGACACCCAAACAGCATCAGCAAGAGGTCCATTGAGTGTTGCAAGGCAATATTTAGCAGCAACCTCCTCACAAGCATTTGGAGGTGCTCCAAACACCACCACAGATCCATTACCTGTGTATATAAGAGATGCTACGAAGTTTGATGATTCTAATACACTTGATTTACCATTTAAGAGAGTATTGGGGTCTTATGGGTATTTTGGTGGTGGTAGTGTTCCTTCTTTATATTCAACAGTAAATCGCATAGACTATTCTAACGATACAACAAATGCATCTGTTAGAGGTTCATTAAGTCAAACTAGATATTCTCACCAGGCAACAGGAAATTCTAACTTTGGTTATTTTGTGGGAGGAAGAGTTGTTGCAGAACCATCACCTATTGTTTCTTCAAATGATAGAATAAATTATTCAAATGACCTTACATCATCTGTAATAAGAGGACCACTAGCATCTACATCTTATTTTACAAATGCAATCAGTTCAAATTCTTTTGGATATTTTGATAGTTTTGGTAATATATCAAAATTTGATTATTCTAATGATAATGCTACATCAATACAAAGGTTTGTTAGAGTTAGAAGTCAAAATAGATATGGATTGAGTGGTAATTTGAATTTTGCATATTATGCTGGAGGTGGTGCTGGTGGAGGTGGTGGTGCAGTATCATTAATAGACAGATTAAATTTCTCAAATGATAGTGGAAATTCTGTTTATAGAGGAAATCTTACTTTTAATAAAAGTGAAACATCAAGTGTTGGAAATGATAATTTTGGATATGTTGGTGGTGCAAGAAGTCCAAGTCCAACTACCATAACTGCTGTTGATAGAATTGATTATTCAAATGATACAGCAACAGCAATTTTTAGATTTAATTTAGATAGATTTAGAAATGCCTCAACAGGAAATTCTAACTTTGGATATTTTGCTATGGGTGCTGTAACTGCTGGAAATAGTGTAAATTCGCAGATATATCGTTTAGATTATTCAAATGATACTTCTGTGGTTGTGAGATCAAACACAACTTATTCTTCTTGGTTTGCAAGAGGAACAACCAACGCAAGATCCTCATAAATACTCACAACTACATTATCATACACAATGACTATATCAGGTGCAACTGAAACCTCATACGAATATCTTTACGAACACTTTCAACCATCACAAGATATTCATATTTCTCATCTTCCACAAGAACTTAAGACCTCAACAAAACCAATTAAGATTCTGTGGGCACATCACGCATACGATCAACAGGTTTATCAAAACTTCTCACACGAACAAGTTACTCATATCGTAACACCATCAAACTGGGCGAAACAAACACTATCTCATTTTCATAAAATACCAGAGAATAAGATCTCAGTCATTCCAAATGGTGTAGATACTCAATATACTTATTCAAACCAAAAACAAAAACAACTGATATATACCTCAATACCTTATAAGGCACTACCAGTCTTAGCAGCAGTGATTCCTTTGGTACATTCAATTCATCCTGATGCAAAGTTTAAAATCTTTTCATCTATGAGTCTTTATGGTCCACAGAATGATCCTTTTATTGAACTTTACGATCACCTGAAGACTCTACCAAATGTAGAATACTCAAGGGCAATTGATCGTCAACAACTGATTCAACATTACCAAGAATCTGCATTCTTTATCAGTCCTTGTATCTGGGAAGAGACTTTTGGTGTTGCTATGTGTGAAGCAATGAGATGTGGTGCATATCCTATCATCACAGACATTGGAGCACTGGAAGAAGTTGCAGGACCCAATCTTGCAACAGTAGTTCCTATTGAAGGTCAAAGAACTACACAAGGTTATGAAGTCACAGAACGATTTGTGAAGCAGTTTGCAGAAGCAACTTGTGTAGCATTAGATTACTTTGATAAAGACAGAAAGACTTATGATGAGGTCTCTAAGTCTTGTAGTGATTGGGTTACAAAGCAATATGATTGGAAGACTATTGCAGGACTATGGAAGAATCTTACAAAGTCATTACAGGGGCATACAGACACCTCTAGTGAGGTGACTACACCGAACGGAGCGACTGTAAGGAGCGGTGGTGTTGGATTTGCAAATAAGATCGTAGAAAGAAAAGGTGAGACTTATGTAGAAGATAAGGTAGTAGAAAGTTCGGTTGGGGGTTACTTCAACTTTGATAAATACAACAGATGAATAAACACATAGGAATTTGGAGTTTTATGTCTATTTTACCTGAAAACAGTCTTGGTCTTCGTTCTATTGAAGAATTTTCTCAAGATAAAGATAAAGCAACAGAATACTTGAAGTCAGCATTTGATAATGTCTATAAGTACCACAAACAAGATTGTGAACTCGCTCAGGGTCGTACAAACTTTCAGTTAGAGAAGTTTGCTCTTCTTGAGACTTATACACCAGAAACTGCTTACGAAAGTGTTCTCAAGTCTAGAAAACAAATGGGAGAGGGTTTGCTCACACTCCTGTTAGATCTCGCTGGGGAAGTAAGATCTTTTGAATATCGTTGGAAAGATAAGGATAAAAATGAACCTATTTTCTGGGAAGAAGCAGCACCCGCTGGTGGTTCTGGTAAAAAGTTGCTTTGGTTTGATCTTGATGAAATGAGATTGGTTCATAGATTAAAGTCAGCAGAACTTGAGGTTCGTGATCGTCTTTATCAAATGGAGCACTTAGAAAAAATGCTTCTTAAATTAAGAGAACAACTAGGTGGGGACTTGAGTAGGGAAAGATTCTTGGAAGCTGAACACAAATATTGGGAGATTCGCTTCGCAGAGCAATCGGCGGATGAAATTTTGAGTCGTGAAACGGGAATTTCAATCGGCAATATTCATAGTATGAGAAGAGCATCTGCACCTTCACTTGTTGATGATAGAAATCAATTGAAAGAAGGTTACTTACCAATTACTAAGATGCTTGAGAGTCCACAAGGAAGAATGGAATTTCTTGGAGACCTTCAACGCAAAATTGCTGAAGGTTATGAAAATGTAATGGATATTGATCTTGGAACTGGTAGATTTATTCCTGCAGCAGAAAGAAACAAACTTCGTCAACAAAAAGAACAAGGACAAATTTCTGGTTCTCCAGAAAACACTGAGATTGTTGAGGAATAAATAATATCGTTCGTGAACCGACAACCAGAACATAAGGACGGGATTTACTCTTGTCCTTTTTTAATATCTAAATACACCAGAATATAATGATGAAATGAAACATAAGATCCAAATTATAGACAACTTCCTTGACGAACCACTGACCTACAAGAACTCCAAAGACCCCAACGCAACACAAGAAATCTCAAATAAGATCGCTCATATCCTCCAAGCAAACATAAAACTCTCCTCATCCTCAAACACACCAAATCAAATCTTTGCTGATTACTCTTGTGATTTTATTGCGATGCTTTATTTGGACTTTCCAACAGAATGTGTGAATAAAAAAGCAGTATCATTTTGGATGCATAAAGAAACACAAGATGAAGAACTACCAAATGAAACTAAATTGAAATGGTTAGGACTTCAAAGTGTTGAAGAAATTGAGAAGTGTTATGATGTAAGTAAAGTTGAGGACTGGGAGAGGTATATGAGTTATTATATCAAATATAATCGCCTGATATTATTTGATGCGAAGATGTTTCATTCCTATGGTGATGAGAGTGATTGTAGGAAATTTAATATAGAGATAAATAATTTATAATAGAGTTTCTGTGTCTAAATGTCTGGAATATTTGGTCTTTCTGCTTATAACGATCAAAACTTAGCAGGTCTTATACCAGATAAGACCAGAGAATCCTTTAGGGAGTATGGGTATTTTGGAGGTGGAAATGCTCCAGGAAATGTATCAACAGTAGACCGAATAGATTACTCTAACGACACAGCAACAGCATCAGTTAGAGGTCCATTAGATATTATTAAAAGAAATGTGGAAGCAACAGGAAACTCTAACTTTGGTTATTTTGGTGGAAGTTTACCACTAAGATCAACAGTAGACCGCATAGATTACTCTAACGACACAGCAACAGCATCAGTTAGAGGTCCATTAAGTCAAGAAAAATATTCTTCTTCTGCATCTGGAAATTCAAATTTCGGTTGGTTTACTGGAGGACATACAAATGACAATATAATAGATATTAATTTTTCAATTTCAACAATAGATCGTATTGATTATTCAAATGATTTATCTACTGCTTCTATAAGAGGAAATTTAAATCAAAATAGAACTAATCATAGTATTGCTGGAAATTCAAATTATGGATGGATTGCTGGAGGAAATCTTGCAGTAAATGATTCTCCATTTTTTACTTCTGTTGAAAGATTGGATTATTCAAATGATGTTTCATTAACATCATTTAGATCCACATCAAATGATATATCAGGTCAAGGTAATAGTGCGACAGGAAATAATAATTTTGGATATTATCATAGAGCAAATTTTCCTGCAGGAACTAATAGAACAGATTTGCAGCGTATTGATTATTCTAATGATTTAATTAGTCCAACATTGAGAGGCAATTTAACTTTACTTATTACTGGTAGGGCAGCATCTGGAAACTCTAACTTTGGTTATTTTAGTGGTGGATCATTAGTTCCAGCAGGTTATGAGCCTAACTCTTCGGTTGAAAGAATAGATTATTCTAACGACACCACAATAGCATCAGTTAGAGGTCCATTATCTTCTGCAAGGTCTTCATTAGCAGCAACCTCCTCACACAGTTTCGGTGGATCTCCAATCTCACAATACGGAGTGTTTCCAAAACCTTTTGGGTATTTTGGAAATAATGCAAATTTTTCAAGATTTGATTTCTCAAATGATACATCAGCATCCGTAAGTAGAACATCAATTTCTGGAGTTGTACTTGTAGCAAAAGCAACAGGAAATTCAAATTATGCCTGGATTGGTGGAGGATTATTTTCAGTAAGTTCCAAAGTATATCGTTTTGATTATTCAAATGATAATGCTGGTGGAGTACAAAGAGGACCATTAAGTGCTGCAAGAGGATCTTTTGCAGCAACTGGAAATTATAACTTTGGATATTTTAGTGGTGGAATAGATCCTGGAGTCCCACCAAAGTATTCAATAGTAGACCGCATTGATTACTCAAATGATAATGTAACTGCTTTAAGAAGAGGTTCCCTGAGTGCAGTAAATTATAACCATACTGGAGTTTCAAATTTAAGTTATGCTTACTTTATTGGTGGAGGTGATGGACCAACAACAAAAACTTGGGTAGAAAGAATCAATTATTCTAATGATAATGCCTCAACATCTTATAGATCACCATTACAAAATTCAAGACGACTTCTTGCATCTTCAGGGAATTCTAATTTTGCATATGTTTCTGGAGGAGATGTTGGTGGAGTAGTAAATTCTATTGTAGAACGAATTGATTATGCAAGTGATACTTCTGCAACAAGTATTCGTGGACCATTAAGTTTAGCAAGAGCTGGATTTGCAGGAACAGGAAATTCTAATTTTGGTTATTTTGGTGGTGGTGGTGCTCCTGGACTAGTATCAACAGTAGACCGCATAGATTATTCCAATGATACTGCAACTGCAACTGCAAGAACTACAAATACTTTTAGTGATGTAGTAGATTATGGTATTTCTCCACTCACACCAAGCAGTGCATTCTCACCAGACCAACTAATTAGAGGAACATCAAACACTGACTTCCAACCAACTTCAACATTCTTTGATATTCAGTCAATGAGAAGAATTGAAGATACTACAAATGAAAGTGTGAAGAAGAGAGTGTTGGGGTCTTATGGGTATTTTGGTGGTGGTTTAAGTCCAGATGTATCAACAGTAGAAAGAATTGATTATTCCAATGATAATTCTTCTGGTTTAATTAGAGGACCACTATCTGGAATAAAAAGACAACCAACAGGAGTTGGAAATAATAATTTTGGTTATATAGTTGCTGGTGGAATTTCTTCACCATCATTCGTATCATTAATAGAAAGAATTGACTATTCAAATGATTCTGTAAATACATCTATAAGAGGAAATATTGATAGATCTGTGGTTTCTGCATTTTCGGTTGGAAATGAAAAATATGGGTATATTGCTGGTGGATTTTTATACAATTCAAGAGTCCAAAGAATAGATTATTCTAATGATAATTCAACACCGACTATTAAAGGATCTTTAAATAAATTGACTGCTGGTGCTGGAGCAGCAGGAAATAACAATTTTGGGTATTTTGGTGGTGGTGGAGATGCGTCTATTTATACTTCTATAGTAGAAAGAATTAATTATTCTAATGATTCAATTAAACCTTCAATTAGAGGTCCATTAAGTTTAGCAAGAAGTAGATTGGGAGCAACAGGAAATAACAATTTTGGGTATTTTGGTGGAGGTAGAAGTTCTGTAGATACTTCAATTATAGAAAGAATAGATTATTCCAATGATACTGTATTAGCATCTGTAAGATCAAATTTAGTTTTACCATCATATGCAGTATCTTCTACAGGAAATTCAAACTTTGGATACTTTATTGGGTTTCCATTTTTTAGTACACATAGATTAGATTACAATAATGATACAAATAATACTATTCTAAGAGGCGCTTTATCAGCTGTAAGATATAGAGCAGCAACAACCAACGCAAGAAACTCCTAATAAATACCTCAAACAACCCACTACATAATGAGACGCTCTATCATAATACTTGACGATTTCCACGAGAATCCACAAGAAGTCCGTAACTACGCAATATCTGCAGAGTACTCCAAAGAAGAAACTGCAACTTTTCCAGGATCAAACTCAACAACAGGTTTCCAAGAAGACCTACTAAAATCAAAGATAGAATCAATTCTTCAAAGACCCATAAAACCCTCAAATACTTTTGGATACTTTAGATATTCTTGGGAAACATCCAATCAAGAAAATCCAAAACTCCAAAAAGTTCATGTTGATAATGGATGGGAGTTTGGTGGAGTTTGTTACTTATCAACACCAGAACAACTCAAAGATAATCCAGATTCGGGAACATTATTCACAAGACATAAGATCTTAAAGACAGACGCAACACCAAGAACCAAAGAAGAAGCAGAACTCTTTGGTTATACTCATTATGATGAGTTAAGACAATCAATCATTTATGGTGATGGATTAGACTTGGATAAGTGGGAGGTGTATGCTCGTTGTTTGCCTAAGTTCAATCGTTTAGTCTTATTCCGTGCTTGGATGTATCATAGTCATTTTGTAAATTTTGGTCCAAAAGATCCAGCACAAAGTCGTCTAGTTCAATTATTCTTTTTTAATACTTGATTATGCACTATTCATACTATTTTATGTCTGGGTTGCCCAGGAGTGGTTCTACACTCTTAAGATCCATATTAAATCAAAATGAGTCCATATACAGTGGACCAATCTCACCATCAGTAGAACTCCTCTACTACACAGACAAATACTTTCAATCCAGTGAGATGTTACTTGCATCACCAAATCCTCAAGGTTGTTATGATGTTCTATCCAATATGATGGATCACTTCTATCATAATATAATGGAGAAAGAAGGTAAATCAAAAATCATAGAATTCAATAGAGCAATTCCAAATAACATTGAACGATTTAGAACTTATATTAAAGATGATGTAAGAATTGTATGTCCTGTAAGAAGTATACCAGAAATCCTTGCAAGTTTTATTAGTTTGATTCACAAAAATAGTGATAAGGTTTCATTTGTGGATCAGTATTTGATTGATAAAGGTATTGAAGTGAATGATGATACTCGTTGTGATTACTTGATGAGTGATTATGGTATTGTCGGTCAGGCATTATTTGCGATGAGTCGTCCATATTTGAGAAACGAACAGAGTCTATTGAAGATCGTTGAGTATGATGACCTTGTAGAGAATACTGATAAAGTAATGGAAGAGATCTATGACTTCTGGGGATTAGAGAAGTATTCGCATAGCTATGAGAACTTAGAGAATACTTATCCAGAGAATGATATTTTTCAGTATAATTTAGATGGGATGCATACGATTGGTAGAACAATTAAGAAGACTTGTAAGAAACCAGAAGAAGTCTTAAGTAAGGAGATCATTGAAAAGTATAGTGGTATGGAATTTTGGAGAACTGATTGTAGTAATAAGTATTATCTTACGATCTAATAAATAATCAATAAAGTGTCTAAAACTGATGGCGGACAATAAAAATATTCAAAAAGTGTTTGGTCTTAGTGATTATCGCAAACTTCAATTAACATCTAAAATACCTGAGAGAGGTAGAGAATCCTTCAGGGAGTATGGATACTATTCAATGGGTGCTCCTTTTGGGCAACATGGTTTTACTAATGTCTATCGGTTAGATTTTACAAATGATACTAATATATTAAATATTCATAATTATTTAAATATTAGACGCAGTTTAGCAGCAGCAGCAGGAAACTCTAACTCTGGATATTTTGGTGGTGGTTCTTTTGGACAATCAATATCATCAATAGAACGAATAGACTATGCAAATGATGTTGCAACTCCATCATTTAGAGGTCCATTAAGTTTAGCAAGATCTAGATTAGCAGCAACAGGAAACTCCAATTTTGGTTATTTTGCTGGGGGAATGATTTCAGAATCATCTAATAATACATCAAGAACAGATAGAATTAATTATTCAAATGATTTAGCAACTGCAGCAATAAGAGGTCCATTATCATTCGCCAGGCAATCGGTGGGTGCAGCATTTTCTAATAGTAAATATGGTTATTTTACTGGGGGGTCATTAGTACAATATTATGCTCCAGTATTTTCTACAATTGAAAGAATAGATTATTCCAATGATATTTTTTTACCATCAATTAGGGGTCCTTTAAGTTCTGCAAGAAGATACGCAGCAGGAATTGGAAATTTAAATTATGGATATTCTGGTGGAGGAAGAAATACTCCAGCCAATGCTATATCTTTAGTAGATCGCATTGATTACTCAAATGATACGGCACAATCAAGTCCAAGAGGTAATTTAGTCCGGGCAAGAACTAATCTTGGTGCAACAGGAAATTCTAATTTTGCTTGGTTTATGGGTGGATTTTCCTCAATGATTGATAGAGTAGATTATGCAAATGATACAATAACTTCAACAAGTAGAGGAAGATTAGATAGTAGTTTATATGGCGGACAAGCAACCTCCTCACACAGTTTCGGTGGATCTCCAAACTCTTCATTTGCCTCTAACTTTACATTTCCTACTGTTCCTAATGCTGGGTATTTTGGTGGTGGTACTATTCCAGGACCAGCAGTAACAGCAAGTATTGATAAAGTAGATTATGCAAATGATACAGCAACTGCAAGTGTTCGTAGTGCTTTGAGTGTTGCAAGAAACTCAATTGGTTCTATTGGTAATAATTCTTTTGGTTATTTTGCTGGTGGATTTATTCCAAGTCCAGCAACATTTTCAACAATAGATCGCATAGAATATTCAAGTGATACACAAAACACAATAACAAGAGGTCCATTAAGTTCTTCTAAAGGACAAATATCTGGTACAGGAAACTCAAACTTTGGTTATTTTGGTGGTGGTACTCCTGGACCAAGATCAACAGTAGACCGCATAGACTACTCTAACGACTCAGCAACAGTAAGTGTTAGAGGTCCATTAAGTTTAGCAAAAAGATATTTTTCAACATTAAGTAATTTTAATTTTGGTTATAATTGCGGTGGTTATGTTCCTGCCGGAAATGCATCAAATGTAGACCGCATAGATTACTCCAATGATACAGCAACAGCATTAGCAAGAGGACCACTACAATCAGTATCATCACATACAAGCGGAGGTGCAGGAAATATTAATTTTGGTTATGCATTTAATGGAATTTTTGGTGGAGATAGATCAATTATAAATCGCATAGATTATTCTAACGATACTCAAACAGCATCAGTAAGAGGTCCTTTAAGTACATATTCTGCATTTAGAGCGATGACTGGAAGTTCCAGTTTTGGATATGTTGGTGGTGGTGATGCAATATCAACAATAGACCGTATCAACTTCTCAAACGATACTGCAATCGCACAAGTAAGAGGACCACTACCAGTTGCTAAAAGTAGTGGAGCAGCAACCTCACCACTTGCTTATGGTGGTGCTCCAATTTATTTCACCAATCCACTTCCACAAGTCTTCCAGGACCAGATTGAGTTTGATGATTCTAATACACTTGATTTACCATTTAAGAGAGTGTTGGGGTCTTATGGGTATTTTGGTGGAGGTTCTTCTATTCTAAGTAGAATAGATTTTTCAAATGATTTAGCAACTTCATCAAGTAGATCTGTTGTTGTGATTACTAGTGATGAAGCATATGCAGGAACTGGGAATAATAATTTTGGTTATTTTGGTGGTGGGTATTTTTCTGCATTGGGAACTTCTACAGTAGGAAGAGTTGATTATTCTAATGATAATGCTATTTGTTCTATAAGAGGACCACTTACAACATCACTACGATTACAATCTGCATCAGGTACAAATAATTTTGGATATTTTGCTGGCGGAATTGCTATTGGTGTGACTAGATCAACAATAACAAGAATAGATTATTCAAATGATTTAGCAACATCTCAAAATAGATCTAATATGAAATTTAGCAAAACTGTAATGGGATTTACAAGTAATTCTAATTTTGGTTATTTAGCAGCGGGATTTCAATTTCCAAGCACTGCGTATTCTAATGTAGAAAGAATAAATTATTCAAATGATAATATTTCACCAACTACTAGAGGTAATTTAAGTTCAAATAAAAATAATTCCTTTTATTATAGTTTTGGTTCAACAGGAAACTCCAACTTTGGTTATTTTGGTGCTGGAACAAATTCTGGACCATTATCAACAGTAGACCGCATAGATTACTCTAACGATACAGCAACAGCATCAGTAAGAGGACCATTAAGTTTAGCAAGAAGAGAATTAGCAGCAACAGGAAATTCTAACTTTGGTTATTTTGGTGGTGGTGCTCCTGGACCAAGATCAAGAGTAGACCGCATAGATTACTCTAACGATACAGCAACAGCATCAGTAAGAGGTCCATTTTCTTTTGCAAGAGTATCATATTGCGCCACAACCAACGCAAGAAACTCCTAATAAATACTAAAAACAACTTCAATACTATGAATTTATTATCAAATATCTTGATTGAACCACAAGTACTCACACCAGAAGCACTTCAAGAACTACAAGATCACGCAAGAAAATCATCCACAACTGACTTATCAGTTTTTGATCCAGACAAAACAAATGAAACTGGAGAGACTTCTTGGATTGTAGATAAGGATATAAGAGATACACAGATTATTGAGTTTGGTCCTTTATTTCCAAAGATTGAAGAACTCTTTAAGAATATTGTACATCATATTATAAATCCTTTTTATGGTATTGAAGTATGGGATAGTGAAGTACCACAATTTCTTAAGTATAATGTTGGAGGCCATTACTCTCCTCATATTGATGGTAGATCTATTTGGGTTGCTCCTAATGGTGATAAGATTTGGAGACTTAGTACGGATCGTCATCTAAGTTGCGTTCTTTATTTGAACGACGATTTTGAAGGTGGCGAGTTTGCTTTTCCAGACCTTCATATTCAAGTGAAACCAAAACCAGGACTTTTAGTTTGTTTTCCATCAGATCAAAATTATTTGCATAGCGTACTTCCAGTAACTCAAGGAACACGGTACTCCATTGTAACTTGGGCGAGAGTCAAAGGGCAAAAAACTAAAGAACAAGAAGACCAAGAACTTTTAGAAAAGTATGGAGTCAACTAAATATAAATAATAAAAGAAACTCATAAGATTTTATAGAACAATGCAATATCTAAAGCATTATTGGGTAAGAAATGGTGAATATCTTACCGAACCAGGACAGAATGGACCACTACAATCCCATCCTGCAATTCCTGGTCTTGAAGTTCGTTATTGGTTGACCGATGATCGTGGTGTTGATTATTGTTTATCAACTGTACCAGATAATACTCTTGTAACTGAAGTAACTCCTGGTCTTGAAATTATTCAAAAAAATGAATGGGATAATATTGTTGCAACGATTCCAGAACCAGAACCAATGCCTGAGATGCCTGGGGCACCTGACTGGAATACCTTTAAGCAAACTGCAGTTGCTTCTACTAATCTCAATACCTTTGTTGGTAATCTAATGAGTATTGCACCTGTTGCAGCGACTGCTCTTCCTGCTACTTTGCTTCTTATTGAAAGTGGTAATTATCAGGACTTTGAGAACACTTGGACTGCAATTGAGAATGCAACTACAGTTCCTACAGATCTTATTACAGAAATAACTGCACTTGCAGAGTCTTGTAACCTACCTGAAGAGTTTGTGAGTATTTTTGCCGCTTGAGAATATTATACAAGACTTTCTTAAAATAATCAACTAACCTGTTATTGAACCTCTATAAGTTTTTATGGAGGTTTTTTTAATGTGTCTTGAAATAAGTATAATTACTCTTGACGGAGTTATAAAATATGATTAGAATGCCCTTGTGGGGGTTGATAGTGAGGGTATAGCTTTGTTATAGTTCTTGAAGATCTTAAAGTTTCCAATATGATAAAGAACCGTAAACTATCAAGAGCAATTAGCGAGCAAGGTTGGTATCAATTTAGGTCTTTTCTTAAATATAAATGCAATTGGTATGAAAGAGAACTAGTTATTATTAATCAATGGTATCCAAGTTCCAAAACCTGTTCTTCTTGTGGTTCTATTCAAACTAAAATGTCGTTGAATGTCCGTAAATGGACTTGTCCTGATTGTGGTCCTCATCACGACAGAGACATAAATGCGGCAAAGAATATTTTGGCGGTAGGAACTACCGTGTCTGCCTGTGGAGATAGTGTAAGACCAAAAACTCATAATGAGTTGGCGGCAACTTCAGTGAAGCAGGAAACTATAAATTTTTTAGAAGTTCATTGATATGAAATTTAGTATTATCACACCATCACATCGTTATCAAACTTATTTTGATGAACTTTATAAAAGTATTGTAGGACAAACATATTCTAACTGGGAGTGGATTGTTTATCTCAATGGGGAATTTAAAAGAGATCAACTCTCCGAAGAAATTATAAATGATGAAAGAGTAAAAATCTTTGAGGTATATGACGGTAACACAAATATTGGTTATGTTAAGAACAGAGCATTTTTTCTAGGTACAGGAGATATTCTAGTTGAAGTTGATCATGATGATATTTTAATCCCAAATTGTCTAGAAGAACTGGCAAAGGCATTTGAAGAAAATCCAGATTGTGGATTTGTATACTCTGATGATGCAACTTATCATATGCAAGATGGATTCATTCCTTATGGTTCTGGATATGGATGGACTCATCGTGAGTTTGAGTGGAATGGTAAGAAATTGACTGCAATGAATTCCTTTGAACCATCAAGTCATTCAGTTTCTTATATTTGGTATGCACCAGACCATGTTCGCGCATGGAGAAAAGAAGTCTATGAAAAAATTGGCGGGCATAATGTAGATCTATCAATTTGTGATGATCATGAACTCATGATTCGTACCTATCTTGAAACTAAATTTCATCATATTCCAGAAGTTCTTTATGTGTATCGAATCACTGGGGACAATAGTTGGTTAGAAAGATGTGATGCAATTCAGATTAAAACCAAAGAACTTCATAATCAATATGCACAACTTCTGGCAGAAAAAGATGCAGATCTGAAAGGTCTGATGAAGATTGATCTTGGTGGTGGTTTATTTCCAAGAGAAGGTTATACGACAATTGACCAGGAAGATGCTGATATTACTTGCGACTTAAATGAAGGTATTCCACTTCCAGATAATAGTGTTGGAGTTATCAATGCTTCTCATTTAATTGAACATCTTCGGGATCCAATCAAGACCATGAGAGAAATTCATCGTGTTCTTGTTCATGGTGGTTGGGCATTTATTGAAGTTCCTTCCACTGATGGTAGAGGAGCATGGCAAGATCCAACTCATGTTTCTTATTGGAATGAGAACTCTTTTTGGTATTACACTAAACAATCTCATGCACAATTTATTCGTAATAAAGACATCAAGTTCTCATGTATGAGGCTAGAGACTAACTGGTGGGATCACCATATCGCAGTTGTCAATACTCATCTAGTTGCAGTGAAGAATGGTGTGAGATATCCAGGTCCTATAGAAATGTGAACTTGATATACCACTTTAAAACTCATCTCATACCCCTCCAGAATCTTCTGTGTGGGGTTTTATAGTATGCAGCAGGGGGATTGGTTCATTAGGTGATAGTAAGGACTCTATCACCATTATAAGGGTACTTGACAACTCTATAAATATTCACTATAATACCTTTGTGAGGTTTGGATGAGATAGCTTTAGATACTTAGAAACACTATAAAACCCAAAAGAGCCCTATGTCACAAACAAATGGAATACTTCTTATAGTATTTGGAGTTATTGCTTACATGATGATTGTAGATTCAAATGTAAGTAAATATATTACAATTCAAGTTAATATACTGAAAATAAACTTCTTAAGATTTTTATTTATGATGAAGTATCATCCAAACAATTTTATAACGACTTGGATACAGAATAGAAAGTATGATAAAATTGCAAGAGAACTTGAAAAAGAATTTAAAAAATCTATAGATAATATGTAATTTTTTAAAATATGAATATGAAATTTACTGTATATTCAAAAGAAGGATGTCCCTATTGTGATAAGATTAAACAAGTTTTAGAACTTTCTAATCTTGAGTTTAAAGAATATAAGTTACATGTTGACTTTGATAGGAATCAATTCTATAATGAATTTGGTGAAGGATCTACTTTTCCTCAAGTAGTTCTAGATGATAAAGTTCTTGGTGGTTGTACTGACACTATTAAGTATCTACAAGAACAAAATAAAATAAAATGATCTAAATAATACTGAATACCTCATTGATGGGGTTTTGAAAAAATAGGAGGGAGGACCTATCATCCAAAACATTTCAGGTTGTTTTTGGTAAGATGTCATCTCTTTTATTTTAAAGAGATGCTTTAAACTAAATTAACCTTTAGATAAAAAGTACTCTCGGGAGAAAAACAATGGAACAAGCATTAATGGTTACAACCGTAGTAATGCTCACAATATTAACTTTTATTGTTGGTGGAGTGATTGGGTGGATTTTCAGTAATTTTTATATACAACCAACTCCAGCATACGTACATCCCGAATTTATGGATGAAAATGGAAACATTTTACCTGATGAAATTTTAGCTGTAAGGTTTGAAAATGACTACATCGACTACAACGAAGAAGACGACGACTAGATCTTCTACAAGAAAAAAACCAACTCCAAAGACTCAAGTAAAACTTGATAGAAATTGTTTTCAGCATGAGATTTTAGAGTTGGTTTCTAAACAAAGAACAAATGAACAGAAAGTCAAAGTTCTGAATGAGTATCGTAATGATGCATTAGTCTCTTTGTTTATTTGGAATTTTGATGAAAGTGTGATTTCACTTCTTCCTCCCGGTGATGTTCCTTATGCAGACATTAAAGAAATGACTTCTGTGGGTGGAACATTGACTGATAAAATTGGACAAGAGGTTGCAGGAAATGGTGCTCGTTCAATTGCTTATAATGGTGTTGAAGATAAGATGAATGTTGGTAGAACATCAATTCGTAATGAGTATGAAAAGTTTTATAATTTTGTAAAGGGTGGAAATAATACTTTATCCTCTATTCGTCGTGAGACAATGTTTATTAATATGCTGCAGGGACTACACCCACTGGAAGCAGAACTTATTTGTCTAGTCAAAGATAAGAAACTTGAAGAAAAATATAAGATTAGTTTTGAAATTGTAAAACAGGCGTATCCAGATATTGTTTGGGGAGGTCGTTCTTGAATAGTGTAACTTTGGGGGGGAAGAAAAATGGGATGGTCAGAAGAAGAAAAGAAAACTCTTCCTCCAAGTTATGAATGTAATTTGTTGGTAGAAAAGGCCACAGAGGAACAAATTCAATCTAAGGATTATCCGAGAGATGCTTATATTGTAAAGTATCTTTCTGAAAATCAATTGGTCTCAGATATTTGTAGAGGAAAAATTGTAAATATTTTTAATCTATATTACGATAAATTTGGTCCAAATGTAATTCAAAAAATTGAATGGGGTAATGGAACAATTAATCCAAAATTATGGGGATATAAAAATAAAGAAGATAAACAAAGAAAAAAATGAGTCAAGGATTTGAAAAAGAAAAGGTTGGTCTTGAGCTGACTGTCTATCAAGATGAGGTAGATAAACTTCTTAAAAAATATAAGAATGTAAAAAAATATATGAAATCATCTATCTATGCAATTAAAGAAATGGATGGAAATGAGAATTTTGTATCCAGACTCATTCAGGAAGCTGAGGATAATCCACTGTAAATGGGTAAGCATTATCTTCTTAATCTTTATGGGTGTCCATTTCATCTTTTAAATGATGAAAAATGTCTTATAGATTTGTTGGAATATGCTGCAATCATAAGTGGAGCAACTGTAATTCAAACAATCTCTAAGAAATTTGAACCTCAAGGAGTGACTGTAATCTGTTTGCTTGCAGAAAGTCATATTAGTATTCATACTTGGCCAGAAGATGGAAAGGCAGCTGTAGATTGTTATACATGCGGAGACTCAAATCCAAAAATGGGATGTGATATTATCACTCATCAGCTTAAATGTTCAGATCATACACTGAGTTATATTGAAAGATAAATTGTATAACAAATTACAAAGGCACTTGACTATATAGAGTATAAGGTCTATAATTGACCTATCGTTCATTCGCTATTTGCAAATAGCGAACGCAAGTAAGTCGCGGAACGGAGTTCGTTCATCTATGGAAACGCTTTTATTAACTTGTTTACAGACACAATTACTTGTTTCTAGAATCCAAAATCATCCACAATTATCTCCCAAGATAAGAAATGAGTTGATTTGGGAACTCAAGCAAGTTACTGAAAAGAAGTGTGACATAGACGCAAACGACTAAAGGAACGGGAATTAAAACTCTCATTTCTAAGGAGCAAAAACAATGAGTCGCGTAACTTATAGGGGTGTTTCATATGACACCGAATCTCGTCGCCAACAACAGGCACAAGTACAGCAGCAACCTCAGCAATACAACGAAGCTTATCGTGGAGTTAAGTTTGTAAAAGAGGGGAACAAGTGATGCAGAAACTCAATGTTCTTCAAATGATCAAAGAAAAAAAACAAAAAGAGAATAGAAGGCATCAGGCAGCACTTTGTCAAATCGGTCAATGTAAAATCAAAAAATAATTAAATGGATAACTATGTCTACCATGATGATGACATGGACAAGGACAATAGACCACCTGCATGTTATCAATTAACATACAGGGGGTGTAAGTATTGGTCTTGCTATCTTATTCATTTAAGAGAATGGTTTGAAAAACTATTAATATCTGAGGGATCTTGACATCCCTCTTTTTTTTGTTTAAAATGAATTTGTTCGGGTCAGTACAAATAATGAAATGAATAAAGACAGATTAAAACTTTTAGTAAAAAATCTAGAACTTCTTGTAGAAGGACTGAAGGCAGAAGTATATGCTGATGCTTCTGCTTATAACTATTATAGTATTGCTCCACATATTGGAGAACTTGATGAATATGATGAGATCTTTGAGGATGATGACGACTGATGACTACATCCAAATCACAACAAGTCAAGGAAGAGTTTTTATATCCAACTCCTCCATTAAATCCAGATTCTGATAAATCATTTCTGGAAATTGCACAAACAAATAATTTAAATAATTTTTCCACACATCTACAGTATATTTCTGCAATGGTTATTGGTGGAAAGATGAATGTAGAAGATTCATATAGAGAAGTGAAGAATCTATATAAATCTTGGAAATCTTCTCACAAATCATTAAAAGGAGGATGGTTCAATTGAAACCAATCAAAGCAAAGGATCTTCTCGAACTTGATAAAAGACTTGAGGTAGTTAAACTTCAGTGCTACCCAATTCCAGAGCAAGTCATTTGGCAGGCAGGAAAAGGAGATTATTCTGAAGTTCCAATTCACGAAGTTGAAGTTCCTAGTCCACAAAAATGCGGTGAATGGATTGTAAATACTTTACTTGCAAATGAAAGAGGACATTATGGTTGTTACTCTTCAGATACTCAGGTATTAACTGAAAATGGGTGGGTATATTGGACTGAAGTAACGGAAAAAACTTCTCTTGCCGCTTATAATATTGAAACAGGAATAGTTAACTTTGAAACACCTTCAGCAGTTCAAAGGTGGGATTATGAAGGTAAAATGTATCATCTCACTGGACAATCTTTGGATATTCTGGTAAGTCCAGATCATCGTATGATTGTTCAAAATAGAAAAAAAGATGGAACTTGGACTTCTCCTTATGCTATAACTGCAGAAGAAGTCTATCAAAAACCAGTTAGATATATTACTACTGGAAATCTTTCTATTTCTGATCGAACCAATTTACAAACTCCAATTGATAATGAACTCTTTTGGGAATTGGTTGGATTTTGGATTGGTGATGGGGACAAAGATGCCAAAGCAAATACATTAAGATTTCATTTAAAATTGAAGCGTAAAATTGATTATCTTGAAAATTTGTGTAAAGATCTTGGGTTAGATTTTTATCCAACTAAAAATAATAGATATACTGTATCATTCACTGGCATTGGTAACTGGTTTAAAACTAATTGTCTTACTGAAGATGAATCTAAAAAGTTTCCTGCAGGATATTTGAGATTGGAAAAGGATTGTGTTCTTAGTCTTCTTGAAGGTCTGAGAAATTCTGATGGAACTAAAAGGAGAAATACTTGGTCTTATTCAACTACTTCTAAAGTGTTGGCAGAACAGATGCAAGCGATTGCTTCTGTAAATGACTTGAGATTTACTTGTTATATTGAAGAAAGAACTAATGAAAATCACAAAGATTTGTATGTTCTTAGATTAACCGCACAAATTAGTCCAAGAGTAGAAACATCACAATCTGGTAGATCAAAAACATATGTGGAAGAATGGATTAATTATAAAGGACAAATTCACTGTGCTACTGTTTCTACTGGTGCTTTGATTGTTCGTCGCAATCAAAAAATTGTTATTTGTGGGAATTGTTTAGAACATCCTTCAATTACATTCTCAGTTTCTGGTTTCGTACATAGTGTAATCGTACAGGCAAGAACACATCGCATTGGAACTTCTTGGGATGTACAATCCCAGAGATATACTGGAAAAAGAGTCGTGAAGGTTGCCAAAGGTGAACTTGATATTGAGGATGTTTTCTATGTGCGCCCTGAAGGGTTCTATACCAATCGTAAGGGTAAGAAGTATGAATGGACCGAAGAACACCGTCAACGCAAGTTGGGGAGGATTCTGAGTGAGTGTGAGGAGTATGCTGAGTATTATGGGCAAGGTATGTGCGAAGAACATATTCGTGACTATCTTCCTCAGGCAATTCGTCAGAACTTTGTAGTCTCATTTAATCTTCGATCTGTTCTTCATTTTCTGGATCTTCGTGCTAAACTTGATGCTCAACTTGAGATTCAGGCATTATGTGATTCATTTATTCCCGAATTACAAAAATGGTCGCCAAATGTCTGGGAGTATTATGAAGAAAAAAGACTCAAAAAAGCAAAACTTTCTCCCTGATTTGAATCTAAATAGAAATGTATTGAATTTATAAAAATGCCAACGTACCCCGTAGTGAATAAAATAACTGGTGAACAAAAAGAAGTCGAAATGAGTGTCCAAGACTGGGATCAATGGAAGAAAGATAATTCTGAATGGATACGTGATTGGTCGGATCCTTCTACTTGTCCCTCACCCGGAGAAGTGGGAGATTGGCAAAATAAACTAATCTCAAAGCATCCTGGATGGAATGAAGTTTTAGATCGTGCTGGCAAAATGCCTGCATCAAAAGTAAAAAAAATCTAAAAAGAAAAATAAAGAAAAAAAATATGGCAAGAAAAAAGCAAGAGATCGCAGTACCCTTTGGAATGAGCAATAGGCAAATGAAAAGGAAAAAACCCATTAATCTTGATTATATTCGGACAATTGAGCCTCTTACTGAGAATCAAGAAAAACTTTTTGAGACATATAAATTAGATCAAAATATTGTTGCATATGGTGTTGCTGGTACAGGAAAGACTTTTATTACGCTTTATAATGCTCTTCTAGATGTCTTGGATCAAAAAACACCATATGAAAAGATTTATATCGTAAGATCTCTTGTTGCAACTAGAGAAATTGGATTTCTTCCTGGGGATCATGAAGATAAGTCATCACTATATCAAATTCCATATAAAAATATGGTAAAATATATGTTTGAAATGAATGATGATGCATCTTTTGAAATGCTCTATTCAAATCTAAAAGCTCAAGGTACTATTAGTTTTTGGAGCACCTCTTTCATTCGTGGTACAACTTTAGATAAGTCTATTATTATTGTAGATGAATTTGCCAACCTGAATGGGCATGAGTTGGATAGTATTATTACTCGTGTTGGAGTTGATTCTAAAATTATGTTTTGTGGTGATGCAACTCAAAGTGATTTGATTAAGATGAATGAAAGAAATGGTATTGTAGATTTTATGAAAATTCTTCGCGTAATGCCTTCTTTTGATATTATTGAGTTTGGTATTGAAGATGTGGTTCGTTCCGGGATTGTTAAAGAATATCTCACTGCAAAATACGAATTGGGAATTAATCTTTGATGGTTTCTAGGAAGAATTCTTTCTTTGGAAACAATTAAAAAAAATGAAACACGAGGAACTAGCAAGAAAATCAAAATGACATTTATTCATCATAATTTTTTGGGTGATATTGAACTAGAATGTAAAACAACAGAAAGCATCCGTCTCTATAATATTCCAAATGGAGATTGGGTGCCTTCTATTACTTCAGTGACTTCTTTTTACAATCGACATATCTTTGCTAAGTGGAGAGAAAGAGTCGGTATTGAAGAAGCAAATCGAATCACTAAAAAGGCAACAGCAAGAGGAACTGACTTTCACCAAGTTTGTCAAGATTATCTTGAAAACAAGGAGTTGAATTGGGATGATTATCAACCTCTAACAAAACATATGTTTTATCATGCTAAACCCTATCTTGATAAGATAAATAATATTCATGCAATCGAAAGAACACTCTATTCAGAATATCTTGGTCTTGCGGGAAGAGTAGACTGTATTGCAGAATATGAAGGAGAACTTGCAGTTATTGACTTTAAGACATCAGAAAAAATTAAACCAGAAGAATGGATTGAAAATTACTTTGTACAAGAAACATTCTATGCAGCAGCATATTATGAACTTACAGGTAAAGTAGTTAAAAAACTTATTACATTAATGGTTACTCCTAGTGGTGAAGTGAAAGTATTTGACAAAAGAAACAAAGAGGATTATATTAGATTATTAGTTCGTTATATTAAGAAATTTTTATCAGATAAACTTTCTTGACTCTTCAGTAAATTTATGATATTCTTTAAAAAGAATTTTGGTGGATTATTTGTCTTTCAATCTTATAGAATTAATGGATTTATCATATAAAGAACAAATTAATAAAGAACTGGAAAGTAAATTTATTTGTCCAATAAAGTTCTCTCAAGAAATTGAAAAACTTGTGCGAACTGAAGAAAATATGAATTATATTGATGCGGTTGTTTATTTTTGTGAACTGAATAAAATTGAATTGGATGTAGTTCCAAAGTTGATTTCAAAACCACTTAAGGAAAAACTTAAGTGTGAAGCAATGGAACTTAATTTTTTGAAAAAAACTTCTCATGCAAGATTAAAATTTTGAAATTGGACCCTCATAATTGCTACAAGACTTACTTGGCACTTAAGAATCATTTTACAAAAGATTCTTATGATTTTCACAAATATAATGGAAAAACCAGATCATCACTTCAATCATTTTATAAACGTAAAGATCGTTTCTTTTTTGAAAAGATGAGTCGTCAAAAAAGTGATGATGAAATTCTAGAATTCTTTGTTGCTAATTTTGCAAACTGTAGTGATCCTCAGTCATTATGGATTGGTGAAATTATAAAAGAAGGAGAATTGGCACATAAAGAATGGAAAAAAAGAATTCAATCTCTTTCATACAAATTTAAAGATGAAGTAAGTTCAATCTTTGATTCAAATAATTTCAATTTAATATTTGAAATTAAAAATCAAAAGCATCCAAAGATCTTAAAGGAGTATTTGCAAGGAAATATATCTTTAGAGACATTGGTAATATTAGATAAAATTCTCGGATTTAGAAAGAATTTTGATAAGAAATTATTAGATCCTATTTGGGAGTTTGTTTCATTAAGAATTAGGAAGTATTCACCTTTCCTACATACAGATATACACAAATATAAAAAAATTTTAAGGGAGTGTGTTCTGTGAGTTTCTTTAATTCCGAAATGGTCAGATCAGAACTTTTAGAAATATCAGAACTTCAAGAAGAGATATATTCTAAAGTTTTTGATTTTTACAAAATGAGAAAGGAGGACAAAATTCGTCACGTAGAAATCCTTCAAAAACTTTTAGAAAAGCAAAGAATTCTTTATACTCGTATGAGTCTTTCTGATGATCCAGAAGCTCAAGAAATGAAAGATAGAATACTAGATTCTGCTAAAATGATGGGTCTTCCTGATGGAACTGATATTTCCTTTATGTTTGGAAATATGGAAAAACTTCTGGAGGCCATGAGAGAAGAAATTGACAGATCTGAAGAAATCTGATATATTAGTCTTATGCGGCTGGGAGATCCGCATCAAAGCAAATCCACAAAGGCCAAATACGTACAAATACGAGGTAGCATAATGTCTTTTGAAAGTCTCAAGAAGCAGTCAAAGCTTGGTTCTCTTACTGATAAATTAGTAAAAGAAGTTGAAAAAATGAGTTCCACATCTGGTGGTTCTGATGAACGTTTCTGGAAACCAGAAATGGATAAAGGTGGAACAGGATATGCAGTAATTAGGTTTCTACCTGCCCCAGAAAATGAAGATCTTCCATGGGTAAAAATGTTTTCTCATGGATTTCAGGGTCCCGGTGGATGGTATATTGAGAATTCTCTGACTACACTTGGGCAAAAAGATCCTGTTTCTGAGTATAATCGTACTCTATGGAACAGTGGGAATGAAAAGGATAAGGATATTGTTCGTAAGCAAAAACGTAAACTATCTTATTATAGCAACATCTATGTTATAAAGGATCCTATGCACCCAGAAAATGAGGGTAAAGTTTTCCTTTTTAAATACGGGAAAAAGATCTTTGATAAGATTATGTGTGCTATGCAACCTGAATTTGATGATGAAGAACCCATCAATCCTTTTGACTTTTGGCAGGGTGCAAACTTTAAAGTGAAGATTGTAAAGAAAGATGGTTATTGGAATTATGATAACTCAGAGTTTTCAAATCCATCTCCTCTTCTTGATGGTGATGATGATGCTCTAGAGGCACTTTGGAAGAAGCAAAGTTCTTTGACTGCACTGGTCGCTCCAGATCAGTTCAAGACTTATGATGAACTTGAGAAGCGTATGAATCAAGTTCTAAACATTGGTAAAGTTGCACCCAAATCTCAATCATACGATGAGGAGCAAGAGTATGAATCTTATGTACCCAAGAAAACTAAAGAGGATAATGTGATGGAAGAGCTAGAATCTTCTTACATCAAGAGTAAGCAAACTCCAGTGCGAGAAGATTCTTCTTCTGAAGATGAAGATGATGCCCTCTCATACTTTCAAAAATTAGCAGAAGATTAATTATAAATTCTTATATTATCTGCTCTCTTTAAGGTGTCACTCAGGAATTGGGTGCCACCTTTTTTATATTTCATAATTTTATCAATGTCATCAAATACAATGTTGATATATCTTGGTTTAAGTACATAGATAAATCTTTTTATATTTTCATTTTTTTGTTCTATTTCAAGATTAGAAACTGAATTTGTAATATCAGAAACTAAAACATCTTTTTCAAATCCAGGATCATAAAACTCGACAAAATAAGGAACAAGATTTTGATAGTCTGGATTGTTGGTATAGTTTCCATTTTCATCTACAAGATATTTGCGGTAATCAATAATCTTATTTGCAACTATAGTTCCTGCAGGCATTATAAGGGCTCCGAGGGAATCACGAACTTCTTCAGTTTCATAGTGATGAATGGCATTTAGATTCTCATAAGAACCATATTTTTCAAGCATTACTCTTTCAAAATTTTCATTTGACAGAGGCCATTCTTCGTAGACATTGAGGATATTATTACAAAGTAAAATTAGCCAATCAAGATTTGGATTGTTATAAATTTTATTTGCCACATTATCAGGTCTTTCATCTCCAATAATGGAATATCTTTCAAAGAAGTTTAAATTTTGAAAAATTTCATCACGAATCTTAACTCTTTTAAAGAGATTTTTGACAGTAACATAATTGTTAATATACTTATTTTCGTAATTACGATCAACATATTCAAAATTGGGTACTTGCCTAAAATATTCTCTAGTCATTTTAGTAACCTATTGGATGATTTGCTGCAGGTGATTTGGTATAGTCAGTGTCATAAACTGGAGTGATTTCTTGAAACTGCATATTTAATCTATATGCCACCATAGTTGCATCAGGATCCTCATAAGTCATATAAGATCCTAATGGAGTATAATCAACACTGAAATTGATTAATGCACAGGCTTTTGTTTCTTCATCATCTGGGGCAATTAAATTGATTGATTTATGAAGTTGATTTCCTTTTTGATATTGAATTTTGAATACATAAGGTGCCTTTAAAAAGAGACCTCCAGGCACTTCTCTTACTGCCATATGATATTTAAAGTATCTTATAATTTCTTTGATGATATTAACTTCTCCTGAATTTCTTGCACTCATTAAGAAAGTGAAGTTAAATGGACGAAGTTGAGGTCCTCTAAAAAGAAGTTCTAAGTTTGGATTGAGAACTAATGAGGTTGCTCTTGTAAAAATGCTTGGATTCCCTGCAGCAAGAGAAGCTACGAGATGATTGAATTTTGTACTATCAAATTGATTTTTGAGTTCTCCCAGTGCTTCTACAAGACCCATTGCCCCTTTTGCCATTGCTTCTCCAACATTACCATTAGTGGTGTTCATTGCTTTAAAAGCAGAATTATACAATGTGGCATCCAGGGGGTTTAAATTTCCTTCCCCCCAATCAACAGTATTTTGATCTGAAATTGGAGATTGAATTGAAATATAAACTGGAGGACTTACTGATTTGTATAGCGGTCTTCCGAAGGAAAATGTTCCTTGATTAGATCTTCCATTAATATCTGCAGCTGTAAATTTGATTCTATCTTGATCTGTTTCGGCAATATCTAATGGATATATTAGAGTATCACTAAACTGTATTTTTGGGTTTGTTGCGGTTCCGCCGATATAATTATATGGATTAGATGGATCTTGTATATCTACTCCAGGTCTAGGCAAAACTGGTGCTTGAGGACCTTGAGGACCTGGTGAGTTTTGAGACAGTATTGGATCTCCATTTTGGTCTACGATTAATTGTGAATTATTTGGATCTGATACTCCTGGTATTCCATTTTTGAAAAATAGATCTTGCTTAACTGGATCTGCATTTTTGTTTATAATTGCAGCTCTTTCGTTATTAAACTTTTTTGTTCCATCTGTATATAATAACCTAGTAAATTCACTTTTTGATAATTGATTTTGTGGATTTGCTTGATTATATTCTCTAACAATATAGTCTATGTTATTGGGATCAGTAGCCCATGTTTTTCCATCATCACCTGAAGATGATATTATTTTTGTATCTGTAGCTGGAAAAAATGGTGCCTTTAAAAATACTTCAGTATCTCCATTATCTAGATTTACAATTTGCTTTAATTTAAGTCCTTTAAATGGATATTCTGTGGTTAATTGTTCTGCCATCAGAACTTCTCCTCAAATAAAAAAGGACTAATTATCTCAATTTTTCGTAGAGTATGAGACATTTATAAATTATTTTTATTTATTTATAACCCAAGTTCTTCTTCCGTAATGATTTTAAATTCAATCATACGATCATCACACCATTCCTTTGCTGCTTTCCACTTTGCAATATTTTTATTATAGGTAAGAACTTCATTAATGTAAGTTTTTTTTCTCTTACCTTTAGATTCTTTTGGTTCTAATGTTTGTCTTTTTGGTTTAACTTCCACCAGATATTTTTTGGTTTTTCCACTACTTTCTTTGATTTTTATAATAAAGTCTGGAAAATATCTACGAACCTTATTTGTTGTTGGATCTAGATAAGGAATAAAAAATTCTTCTGACCCATATTTTAATATGTTGGGAGAACGATCGCACCATTGCATAAACTTAAGTTCCCAATTGCTTCTATACACTATATTATTTGGATTTCCAATATATTTTTCTGGATTTCTTGGATGAAAAAATCCTTGATGATATTTTGAATCACGAGGCATTTTTCCAACCTTTATGAGATTTATTTCTTCCAGAAACAACATGTTGTAAGCAACCAATATTTAAATTATTTTCCCTGGCAAATTTAGTTAAGTTTTTTATTTTTACAATTTCTCCTTTTGGGGAAATTAATCTATATTCTTTGCTATTTTTTTCCGATAATTTTTGCTTTGTTGTTTCTGGACAAGGTTTTCCTTTGAGGGGACTTTCATTTTTTTTAAACCACTCTTTTCTTTTTTCACTTTGCTTTAACTTTGCTTCTTCACTATGAGTCTTTCCCCACATTGGATTTAGTTTGCCAAATCTTGCACTACCATACATTCCATTTTTTTCTTTATGGTTGGCACGACTCATTCTAAAATTATCATCCTTACAAAGTTCCAACATTATTTGTCTCAATAATTCTTTTGTCTCTTCTGAATGTTTTTTACCATAAAAGGGATTTAATTTTCCCTCATATCCACAATTTCCTTCGTATTCTTCGTAGATAATTTCTGAAGTAGTGTTAATATTAAAGGTTTCGTTTAATTTTTTAGTATTAAACTTAATAATTCTTTTCATTATGAATTAACTATTCAATATTATTTATATTTTTCTGGATTTTGTGGATGAAAAAGTCCTTGATGATATTTTTTTTCAGACATACATAGTATAAGAACCATACAATATTTATAAATGCCTGCCCCATCTCCATCAAGAAAAAGTGCGGCAACTACTATTAAAGAGAAGTTATTAAGACCAGCTTTAACTTCTCATTTTGAATGCACATTTACTCCTCCAAGATTAGTAATAGACTGGATTAGAAATAATAGGGAATTTAATTATGATGATATTAATAATCAAGAACTTATCACATTATCTTGCTCAGAAGCATCTTTACCTGGATCTTCATTAGCAACTAATGAATTAGTTGATGATCATCATGGAGTTGCTGAAAGGCACGCTTATAGAAGACAGTATGATGATCGTGCTGATTTTACTTTTTATGTTGATGCTCCTAGAAATGAAGGTGATAAGGGATATAAGGTCTTGTGGTTTTTTGAGCAATGGATTGGATATATTGCATCTGAAGAGTATGCCGAAGGTTTAGACGATGCAAATTATTTTTATAGATTTAGACTTCCTGAAACTTATAGAAATGATATATACATCACAAAGTTTGAGCGAGATTATGATTTAAGTCTATCTGATTATGCTAGAAAGGGATTTTCAAATGAGTCTTCAAAAGAATATTTGGAGTATAAATTTTTAGAGGCATATCCTATTTCCATTAATAGTATGCCGGTTTCTTATGACAATTCTCAATTACTCAAGTGTACAGTTTCATTTACTTATACAAGATATATTCCCAGAAGAAAAAAAGGTATCTATTACACCTAGAGATTTTGATCCTTTAAGAGTTCAACCTTTTGATCCCAATATAGATTATCCAGAAGGATATTATGTGAATAGACCAATATTACCTAATGAATTAGATATACCATTTAGATAAACACATTTTCAAATGCATGATAAATAAAGTATCTGAATTCATCATTCATTTAATATGCCATTACCAAAAATTGTTACTCCAACTTATGAGTTGGAATTACCTTCAACTGAACAGACAATAAAATACAGACCATTCCTAGTCAAAGAAGAAAAAGTTCTTGTTATGGCTATGGAAACTGAGGATACTAAACAAATCACAAATGCTGTTAAGACAGTCCTTAAAAACTGCATTGAAACCAAAGGAATTAAAGTAGAAACTTTACCAACATTTGATATTGAATATTTATTCTTAAATATTAGATCAAAATCTGTTGGGGAAGAAGTTGAAGTCAATATCATTTGTCCTGATGATGGAGAAACTGAAGTTCCAGTTACTATTAATGTAGATGATATCAAGGTGGAAAAGGACGAAAATCATTCTACTAAAATTAAAGTTGATGATAATATTATGATGGAAATGAAATACCCATCATTAGAACAATTCATCAAAAATAACTTTGATATCTCCGGATCCACAAATATTGATCAGTCATTTGATTTAATTGCTTCTTGTGTGGATAAAATTTATACTGAAGATGAGGTGTGGTCTACATCAGATGTGACTAAGAAAGAGCTTATTGATTTCTTAGAACAAATGAATAGTGTTCAATTCAAAGAAATTGAAAAGTTCTTTGAGACTATGCCGAAACTTCAACATAAACTTGAAGTTGAGAATCCAAAGACTAAAGTAAAATCTGAAGTTGTTCTTGAAGGGTTAACAAGTTTTTTCGCTTAGGGATGTCCCATATAAACCTAGAGAATTACTTGAGGTTAAATTTTGCCCTAATACAGTATCACAAATGGAGTTTAACTGAAATTGAGGGGTTAATGCCATGGGAAAGAGACATTTATGTAATTCTTCTCAAGAATCATCTTGAAGAGGAAGAAGAAAAATTAAAGTTAAAACAACAAAAAAATGGCTACTAAGGCGGAAAGATTAAGAGAAATATATGAATCAAAAATTGGCAAGGATCTTGTCGATAAACTTTCTGATAGTCAGATAAAACTTATTTCCGCTTTTTATAACTCTTTGGACAATAAAGAGCAGAGCATTATTGATAGTAGAATAATAATGGGATATGATGATACCGACTTGCACGAGATGGCAAGAGGTATGGTTGAAGAAGAGGATGAAGAAATCCCTGAAGGTCTTGATGATTTAATTAATGAAGTTGCTGGAAAGCAAACAGCAACTCAACCAAAAAGAAAAAGAGGAAGGCCAAAAAAGAAAACAGCAAATCCTCCACCTCCACCAGAAGGTCCTGGTAAACTCGTTTTATATAAACCCCCAAAAGATTCTAAAGAAGATGATCTTGTAAGTGAAGAAGTTGATGAAAGAATTCTTAAGATGTTGGGTCTTGAGGATGTTTTTGATATTGACTATGGAGATTACTATAATTTATTGAGAGAAAAACTTATAGAAGTTAGTAAGGGAGATTCTGATGTTTCTACTGAAGATGCTATGCTTCTTCAAGAAGAAATCAAGAGGGTCAGGAATAAAAAACGTCAAGGTGATATTGGAAAAGTAAAACTAAAGAAGAAAAAAATTACAACAGATAGTTTTATAGATTTTGATGTTGCAAAAAAGATATCTCAACCTACTATAAAACAAAAGAAAGATTCTGATATTCCTTCTGGGGAAGATACTGCAAAAAAATCTCAAGAAATATCCGACAAAAAAGAAGAATATAATAATTCAATTTATGAAAGTATCAGTAAGTCTTTAGATAATATTATTGTAATATTAAAAGATCAATTAAAATTTGATAAAAAAATTTCTGAGAAAGAACGGAAGAAAAAAGAGAGTGCTAAAAGAAAAAGTAAAGAGGATAAACTTGAAAGTTCTTTTGCAAAAGGAATTAAGGCAGTCTCTGGAGTGGCGAAGAAAGTATTTTCACCACTTCAAGATATTATTAAAAGACTTATAACATTTTTTACTGCAATTTTTCTCGGAAAGGTATTTCAAAATTTAATGGGTTGGTTTTCTGATCCAAAAAATGAAAGTAAGGTTAAAACTTTAGGAAAATTGTTGAAGACTTTTTGGCCTGCTATTTTATTTGGATTACTTTTATTTACAAATCCACTTGGAAAGTTTGTAAGAGTAATTACTGGGATGATTTTGAAGTGGACATTTAAACTTGCTAAGTTTGCAATACCAAAATTATTGAGGTTTGCTAGAAGAAATCCAAAACTGGCAGTAGCAGCTGGACTGTTTACTGCAGGTGCAACAATTCCAATGTTATTCCCAGCATCTGTTGATGCTGAAGAAAGAAAAACTGAGGCGGCACCTGGAACTAAAGAGGAAAAAATTCAACAACTTAGGCAACAAAAAGAAGGGTTGAATTGGTTTCAAAAAAATGTTCAGGGAATGGGTCCTGAAATTGATGAACAGATTCAGAGACTGGAAACTGGAGAAACTGCTTCTTATTCTATGGGTGGACCTATAACTTTGGGTCACGGGTATAATGGTATTGATAATACTACTGGAGAAAGTATTACTGGAGCTGGTCCCGATACTCAGCTAATTGCAGCAAGACCTGGAGAAGTTGTCTTGACTCCAGAAGATCAGGGGTACATTTATCAAAATACTGGTTTTGATGTTGCAAAATATGTTGGAGATAGAAAACCAAAATTTGTAAAGACAAGTAATTTGAAGTTTTCTAATAAAGGATATTATAAAGGTGGAATGATACCAACTTTTAAGGATGGTGGTATTGTTGGGGGAAATAAGTTTAATCTACTTAAACCGCAAGCAAGGGTTATTTTTGATAGACTGGTGAAGGGTGGATTGACTAAAACTGCAGCTGCTGGAATAGTTGCAAATATTGGAGTTGAGACTGGATATACTTATGACCCAAATATTCATCAGCATGGAGGAGGTCCTGGTAGGGGATTAGTTCAGTGGGAAAGGGGTGGTAGATATGATACTGATCCAATTAATTTAAGATCTTTTGCAGAAAGTCGCAAATCATCTTGGAATGATTTGAATACTCAAATAGATTTTATACTTCATGAGTTGAATACTCATCCAGAATATAAATTCGTTAAAAAGGAACTTAATTCATCTAAAAATATTCCTACAGCAACTAGAATATTTTTAGAGAAATATGAAAAAGCTGGAGTACCTCATATTGAAGATAGATTAAAAGTTGCCAAACAAATTCAAGATGCTGGATATTTAAAACCAAAAGCAGAAGCAAAACCAAAAACAGATCCAAAATTGAACAGGGAAAATCTAATCAAAAATCGTCCTTGGTGGGATAAATTTGGTTGGTTTGGTGGTAGATCCGCAGAAATTGAAAGGGAAAAACAGAAATCTAAAAATGATCTATTAAAACGATATAAAGCTAAAGGAAAGGAGGGTGGTGGAATTTTTCCAGTTACCACTAAAACTGGAGTTGATATTTCTGGTATGGGAGCAGATACTCAATATCTACCTCATTATAATATGGCAGTTCAACCTGGAGAAGAAATATTCAAATATGTTCTTACTAAAGATGCGGCAGAAAAAGGTGCTGGCAACATATTGTTAAATTTTGCAAATAATCTTAATGCAAATTTTGATTCAAATTCTGATGCTGCAAAAATTGGAATGAGAAATAAAAATATTTCAGAAGGAGTTCGTCCTTATGAGGTAAATAGTAATGAAACTGGTGGAGTTTCTATGTTGCCTATGGGTGGTATTGGAGGACCTGGAAAGATGCCATATTCACAAAATGGTGGTTCTACAGATAGCTTTCATTCTCCAATATGTGAAGCAGGATTATCTGAAAGGCAAAGAATATTGGATATTATAGGAATCTCTGCATTTGAGTAGAAATAAATGGCACTACTAGCACTAGCATCAGGAATAGGAAAGAAACTTATAGGAAGCAAGGAGAAAGGTGCTGCAAAGAAAATGCTTCCAGGAGTAAAGGAAAAACAACAAAAAGTAAAACCTTCAGGGGCGCTTGTAAAAAGAGAACCTGAAGGGGATGCATCTCAAAAGCAAAAAGGTGCATTTAAACCTACAGAATCTCTTGTTCCAATTTCCAGCATTTCAAAAAATCTAGAATCTATTAAAGAGCAGGAATCTGAAAATAATTCTTTGTTTAAAATTAAAGAAAAGGTTATTTCAATTGAAAAACTTTTAGGTGAAAGTTTTAAGTTTAAAAGTAAGCAGAAAGAAACTGAAAGGAAAAAAACTGAAACTACAAGAAGAACTAAAAGAGAAGAAAAATTAGAGAAAAATAATAAAAAAAGTAAATTTTCAATTTCAATTCCCGGAAAGGGATTATTTGACAATATAATGTCTCGTCTATTTAAGTTCTTCTTCTTTATTGCTCTGGGTAAGATAATTCCTTTGATTGTGGATTTTCTTCCAAAAATGGAAGGAATTATTAATTTATTGGGAAAGGTTGTTGATATTGCTGTAAAAATTTTTGGTGGTATTTTGGATGGATTTATAAGTTTTGTTGATTGGGGATTTAAGGTTTATGAACAAGTAAAGGGAATTGCAAAAAGTATTGGTGGTGAAAATTTAGAGAAGATTTTTGATGGGTTTACTTCCAATCTGGAGAAGTTTTTAAATCTTGCTTTAATTATTGGAATGACTCAAGTGGGTCTTGGTGATAAAGGTTCTGATGTTGGAAAGGGTGGGGGTGGAAAAAATACTAGAATAAGAGGTGGGAGAAATGTTCCTGGAAGAAGTCGTTATGGGACAAGTTCTAATGCAGCAAGAAGATATGCACAAAGATTTGGAAGAGATGCTGCTGTTCGTAGATTTGGTGAGAAAGGTGTTCGTTCATTAGGAGGAAAGTATGCAAGATCTGGTGCTACAAATCTTGCAAGAAAAGGTGCAGCTGCTACTCTTGGTAGAACTGGTCTCAAAGCTGCTGCTAAGATTATAAAACCTATTGTAGGTAGAATACCTTTTATTGGGGGTTTGCTTGAGTTTGGTATTTCTTGGGCAGTAGGAGATCCAGTAGGAAAGGCGGCATTTAGGGGAATTGGTTCAATTCTCGCTGGTGCTGTCGGCACTGCAATTGGAGGTCCAGTTGGTGCTGCTGTTGGTGCTGTTGTTGGTGGTGAAATTGGTGGTACATTATATGATATGTTTTTTGAAAATAAAGAACCAAAAAGTGGTTCGGGTAAAGTAAGAGGAAGGGCATTAGGGGGTCAAGTTACAAGAGGTGGAAGAAAAGTTGATGTTCCTATTCAAAGAACAATAAGAAGAGCACCTAAAGTAAAAACAGAACCTGAGAAGTTTAATGTTAGAATAGAACCTGGAAAGGACGTTGGTGGGGAAGAAAGAATAAAAGAAATTTATAAAGGAGATCCTTATAAAAAACCTTCTGGTGGATGGATTTTTGGTGGTCCGGTAGTGGATAAGGATAAATATCCTGCATTTTATTTGTTAAAAGATATATCTAAAACTTTGGGAAATATTCCATTACTTGGAAGTTGGATGAGTTCTGCAATTAATATTGCCTTGGGTCAAGATGTATCAGATAGAGTTTATAGCAATTTTGCAAATAATTTGGGATTTTTTGTAGAGAGTATTGTTAAAAATAAAGTGGCATCCTCAACATCAAAAATATTTGATGTTATTAGTAGAATGCAAGAGGGGGGTACAATCCCATCAATTAAGATGATTGAGGATCAAATTGAGGGTGGAAATTTGGCTTCTACACTATCAATTTTAGTTAAACGAGATGTTGATAAGGCACTTGCAAAAGTAAAAGATAGTTTAAATATATTTAAAGATAAGGATAAAGAACCTGATGATGCCCCTGGTGGTGGTCCTCCTGGCGGTGTTCCTGGTGGTTCTCCTGGCGGTGAATATGGTGGGTATGCTCCTACGGGAATCCAGAAGGAAATCTATGATTACTTGATTAATGTTAAAAAACTAAGTGATGTTCAAGCACTTGGACTAATGGCAAATATTTCAAGAGAAAGTGGTTTTAGAACTGATCCTGGTCTTGGATCTGCTGGAGAAATTGGAATGTTCCAATGGAATCCTCAGGTTGGAAGAGCACAAAAAATGGAAATGGCAGTACCTGACTGGAGAACGAATTGGAAAGGTCAAATTGACTATGCATTAACTGAATATACTGGACCAAAATATGTTGCAAAGTCTTTTAGAAATGCTCAGGAAGCTGCTGATTGGTGGATGAATGAGTGGGAAAAACCTGCAAATCCTGCTGCTGGATCTAAAATACATGAAGAATATCTTAAAACTGTTCCAAAAGCACCTGATGGGACTGCAAAGTTTAGGGAACCTAAACAAATGTCGCCAGAAATATCACCTGGAGAAAGTAGAGTTTCTGAAGATATTAAAAACTTCAGGAAGTTTAGAACTCAATTTGGTGCTTCTGAAAATAGAAATCCTACATATGATCCTAATTGGTATCAAATACGTGAGATGGGAACTTATGGTAGTGGAAATTATAATATAAGTCCTTTAGCAGATGATACTAATTATGAGATAAATGTTCATAAAGGAGCTGGGCACTGGGAAAATCGTGCCTTTGATATTCCTGTTCCAGATAGTTCTGCAGAAGGTGATAAAGTAGCTGATTATTGGAGATCGAAGGGATATAAAGTTATTTGGAAATCTAAAGGTCATTATAATCACGTTCACGTAGAAGTTCCTAAAGATAAGGCACAAGAATGGTTTAAAATTATTAAGAAGGCAAAGGCAAAACCACAACAAACATCCAGAGAAGGAGTTAAAACATATAAAGGCCAAACCTATTTCAAGAAAGATAATAAGTATTATGAGGAAGTAAATGGGCGTGTGGTGGAAATTGATAAGAGAATTTATGATATGGTTCCAACTTCGTCAAAACCAACACAGAGATTAAAATCTGCATCAAAAGGAGCTGCAGCTCCTGGATATGGTAAAGAAGGTGGAGGATTGATTTCTCCAATAAATAAAACAAATATTCCAAATACTTTTGCTTCTTATAATCGACCTGGAGCAAATACTAAAGTTGTATTCATACCAATTCCAATCAACTCTTCATCTATGAGTCCATCAGTTAGTAAATCTACAGGATATCTACCCCCTCAAGTGATTTCTTCAAATAGTGCAGGTTTAAGACTCAAACCAATACACGACCTAAGTAGAGAATAATATGTCAACTAGACTTACAGTAGAAGCTGGAAGAGCTCAGATAGAAAAATTTGAAATTACATCAAATTATGATGCAGGAACAGAAAACTATGGACCTCGTTGTGTTGAATTGTGTGTTTATGAAAGTGTTTTTGATTCTACTGTAAGAGCTAAGGGGCAATTTGTAGATGCTGGTTACAATAAATCAAATATGTCTGCAAATGATGAAAGGTTTAATATGACTGCAGGTGAAAAAACTGAAATTAAAATTGTAGACGGTCGTGAAAATTATCTAGAATTTACTGGAGATTATCAACTTAGAGTTAGAAAGCAACAAAGAGAACAATTTTCAACTCCTTCAAATACTTATGTAAATTTCTTTGCAGACTTTTATTCTAAAGAGTCTATGGAAAATCATTTGGTTGAAAAGAGAGCAACAAAAAAGTTTGAAGGATTTCCTGATGAGCATGTTCAAACTTTGATTAGTGATGTTTTAGGAAGTCCTAAAAATATTCAAGTAGATCCAACTATCATACCTTACAATTTTCTTGGATATTCTGAAAAGGTTTTTCATCATACTGCAAATCTTTGCAATAAAGGATGTCACGAAAAATATTTGGGTAAAACTGCCGGATACTTATTTTACGAAGTTGCAAAGGGAACTGATTCTGAAGGTGGATATAGATATAAATCAATAGATATTTTATTTGAACAAGAACCCAAAAGGAAGTATATCTTTAATAATAATGTAAAAACACCTGATGGATATGATGATTCTATTTTAAATTATTATGAGAATGTTTCTATCAATGCAGATTCTGAACTGATGAGTGGTGCAACTGCTCAATGGAAATCAATAACATTTCAACCATATCTTAAATTGACTGATGAAAATATATTTGACTATAAGGATCAGGAGCAGGTTGTAAATAATGCAGGAAAAGAGTTTCATAAAATTGCAAGTGATTTAGAAATTCAAACAAAAGAAACTAGAAAATATACTAGACTATGGGATAATAGTGCATTACCTCATGGAAAAAATTGGGCAGAACAACAACCACACTCTAAAGAACTTCTTGGTCCGGGTAATTATGATATTGAGAAATTAATCAGACAATCGCATGATAGGTTCAATCAACTTTTAGGAATTCAGATTACTATTTTGATTCCTATGGACTTAACTCTACATGTCGGAGATCTTGTTCAGTGTGATCTTCCCCAAGTTGATTCTGAGAAAACTGAAGATTCCAAGAACAGAAGTGGTATATATATGATATTAGATCTTTGTCATAGGATTACTCCTAACACTTCATACACTTCTCTTCATTTATCAAGAGATTCTACAATTTATAAAAAGTAACCATTATGAAAAAAAGAACCTTATCTCAGCACATAGAGGATGATAAGAATGAACTTGATAATCATAATGTAAGTTCTCAAAGAAGAAGGCATTTGCAAAGTGAAATTGAAGATTTGGAGATTTATAAAAATAATCATCCAAATGAAAATAAAGATCCAACATCATTAGAATTGTATTGTGATTTAAATCCAGAAGCTCCAGAATGTAGAATTTACGAAGATTGATATGAATGGAAGTTTATTTCATAGTGAACATTTAGGAAGAACACCTTTTTATTTCTGGTATGGTCAAGTAGTTGGTGACTGGGAAGGAAACCAAAATCACGAAATTCATACTAGAGATGATATTCCTGGATGGGGATATAGAGTTAAAGTGGCGATTCTCGGACAAGATCCAAGAGTTACATCTGAAGGTGCATCAAATCCAGAACTTGTAATGGCTGAAGTTTTACTTCCCACAACTGGTGGCGGAGGAGTTGGTGGCGGAGTACAGACTCCCTCAATAGGAAACAATTCTTTTGTAGTTGGATTTTATAAGGATGGTGTAAATGCCAGAGAACCTATTGTTATGGGAGTTCTTCCTAATGTTTCTCAGAGTAGAATGAAACCATATTCTACTCCAGATTCCTTGAGATATGATGCAACAACTGGATATTTGCCTGGGATAGATAGGGTAGCAACTGATGCAAAGTTGGGAGAAGGTCCTGCATCATCTGTGATTATGGAGTTTGGGGAGCAAGCAAGAAAATATGTAGTATCTTTACCAGATCAACTTATAGATGGAGCACAAGCTCACTTAATTCCAACTACTTATAGGTGCAATAAAAATGCTGGTGAGATGAAAGGTATTCAACTCATTATTCAGCAAGCAGTTAATGCATTAAATTTTATTAGAACTCAAGGTAAATCCTTTAAATCTGCAGCATCAGATTTAACTGGAAATATTCAATCAATTATTTCAAGTGTTACTAATTTTGTTTCATCTCTTGTAAAAAGTATGATGAAAAAAATGAGGGGATTTGTAATCAATAAAATCAATAATGGAATTAAAGATGTATTGAATTTAGTTCCCCCCAACTTAAGAAGTGCAGCATCTGATGGAGCAACTCAGGCTAATGACACAATTTCTTGCGTCTTCAATAAAGTAATGGGGACTATTAAAAATATTATTGGAAAAATTCTTTCAGATCTATTGGGAGGAGCTGTAAATACTGCAATGTGTTTTGCAGAAAATGTTGTTGGGAGTTTTCTAAGTCAGGTACTTGGAGATCTTACTTCTGCTCTAGATTCTGTCTTATCTCAACTTGAAGGTATTCTTGGAAAGGCAGTAAATTTTGCTGGAAAAATATTAGATGTCTTAGACACTGTATTTGGGTTTCTCAATATATTTTCATGTCAAGAAGAGCTTGCTTGCCCTGTAGTGGAAGAATGGAGTTTCTGGTATGGACCCAAAAATCTTTCCAATGATGTATCTCAAAATCTTAGTAAATTAATGCAAGATCTTTCAGATAAGGCAGATGCTGCACTTGGAAATGGTGCTGGAGGTGGCGCTCCATCTTGCAGCATTGGGCCATTACTTTCTGGTCCTCCAACCATTAGTTTGATTGGTGGTGGAACTTCAAGAAGTGGAACTGGCAATGCAAGCGGATCTGATGGATCTGCATCAGGAACTGCTGGAGGTAGTGGTGCTACTGGAACTAATGGTACTGGGACTGGAACTAATGGTACTGGGACTGGAACTGATGGTACTGGGACTGGACCAATTCCAATTGAAGTTATTCCATTCTCAGCTAATGCAGTTATTAGTCCAAGAGGAGAACTTCTTGCTCTTGATGTTGTAAATCCGGGTCTCGAAAATTATACAAGTCGTCCAACAGTTATTGTTACTGATAACAGTGGACTTGGAAATGGTGCTGTAGTAATTCCAATAATGAAAAGTAATCCAGAAACTACTAATCAATTTGATAAAAATGGATGTGGAAATCCAGATTCTGTCGAAGAAGTTGATAATTCCAAGACTGAAGGTATTGGTGGAGGTGAACTTACTGAAGTATTTCCAGATACAGCTGCAAACTTACTTCAAACTGCAAATACACAATCTCCTGAAGGGATGTCTATTGATAAGTTTGTAGTTATAGATTCTGGAGTTGGATATTTGTCAAAACCTGATGGAAGCACTGGTGCTGGTGGAGCAAAGTTTTCAGATCCAGAAGACACTATCCTATTATGTGGAAGTGGTGGGTATATTCCAATTCCTCCCGGAGAAACTATTCAGGTTAAAGGGGGTGATCAAATATTCCTACCATCAGGAACAAACACTCAAATCTATAATTCTGATGGTGAATTGACTCAGAATGTTGATGGAAAAGGTCCATTATCTCCTATTGATATTTTAGAGTCTGGAACTTTAACAACACCTCAACCACCAGAAGATATTGGTCAAATTACTTCAGATAATGCAACTGCTGGATATGATGTTGTTCTTGAAGTGAATGAAGTCTTTATTGAAAATCCTGGAATTAATTATGATGTAAATGATGAGATTACTGTTGAACCTAGTAATGGTCTTGAATTAGAACCTAAATATGATGAGAATGGAAAACTTGTTGATGTAAAGGTTACAAATCCTGGAATTGGATTTGTGGAATTTCCTGAAATTAGAATTTATTCTGATACTGGATTTAATGCAAATATTATTCCAATTTTTAATGTATTAAGGTTGAAAGAGTATGAAGATCGTGGTACAATACCAAACGGAGTAGAATCAATTAGCGTAGTGGATTGTGTTGGAAAAATCCCACCAAAAACAACTTTTGATAGAGTTCCTCAGTAAATATGTCATCTAAAAAAGAAAGAACTAATTTTGTTCATGGTCATAGGTCTAGAGGAACCATAAAATTTGGACACCTTCATATGGGAAGTGAGGGTGAATTGAAGTCTGATGTGCAGTCTGGAGTAATGCTTCAGGCATTTGACTCTAGACATTATATGACAATGGATATTAATGGTGTTAGAAAGGGATGGACTTTGAATAGATGTCCTGGAGTCTATTCTATTAGATGTGCTACTAATGTCACTCCAGGAGAACTTGGATATGTTTTGCTATGTGAGCAGGGGGATATTTCAATTTCTGCCCCAAATGGAAGAATTAGATTGTTTGCCCAAGACATTGATTTGAGGGCAGAAGGTCCTGATAACCAAAGAGGATCAATTAATTTGGATAGTAGTCAATCTGTAAATATTGATACTCAGGTTGTTGATGTTAAAGGTGATGCTGGAATTAGAATATTTACCCCCTACACTTTAGATCTTATTGGAAATCAGACTGTTCACTTTACTTCCAATTTTATTCGCGGTCTTTCTGCAGCATCTTCGAGGCAATCTTCTAAAACAAATTCATTAACTTCAAAATCATTTCAAACAAAATCTTTATACACTTAAAATTATGTCTTTTTCTGTAGATACTTTAGAATCTTCCCATCAACTTGTTCTTGGCAATGGATATAATATTATTCATATGGGACTTGGTGATTCATCTGTTCGTGGATCTGGATATCTAGAGGGTCCTATAGTTGTTGGGAATAGTAATAAGTATCTGTCATCTTCACCGACAGATTCTGCAACTTTAATGATTGGAGAATCTACAAATAATGATTCTATTATTAGACCATTTTATTCATTGATGGTTCAGACTTTTGCAAGAATTAAATCATATCTCAAGATTGATTTTCTTCTTTCAGTTAGATTTATTAAAGCCAAAGTAATCTATACTGAAAAATTATTTGCCAAGGTAAAAAACTTTAGAATTGACCATCCTTTAGATCCAAAAAATAAATATCTAGTATACTCTTCTCTTGAAGGTCCTGAAGTTGGTGTTTATTTTAGAGGAAGACTTAGAAATTCTAATGAAATTTTAATTCCAAAATATTGGAAAGAACTGGTTGATTCGAGTTCAATTACTGTTCAACTTCAACCAATTGGTTCTCATCAGGAAATTGCTATCAAAGGAATTCAAAATGATAAAATAGTTGTTCAATCGAGAGGTGGATTGCCAATCGATTGCTATTATCATATTTTTGCGGAAAGAAAAGACGTTCCTAAGTTGGAAGTGGAGGTAAGTAAATAATGGCAAATATTTGGAACATTGGCCCTTATGGAACATTTACTGGTCCTAGTGGAAAATATAATTTTGATGACAGTGAACCAAATTGGTGGAAAAATGTTGGATATGACGTAGAGTTTACTCTTTCAGATGTTGCTTGTGTTTTATACAACACTCTTGATGATTATGCTTTAATGAGACTTGATGGAACCAATACTTCCAAAGTGACTATTGAAAGAAGTTCTGGACCATTAACACTTTTCAATGTTCAATCGGGAGTTTCTGTTTTCAGTGGAGAAGTTTATTCAAATGCAGGTGGACATAGATTATCTGCAAAGAAAAACTTTGATATTCCTCATCCAAATAAACCTGGATGGAGGTTGAGGCATACTTGTTTGGAAGGTCCTGAGAATGCAGTATATTTTAGAGGAAAACTTAAGGATTCTACAGTGATTGATCTTCCAGATTACTGGAAAGATTTTGTTGATTCTGAAAGTATTACTGTACATTTAACTCAAGTTGGATCTCAGCAGGATTTAATCTTAGATAGGATAGAAGATAATAAGATTTTTATTAAATCAGGATCTGGTTGTTCTATAAATTGTCACTATATAGTTTATGGAAATAGAACTGATGGTGAAGACTTGATAGTTGAATATGAAGGAGAAACTCCTGCAGATTATCCTGGAAATAATGATGAGTATTCAGTTGTTGGTTGGAATTATGATGTAAGAACTAACAAAAAAGAATCTTAAAATGCCATTTACATTTGCCAAAAGTTATTCTATTGATAAGATACAGGAATTTGATCCTGGTATAGATACATTTTTTGGAGATACTTATTCAATTCCGGATTTGCTTGAGGATCTGGAAGCAAATCAACTGAGATCAAATGTAAATTTATATGTTAAAGGTCCTCTATTTGACCAATTTGATAATAAGGGTGGTTCTGGTCAAGTTCTTTTAACTGATGCTAATGGTGTTTTTTGGGGAAATGTATCTGGAATTGGATCACCTCTTCAATCAATTGCAGTTTTGGATGAGGGTGGATTTATTGCAACAGTATCTACTTTAAATTTTCTTGATGGAACTGATCCCACCAATCTTATACAAGTAACTCAAGGAATTAGTGGTTCAGTTGTAAATATTACTGTATCTGATAGGTGGTCTCTTTCTGGAGGTGATATCTACAGAAATAGTAAAGTTGGAATTAATAATTCTTCTCCAGCATATGATCTAGATGTAACTGGAACTGTTAATATTACATCTACATTGAATGCTGATGGTTCTGTAACCTTTAATTCCACATTAGATGTTGATGGTGCCACTATACTCAACAGCACTTTAGAAGTTACTGACCAAACAACTTTAGATGGATTTGTTCAGATTAATAATGATGTAATCATTACTGGATTTACAACTGGAACAATTTCAACCTCCATTTTATCAAGAACATCAGAATTTTCAGAAGTTTCTACTGCTTCTACATTTATAAAAACTGTAGAAACTACAACAAATCAGGAGTATTATATTCCCTTTGTAGAGAACTCAACTTCTACTGATGAAGAAACAATCCGAGTCGATTCTGGAATTAAATACAATCCAAGTGATGATTCATTAACTATTGATGGAGATCTTTTAGTTGATCAGAATGCAAAAGTTGTGGGGACATTAGAACTTGATAATGCTCTGATTGATATTAATGGAAATACTGCTGTAGGAAAAACGGATTATCGTCTTGCTTCTGTCGGAACTGGTGTTTCTTGGAGACCTCCTGGTGTAGAAACGCAAAATGCAATCTGGGTGACTGTAGATGGAAATGATTCTAACAGTGGATATTTGGAAGGTGATGCAAAGAGAACAATAGGATCTGCTGCATCAATTGCAAAATCTGGAGATACTATTTTTGTAAGATCTGGAGTTTATTATGAAAATAATCCTATTGGATTGAGAACTGATGTATCTGTTTCTGGTCAGGATCTTCGTTTAGTCACAGTAGTTCCCACCAATGTAACTAAGGATGTTTTTCACGTTAGAAGAGGGTGTTTAATTGAAAATTTAAACTTTGCAGGAACTAGCGTATCAGTTGCCCATACCGGTTGTGGTGCTGTTGCATTTCCTCCAACAAATCCTTCTGATTATGCTAATAGTGGTTATATTGCAGCAGGACCTACACTGGAAGGACCAACTGGAAGATGGAGAAGTCCTTATGTGAGAAACTGCACTAACTTTATGAGTGGTAGTATTGGAATGAAGATTAATGGAGATCATGCATCAGTTGCTGATCCAATTAATAATATTGGAAATAATTTAAAGTCAATGGTTTGTGACTCCTTTACGCAATATAATGAGAATGGAATAGGAGTATCTATTACAAATAATGGGTATGCTCAATTAGTTTCTATCTTTACTATTAACTGTGATAAAGGAATATATGTTGATAGTGGAGGATCTTGCGACCTTACAAACTCCAATTCATCATTTGGCAATTTTGGTCTTTATGCAGTTGGATTGGGTGCAACAGAATATACTGGAGAAGTATTGGCAGACACTATTGCAGATAATGATGTTATTGTATTAAATTCTGTTTATGATTCAAATTTAAGTCCTAGAAGACCTTACGATGGTCAGGCACTTTGGTTTAAAATTAATTTAGATAATTATCCAGATGCAGTTGGAACCGGAACAATTACCTCACCCTTAGAACAGTTGGATAGAATTGTAGTTACAAATGGCGGGTCTGGATATAGTGCAGCAAATCCACCATCAGTTCTAATTGTAGATTTAAATGATGGTTCACAACTTCCAAAAGGTCCTCAAGGTATTATTGCAGAGGCAAGTCCTACAGTAGATCCCACCACGGGCCAAATCACTGAAATTGATGTAGTCAATAGTGGAAGAAATTACCTTTCGAGTCAAAATATTTCAGTAGTTGTTGAAGGAAATGCAACTGCAACTGCAATTATGTCACCTATATATTTCACAGTATCTGAGGCAACTGAACCAAGTTCATCTGGAGTTACTACTGTTACATTTAATGAATTTATTCCTTATGAACTTTTTGCTAATGATGAAGTTGAACTCAAGAGAATCAGTCGTATTTTGACCAGTTCTCATTCATTTGAATATATTGGATCTGGAACAGATATAAATACATCTATACCTCTACAAGGTGCTGTTCCAATTAAGGCAAATGAAGTTGTTGCATTAGATGGAGCACAAATTCCCTTCACAAGTACTGATCAAAAAGGCAACTTTGATATTGGTGATGGTATTCAAATTGACCAGACTACATCAACAATCAGAGGAAGAGATTTTAGTAGAGCTATACGAGCAGAAGTTACACCATTAATACTTGCACTGAGATAAGATATGGCAGTTGCACCACTTAATAAGTTTTTAACAATAGCAGTTCCTGTTGCTCCTGGAGAGCAGACTATCTATACAACTCCTGTTGGAGTATCTGCTATTTTACTTTATGCCCAAGTATCTAATGTAGGAATTAATACATATCCAACAGTTACATTTACTCATAGAAGAACAAGTGTTGCATCAAGAACTTCTGGCAATACTAGAAATAATAGAGTTATTAAGGATGTAGAAATACCACCTAATGATTCTGTGATTATTATTGATGGTAGATTGGTCCTTGAAAGAACTGCAATTATCTCAGATTCAATTGTAATTGAAGGATCTCAAGCAGGAATTGTATCTGTTTATGATTGTCAATATGATCATACAACTGGATTGACTACAGTAACAACTGTAGGACCTCATAATTTTTCTGTTGGTGAGCAAGTTACAATGAGTGGATTAGCGTTTACTTGCAGCCAATCCACTGGAATTACTACAAACATTTTCCCAGAACCTCAAGTTGCATTTGTTGTAGATAGTGTTGGTGGTGGTGGAACTGTATTTGAAACTACTGCAGGTACAGTAACTGGAATTGCTCATACATATTTAAGTGGAGGAGAAGTTGGACCACTTCAAATGGAATTCATCTGCAGCATCTTGGAAAATAGTACTGTATAACAATGACTAAGTATTTCAGTGGAAGAAAAACGGTAACACCTTTTTCTGGATTAAGTGCAGATAGGCACAGATATCTTGGGCTGGAGCAAGCAGAACCAAATTTAGGTTTTCCTGGGGAAAAAAATGTATCCATTGCTCAGACCTACTATTATCTTATTACTCCTGAAAATGGAACTGTATATGATAGATATTGGTTACAACAATCTCCTGCTAATCTTGTAAATGGAATTTCAATTTTTGATGAAGGCATTTTAGTTGGAACTGCAAATAGTGTTTCTAAAATAGATTTTGTGGGGGCAGCGATAACTGCTACTGCATCTGGAACTATTTCAACAGTTACTGTTTTTGCTCCAGGCAAAAATGGAGAAATATTATATAATAATCTTGGAGATATTCAATCTACTCCAAATATTATTATAAATTCAAATTTTGTTGGCATAGGAACCACAATACCAACAGAAAGTTTAGACGTAAGTGGAACTATAAGAATTCGTGGAGGTCTTTATGATTATTACAATCAAGTTGGAGTTGCAGGATCTCTTTTAATTTCAACTGGCGCTGGTGTTTCTTGGGCGAGTGTCAGTGAAGTTGGATTAAATGGCCCTCAAGGTTTTCAGGGAGTTCAAGGTGCTCAAGGTGCTCAAGGTGCTCAAGGTGTACAGGGTGCTTTAGGTCCTCAAGGTTTTCAGGGAGTTCAAGGTGCTCAAGGAGTTCAGGGTGCTTTAGGTCCTCAAGGTTTTCAGGGAGTTCAAGGTGCTCAAGGAGTTCAGGGTGCTTTAGGTGCTCAAGGTTTTCAGGGAGTTCAAGGTGCTCAAGGAGTTCGGGGTGCTTTAGGTCCTCAAGGTTTTCAGGGAGTTCAAGGTGCTCAAGGAGCACAAGGTGCTCAAGGAGCACAAGGAGTTCAAGGTGCTCAAGGAGTT
>Ga0213859_10000007_pt1 | contig 96571 bp, 75 predicted proteins | sample PICome_2_FD_160133 | JGI IMG/M metagenome (GOLD analysis project Ga0213859, IMG submission 160133) | Coastal seawater microbial communities near Pivers Island, North Carolina, United States - PICO304 | ecosystem: Environmental > Aquatic > Marine > Coastal | place: USA: North Carolina...
GTGCTGAGGCAGGTACACAAGCAGATATGGGAGCGTAAAAAATGAGAAGAACAGCCACAGAGATACTAAGAGACTTAGAAATAAGAGTTGCTAGGCTTGAAAAAGAGTCTTCACCGAAAGAGTATGTAGACCTTGATTATATAGAACAACTTGCTCGTCTGTTTGTACATCACAGCAGGGGAGTAAAGCTTGTTGAGAGGAAAATGCAGAGAAATGGTCGTGAGGGGGTTTTCATACACCTTAAGAATGGTGGAGCAATCATTTATGAACTTCACATGGGTAATGGTCTTTTAGCGAAGACTCCAGATGGTCCGATTGGTTGGGGACGAGTTTCTTTTGATGGTATGAAAGAAGTACTGAAAAAAGATTTAGCTTTATATGCCAATAATTAAGTATTTCTAAGAGTCTTACCTCTACACCACTTGGAGTCTTCAAGCGTCCAACATAACCTTTGACGACCCCTTTTGCGTTTAAGAGCTTTCTCAGCTTTCATAGCTTCAGACCTGTTAGCGTATGTGCCGTAAGTACACATGAGCTTCCAAGGTCTATATTTAGAAGTATATTTGGCTCCGCCTCTTATTTCTCCGTTGTGTTGTCTCAGTCTGCGATTAACGTCAGTAGTACAACCAACGTAGAAGAACCCTTCAGCAGGCTTCCCACTTGCAGTTTTTCGTGGTTGTTGGCTCTGAATTACATATACGACCCATTCGCTCATTGATAGCTCCTTTATGCTCACTTATTATCAACCTTATCGTAAAGGAGTCCAAAGATGGATAGAGAATTTCAGAGAGATATAGACGGCTTTTATAGTGCAGTTAAAATATTCAAGCCAGAAAGAGTCATCTCTCAAGTAGAAAAAATGATCACAGATTATATCCAACGATGTAACTCGTTAGACCCTTCGGTTGACTATCAGCTTTTCAAAAAAGTTGTAGATCGAGAATACTATCAGAAAAGAATCAACTTCTTAAAGAACTGGCTCTTAGAGAATGGACATCGTTACGATACTAGAAGAAATAAAGTCGTTCCTCTCACAACAGAAGAAAAGAAAAGAAATATCTTGAGAACAGCATTCTTAAGACTAAAAAAAAATTCCTCTAGCCGTCTAGGTCTTGAAGCTCTTGAAGTAGCTAAAGAGTGTTTGGGTTTAGGTGAAGAGGGTAAAAATAATACAGGTTGGTTTATAGATATGATACATGAAACCAACGAGACAGGTATGTGGTGTAGTGCTTTTGTAGGGTGGTGCTTTGAAGAAGCATGTCGTCGGCTTAATATCGAAATGCCTTTCGAGAGGAATAAAAGAGCAAAGGTTTTTTGGGAGAATGTTGTTTCTGTCGGAGAAATACCTAAGAATCCGATGCCAGGAGACATTATTCTTTGGGACAGGAAAGAAGAAGGTTCTCCTGATGGGCATATTGGTTTTGTGGAGTCCATTAAAAACGGGAAAGTGTACACTATAGAAGGTAATCGTCGCCCTGTACCAAGCACAGTTCGTAGGTTTTCTTACGATTTGAAAGATTTGCAAAATAAAGCAGACTGTTCTGATGGAGAGTTTCACTTATTTCTTAACTTTGGAAGAACTCCTTGAATAGTTTTTTTATTTGCTATCTTGTTTAGTTATTTTCACACGTCAAAAACATGGAGTCAAACATGAGCCTTACCAACAGAATTGCAAATTTGGTCGAACGTATTGACCGTCTTGAGAAAACCTCTTCTTTGTCCCCCAGACACCGTGACATTGTTACGATGAAGGGTCGAAAATCTATCGCACAACTCTTCGAGCTTGCCGAAGAGTTCTTGCAGATTGCTATCAACAAGGGTTTTCTTGGTGCTAAAATTCAAGAAGATAATGATTTTCCTGTTGTTGTTCTTGAGAGAGAAAAGTATGTATTCTTCAGACCTACAGAATATGTTTTTGAGGTCGATGGTTCTTCTCGGAGCTACAAAAATTGGCGTGATATTATTAGCCGTTTGAGCCAAGAGCAAGGCTCGTTTGGTAACGAAGAGGCTATGATGGACGAAGTTGAGATTATGCCTACTACCGAGGATATTCTCGAAATGCTAAGAGGAGCTAGAGACGGTGATGGCTTCATGGGAGAGAGATGGACAATCTCTTCAGACAATGGGAAGACTGCTCTTTTTGAGACTGCTACAGGCACAAATTCACTTTCTGTTACTTTAACCCCCCGTGGAATTAAGTTCTCTTTCACAGGACGCTTTGTAAAGCCAAGACAGCCTGTTGCTACAGTCAACGGCTTTATCAGAGAAGAAGGACGTGCAATGCAACTTCAGATGCTTGGTTACAAGCTTGATGAGATTGTCGGAAAAGCAGGGAAGCGTCTTCAGAAGTCTCGTATGAAAGCCTTGAAGGAAATGAAACTCGTTTGATTACCAGACTTGGAATAGAAGCCCTAAGCTGAGGGCTTGTTTTTCTGAGGAAACGAGATAAGAGATGTTGGGGGCGAAGTTTAAATATTTCCCCCCAATCTTTGGGTGGTAGGAAATAGAAGGTCCGACTCCGAAATAGTCTTTGGATATATATCCTACACCTCCTATTCTTAGTTTAGCTTCAAACAGGTTTACGAAGCTACCGCCCGCTTGTATTCCCATGTCGTATCCAAGAGTGGGAAGTAGACTTGTGCCAACATAGTAAGAAGGCTCATACCTTTTATATTTCTTACTGTGCCCATAAGGGACTGTAGGGACATAGAAAAATCTAGGGTCTAGGTTCGGGTCTCCTTCTATCAGCTTGTCTTCTACAAGAGTGACAAACTGCCCATCTTCAGAGAAATAACCTCCCTTGATGTATACTCCTTGGTTTTGGACTGCTCCGCTCCCTAGACTGTCTGGATCTTCTCCAAAGGTCAGTACATCTACCTTAAATACAAGGTTTAAATCTAATTCCCCTGCTTCATCGAGCCAAAGGTTGCTTGTTCTAAACTGTGAGACAGGCTTCCCTTTGTTCTGATATTGCATAGCCCAAGTGTAAGAAATAGAAGGACACTTGTCAGGGTCATAGTAATGTATGCAAGTTAAGAAGTCGTCTGCGTCTACACCTCTCCAATCTTGTGTAGGTTGTTTTACTTCTTTGGGTTTTTCTCTTCCTTCAACGCTTACTTTTATTTTCCCACCCGTTAAGGTCGTTTCGATCTGTGTAAACCTTGAAGAGTAAGAAAGAATCTGTGCATCTGTTTTCTTTAGGTGATCTTCTAGTGCTTGTGTTTGAGTACCTACCGCAGAAATAATCTGTTTGGTTCGCTTCTCCATTTCTTCATAGGAGATCATTTCAGACTTAGCAGTTTTTAGTTCTTTATCTAGTCTTGCTATTTCTTTAGCTTTCCCTTCCAACACACCTTTGAGTTGGAGTTGTATGGTGCTCTCAAACTTTTGTTGCTTGTAATTGTTCCAAAACTGAAGAGCGGTTGAAAGAAATAACGTAAAACCTAAGACATATTTAGGTAATTCTGCGTATGAGAGTAAGTTTTTCCACATTTTCCTGGCTCCTTTTCCCTTTTGACGATATATGTAGCATACAACAACACAGCACCGATAAAGGAGGTAAAAATGTTGTATGATACAAATGCGTTGCTCGTAGGTGGAGAGTCTACCTACGCCACGCAGTTCAAGTTCAAAGCTATTAAGCATGGGATCAACATCAATGTTGCCCACCACATTGATTGGGATCAAACAAGGAAGTCGTTCCCAACTACAGGCGTAGATGTGGTCATTGTTCTTAAAGACGTGTGTAACCATATGCTCAGAGATTGGGCTTCTTCCGAAGCAAAGAAGAATAATCTTCCTTTTTGCGAGATTTCTCAGAAAATCTCGTTTGGGATTGCCCGTTTGCGTCAGACTCTAGGTATTGACTCAAAGACTAATGTCTCTTCTGTCGAGGATGAAGGAGATCATGTTTTCGTGCCTTCAAATGACACCTCTGAAGCTCTCCATGAAGTTCTCGAAGGCTATACTGAAGTCCTTGTCCCAAAAAGCAAAGCGGTCTTGGCAAGTAAGAAGAAGTACTTGACCTACCTTTCTAGGTCTCTTGTGAAGTTGTGTAAGCAAGAAGTCTCAGACTTTAAGGAGAGCCGATCTCTTGCGTACAAAGAGATTGCCTTCCATGACTACGGAGTCTTGAGAGAAGAATATGCTTCTGTCCTCAAGTCAAAAAAGAGAGGCTATGTTGAGATTGAAGAGCTTGCGAGGAGCGTAATCATCTTAATGTCATTAGATGATATGTGGACGATCTTTGATATTAAGAGGACACTTAGCTTCGCACTAGGTTACTCCTTAACTAAGAAACAGGAACAGGAAATAAAAGACATGAAGACGGACAGAACGTCTCTTCCTTTAGAATTGAAACCTATAGTTTCTGAGGTTCTTGAAAACCCGACACAGACTTTGGGCTTCTGTAGAACCTCAGAAGAGCGATTAGATATGCTCAACGCTTATCTAAGCTATCACTTAAATACGCAGATTTCAAAATCTCGTTTTGAGACAATTATGGGTGTGCTTCAGGAGACGAGCAGAGACAGAAAGAATCTTAAAGCAGACTTAAAGCAAAAGCTTATTTCTGCCCGAGATAAATGGGCAAGACACTACTTGGAGCTAATTCAGCTAGGTGTGTTGGATGTTTCTAAATCTGAGTTCAACAAGGTGCATAAGCTGACTTGGGGCAGTCGTGTTTCAGACGCTGTAAGAAAAGAGATGTCTGATAACTCTCATACAGAAGCCCCTACGCAAAAAACGACCCAAGAGGAAACTGCTCCTGTAGTGGAAGCTCCTGTAGTGGAAACTCCTGTAGTGGAAACTCCTGTAGTGGAAACTCCTGTGGCTTTACAGGAGGTGGCTCAGAGTTTAGCTACAGTGCTTATCGGAGACTTGGAGCTTGAGATAGATGGTGCTCTTTCTATTAAAGAAGTAGCAGTGGGCACACAGATTAAAGTCTTAAGTGGTCAAAAGAAGATCACTATCGAGAGCTTTGATGGTAATGTTTTGAAGGGTGTGGTTATCAGCTAGTGGGTTGAGTAGGTGAGGGAGGTTCTAGCCTCCCTCATTATATTTCACTGACTTCACTAAGAACCTTTATTTTTCGATCTCTTGTTCGGTAGTGTAAGACACCACTTAACAGGAGAGAAAAATGAAAATAAGCGTTGAAGGGTTGATAGGGGTGGGCAAGTCTACTTTTGTCCGTCATTTTTGTCAGCAGACCTCTTACACTCCGTTGTATGAGTCTGTTTCAGACAATCCTTTTCTGTCACGGTTCTATGAAGACCCTAAACGCTGGGCTTTTACCCTTCAAATGTATTTCTTGTATGATCGGTGTAAGAACCATACTGAGCAAGGCGACATACTTCTTGACCGTTCGATCTATGGTGACATTTGTTTTGCAAACATCTTACACGATCAAGGCACATTAGACTCCGAAGAATACCATTCTTATATGAGTCATTTTAATCTTGTAGAGTCCTTTATCCCCAATCTTGACCTTTGTATTCATCTTCATATTTCAGAAGAGAAGGCTATGGAGCGAATTGCAAAAAGGAACAGGAGCTTCGAGTCTGACCTTCCGTTAGATTACTTACAGAGGCTTCAATATCAGCTTTTCAAGCTACCTGATCTTCTTCCTAAAGAGACAAAATACATCCGAATTGATTGGGGTGATATGGATGAAGAAGAAATAAGAGAAAAAACTCAGAGTATTATTTCTTCCCTTTAGTGTTAGCAGGTGTCTGCCACTTCTTTGGGTACGGCTTCATTTTCTTAGGGTCTTTTTGACCTTGGTTGATGAGGTAGTATCTCTTATTTCTTTCACAATGAGGGCTGTTTGGCTCTTTATACTTGCAATAGATACTCCAAGCTAAAGCCCATGCCTTTGAAGTCTCGTAGTCTTCTTCCTCTTCAAAGTAGTGTGCTTTCTCAGTGACGTACTTAGGTACGTCTCTTTCTTTCTTCTCTGCAACTATGGTTTGTTCTGCATTTCGAGTAGGTAGAGAGTGGGTGGAATAACCCCCCCAAGACTTCTCATAGGAATTGAAAGCGAGTCTCAGATTATCTATGTCTCCTGCAAGGATTGTATGGTTATTGCTTTTTACCCACTGCTCAATGGCTCTCAGATACTCCCTCTCTCTCTTTTCATCTCTCTCATTTTGAACCTTTTCTAGCCACCTGTGAAAAAGAACTGTAGCTTTGTTTATTTTTCTCTTTTGAGAGGCGTAAATAGACCCATAAGGCTCTACGAGAAACCCTGAGTCATTCAAATATGCTTTACTTCCAGGGATATAAATACGAGCTAAGAATCCTTGTCCTGTTTGTTTTGTCCATACATTATGGTTTTGACCGACTTGGGTTAGAAGATCGGAAAGTTTCTCTATGTTTTCGATAGCTTCTTCTTTATCCCACTCTTTATTTCTTTTGCTTTCGTTTCGTTTCCACTCTTTATACTCAAGAGATTTGCTAAACTTGAATTCTAAAAATTCTCTACTGTCTGAATCAGTTAGATCAAAGGAATGCCCTAGTCTCTTTAAGTAAGCAGTTCTGACTATCTTTTTTAACTGTATATCACTCATATTATTTTTCCTTTAATAGAACATTTATAGTCTTTCTATTTTCTGTGGCTATTAAGATTCTATAAGAAGGAGAAGGTGAGATGGCAAATACAGACTCAACCCCAGCAAATGGAGCACAAGGCTCTAGTCATATCTATGACTATAATTCTAGTCCTAATACTAGAGCGGCTATTTCTCAGAAAGTAAGAATTCTTACTCCTGTTTACAAACCAGGAGCAGGAAACAATAATCTTCTTTATCAGTTAGGCGTATGTTCTTCTTTCTCTGCTGACTTTAACCGAGGCGTAGAGGATATTAGAGGAATTGGTTTTGGTGATCAGATCGCAGAGCGTGTTCCAGGCGTTTCAGACCCTGTGGATGTTTCTATAGAAAGAACTCTTATGTATCTTTCTAATGGACACCAAGCGTTTGGTTTTGCAGGTGGTGTGGATGGTCCAGTTCGTACCCTTCAACACCACAGATGGCCTTTTGACATTGAGCAACAGCTTGTTTTTAGTTCGATTGCAGATGTAGAAACACCTACAGAAGTTAACAGTAATCAACTTGGCTTAAGAGACATTGATTTCAGCGGTCAAAAAGTGACAGGTGCTGAAGAAGCTTATGGTGCTAATCAGAAGCACAAAGCGATCATCACTTATTTCGAGGCTTGTTGGATGACAGCTATTTCGGGTGCTAATCCAAGTGCAGACTCTTCACTTATGGCTCAGAGTATTTCTGCCGCCGCTCAAGACGTGCATGATCTGTTCTCAACATATGGCGAGTTCTTACCTAGCGGTAACGACCCGACTATTGGTCAGAACTCAACTATCCGCCACAACAATGTTGCAACCGCTTCAGGGAGCGTAGCTCTTGAGAGAACAGGTGCAGAAGCTGTGTCAGGCACTAGCGGAGGCATTCAGCCATAATTCATCATAAGAATATAATTTCTTGTGGTAAAATAGGGTAGCCGTACCCTTAAATTAAACGGACAGGATTAAAATATGATTGCGTTAAAAGATTTGAAGAGTGCTTTAGCACCTCTTTCTGAAATAGGCCACAAAGAGAAAGAGTTTGATCTTTTTGGGATGAAGATCACGCTCTCTACTTTGACCCCCTCTCAAGAGTCTTCCGTACAACGTGCTATTTCAGATAGCCAAGAAGATACGGATGCTCTTGCTTTGGAGTTCGTGGACAAGTTCCGTGTTGAAACTTTGTGCCGTTGTATCGTTCAGATAAATGATTTCGATCTTAGATCACGTTATGTGACTACGGGAGAGGTTCTTGATAACGGAGTGGAAGTTAAGATCACTAAAGAAGAAGCAATCTATGATGTTATTTCTTCTTGGTCGAGGACAGTTGTTTCTCAAGTATTTAATTCCTACGCTTTACTCGTAGAAGAAGTAGAGCAAGAGCTTGATAGCAAGTGGGAGCTGAAGAAGTTCAATGCAGAAGATGAGAAAGAAAATCTTCAGAGTAGGATAAAGCACCTAGAAAACACTGAAGCGGTTGAAGACGTTTCGGAAACCCCTAAAAAAGATATTGATCTAGCTCAGTCAGCGTATACTGAAGCTCTGAAGGGTATGGGGCAATGATAGATGTCCAACCCATACGAGGAAATAAGACACCTTATTTATGATGGTTTTTTACAAAACCACATCATAATAAAAGAGCATGATTTCTTTCTGAAATTCAAGAACCCTTCTAACGAAGACTTAGACTGGATTTCAGAATATTCTCCTACTATAATGTGGAAGAAAGAAATCGCTCTTCTTGGGAGAAGCATACATTCGATTAACGGTCAGTCAGTGGACAAGAGTCAAACGCTCGAAGTGATACAGCTCTTGTCTACTTTTAACTCTCAGACTATTAACCGTATTTCTTCTCTTGTATATAGGTTGATGGAGAGTGCTAAAGAGGCTCACCAATATTTAGAGGCGTACTGTTATGAAGACGAGTCTCGTTCTTTGTGGGGTATGTGGTTAGCTAATCAGAAGTTTGGCTATTCTCCTATAAGAAATCAGACTATCCTGAACGAGATACAAACTTCTTGGGTGAATTGGAACCTTGCTGAAGATGAGAGGAAGTCTTCTCGCATCGCTTGGGATCAAGCTTTGTTGGTTACTTCTAGTATGAACCATAAAGGAGCCAAAGAAATAAGCTCTAAGTGGGAAGTGACGGATAAGAAAGAAGAAGAATATCGCTCAGAAATAAAGAGAAAAGCTAAAACAGGCACTCTCGACACGGCTTCTGTTTCTAATTTAAGAAATAAGCTAGACACTTTTGATGATCTCAAAGAAGAAATGAGAAAGTGGGTGGCAGGGGAAGAAGACGATCACGATAAGATCGTAAGAGAGTATAAAGAGTCGATGTATCAGCGGATAGAAGAGAACAAGCAAAGAGCTGAAGACATCAGAAGAAGGAACGAAGAGAGAAGGAAAGATTTATCAATTTTTAATGATCCTTCTTATAGGAGTAGTCCTGTGGTTGCTTTATCTGATGAGGAAGTGAAAAAGATGGTTTCTTCTACCAAGAAATACAAAATCTCAGACGATCACGAAGAGAAGTTCGAGCATGTTAAAGAGAGATACATTACGGCTCGGCAATCTAGTGGCAATTTGAAGATTGGTGAAGATGGGGACATCGTAGACACTAAGAAGAGTAAGCAATCTTTAATGGATGAGATTAAAAAAAGACCCACTGTTTTAGGAGATAGATGATGGCTAGTGACGCAACTAAAGTAGCAGAAATAGGGGGTAGCTTAGATAGTATTTTAGGGACTCTTCAAAAAGCAGGAAAGCTAGATATTATTTCTGCTGAAGACTTAAAGAGAATGAAGTCTATGGAGAAGTTGTCGAGAGACGTTTCTAAGACTTTGGTTGAGGGCGGTGCTAAGAACTATTCTCTTATGGCTCGGAACTTAGAGGCTATTTCTTCTCGTCTTGGTGGTCTTCAACAAGAGCAGATGAAATATCTTAAGATTTACGAAAAAGCAGTTCAGTCGGGTAATGAGAATATGATCAGACTCGCTGAAAAGAGGCTCAAACTAGCCAATAAACAAATGGAGTCTAAAAAGAAAGAAATAGAGATAGAGCAAAAGAGATACACGTTAGAATATCAGAAGCTCAAAGATTTAAAGAAAGAAATGGAATTTGCAGGGTCTAACATGCAGGGTACGATCTTTGACCCTGACCTTAACTTTAGAAATATAGATAAAATCTCAGAATATGCTGAAGGTCAGTTCGGGAACGTAGCAGACGCATTTGGTGATGCTATGAGTGGGAGTCTTGATAATGTTGCTCAAAGAGGCATTGGAATAACGAGAGGTATAGCTAAAAGACTAAGAATAGCTGGCCAACAAATCGAAGCTAAGTCAGGAGCTGGTGGACATTCTAAGTTAGGAGGAGCTTTAACTAAGCTAGGAAAAGGATTGGCTATTTTTGGAGGTGTGGCTGCAGGTTTGTTTGCAGTAGCAAAAGCAATGCAAGCAGTAGAGGAAGCACAAAAAGGTGCGAACAAAGAACTCTTAGACTCTATTGGTGGCACAGACCTAATGGTCGAGGGGACTAACAATCTTTATGATTCAGTGAATAAACTGAGGAAAGATTTAGCTGACGGGTCATTTGCTAATTCTATGGGTATGACTCTCGATGAAGTAAGAGGGCTAGTGGGCGAGCTTCATAATGTAGACATCACTATGAGAAGTCTTGGTGGAAATACTTATGCTCTCAAAGACATCATGAAGGATTTCCAAGCACAATCTAAGATGCTAGGTGTTTCTTTTGGAGAGGTTGCAGAGTATTCTAACAACTTTAGGATGGAGCTAGGGTATGCGGCTTCGGATGCGTCATTCTTAGAAAGAATGGCAGACCAATTCAATACCATCAGAGATTTAGCTCTTCAATCTGGATACAACACTAACAAGTTTTTTCAGACTGTAAAGAAATTGACAGAGGGTGTTGACAACATGAACTATCGTGTTGGTCAAGCAGGTAAGTTATTTCTTAACTTGTCTAAGGTTTTAGGTCCGAAAGCGGCGGAAGCCTTCGCAGAAGGTCTAGCAGGTGGGTTCAAAGGCGAGGGTGTTGTTGATAGGTACAAAAGAATAATTCTTACAGGTGGAAAGAGATCAAAGAAAGTTATTCAAAGTGTAGCCGAATCCGCAGCTACCAATTTCAAGAAAACCTTTCAAGGGTCAGGCTCAGAAGATTTTAGCAAAGAGAAAGAAATACTTCAGAAATACGGAATTAACGTAGATGGAGACAAGAAGGCAATAGTACAGGCTCTAGCAAGTAAGTCAGATAAAGAACGACAGATGATTCTGGGTGAGTTGCAGACTACAGGGACTAAAGGTCAAGGTATGTCTCGGCAACTTATGGGGATGTTTGACTTAGCTAAGGGTACTAAAGGTGGGCTTTCTAATATGGCTATGGCACTTGGTCAAATGGACATGATGGGCAGTATGCAAATGCAAATGGCTCAAGTGAACGCATTTCTTGGGGAGAAAGGTTTTGCAGGAGCAAGTGCTACACAACTAGAAGCTCTTTCTAACTACACAGGGAAGAGCATGGAAGAGCTTGAGAATATGCGTCAGATTGACTTCATGATGAGAGGTCAATATATGGAGCTTGAAAAAATAAAGCAAAGTGCCAAAACAGACGCACAAAAAACCGCAGAACTAGAACAAAAAGGTTTTAAAGGTCTAAAATTTGAGGGTGGTAAGTTAGTAACAGACTCGGGAGACGAAGTTAAGAATCTCAATGACTACATGGCTTCTCAAGGTTCTGTAATAGAAGACATGAAGATGGACACCACTACTCAAAATCAACTTTTGAGAGATAATACAGATGCCACGCTTACTTCGGCTCAAATGATTAACAATCATTTAGGTGGTATTATGCAAAATGCCACGGACTATTTAGGCATGATGGCAAGAAGAAAAGTTAGTAAAGAAGAACAAATACAACTAGACACTATAGAGCAAATTAACGCTAAAATAAAAGCTCTGAATCAGGATGGCACAGAAAAAGAGGCTAAGATTAGATCAGAGATCAATGCTTTAGAGGCATCTAAAGAGGGTGTTACAGACGCAGGGAGATTATTAGAAATAAACAGGGCTATTGAAGAAAAACAGAATTCTCTTACTACTTTGAGAGAAGATAAAGGTTTAAGGAGTCGGAAATTATTGGCTCAGAAGCGAGCGGCTTCTGGATCGCAGGGTTTGCAGTTAATAAAAGAATTGAATGCTAACTCTGCCTTTTTGGAAGGAGGAGGTTTTACTTCCCCAGAGTATAGCAAAACATTACTAGATAGAGGTTTAAAGGGTAAGAGTAGGGAGGAGTTGCAGAAAATGGGGTACACTCCCGAACAGGCAAGTAATCTAATTGCTCGAAATGCTGTTTTAGATAGTCAGGGGGCACATCTAAAAGGTTCGCATGTTGCTACATCGAGTCAAGCACAAGCTTTAATTGATGATTTGGCGAGTAGTGATGACAGCAAGGTGCATGGGGGAGCAATAAATCAAACTACGATGCAATCTGGTTATTATGCAAACGTCGCAAAGGCTCATATGGAGACTACAACGGAAGTAAGGCAGGCACTAGAATCAGTAGGCATTCAGAAGCAAGGGTTTGCTCCTAATTCTCCGTTTATAGATACCAAAAGTGGGATAGACATTACTGACCGAGAAAAGAATGCACAAAAAATTGCAGATGAAATCAAGAGTTTACAAGACAAATTAACTAGCGAGACAGATGAGAAGAAAAAAGAGGAACTGCGTCAGAAAATATTCACTAAGAATAGACACATGAAAGATTTCTATGTGGACACACAAGTTCAAGCATTACGAGAAGCAAAAAAAATAGAAAGTCAGGGTTATGTTAAGGATATTTTAGGGGAAGAAACTAAGCTTGATACTGCAAACCAACGCAAAAACGCTATGCAAAAACTGAGGCAAAAGCTTGAAGGTATGGCCGCAGATGACCCGAATAGGGATAGGGTTCAAAATGCGATAAATCAATTAGGTGCAAGTGAAGTTTTCTATTCTAAAGACTCAAGAAGTGCTTCAACTAGCAATAGACCTATGCTCTTTAGGAGAGGTACTCTTACAGTAGGGCAACCATACGATCAAGTCGATATGTATGACCCTAGAGGAAGAGGGGCAAGCGGAGGGGGAGGCGTCACAAATGTTATTAATGTTTATGGAGGAGATGAGAAGAGGATCGTAGATTTATTTAAGAGAGTTACAAAAGCTAACTCAGGAAGAACAATGGGGTAAAAAATGGCTAAGATTATAAACACCCCTTTTAGATCACACGAAGATCAGTTTTTAAATCAGAATAAGCGTCCTGTTGTTTTTGACATAATCGCCCCAGATGGACGCAACTCTATGCTTCCCGAAGGGATTAAGCTAGTCTGCCACTCGAACCCAAAAGATTTAAATTTCAGCTACACTAAAAAAGTCTCACGTTCTCCTACTATTGGGGGGTGGGTTGAGACGTATTGGGGAGAAGAGCCTTATACTATTTCTTTATCTCTTTCTTCTGGAGGCTTCATCCGTCTAGGTTCGGGTTTGTCCAATGTTACAGGTCCTGTTAAGACTCTTGGCAGTGCATTAGACTCCAAAGAGACTTTCGGTGAAGACTTGGGTGGAAATAGAAGAGAAACAATTACTTATGACAAGTATTTAGACCTTCTCTCTTTGTTTCACAACAATGGCTCTATCTACGACGAGCAAGGCTTTGTGGTATTACAAGGCTCTATTAAAATGTCTTATGACGGGGGGACATGGTTTGGTTGGTTTCAGAGTTTCTCCGTGGCAGAGGCTGCTGAGAAGCCTTATTCTTTCGATCTCTCTTGTGTCTTCCAAGTAGAAAGAGAAATACACGGTGTGAGAACACAAGGAGGCGTGTTTAGATGAAAGGAACTACCGCTACATTTCCCTATGTTAATCTTCCTACAGATGAGGACTTCATATTATTTCCTGAAGATAATATTGGAACCATCCCTATTGATGGCAGTCATCAGAATCTAAGAAGGTTCTCACCTTTCATCTTGGAAGTAATACCTCCTAAGATTAATGATCCAAGCACAGGACAAGAAAGAGTCATAAACTATGGTTTAGTCTCAAGAGTACAAGAAAGAAATAAGCCCTTCTCTTCTCCTTTGCGAGAGGTACAGCAAACAAGACCTGTGAGAAGCTCTAGGATTTCCCCTAATATTTCTTCATTAGCGTCTCAGCCTGTAGGAGGCCGAAGAAGCCGAGCACAAGGAGAGAGCTTTGTTACGATTTCTGACTCTTTAAGCTCTAGGTTTACGGACAGAAATAACCTCTTAGAGGTTGCAAGGCAGACATTTGCTTTGGATTTCTTGCCTCCTATAGTGTTTCTGATAAACCCTGCTAGTTTAGATGTCGCTTATAATGCCATTCAGAATTTCTCTGAACAGACTAGATATGGTTTTATATTTCAGAGATGGGGTGAGGAACTTCCTGAGTTGTCTTTGAGCTGTAGGATTGGTGGTTTTATTGCGGGTCGTGCTCAGAATGAGTCTGTAGACGAGAATGGAAATCTCCGAGGGGTTTCAGGTTTACAGATGGCAAGCAAGAAAGACAGTGCTTCTTATCGTCAGTTGATGTCTTTGCTCGCTATTTATAAGAATGGGTCTGCTCTTGTAGATACTGTAAGCAGATCGAGGGCATATTATGCTGTAGGTAGACAAGCTATCCATTATGACGGGCAAACATGGGAGGGGAGAATAAACTCCTTCTCCTATACTGAAGATGAGAACTCTATTCATGGAGGTCTTACTTTGGATATTGGATTTACTGTCTATAAGCACTACTGGCACGATCAAGGTAGTGGTGGCATACAATCACATCTGACGAATGTGAACAAAAAAGAAGGAGGTAGATAATGTCTGTAGAAAAAAGACCTTTTGCAGGAAATTGGTCTCCTGACATTCTTAATTATAAGAGGAAATACACCACTTGGACACCTGACGCTATTGTGCTTTTCAATGGAGACACAAAGTTACCTGGATGTAATGAGTGTAAGAATAAGATAGATTTCCAATCTTTTATTACGAGCGTCAACTGTAGTGCAGGTACGGATTCAGGTTCTTCTTCAGCGGATATTTCTTTATCTATCCCATCTCATTATGGGGACAGTATATTTAAAGATGGAGAGTTTTTATTTGAAACAGGTGTAGAGATAAACATTTATTACAGAGGTTTTTTTGAAGTAAGTGGTTTAAGACCAGAAGGGGAAATAGTTTCAGAGAATATAGGCGGAGAGCAAGCGGAGTTTGACTTAAATAAAGTAGAGATGAGACCTTACTACCCTGTGTTTCATGGTGTGGTGACATCTGTCAGCTATAACTTCTCTGGAGGTTTTTATTCTGCTTCTCTTTCTTGTGCAAACATCCTTCATTTTTGGAACAATCAAAAGATTAGCACCTCCGCCGCTTACATGGCGGCTAAACCTACTGCGAGTAGAGGTTCTGTAAGATTTGATGGTCATGTTTATACAAACATGACCCCACATCAGATTATCTATGACTTGTATCGTGACTCAGCTGGTTCGGCAGATGGGGTAAGTTGGACATTCTCTAAGAAATCTAATCTCACAGGAAAGACACAGTTAGAGGGCAGGTCGGAAAGTCTTTATTCTCTTTCTTTATTGTATTGGAATACTAGATTCGCTCAAGGTGCTTATTCTTTAAGAATGTACGGAGCTTCGGGGGCAGTCTACACCGGTCTTCAAACAACATATCTTGGAAATAAGACTGCAACCTCAAGGCGTCTGCAAAAGTTGAGCACTGCAGCTCCTGGATCGAAAAGTGCGAGAGAGTTTCAAACGGAATATGCGATTAAGCTCTCTGAGAGCGATGAGAAGCTCAGAGTATTAAGACAACCCGATGGTGATCTTCTTCCTGCTCTTCCGGGAAGTAAGACAGGAGTATCTGTAGCAGATCAGAAAGCGTTTATTCCCGATGTTTCTGCGATGGGTAGTTTCGAGCTTTTTGACACACAATATGACACAAAGCTTGGTATTGCAGGTCTAGTCGCAGACAAAGCTGGCTATGAGTTTTATCAAGATGTAGATGGTTCTTTGGTTTTTAAACCGCCCTTCTATAACTTAGATACAAGTTCGAGCCGTGTTTACAGGATAGAGAATGAGGACATTCTTGATATTTCTTTTGAGAACCAAGAGCCTGAGTACACTTATGCTGTCTGTAAGGGGGGCTTATTTAGAAATACAGCAGGTCTTGGTATGGAAGGTACTTGGGGTGTTAAGAGTACTTATGTAGACTATAGGCTAGTAGCGAAATATGGTTGGAAAGCATTAGAGTTCGACACCACTTTCTTTAACAATAAGATTGCCGCTTACTATGCGGCCGTCGTTGAATTAGAGAAATCTAACGTAAACATAAATGGGTGTAGTGTGACTATACCTTTACGTCCAGAGATGAGACCGGGTTATCCTATATATATTCCTTACATAGATTGCTTTTATTACGTCTCTGCAATAAGCCATTCATTTTCTTTTGGGTCAGATTGCACTACTAGCTTGACTCTGACTGCGAGAAGAAAGAAGTTCCATGCTCCCGCAACTTCAGAGAAAAATGGCATCGAAAGTATCAACTTAGCTAACCCTGCTCTCCCTCCCAAGAGACTTATCGCTAAAGATAGGCGTGGACACTACAACACTATTGGTTTCCCTAATGTGGTCATGGCACTTGACCCTACAAAAGTGAATCCCAACCATTCTTTCTTTAGGTTTGATTTCCATCAAGGGCTTACTTCTAACAACAGTAAGCTTAGGACGGCTTTTAAGAATGGACTCGTATTACAAGCCTATGAGATGGGGGTCTTAACTCTCTCAAGAGATGCGAGTGCAAATCCACAAGACGATGGCTTCTTTAATGGTCCTTGGGTTTTGTCAATTCCTTCAGAGGAAGGTGGTGTGATTCAAACTCGTCTTGGAGTTGAGAAGGGGTATGCTTCAACGTATGATGCGGCTAAAGACAGATTCAAAAGAGGTAAATATGTAGGTGTGGATATTTCTGGGACAGGGGCACTTAGAAAATTAGCACAGCAGAGAGATGCGAAGATTCAAGAAGCACTTAAGAGTAAGAACAGTAAAGACTTTGGAGAAATAGATAAGGAAGCAAGGGCAGAATATTATCGTCGTCGTAGTGAGCTTAGAGCAAAAGAAGGGGGTAGTTTTTCGGTAATAGATTTAATCGACCTTGTACAAGATAGTAATCCTAGTGGAGGTCAGCCTGAAAACACGACAGCAAGCACCGCTAATATTCTTAAGATGTTGGATGATAAGAAATCTTCTTTTAATCCTAATGTTCCAGGTTATTACCGCTACTATTCTAGTTCTCACCCAAAACCTGAACACCAAGCTCCTGAAGATATGAAAACAGACAAGGATGGGAACCTTGTTTCTTTAGACCCACAACTTTTAGTCGATGGCGTTGAAGGCTTTATCTTAAAAGATAAGCAAACCTTTGGAGCCTTGCCCGATGAGGTTGTGGTACAGAAAGAGAAAATTAAAAGAGGGTTTAAAACTAAGACCAAATATTCTAAGACAGAACCAGAAATAGTTCCTACGAAAGATATTCTTCATCTTTCTTTCCAATATCATGGAGCTTATAAGAAAAAAGGAATCTACAAGGACACGATCAAAGTACAGCGTAGTCCTAAAAGTATCGAAAGAGACATCAGGATAGCAGTCAAACGTGGTGTGGATAGTGCGTTTAAAGGGAAGAAGTCTATTTCTTCTTCCGACTTAGTGGCGAAAGTTTTCAACAATGCTACTAAAGCAAATGCTGTAGGTGCTCAATTGAAGGCCGCCCAAGTCCGTTTTAAAGGAGAGTATGTTTCGATAACAGATAACCACCCTACTGTTCCTATTAAAGAAAAGAGGGGTATTATATCTCAAACCGCCACAGGTATTATTTTTGCAGTCAAATCAGACCATCCTGCTATTTTTACTAGAGGTGCGTCCCTTTCTGAAGCAGAGTACAAAGCAGAAGTAGATAAAATAGCTTCAGACTTATCGAATATATTTAATGTATCTATCTCAGGGTCAGCAGGGATTTCAGGGAAATCCAAAGTTGGAGAGTCTAATAAGTTTAATGGCTATGTCTCACCGATATTTCCCATTTCAGATGAAAAAGGCTATGAGGTTTTCGGGGCTTACCAATATGGTAGGGGCTTAGATATTGTCCCAAACGCTGAGTTTGATTCTCTTTTGAAGAGAGACGCTACTCAGCTTCTGACGAACAGAGAGTCAGATCAGCTTCTTGAGGATATAAAGGGAGGTAAAGGACGTTTTGCTTTTATTGCAGCCGCACAAAGTGCTTATAAGAGAATAAACGGCGATGGGGCAGAAATAGGTCAAGAATTAAAAGATGTGTATTTCAGACTAACAGGCGAAGAAGCACCTGGAACTAGAAAAAACCTAATATCGGGTATTGCGAATGCTTTAGAAGGTTCCGATAGGCAAGATCAAGTCGTAGTAAATACACCGATACGACTCAGAGACCTTCGACCATTATTACAAGACAAAGAAGCCTGTGATTGTCGTGCAGATAATGCAGATATTCAGATAGTGCTCGCAGAAGAATTTCTTCAACCTGTAGACGGTGACGAGCAAGAATCTGCGATAGTGAGAGCACAAAAAGCGAAGATTAAGGGTAAAGTTAAAGAATGGTCTGACAGGCAGTCTTCTTTACAAGGAGAGGTAGAGACTTCTTCTTCTGCCCCACTTCCAACAAATATAAGAAGTAGACTAGAAGGAGCACTTAAAGATTTAGGCTCTCTGAGTGATTTTCCAATACCTAAGCCTCCAAAGGATTAAGAAATATGCCTCCTAAAAATCCAATAAATAGAGCGAACATTTCAGCCAATGAGCTGAACCTTGAAATGAAAACACAGGGAGCAAGAGACCGAGACCCTGGAAGCAATTTTGGTTTAGCCGTCGCAAGAGTTACACATGTTTATTGGGAAGAAATGCGTGTTTCTATAGAAACCGTGTTTGGAGACTCGGACAGGACACCATATCATGGTGTAGAAATAACTCAGTCTTCTATTGGAGCACGACATTTCTTAGGTGCGATGCCAGAAATAGGAGATTTCTGTGTTGTTGGTTGGTTCGGTGCAAACACAGGAGCTGAAGCAGGGAAAAAGTCTCCCGCCATTATTTCTTGGATGCCAAGAACTTCTTACTTTGGTTATGATTGGCTACCTGTTCAAGATTATGGTCCTGATGAGGGTGTGCAAGGAACTCCGGCAGAGCGAGCAGAAATAGAAACTCATGCAAATCGTATTCGATTTAAAATGAGACATTGGGAACCTGGTATGGTAGGCGGAAGCTCGTCTCAAGGTTCAGATTTAGTGTTGGATGAAAGTGTGTTGCTCTCAAACAGGAGAGCAAATGAAATACGAATTCGTGACCAAGACCAAGCCATAGTTATGCGTTCTCTACAACAGTTCCACGCCATGTCTGGAGCTAGACTCTATGCAGGAATGGTGCAGAGAGACGCACAGCTCCTCCCTAAAGAAATGGTCTATGAGGACACAAATTGGGACATTCAGAATGTCTTAGATGATAGTGGGCTTCCTGCTGAGAATACTGACACCGATGAAAGCAAAGTGGGCTTTTTAAACCCACATAGTATCTTCATTCGAGGTACGGACGGGAAGACAGACATAGAAAGAGAGCGAGGTAAAAAACTTCCTGCCGAGATCGACCCTTATGTATTTCTTAACGATGCTGGTGTTATTTCTTCTGATGGTCAAGTGCTCTTTGATTACGATGCTGGCGTAGTCTACGGTGGGAAGAATATTTTCAGAGTCAGAAGGTATATAGATGAATCAGAGTCGGTTGAGTCTTTGACGGAATATCGTGTTGAATTAAATCACACCGCTGATGGGACATTACCTGTAACAGAAGAGACTGAAGGCTTCGATGTAGACAAACAGGAGAATAAAGAGAAATACATAGAGAGTGTTTTAGGTACGGTGGTGGGAAATGATCCTTTTGGAGATGAGTCTCACTTATATGGGCTTCCTTTAACTGCTGTAGTAGATGAGGATGGAGGCTATTTAGAAGCTGAGTCTTCGGAAATAAGCGGTCAGAGTGCCACGTTATTCAGATTGTTCCCTGTAGATGAGCCAGAGCAATCTGCTACTTTCACGTCTTTCAAGAAAGATGGTTCCTTTGTAGCCAACATAGGTTCTCTTTCTTCTCAAGCTGTAAACATAAATGTTGAGGGTGGCTTAAAAGTACGCTCTCGAACTTCTTCAGAAATACAATCTTCAAAGATAAACATTGTCGGGGGTGTAGATGAAGGAGAGGGTGTAGAGATTTCTTCAGGTCGTGGTGTGGTGGTTATTAAGTCAGAAGGAAGCCAAGAAATAGGAGGTCAAGGTTTAGGTTCAGACTTAAAGAAGACGAGTATTTCTCTACAGGCAACCAAAAGTATTTCTTTACAGTCTGCTACTGCTATTGTGATGGATGCTCCTACGGTGGATTTCTCTAATGTGAAGAACTTCAACTTTGCCGCTCAAGACCAAATGGCGTTGAAGGGTGGCAGACAAGTAAAGATCGACACAGAGAATATGCTCATAAACTCATCAGGTCCAAAAAGCGAGCTTATTTCTGGTCCTTCTCAAGGAATCCCTATTAACGCTCAGGGTGAAAGTAAGACAATCGCTTGCTCTCCTGGTACGGGTTCAGTCGGGGGTGTAGTTAAGAATACGACTATTGTTGCAGGAGACGAGTTAAAGAGTCAGCTTGGTCCAGGAAATAACACTACGGTAATGAGTGCAGGAAATCACTCCACATCTTTAGGTACGGGTTCTATTTCTCACACAGTTGGGACAAATAACACGACCCACAGTCCTCTTGGTGTAGTTCAGACTTTAACGACAGGTAACTCTGTTGTTAGTGTACCTACAGGAGCACATGTCGTGAACTCAAGCGTCTCGATAGGTATGCGTTCTGTGGGTGTGAACAACACATCGGGAGCTACAGTCGTTTTAGAAGCGACTGCATCTCCTTCAGTCGTAGGACCAATTATGTGTGGTTCAGACATTCATCCATTGATTGGTTTACCCTATGCGGCTCTTGGGATGTTGCCTAGAGCACATGTATTAGCTCCAAAGGTAGCCCCTTAAAAGCTCTTGGCGTAGTAGTATATAAAACTAACTTCGAGAATACCTAACACGATAGCATATGTCATGATCAGACTCCTTTCATATCAAATCTTGGTACATCTCTCTTAATGTATCGACTATCTTTCCGAAATCATTAGTCTTAATTTCAAATGCAGGGACTTTTATTTCATAGGAGCCTTTAAGCTCGCAGTAAATGACAACATCATCAGGGAATTGGTTTTCCCTGAGAGTCAGTTGGTATCTCATGTCTCTCAGAGTTTTGGAATCAAACTCAAGTTTGATTCCAAAGTCCCTTGCTTTTAGTATTTTTTCCGAGATGGAGTTCGCTTTTTCTTTTGCGTTCATTCTAGTAGAAGTCCTTTTTACGGGCTATACGCCGTAACATCGTTCTCTTTTATAGGTTATCTAGGAAGTCATCTATAGACTCTTCCACATTTTGTTCTTGTTGCTTTTTCCACTTAAGAAATAGCTCCCTATTTTCTTCGTACTCTTTAAAGGTAGCGTAGGAGTCTCTGTCCATAGCGTCTAAAGACCAATACCTTTTCGGATGCTCCTTCGTGGCTTTGGCTTCTTTGGGTGTGGAATAAAGGTTGTCAGGTGTGACACAAGTCCAATGCCCATCTTTTTTATTGAGAGGAGTCACATAAACAGAGACGTGTACCTCATCAACTTCCATCTGCTTTACAGAGGAGTCTTGCCCTTTCACCCAAAAAATATCTCCTTTTTTGGGTACATATGTACCTTGTGGGAGGACATTTGCCTTGATATTTCTAGGTTGAGTTACGGAGCTTTTGACAATTGAAGTTCCTGCAACATAGTCGCTTGGCAAAAAGCCTCTGCTATTTCTCTTTGTCTTTGTGTCTTCTTCTTCTTCCTTAGATACTTCAGACTTTTTGGTTTTCTTTGTGGTGGGACTGCTTTTTGATTTCTTCCAAGCAGAGTCAATGTCAAGAGCTTCCCCATCAAGAGCAGTGCTGAGAAGTTCAGTGTCGATGTTCAAGTCTAAAATCGCAGTTTGCTTCTCAGAGCCGACTACTAGAATAGTCTTTGAGGGTAGAGCGTTACTGTCCCTGTAAAACAGCCCAAGTTTCTCACCATGCTCTAAGAGTAAGTTCCACCGAGAAGAACCCATCTTTTTGATATTGAGAGCTTCACAAGCATATTTCTTCCAATGGTCTACTTTTTTCCGTTTCCCTGTGTCATTCTTCAATGCCGTCAAAATTGCGTGGCAAGCCTTTGTTTGCTCGTCCATAAAAAACTTTCTCCTTGTGTGAGTAATGTACTAAGTGATCCTCCTCCATGAACACACAATGTGCGTCTTTGAAGTTGGATACGTTCCCATAGGTTATTTCTGTGATCCTATGTTCAACACCTGCGACTTTGTAGACAATAACTTCTCCTATAACATGAGCTTGCGTTTCAGAAAAGAAACCACTCATAAAAGGGTTTGTAAGTATGCGAACGTAAGTTCCATCACTTTTCACACCGTATTTCCCACGGTTTAAGAGTGGACACCATCCGTTTGTCTTGACGAGGTGCTCTATATTGTTTTCAGAGGAGTCTTGATCCAGACTTTGAGGGAGATTTTGTTCTGCACTCTGCCAGAGTAGAGGAGGAGAGATCGGATTTGCCCCTTGTTTTGTGTAGTAATGGATTTGCTTACGGGCTAGTTCAAGTTCAGAAATACTCCTAGTCCTCCCACAGTGGTCAGAGGTGTTGTATTTCCTCTCATAGTAGGTGTACGAGTTATTTCCATTAAAAATAAGGTGGTAGAAGCTCTTTTTGCTCTCTAACAGGACGCACAGTGGCTTCTTGTACTCTAGGTTTCTTATTATTCTTATATCTTTCGGGTGAATGTAGAGCATTTTTCACCTCCTTTGTGATTTAGATATATCGTTTAAAGGTTTTTATTATGATAAAAATAGCGAAAGCAGATGTGGACCCTATTCGGCAGCGATCTCAATTTACCTGTGTGACAACTTCCACTTGCATGGCTCTCAATGCCCTTGGAGTAGTTTGTTCAGAAGATGACGTAAATAAAGTAATAGGTGCGAAGCCCATGCAAGGGGCGAGATGGGAAGAGGTTTTAGCTTGTGCTCAGTATTTTGGTGTACGAGCTACATTGACTATGCCTGCAACTCTTACACAAGTTAAACAGTGGACAGACGCAGGGAAGCCAGTGTTGATTGCATGGAACCCCGAAGGTAGAGATTGGAGCCATGCTAGTCTTATCTTTGATGTCACAGGGGAAAAAGGCAGTTACGAAGTGCATGTGGCAGACCCCAATATTCCAAACCCCGATAAGACGGTAAGGATTGTTGGCGAAGATGACTTCTATTCTAAGTGGTTTGAGAAGTGGCCTAACTATTTAGTGAGAAGACCTGCTCTAATGTTAGAAAGAGAAATAACTTCAGACGGTAGGCAAGTCATGGCTAGTTCTAACGAGCATGTCGCTTCTAAATACATTAAGGACTTGCATGGTCATGAGTTTGGACCTCGCAGAGGTTTAGAAGGTCCTTTCCGTTTTAAGAATGGGCAAGTGCTTTATTATGACCGCAGTGAAAAAGGGGGTACTTACTATAACCCTCTTACAGACATGTATCTCACGCATGATGAAGCGTATCAAATCACAAGTGGTTATTCTAAGTCTGCTAACGCAGAGACACCAAACTTCTTCTCTGTTGTTAAAGAAATAACTTCTACTGTAAGGCATCTTGGCTATCTTATGACCTTTGACAGAGGGTCTTCAAAGATATGCACGAAAGAGCCGTACTTAGTGTTTAAAATCTCAGTTCCCGGCATTGGGCATTATTCTTTAGACTTTGAAAGAAATAATGCTTCCCTTTACGAGGGAGAAGAACTTTTGCAGTCTTTTAATGATGTTAAAGACTTTCCTGAGCTTCTAAGATTTCTTCCCAAACAGCTTTCGGACATGAGTTTGAAACCAAAAGTTAAAGAAATAACCGTGGTAGATGAGCATACTGTAGAAGAAATAACAGAGCTTCTGAACTCAGACTTACCTAAAAGAGAGAAAGCTCTAGGTATCAAAGACCTGATCCCTGAGACTAAAGATAGATTGAGCAAGACGGATCGTGCCTTAAGAGAAATGAACAAGTTTAATTAGTACTTAATTATACCAAAGTATTTCTTCCCCACTATTTCTAGTGGGGAAGCCTCTGTTCTTTTGATCGTCCACACAACGTGGTACTCTCCCATCCCCATAGCGGTGGAGATGACTTCGTTTACATAGTAATAACCTTCAGAAAATCGAGTAGGGTTTCTGTCGGGCAGTCCAACTCTCCAAACGCCTCTAGTATTTGACTCTCCAAAGATAGAGTAAGAAATATAATAGGGGTCGAAGGGGTTTCCTTGTTCGTCTTTGAATGTGACGAAAAGGTCATTCTCATTAAGTTGTTGCAACTGTTGGAATGCTACAGCCATAAGCTCTCTCCTTTAAAAAGAAGTATAGAAGCGTTGTGTGGAGATTGCACCGTTAACTACAACTACTTGGTTGGACGTGATTGTGCTCTGATCTTCAGTGTATGTCGCAGAGAACTCACAGAAGATAATCTCACCTTCAAACCCCTCGGGTATTTCTGTTCTTGTTATAAACCTGTGCGGTTGGTCAGTGGCTACCATAGGGGTGTTTGCTTCTATGATTAGTGTTTTTACTCCACCGACATAGTAGAAGATGTTTACGACTACATCTTCTACTGAAAGAGGTCTGCCATAGGGGTCTACCCATGCAACTTGAAACGGGTGTGAGTCTCCGACTCTTGCTGTAGTTGTGTAAGTCATCGTCATGTCTCCTTTTTTCCATAGAAATAAGTAAGATAAACAGACTATTATACTTTCTTTATTGTGTAGCTTGGTTAGCTGTTGTTTTATTCTGTGGAAAGATACAGAGGAGTGCGAACATGGATATTTTCGACAAAATCGCTAATGATTATTTAACAAAGAAATCTGCTCTAACTCAACCTCTCAGACTTAGGAGAGACTATGGTGAGGAAGAGCTTTTGAAGGAAGCTCGAATGACCAAAGAGAAGTTTGCCGAGCGTCTTGAGAATGATCCTGAGTTTGCAGAGAAGTGGGAAGCGAACAAGTTTAAAAAGAAAGAAGCGGGTGAGAGTGACATTGATCGTATCGCTTCAGAGTTTATTTCTGAGAGAGAAGCTTATGCTAAAGGTCCAAAAGGCTCTAAGGACTTCAAGAAATATCACAGCAAGCACAAAGAGTTTGCTGAGATTTGGGACGGACAGATAGAAGCTAATAAAGACAAGATCAAACCTAAGAAGAAAAAGACCGAGAGCAAGCCTAAGTCGAAGTCTGTCGATATTTCTGCTCTTGGTATGTTAGGTAAGAAAGCAGACGAGAGTGATATTGATCGTATTGCTTCAGAGTTTATTTCTGAGAGAGTAGCTTATGCTAAAGGTGAAGAAGGTCGTAAGCAACTAGAAGAGAAAAAGAAGAACGATCCTGAGTTCGCTGAGAAATGGGACGAGAATATTGTTCACTCTAAAGAGGAGATGGATGAGAAGATGGGTAAGAACGCTTCTGACATCTTTGATCGTATTGCTTCAGAGTTTATTTCTGAGCGTGTAGCTTACGCTAAAGGCGAAGAAGGTCGTAAGCAACTAGAAGAAAAGAAGAAGAACGATCCTGAGTTCGCTAAGAAATGGGATGAGAACATTGTTCACTCTAAAGAAGAGATGGACGAGAAGATGGGTAGAAGTGCAGGTCATCATGAGCACCACAGAGGTTCTTATATGAGCGTACAGCATCTTAATGAGATGCAAGACCTTATTGCAGGTATTTCTGAGATGATACATCGTGGAGAGGAGCTTCCAGATTGGGTTGAGTCTAAGATCGCCCACACTCATCAGACTCTTTTAGACCTTGTAGGCTATTTCCAATACGGAGAAGGCTACCACACACATGAAGAAGACCTTTACTAAGAGTTTGTCGTGGATAGGAGACTAAAGCCATCTGAAGAAATAGACAGCTATATTTCTTTCTTAGGGGGAGATGTTGATCTTCTTTTGGAACAATCTCCTAATGGTTTACATGATCCTATAAATGCCCTTTTTGGTAGAGTGGCTTCTTGGCTTAAGAAAGATTTGAGAGCAACAACTCTTAAACTCTATGGCTATAAGTCAGAAGCTTTTCTTAATTTTTGGCGTGGTGATGTGACTTTAGATCAGATTTTGGACTTTATCAAACAAAGCCCTGCTGACATAAGCTCAGTTGAAAAACTGATCGAGGGTCTGCGACATTTAGAATCTGTTGCTAAAAATTCAGAAGCTCACTATATCGACCAAGAAACAATAGACCGGCAACGATTTAAATATAAAGGCTTCAAAATAGAAGCTTTCAACATTAGCAAAGAAACTACATCAGCGATGTTAAAAGCCATCGACTGCTTGGTAGACATATTTAAAAAGCGTGGGGTTATACCTGTAATGCACAAAGCGATTGATAGAGTGTATTTGCAACATAACCCTTCTAATGAAGAAGGTGCAGGTTGGGGTAAGAATCACGCTTATTATGTAAACAAGAAAGTGTTTCTTTACGACACGATTTTAGACGTAGATCGAGAAATGCCTGAAGTAGATACTATCTGCTATGTCCTTATACACGAAATAGGACATTGGCTTCATTTTGACTATCTTCCAAGAGAGGCACATGTATTGTGGAACTCTTCTTGGGATGGTGTGATGAGAGGTCGGAGAGAGCTTCCTTTTGAAGAAGCTCAGAATAACGACACTCTGTCTAAGTTAAATATTCCTACTTCTTACGGCAAGAGAAATCCAAATGAAGACTTTGCAGAGACATTTGCAAGGTTTATGGTCAATCCGAACAGTATCTCTACAGAAGCAAAAGAAAGACTAAAAGCAACCCTGTCGCTTAGTGCAGGTTTTGGGAGAAGATTTATGAGACTTGGTAGTATTATTGGACAACTTGAAGAACGTGTAGCTCTCTTAGAAAAAAGAGTTTCTATGTCTCGCACTGCTTCGATTCAGAAAATCGCAGGCAAGGCTTATTTGTTCGATGAAGGTTTGACTAAAAGAAAAGTAGAGCTTGGAGAAGGTGCGATGCTCTACAAGATTGATAAAGCTAAGAATCAGTCTAAATATTATGAGATGCTCATTACACCAATTCGAGATAAGCATGGTCTTCCTAAGTTTGAACTAAAGAAACAACATGGTAGATTAGGTCCTAGTGGGCGTCAGATTGTGAAAGTGTTTGATACTCTTAGAGAGGCGAAGCAAGCACTTGCAGTGACTCTTGCGAGCAAAACAAGCAGAGGCTATATTTCTACCTATGATCGTGCAAAGCATAAGACAGTAGGTGGGCAACTGAAACAAGGTCAGTATCCCATAGGTCTTGCGTCAAGTGGAGGCTCTTGGAAGAATGAAGGTGTCAATTCGCAAACAAGAAAACTTAGAAATCTTGTAGGCAAAATTAACGACTCTCTTGAGCTTTTGGAAGAGGGTACGATGCCTAAAACGGTTCTGAGACACCTTGAAAGAATTAACGCTAGTATTTCAGACTTTGACAGCTCTCTTACAGGGGAAATAAGAAAGAGACTTCGACCCCCGATGGAGAGACTGAGAGGCACAAACAAGAGATTTATTCAGTGTCCTAAAAAGACTGTTTCTGAATTAAAAACCTTGAGAAACTACTTGAGAACTCAACTTAGCGTGGTCAGTTAAGGTTTATTATTTCTTTGAATGGTCTGTCAGCGTAAGATAAATGGTTTGAGATAAGAATCTTTTTTAAAACTCTACCCTTCCATTTATATCTGACAGTTCTTACAGGCTTCTTTTCTTGGAAGCCTTTTTCATAGTTATAGATGAGTACATCTGACAAGAGCTTATTTTCGCTGTACTTACAAACTACTTTTTTAGAAATAGGGATGCCGTATTCAGGTCTAACTAGGACTATTTCTTTATAGGGGTATTGGCAGTTTTCAGAGTGTGGGATATTTGTGGGGTAGCTCTTTTTTTGATGTATTGATCTCTGCATCATAATCAAGTTGAACAGAATAGCTAAAAGAAATATCGCTTGTGTTTTCATCATGTCTTTAAATGCTCTCTATGAAAGACTCATATTCTTCTTTGGGTATGTTGTTTTCAGGTTGCTCAATCTTAATGAGGTGTCCGTAGAAAGGGATACCTAGTCCTTTACAGACTTCTTCGTATGCTTCTATGTTTTCTTTTCTGTCTTCCCAGAGATGGACACTTTTGACAGGAAGAGTGTTGATCTTATTCAGCAGTACGCTGACTTTATACTCTATGCCCTCTAAATGTTTTTCTCTTAAGAATATCTCATCAAAGTCGATATTTCTAGCCGAGAGTATTTCTGCAATACGATACCTTAAACCTCCGTTGTCTTCTCTTGCTGTACATAGGATCGCCCATGTGTTTTGAGAGTTGATGGAAGTCATCGCCGCTTTAACGGTTTCAGGAATCCAATACTTGGAGCTTTGGGGGAAATCAGGTACGAAGGGTCTTCCTAAAGAAATAGAGTCTGACTCCCAAGCTCCATGTTCTACATAGTCCCACCATTTTGGAGGAGGTGGGCTTTTAAACAACGTCCAATCAAAGTCATAGACGTGGAGACTCAGATTATCTGATGCTTTTTTTAGGAATTTAGTGGCTACTCTAGCTGTTTTCGTTCTCATTTCAGTCTCTCCTTTTGTATTTATTATACATAGAATAAATACAAAAAGAGCAGACTTTAGAGGTCTGCTCTTTTTGTAAGGAGATACGTTCGTAAAGGAGAGTTACAGGTTTAGCCCTCTGTATTTCTCGCCTCAAGCACTGCCTTACGGACTTCCTTGCACTCAGCGATGACTTCTTGCATTAGCTTTCGTACTCGGGTTCCTGCCGCCTTATTTCCCTTATCGCACTTAGCTGAGTCAACCTGTGCTTCTGAGAGGAGGGTAGATAGATTCTGAATTCTTTCTGAAATGGTGCTCATATCTTGAGTCCTTTCTTTCGTTGTTAGTGTTTGCTCTTGACTATACCGAACATTTACAGAGGTTTTTCTATTTTTTGAAGCTCTTTTAGTATCTTTTTCTTGTCTGTGCCTAGCTCTTCTAGCTTTTCAGCACTCATTTTGGCGATCCTGCACCTTATAGTGAGGTCTTTTAAGCTAGGTTCGCTTTCTTCACACATATAAATGATACCCTCGTCAGAAACCCAAACTTTCTCTGCACCTTTAGCTATATTTTGGACAAATAGTATCGTAAGGCCATGTTCTTCTATCCACAGCTTTGCTTCTTCTATAGCTTTAGGTTCTTTTTTCAGAAAGTCCTCTATGATGTCTGTCGGGATTCTACTTTGAGGCTTGATTTTTCGCCATGTAATTTCGCCATACTTGTTTTTCTTGCTCATTTAGCTTCCCCAGAACCACTACTTTTTTGTTTCTATCTTCTTCTCTTATTTTTGAAGGGTGGAGGTACGTTGACTTCAAAGCATATTCTGTAAGATTTAATTTTAAAAGGTCACTTTGAGAAATAGCGACGATGTTTCCTTTGAGTATTTCTTCTGTGATGTTTATCTCAATCATTTTAGTTACTCCCCCATCTTAAAAGTGCCACCAACTTTTAGGTTGTTTTTAGCAGGTACAGCCCAAGGGTCATTCTTAGGCTTGGACTCTATATTACCGCCAATGGTGATACTTTTAGCAGGTGTATTAAAACTACTGACTCTTTGTTCAGGTTCTGATTTTACAACTGTAGGTTTTTGCTCTACTTCCGCTATTTCTTCTGCCGTAGAAATAATTTCGACTTGTTTTGGTGTTTCTTGTGGCGTCGGATCGAAGTTCCAAACTTCGACTACACCAGAATTCTCAAGAGTTTCCAAGTTAGAAATACCCTCCCAACGGGAGCTTTCTGTTTGTGAGACAATGTTGGGGTTGATGAGCATACGATCTGCTTGTGTTAGAATTCTTTTGTCCCAAGAAGAGAAAGCCCAATCTGCACGAACGCACTCTCTATTTCTACAGACATCACAAAAGGTTTGTTTGAACTCTTTTTCAGACAAACCCATGTCATTACATTCTACAAACAAATCTTTCATCACTATTTCTCACAACAATGTATTGATATTTCGACCTTCAAAGAAGACTTCTGTCTTCTTGTTTTTATTTTCATTTAACCACAAAGCAAGAGACTCTGCTTCTTTTTTTGTAAGCTCTTTTATCTCGTATCGCTCTGCTTTCGTTTCTTTTGTAGGAGCCACCTCAGTCGTCATATCTTCAGAGTGTGGTTCTTCCTTTTTGCTCTCTTTGAAAATAGAGTAAAGCTCATCTACTTCGTTTTGTGTGAGCAGTCTTTCTTCTGCGGAGTATTTATAGTCTATGTTTGAGCTTCCACATTCATGGCAGACTGTTTCAGAAATAGTGGTCTTGATCTTCCCTGTCTCTTTGCAATCAGAGCACTTGTATGTCTTTAATATTTTCTCACCTGCGGTACGCTCTTTAATGTCCTTTACATCATAAGGTACATCCCAACGCTTACCAAGCTCAACATCTACAAGAAGAGGTACAGGCCAATTTTGGTTGGCAATCGCTTTATTTCTTGCCATGATTTTAGAAATAATCTCGATAGCTTCTTCAAGGATAGAGCCATGTATCTCGAAGACGATCTCATCGTGTACCGTAAGAATCATGTGGAGCTTATCGAACCAATTTCTTTGCTGTACCGCTTTATATATGAGGCTCATGGCAAGTTTGGTGATGTCTGCTGACGTTCCTTGTATAGGGCCGTTTACTGCTTTTCTCTCATCTTTTGATTTCTTTCGGAAGTCCTCAGAGTTTATTTCTGGCAAAGGTTGGACTCTCCCAAAAGCAGTCTTCACATACCCTTGCTTTCTTCCTACTTTGTGCTGGTGGCTCCACCAACCTGTCAGTGTCCTGTATGTCGTGGTGAATTTACGGAACTTCTCCTCTCCTTCTTCTGCCGTACACCCTTCAATTGATCGCTGAACTGCTTTACCTGTACCTCCGTAACTCAGTGCAAAGTTACAACGCTTCCCATGTCCACGGAGTGCTTTCCAACGTGGGTCTTTCTTAGCGTTTTCACCATAGAAAGCAACAGCCGTGATTGTGTGCAAGTCTCCTATTTTGTCGGAGCCACACTTAGGGCAGAAAGGAGGAGTCTCAATCGGTAGGTTTTCTTCTGTTATCTGCTGTGGAAGCTCATGCTCACATTCAGAGCATTGATAGAACGCCTTGATCCATTTTGGCTCAGTAGAGAGGTTGGTTACGAGTCTTAACTCGACACCTGCATAGTCGATAGCTACTAACCAATTCTCTCTGTCTCGTACATCAATGCAACTACGCATTTGGTTTACAATACGAGGCTTACTTGAGTCATAGGAGGAAGGTATCCCTTGAAACGGCACACGACAGCCTCCGTCTTTTGTCTTTTGGGGGTCTTTGGTGGTTTTACAGCTAAACCTGCCTGTGTCGGCTGAAAACTGCTTAAAAGAAGGCTTAAGCGTACCATCTCTTCCGACATCCTCTAAGAATGGGATTAAGTATTGGTTTAAAGCCCGACTGATATTTCTCAGTCGTTTCATCTTTGCCATGAAAGGGAAGTCTTTGTACGACTTCTCGATCACTTCGTCTAAAACATCTGCACCTGTCTTAACTTGCCCTGACTTCTCAGATATTTGGAGGTTTGGAATGTTTAGCTCTCGAAATAACAGACCCAACTGTTGTGGCGACATAATGTCGTAAACAAGAGGGAACTCGATTTTCTCTGTGCCTTCCTTGCCTACAATATTGACGTTCTTTTCAAGAGTTTGATTGGGGTCTGGATATAATCTCCTCGCCTCTTTTCGTGCTTCGTCTAAGATTGTCTTATAAAAAACACCTTCTTTGATCTTGTCTGTCTTAAAGTGGTTCTCACCCTTTAACTCTCCTTTCATGAGCTTGAGGAAAGACGGAGAAATATCTCTCCCAAGAATGTCTTTCGCTCCACTATACACTTCAAGTAGAGAGTCCCACCACTCTTGGTGTCCTTCTAACACAAACTCTTTTGTTCTTACTGCGTCTACATGTACACGGCATCTGTGCATCCATCTGACAGAAACAGCACAAGATTTCTCTAAATTATACATAGAGTTGGTGTGTTCGGGAGCTTCTTGGTATTTCTTGTAGAGGATGTTAAACACTCTTAGAGTACAAAGAGGATCAGCAGCCGCATATAAGACGCTAGGAGGCCAAGAGGGGTCGAGTGTGCTGTAATCTTTGACTTTTGAATCGGGTATAAGTTCGTTTAGCTCTATCATCTCCATACCGCAGAGGTTTTTAGAGAGGGCTTTCAGACCTCTGCCCCCCTTTTCCCGAGGATTTAGCAGATAAGTCAGAATAAGGGTGTCTTCCCACTTCTTCCCATCATTAAATCTTTTGCTTCCAATATCGAAGAAGCCGTTGTAGTCGAGAAATTCCAAGTCAAAGTTAGCGTTGTGAAATACGGGGTTTGCTTTCACTTCTGTAGAGAAGAGGCGTCCAAACTCTCGACCTAATACAGACCAAGGGATGTTGTTGCTGTCTCCCACTCTATGTCCGACAGGGAAATAGTAGGCTTTCTCTTCATTCGGAGCGATACCGATACCTACAATAGAGTCTACAGTCCTTCCCCCATAGACTCTGTTGTCTAGTCCCGTAGTCTCAATGTCACACCCATAATAATCTGAGGCAATACACTCATCTATCGCTTGAGAGATGTTCTCTGTAGTACCGAGAATAAGCTCGACATCCTTCATCCAATCTTTGGGCTTTATTTCGGGTCTTCTTATTTCTTCCAAGAAATCTGCGAACATTCCAACTCCTTTAGTATGTTTATGACGCTCTTATTTTGTTATATGGTCTACAGGAGAAAACTAATGTCTAATTTTTGGATAAACAAAGAAGGTGTCAACACTCTGAAGGGGACACACACTAATCCTCTAAATAAGATATATCTTCCAGACTATCTTATTGCAGAATTTCTAGTCCAACACCCACATAGTCGAAAAGACTTTTTAAGTTTGTTTGATACTATGCTTCCAGAGGAGCAGTTTCGGCTCCAAGAAATACTCGATTCTTATCCCGGACTCTTCAAAGATCGAGAACACGACCAAGAAATAGAAGACAACTTTCAGTCGAGAGCAAATAAGTCAAGAGTCAACACGATTTCAAAGATCAAACCAAAACAAGAGAAGGTTAAGAAAACTTTGAGGGTAAATAGATAGTTTATTTATGTGTTCGAGTTTTAAATCCTCAAATCTAGGAGCACTCTCATGAGCAATGAAAAACCTCAAGACCCAACACAGTTTGATAAACTACCTCTCAAGAGCAAGAAGTTTTTAGCGTACTTGCTCGCAGACCTTGGGTGGAAATTCCTTATGTTTTATGTGATCTGGGAATATCAGACTAAGATTGAGCATTATGCTTTCATGGTGCTTGTAACCATGATCGTTACGAGTGGCTTCATTCAGATTGGCTACATCTTAGGTCAAGCGGCACTCGACAAGTACACTCACGTTGCCGTTTCAGCTTTAGATAAAGATAAAAGCCCTAGTTCCCCAACCCCTTCTCCATCTCAGAAAAAGCAGAAGCCTTTAGGCGAATTAGAAGACGGTGAAGACTTTGACGGGACGCTATAATCATGGGTGGTAGTTCCGCAGAGAGAGTGGCAAAGAAATACGCTTCTTCTATTAAGAATAAGAAGTTTTCTTTACCTATCTCATATGAAGAATATTATGAGAGAAGTAGCTTTGGTAGGCACTTATCTCTTCAGCTTCAATATGAGGGTTCTGATGTCGGAAATATCTCGGGCATCTTAGTTGAGACAAAAGACTTATCTTCTTATCAATGCAAGTCTGATATTCAAGCACTAGCAGAGAGCCACTCAACTACCTCTACAATCAGAGGTGATGTTCGGATTCTTACTCTAAATGAGTCTGACTTGTCCGAGAGCTTTCGTGGTGTAGGTCTTGGGCTTCAAATGTACACTGAGTTTCTTCGTATTTTTTGGGATAAGGTGAAGAAGCCTTTTATTTTTATTCCTGATGCTTGTGAAGTGGGGCGTACATCACAAGATGCTAGAAGAGTTTGGAACTCACTTGCGAGAAATAAACCTTCTTCTAATCTTTGTATCGCAATATTAGAGAGACCTTAAGGAGAAATAGTCATGCCAAAATATGTGTTAAATGCAGTACAGCAAAAAGAACAAGCGAGGCATGTTTCTCAGGCACTACGCTCTTACACTAGATTAGCTAGAGAAGTTAAGAGTATAGCGACAACAGCTAAAGCAGATCGAAGTCCTGCAAGGAAATTTGTTCAGTTAGCTAAAGCAAGCTCTCAAGTGTCGTCATTTTTAAATGCTTTTGTGGGTCAGCCTACGGACTATAGTGTCGCATATAGTTTTCGAGAGAAGTGTATCTACGCCTTGAGAGATCATCTCTTAGGTGCAAAGACGGCGACAGAGGCGAAAGAAATAATAAAAAACAACGTAGAGAAAGCATACATTCAGATTACTATTTCTAATGCACAGCAAAATCTACGGAGTCTGTTGCCTCCTGAAATCAAAGCGTTCTTGCCAGATAACATTGTGATCGAGACAGATGACGATGGCTCTATCCGTAACATGACGGATATTTTTGGTAATGAAAGAGATACGCTTCAGAATAAAGTGAACCTTGTTCGCAAGATTGTAGAGAAGTACAACACTATCGTGCAACAGGTTAAAAAAGACTTGAAGAGTTCAAACGAGAGAACAAAGTTCAAGGCTATTGTCACTTCTATTCTTATGGAAACAGGAATCCGTCCCGGACGTGAAGGTAACGCATCTAGTGTTGCAGGAGTTCAGGTAGAGACTTTTGGTGCAGTTACCCTCGCACCCGAACACATTACGTTTGTTAAGTCGAACTTTGCCGAACTTCAGTTTATCGGAAAAAAAGGCACTTTAAATGTAGCTTCCCTAAGAGACAGTGTAGTGATTAAAGAACTGAAGTCCTACGCAAAGAAAGCACTGAAGGGTAAACTTAACCGAGTATTTGTAGATAGGAATGGTATCCCTTTATCTCATGTTGAGATAAACTACTATTTCCAAGAGTATTTTGGAGAGATCAGACCTTCAGACTTGAGGAAATACAAAGCTACTGAGCAGATGTTTGAAGCCTTGAAAGAGGAACAAAAGTCTTTGCAGGCCAAAATACTAGAGTTTGTGGAAGATGAGGTAGAAGACCTTAAACCTAGAGTTGTCCAAGAAATAGTAAACACGCTAAATGTGGCTACAGAAAGAGCAAGAAGTTCTTTGAGCCATCTTTCCGGCTCAGACACTATTAGTTATTATGTCAATCCTGATGTAGTCTTAACTTTTCTCTCTCAAGGTTTTGTGGAAGAAGACTTGAAAAGTGCAATCATAAGAAACCAACGTGTGCTTTCTTTTGACGTTGATGTTTTTGTTGATCACGCCATGTCTAAGAGAGGCTCATCGAACGAGTCTTTGCTTTCTATTTATACAGACCTCTCAAAAATGTTTTAATGGTCGGTATTCTCCTTTATAGTGAAACACAACAAGGAGGTGTGCTTTGAGAGTTTCTTTTTTTTACTTGGTCTTAATTCTTACTTTTATTTTTGCTTTGTCTTCTGAAGCTGTTTCTTTCGTCTCTGTGGGAGACGTACCTTCCGTAGAAGGCGAAGAAGGTGGGAATATGTTGGACTCAGATGTTCCGCAGAAATACGACGAAGAAGAATTTGAAGAAGACTATGGGTGCTAAAAATGAAAGATAAGAATGATTTTGGTGGGGGAAATAAGAACTCTCTTTACATCCCAATGTCGGAGATTGAGCAAGAATTCCTACAACGTCTTGTAGAGTCCAAAAGTTTCAGATTGATCATACATGAGTGGGGCTATGTAGATGAGCCAAGAGTGACGTTTGGAGATAAAAACCTCCATGTGTTCTTTAAGCTCACTTTCGATAAGCCTGAGACACCAATGCCTGTTCATTATTTCGATTTGGAGCTTCAAACAAGATCGGGGATTACTCTATCGAAGCAAAGAATGAGCACTGAGTACGGAGGACAGCCAATCTTAGTGGCACAAGGCTTATCTCTCGATATGGTTTGGGACATTGCTATTAAGCATATTGACCCTAAACTCTTAAAGTCTTTAATGCCTAGTGTTACAGGGCTTACTTCACGTCTTCAAGACCGTGACAACCATGAGTTTACGGTCTTTGGGAACATGAGGCTGAACCGAGACCTTAAAGATAAAGCTCTTGCTCTGCATAAGGCAGAGATTAAGCTCAAAGAAACAGAGAAGATTATCCGAGAAGAAGCGAGGAAAAACCCTCGAAACATGTTTGAAGATTATCCGAAAAAGTGATTCTTTTCTCGCTCTATTTTGTCTCTTATCACTCCCATAAGAGAATAGACTGCTTCAGACTTTCGCTTGTTTAAATAGAACTCAGGTATCCACCATCTGTCAAATCTGCGATTGCCTTCATGCAGTAACGTGGCGAGTGCATTTCTGTATTTCTCTTTTTCATTGTCGTCTTCAACATGGTCGATCATCTTTTTTGTAGTATGCAAGATGACGATAAAACGTGTTTTGTATTTGTGGTTAAAGAAGTCGAGCATTCTTAATTTCTCTCGTAATGTATGATCTCGTCTACGACACCATGCTGTAGACATTGTTCTGCATTTAGCCAAAGGTCTCTTTTTAAGAGTTTCTTTAGCTCTTTTTTCTTCATTTTAGTGTGCTTCAAATAAATGGACTCTATCATCTCCATAAGAGAGTCCATACTTTCTTTTTCGTCTTTTAAGTTTTCGTAAGTCCCCCAAACTCCAGTTGAAACTTGGTGCATAAGGAAGAAGGAGTGCTCAGTGATATATCTTTTAGCCCCTACTACAGAGAGCATTGTCCCAGCGGAAGCGACACTGCCTTCTACATATGTGATGACAGGAACTTGGCTATTCAGAATGTGGCTTGCACCTGCAAGACCCGCAAAAGCGTCTCCACCATAAGAGTTGATATGGAGGTGGATTGGAGGGGCTGTACTCAAACCTAAGTTTTGAGATACTTGGATAATCTGATCGTTTAGGTTTTGGATAGCAATCCCTAGAAGCATAACAGACTTGGGGTTTACAGACTCGTAGAAATAAATATGGTTCTCTACGGTAGTGACTGCCCCTTGAGGGCTATGGCTATCGTCCATATAAACGCTCTCTGTGTTGCTGTTTCTTACGACTCTTCGATTAAAGGGTGTATTGATCATATCACTCTCACAATGTGGTAATTGTCTCTCCAAGCAGAGATCAGTATATGGTTTAAATTAGATTCTTCCATAGAAAAACAATCAGGCATTTTCTTATGTTCGATCTGGCAGTATTTCTTGTGATAGGAGGCACAGCTTTTATAGCTAGAGCAAGTTTTATTTACAGGTGCTTTTTTTAAACATCCTTGCGGTTCTCTGACTTCTCGCATTAGAGGTGTCGCATCTCCATGTAAAGCACGATCCAATATATCTTCAGAAATACTTGGTATGAGGCTTTCCCACTCAGTCCCCTTGAGTTCAGCGTATTCGCCCCAAGAGTCTCCATCTACAGGCATTATTCTGGCTATTTTAGGGTTCTGCCAGATTTTGCTTTGGATAGACATAAAGACTATCCCGTTTCTTTTATAGATCAATGGTACACCCCTCTAGTGTTCTTTATTTCTTTGAGCACAATGTCTATTATCTCATCTGTCATAACTTCTTCTGAGCTGAAGAATTCTACTATTTCTTCAGAAGGAGAGCCGACTAAAGCTACCATTTCTTTAGTACCATCTTCGTCAGAGTGTACGACCACTTTTAAGTGTGGAAAGTAAAAATTCACACCCAACTTTGTCCCTATATTAATCCAAATGCTTATAAGCTCTTCTGGACTTTTAGCTTCCTCCATTAGAGTCTGCATAGTGCTATCGAATATGGCTTTTAGCTCTTCCTTAGAAAACAATGACATTGGTATCTCCTTATGTGAGTTTGCTATATAACTTCTGCCATTGTTCCAAAGATTGAAGTTCTAGTGAACTTATGAAGTCATATGCTTCCCACATTCTTATTGCTTGAGATAACTCTATTTCTCTATTGTCGGTTTTGTTTTTCAACAGCGTATATACTCGCTTGGAGAGCACTTCTATTTCGGAAGGGTTTGTGTTTTTTTCAGAGTACACGTCCTTCTTTTTTTTGAAGACCCACTCACTAAGTCCGTATTTCTTCTCCAAAACGGAGCAAGAGTCATTGAAAGAGAGTCCTTCTTTTTCCACTACGGTAGAAATAGCATCTCTGCTTTTTCCACATGCAAAGCAAAACCAACTATTCGTTTGAGGATAGACTCTAGCTGAGGGTGCATTATCTGAACCGTCACCATGCAAGTCACATCGGAATTGTTGTTCTCCACCGTCTACATGGACATCGTAGCCGTACTCTTGTAGTACGGCTTCTATGTTTATTTGCTCTTTGATTCTTAAAGCACGTTTGTTCAACTTGTACCTCCTTTATATCTTCTTTATATGTTTTGATTATTAAAGTTAAAGGAGAAGCTATGAGAAAGAAAATTGCGAACGATCTGCTTAAGCCCTTAGAGACATATGGCAAGTATGAAGGTGTTTTAGAGTATGACACATACACTCTTGGCGATGACTTGGGTGTCACCTTCTATGGTAATGGAGAACAGATCGGATATATTCGAGGACAGAAGCTTGACTATAAGAACTTCCAATCTTTGCAGAAAGTTAGAGATTGTTATCCCGATGTTGTGAACTTAGCAGAGATGGGTGGTAGTGATGTGTGTGACAGGAAAAAAGGAGTCTCCTGTCTTTTACCTAGAGTTTTCATGATTACAGACTCAGATTTAGATACGAACGACAATCAAGGAACCTCGCTAAGAGGCACAGGCATTGGTCGGATGATGTATGAAGCTATCTTCACAGAGTTTTATGAAGACCAAAAAAATAAGGATTTCATAGCTGTACCTATGAAATGTATTTTTGGTCGAAGCAGTACTTCTTCAGATGCTCAGAGAGTGTGGAACTCTCTTGCTAGGACATTAGAGTCTTCTAATGATCTTGTTCTTGTAGACAGACCTTTGATCTTTTAGTTTTTTTCCCACCAATCGTCAAAACCCCCAAATGGGATGAGGTCATATATTTCTACAGGAATACTACCCACACAGTCATAACTGAACCATTCTCCTGAACCTCTCCACTCTTTGAGTTCTTCGTGGAGTTCTTTCTCTCTCCACCCCAAACCCTCTAAAGATGCAACTATTCTCAGAGTATTGGGGTTTCCTGTCTGTAAGTTTTTGAGTCTTCTTTCAGGATGTTTAGACCTCCCTATCTTTATTTCTCCCGTGTTAGAAGATTGGATGAAATAAAGATAGTCGCCTTTCCTTTCGAGCTTCCTTGCTCTGTAGTTTTTCACTAGCTCTTCATATTTCATTCTTAGACTCCAAAGAAATTCTCTTTAGCCCATTTAGGTTCAGGAGCTTCTCCTTTGCTCCAAACCCAAATAGGCTCACCATAAACAGAACCACCTACTTCTCCCATCCTATCGCCAGGTCTTTTGTTCATCCTATACCCGATAACACCTTCATACGTTGCTCCTATTGACTCCATATAACTCAACATAGGTTCACAGATAGAAGCATTTACATCGGTTCTTGAGTGTCCCTTATCTGCGATGTTGATTGCAATTCTCCCCCCTTGGACTAAGCTCTCCCAAGCTAGTTTTAAACTAGGTAGAAAAAACAGATCGAGCCATTCTTGGTTGGTTTTATATCGTTTCCAACTTTGTGTCTCTTCTTCAGAGTATTTCTCAATGTTGAAATAAGGGGGAGAGGTAAATACAAAGTCGAACTTACGATCTCCAAGATCAGCATCTTCAGCGGGAGAGCAAATAAACTCTGTTTTCTTTCCTGTGTTGCAGAATTCAGAAATAGAGTTGTAGTGTGGGTGGAGCTTTGAGTTAGGGTCAATACCTACATAGCTCTCTGCGTTGGAAGCGTGGAACCCAACGAGTCTGTCACCCCAACCTGCGGAGAAGTCGATCACATTTTTAGCGTCAAAGAAATCGTAAAGTGTTTTTGCACATGAAGGTTTGAACTGAGACGCCATGTAGTTTCCTAATCTCAGACAATCTCTAAGTTGCTTATTTCCGACACCATTTTTCAAAGCGTCTTTCTCGGAAAGCGTCCAAAGAACTCTTAATACATATCGAGTCTTTGATTTGCATCCGTCTCTAGTCCATTCTCTCATCGGGCTTTTGTGCTCAAAATGAGCACACTTCATTCTTTCAATGTGTGTGTGCTGATCTGACACTTTTAAACCATGAGATGAAGATTGGAAGTAACACGGCTTATCTAAATATGTAGTGGGCACATCAGGGATGGTTCTTAGACAAACCCAATCTCCAATCTCTATTTCTTTGCTCTCTTGTTTCAGACTATTAAAGTCTTTGTTTAGCTTATTGTGTGTGTATTTTCTTTCGGGGAAAGGTAGGTTATTTTCTTCTATCAGACTAGAAAGATGTTCGATTATTTCCTTCTTCTCGAAGTTATGTTTTATTTCACTCCAAATATGAGGGGGGATTGAAATCTCGTCTTTTTCTATAAGACTGTAGTCTGAGAGCTTTTTTGTTGTTTCTTTTTCTGCACTTAAATCAAATAATTCCATTTTTAAACTCCGAAGAAATTATCTTGTGACCATTTAGGTTCGGGGGCTTCTCCCTTACTCCATATCCAAATAGGTTCAGCAAAAGGCTTTTCTGTTTTCTGGCCGCCTCGTTGATAAAGTTCATATCCAATCGCACCTTCGTAGTGGGCGTTCAGTTTTTCCATGTGTTTGAGCATAGGCTCACATAAGTTTATGTTCTTTTTGTCATTGATATTAACACATACTCTCCCACCCTCAGATAAATGATTCCAACATTTCGTTAGAGTTGGAAGCAAGAACCCCTCTAACCATTTTTCAGGTGTTGCGTATCGCTTCCAACTCTGTGTTTCTTCTTCAGAGTATTTCTCAATGTTGAAATAAGGTGGAGAGGTGAACACAAAGTCGAATACTCTATCTTCAAGATCAGCATCTTCAGCAGGAGAGCAGATAAACTCTGTTTTCTTTCCTGTGTTGCAGAATTCAGAAATAGCGTTGTAGTGTGGGTGGAGTTTAGTGTTTGGGTCTACTCCCACATAAGAAATAGCATTTGAGGCGTGGAAGCCAACGAGTCGATCTCCCCAACCTGCTGAGAAATCGAGTACATTTTTAGCGTCAAAGAAATCGTATAGCCATTTTGCAACCACAGGTCTAAACTGTTGAGCCATATAAGAGTGGCTCATGATTGCTCTCCTTAAAGTTTGACTATTGATGCCACCTCTAGTGTAAGGTTCATCGCTCCTAAAACCAAAGAAGCCTCTGAGGAAGTTATTCTTTTTATCTGGATTTTGCCATTCATAGATAGGGGACTTACTCGAATGATACCCACAGTTCATTCTTACTATTTGAGTGTATTGGTCTGAGATAGTTTTTCCCCTATTATTTCCTGAAAATAATAGGTGTTGGTCTAAGTATTTATTCTCTAAGCCTCTTACTTGTCTTGGATTTTCCCACTCTATTTCTTTCAGCTCTATTTCTGACTGTTTTAGTTTCAACCAGTCTTTTTTAACTTCGCTTAGTTCATACTCTCGTAGAGGAAAAGGTAGCTTCTTTATTTCTTCTGATAGGTGTGCTTTTATTTCTTCTTCAGAGAAATAATGGAGCAAGTTATCCCATTCTTTTGTAGAGATATAAAGACGGTTCTCTATTACGGTAGAGTACTCTTCTATCGGTTTTTTGGGTTCTCGTTCTAAATCAAACAGCATTTAGACTCCAAAAAAGTTTTCTAATTTAAACTTAGGTTCGGGGGCTTCACCTTTACTCCATATCCAAATAGGTTCACAGAAAGTTCCGATTAAACCAATACCATTCCTCTTGTTGAGCTTGTAGCCAACTACACCCTCATAAGTAGCTCCCAACGACTCCATATGTTTCAACATAGGAGTACATATATCTTCACCTTTTTTATCTGCTATATTGATCGCTATTCGACCCCCTTCAACGAGACAACCCCAAGACTTACTAAGCATGGGAAATAGAAAGCCCTCTAACCATTTATCTGTAGTAGGATAACGCTTCCAACTCTGAGTGTCTTCTTCACTATATCTCTCTATGTCAAAGTAAGGTGGGGAAGTGAATACAAAGTCCACTTCAACCCCTGTAAGATCAGCATCTTCAGCGGGAGAGCAGATAAACTTAGTCTCTTTACCTGTATTACAGAAATTGCTGATCTCTTCGTAGGGTTGGTGTAGCTCAGAGTTAGGGTCTATCCCTATGTAGCTGATCGCATTAGAAGCGTGGAAGCCTACAAGTCGATCTCCCCAACCTGCTGAAGTATCTAACACTCTTTTCGCACCAAAGAAATCGTAGATAGTCTTAGCACATGAGGGCTTGAACTGACTCGCCATGTAGGTGTGCATTTTTAATGCTCGATAAAGAGTGCTTTGGTCTATGCCTTTAGAGGCTAACTCGCTCTTGAGTATGCCGAACAAACACCTTAGAAATGAATTTTTTTTGTCGCAGTTCTCCCATTCAAATACAGGAGCTTTCCCTGAGTGGTAGCCACATTTCATACGCATAATCTGAGAGTGTTGGTTAGACACTTTCAGACCATAATTACCACAGGTGAACACTACAGGCTCACCTCTATAGAGTAAGGGTGTTTCTTTACTTTGTCGGGGGGCTAACCATGACTCTTTTGCGTAGCTTATTTCTTCTGCCTTTAGTTTTGCCCAGTCAGACTTAACCTCTTGTTCTGTGTATTCTCTAACAGGGAAAGGCAAGCCTTTGATTGCTTCGGCTAGTTGAGGCTTTATTTCTTGTTTCGAGTAATGGTCTAGCATAGCCAACCATTGGCTAGGGGGGATTACTAGCTTGTCTCCTATTATTTTTATGTACTCTTGGAGAGGTTTCTTTTCAGTGGTGTAATCAAATAACATCTCTTAAACTCCAAAAAAGTTTTCTAATTTAAACTTAGGTTCGGGGGCTTCACCTTTACTCCATATCCAAATAGGCTCACAAAACATAAGACTTGTGTCTCCCATGTTTTTTCCTGGTCTCGCACCCATCTCATATCCGATAACACCTTCATATGTAGCCCCTAGTGTTTCCATGTGTTTTAACATAGGCTCACATATTTCTTCTCTCTGACCCTGTGTATATGCGTCTGCAATGTTGACACAAATACGCCCACCTTCAGATAAATGATTCCAACATTTCGTTAGAGTTGGAAATAAGAAACCCTCTAACCATTTTTCCATTTTGGGGTATCGCTTCCAACTTTGTGTCTCTTCTTTAGAATATCTCTCCAAAGTGAAATAAGGTGGAGAGGTAAATACAAAGTCGAATACTCTATCTTCTAAATCAACGTCTTCTGCGGGAGAACAGATAAACTCTGTTTTCTTTCCTGTGTCACAGAATTCAGAAATAGCTTCATATTTTGGATGGAGTTTTGAGTTAGGATCAACACCCACATAGCTCTCTGCATTTGAGGCGTGGAAACCAACAAGGCGATCACCCCAACCTGCTGAGAAATCGAGCACATTTTTAGCGTCAAAGAAATCGTAGATTACTTTTGCAGACTGAGGTTTGAACTGAGAAGCGATGTAGCTTCTCATAGCTAAAGCACTCTTCAATGCTTTTGGTGTGACATCCTTATTGAACATCACAGGATTAAGTAAGAATTTGAGGAAAGACTTCTTTTCACTTGTCCATGCAGACCACGGTGAGCGAAACCTCTCATGCCCTACTTCCATTCTCTCTTCTTGTGTGAAAAAATCAGAAACAGAAGCCCCTATTCTCAGAGCTTGTGGCACATATAAAGATAGCTCTTTATACTGAGTAGGTATTTCTTCAGAGATACGCTTGCACGACCAACTTCCTTCTTGGACAGAGGCGTCTTTGCTTTGAAGTAAACTAAACTCGTTTCTTATTTCTTCAAGGTTATATTCTCGGTATGGGAATTTGATTTTCCCTTCATCAATTAAAACGATCATTCTTTTCATTATTTCTTCGTTGCTGTACGAAGAAATAATGTTTTGCCACAGACCTCTAGGTATGAATATTTTTTGGTCTATGCCAAATATTTCATTTTCATCTAAGAGGTTTGGTTTTTTTATTTCTAAGTCTTCAAATAGCATTTATCCGTCCAAAACATCAGCTAATGGGTCTTTTTTCTGCTCTCCCTTTTTCCCTTGATATGTGGGGATAGAGTGCATGGGGATATTGAGGATTCTACCAGAAGGCCAAGCAGGTTTAGCTTCAAAAGGCTCAAACCCTCCACCCTGTCTGACTTTCAGACATTGATATTTGATCGCTCCTTTTTCTCTCATGTCATCTCCGTACCAACAGGAAATAACAACGTCAGAAGAACGCTCTGCTTCGTTAGCATAAGAGAGGTGTGTAAGATTGTAAGAGCCTCCATTTTTCTCAGCGGCTCTAAATCCTTCACGGGAAATCTGAAATAAACAGAGAAGAGGGATGCCTTCACCTCTGTTAAAGGAGAGAGCTAGTTTCTTTAAGTCTCGTATGACCTCATTTAGTCTCTCTGTAGTACTAGCCACCCATCTTCTTGATGAAACTAAGAGAGCGTGATCTACAACCAAGACTTTTGCAGGTCTTCTTTGATGTAACACTTCAGCCTTAGTCTTAATATCTTCGACTGTAATGTCCATCGCATCGGGGTCTGCTATTTCAAATTGAATAGACCCATACTCTCCACTCTCTACACCTTCTCTTAAGTCCTTAACGACATCCTTCAGCAAGTCGATTTCGTCTTCTGTGAGTGTGCCATTCTTAATAGAGTCAGGGTCAATCCCCACGTCAGGTGTTTGTTGTTTTTGGATACCTAACGCTATTCTCTTATCTCTAAACTTCTTGTGCATAGAGTGGAAAGCATAAATAGTCTCTCTGCACTGCTCATAGTGCATTTCTAGCTGAAAATAAATGCTGTTTAGACCTTGATAGACAGCTTGGTTGTATATCCAATTCATCGTAGTCTTGGATTTCATGTGTGCGGTAAACCCTGCCACCATATAAAGCTCTTTTTTACGGAACCCTCCGATAGCATCGTCTATGCACTTCAGACCTGTCTTAGGGAGTACGCCAACATCTGTATCTACAGTTTTCTGATAATGCTCCCAAAAAGCGTCTTCGTCGTTGAGTACATCCCCACCTAACTTCGCCCCAAAGGTTGGGGTGAGTAGATCAGAAAGCTCTTTAGAGAGGAACTTTGTAGCATCTCTGACTCCTTTCAGAGTAAAAGTGTTCCGCCCTTCTTTTATTTCTAGTCCTTGTCTTGCAATCGTTTTAGCAGAAGATATTGCCTCTGCTAATGCCATGTGTCGTGCGTCCTCTACACTCTTTTCAATCTCAAGAATAAAGTCGCCACGATATATGACAGGAGTGCTAGAAATCTGTCGGATGCGATCTGCTTCATCAAAGTCATTGTTAGAGTCAAAATATTGTATGACAACATCTTGCTCAGGCAGATGTCCGTGAGTAGACGCAAAAGTCTTAATAAAGTCATAGATTTTTACGTCAGTGGGTTGGTCGAATTGAAAAATACTCTCTCGAAGAGAAATATAATTCTGAAACATCAAGTCGTCTTTGTCGCCAACTCTAGTGTCGGGGAGTATTGCTCTTAATATCTTCATAGCTTCATACTCCTACGTTTTGGTTGTGTGCTAGTTTCAGTCTTTCTTCCCATGAGATTTATTCTTTCCCAACCTTCAATAGACTCGTCTACTGCTCTCGACCAAGAAATATGTCCTTCTTGTAAAGGGCGGTTTGGCTCTTCTACAATCCATGTAGGTTTAGAGAGATGCTCTCTAAGTTCTATTGTCTCTACGAGTACTTCAGGCATGGCACTATTTCTTGCCATTTTGACTCCAAGTCTCACGATTAAGAGTGAGGGAGACTCTGCTAAGTCTTCAAGAGATTGGACACGAATGTTTCTTTGGAAATCGGGGTCTATTATTTCTGACTGAGCTAGTTGAAGATTACTGAGCCAAGCACTCATGAGCGTTGCATCTGAAACTACTTTAACAAACTCTTCGGGCTTTTTTCGGTGTGCAAGAGCACTCCTCAGATTGAGCATCAATGAGCTTTTGTCACCAACAATGACAACATTGTCCTCCATCTTTCCTTTTAAAGAAGATGCTTTTGTTAGCCTAGTATCCGTTAAGCCTTTCCAAGCTCTCTCCGCTTGGATATTTAAGGCTTTTTTTACAGCACAACTACAGGGTATTGCGTATGGCATACCCATGTAGCCATCGTCTTTTTGGAGATACCCTGCACCTCCACATTTTTTACACATAGACATTACGAGCGTCCTCCAATAGTCCGTCAAATAGTTCAGCAACTTCGCTTGTACCGACTTCTACTATATCGGAATCTTCGTCGTTTTTGAGTCTCTTGCCTAAAACACTCTCAATTAAGTTCATCTTATTTCTCAGAGTTTTCATTACTCTATCGTCAATCGTTTTAGGGGCTACCATATGGTAGGCAAACACCTTGTCGTGAATACTACCGATGCGGATCATCCTACCTACAATTTGAAGATAATCTCCCGCTGACCAAGGCGTGTCATAGAAGATAACCGCTTTAGCTAGTTGAAGATTGACGCCTTCAGCCGCCGCCATTGTAATAAGACAGACTTTAACTTCAGACTTTTCGTCTTGGAAAGATTTCTGAGAGGCAAGTCTTTCTTCACCGCTCTCGGCTCCTGTGATACGGCAAGTCTTGATCCCCTTGCCTTCTATTTCTGCTTCTAAAATATCGACCATCGCTCTAAAGCGAGAGAAAATAATTACTTTCTCACCCTCCAAGTCTGTAGAAATAGTCTCAATCAGAGCTTCGAGTTTCCCACTGTCTCCATCAAAGTCGAGTAAAGCAGGGTGATTTACGATTTGTTGGCAGATCGTCACCGCTGTCAGCTTTGTCACTTCACGCTCAACTAACTCGCCAGTTTCGGGGTCTATACACTCTAAGAATCCTTCCAAGGCTTCTTTGTATTTAGTCTTTTGAGGCTTGGTTAAGTCACACTTGATTACTTTGGTGGTCAAAGGGGGTAGTTCTTTCGCTACTTCATGTTTAGGTCGCCCTAAGAAATAGGGGTCTATTATCTTTCTAAACTCCTCTATGTCTGATTTCCTATGTCCCACCACTACGGGGATTCTACGCCTACCTCCCGGAAGGATTTGATCTCTTGTAATACAGAAATGTCGCATAAATGCGTTCTTTGTAGTGAACAGGCCGGGGACTGTGACTTTATATATTGCCCACGCTTCCATGAGCCTGTTCTTAATGATCGTGGCGGAAAGACTCCAAACTCGCTCTGCTGAACCTGCGAGATGCTTACAGACCTGATGGACTTGAGACTTATCATTCTTAAAGGCAGTAGCCTCGTCAAAGACCATTACATGACCTGTAATATTTCTGAGGGTATCAAAGTCCATACACGCAGTCCTGTACCCCATGACAATCGCTTTAGGTCCTGCGTTGTAACTTTGAAATTCTGCGTGTATTTTTTCTCTCTTCTTTTTTGTCCCTAAACACTTGAATATCTTCACTCCATTAGTGAAGCGATCAAACTCTGCTTCCCACTGACCTACCGCAGACTTAGTAGTAAGAATGATCGCAGGAACATCGGGACGCTTATCCCAAAGATAAGAGAGAGTTGCTATTACTTGGAGCGTTTTTCCAAGTCCCGTGTCGTCACCTAGAACAAAACGAGGCATCGCTAATAAATGGAGAACCCCCTGAACTTGATATTGTCTCAGAGTTAGCGGAACACCTTGTTTTATTTCTGACTTGAGTATCTTACTTGGAGGAGCTTTAAGGTCGCTTTTAGTCCTTACTTTCCTCAGTTTTTCAATCGTTTTGATCAGTTTTTCTTCATTCATATGTCCTCCATTTCAGCATAGAGGACATATATAATATTAAGGGAGGTTTTTGATGAAGATTTTGATCAGTTTCCTATAGGGTATACCGTTGGTGAGCTTTAGGTACTTGTGCTTTAAGAGATCGAAAGCCACGTTATCTAGTTCATTCTTGTCTTTTGTCTGCATATATAACTTTGCAGAAATAACGGGACTCCAATGAAGATAGACCCAGAGGGCCGCTCTTTTGTGGAGCCTGTTTATTTCTAGCTTTTGCTCTGTAGTTAATGTGCTCTCTAAGTCTCTTGAGTAAGATTTATCTTTGCTTTGATTGTGGTAGATAGTCCCAAGATGAAAAAACTCACTGCTAATTCTTAGGAGCCTTGAGGAGATGCCATAGCCATTCTTCCACCTTCGGATAGCGATTATCCTGACTAAAGGGTCTTTAGTGTCCGAAAGAGTGTTGAGTATTTCTAAGATAGCTAAATTACAAGAATGCTCTAGCAGTTTCACAATTTTTCTTGTGTTGCTCATAGTTTATTTATCCTTTTTCTATTCTTAGTCCGTTACCTGCTACCTAGTACAACTATAAACTTACTATTGGAGTCCTTATGTTTAGAGACGTAAAACCTATCTTTGTAGAGAATTCAAAAGTCCCTGTCTTTCTCAGTCGGTTTGCACCGATAGAAATAAATGCGATCACTCTTTTCTTTCTCGTTTTCTCAAAGGGAGAAATATCTGAAGAAACAAGAAGACATGAGACGATCCATTTTCAGCAGTACTTAGAGACTTTTGTGGTGGGCTTCTTGTTGATTTATATTTTTGAATATCTTTACTCTGCACTTATCAAGAAGAAAGGTTTTAGTCGAGACTCATACCTAGCCATAAGATTTGAGCAAGAAGCGTGGACTCAAGATAAAGATGTAGACTACTTAAAAACACGGAAGCGTTTTTCTTGGTTGAATTACCCTCTCGGTGGAGAATAATCTTTGAGTAGATATTATATCTTCCTGAAAGCTTCTGAGTCTTCAGACTTTACCTCCTTTTACTTGTTGGGCGTTTTGGTCTTAGTCATGGTGGCTCTAATTCTTTTAAATTTAAGAACAAAGTAAGTATTCTTCTTACCCCTTTACTAAGCTAAGAAATATTTTAGAGAGCGGTAGTCCTTTGGGTGTATTTCTAAGTCAAAAACTTCAGAAATACTAACCCAAGCCCAATCTATACTCTCTTCATTTATTTCAGGCGTAAACGGCTCTTCTAAAATCCCATAGAAGAGTGTGTATGTTTTAGTGTTGTGGTGGTCTACTATTTTCAGAGTTTCGGGCACGTTGACTATTTCTTCGTTCATCTCTCTTATGGCAGTTTGGAATCTGCTCTCTCCCTTTTCTGTAGAACCTCCAGCACAGTTCCACATATGGTCTTTAGATCGCTTTAGAAGAAGAACTCTATTTTTACATGTGATCATGACACCAGCACCCATCATCTTATACTCCTTTTATAGTTTATTGGGATAGAAACCCACACAGATCAAAGGCATAAAAAATGTACGACAAAAAAGCAGATAACTTTTCGGGGAGAAATAAAATGTTAGAGAATACATCTACTGAACTACTTAGAGATTTAGAAATAAGGGTCGCATCTTTAGAGAGAGAAGCCTTGTTTGGGTTCAACCTTAAAGATATGGGAGTTGGTATTGTCAAAGAAAAAATTACTGAGTTCCTAAGTAAGATTCCTTACTTCAGAGAAATCGAGAGATTCTTTAAGCAGATTTTCAAAGGCATCCGTGATTTTGGAGACGCTAAGAAGAGAGCTAAAGAGGTTTTAGATTTTGGCAAAAGAAATAAAGAAGCTAAGAAATATCTCGACTTGGTATATAAAGAAGAGTCTTCTCTAAAAGGTCGGCTAAAACTTATTCTTTCTCATATAAAAGACTCGGAAGCACGTTCTAGTTTTATGCGTTCTGCAGCAGATACACTAGGACAAATGTTTGGCTATATGCTCTTAGCTTGGGCAATCCTAGAGATTCTTAGCAGTATTTGCGTCAAGTTGGGGATTGTGAATTATGTTCTAGGTTTCTTAGGTGCAGGTGCGATTATTTTTGTAGTCGCATTTATACTTCTTTTCATGGTCGATTGGAGAGGGGCTGAAAAAGAGATTTCAGAAATTGACGCTGAAAGAAAAAAGAGAGAAATCCCAGAGGGCTATGAAGACCTTTTTGATGAATACGGTGATCTACTCCCCGGAATGACCTCCGAACTCCACAGAAGACAAGACGAAGATAGAATCAAAAGAGAGAGAAATAACCCTTTCTTTAGATCGGCAACGAGTCAAACAGCTAATCTTAAAAAGAGGGCTAGTTTTATACTCGATTATTGTCTTTCCGAGGAGCAAAAGAGAGCGAACCGTGTAGCCTCAAGATACCTTCTATCTTAATTTTAACGCATCTATCGGTCTTTAATCTACTAGGAGAGATATTATTATGGCTACTATTTCTAAACTAATACTCACGCACACAGGTCTTGGTCCACTTGACCCAAGAACTCAGACTAACCTTCAAGCAACAGATGGCTTTTCGGTCTATTTCACAGACGTTGTGGGCGATCTTGATAACTCTCAGAACACTCGCTCTCAAGCACAACCCACACAGCTTACTTATAGAGTAGGTGGGGATAATACAGTCACTCTTGAGATGACTGATCTTGTAGAGAAATCTTACAACACAGGAGCTATTTCTAAGCTCATCGCAAGTGGACACCTAACGGCTACTCTTGAGGGTGCTGTAAACTCGGTTGATGGTGAGTCTTTATTTGCCGTTGACCCTAGTGGTCGAGGACTAGATGACGCTGACCCTAACGATCAAGGAATAAGAATTAAGGGTAAAGAGGGTAATGGCTATGTTGATCTGTTCTATGACAACGGAAATAACGCATTAAGAGTTATCAGCCACCCTCCGACCAATCTTGTAAATGACGCTGATGACGCTGATATGTACTTTATGACATCAGCAGGGTATGAAGTTGGAAATGACAGAACAGGAGGTGGTGAGTTCATTGTCAATACTGGTAAGGGATTTGACTCCAATGTCGTAGATGAAGATGGGCTTAGTGGTGGAAACATTACTTTCTACACAGGTGATGGTGGTTTGTTTGGTGGAGGTGGGGGTGACTTCACAGTAGAGTTGGGTAGGGGGCACAAATCTAGTGGGGGTCGAATAGAGCTTAGGGCAGGGGACTCGGCTCTCGACTCAGATGGAGGCAACATCTTCTTAAATGCAGGTCGAGGTGATGGTAATGGCAACAGAGGTGGGGACATAGAGCTTGTCGTTGGGACAGGTGCTAATGGTGCAACAGCAGGTGATCTTATCATTGATCACTTAGGGAATGGTGTTCTTCACATGGACGGTGGTGTTGTTAAGAGTACAGGCTCTGACTTTGCCCCTAACTTCTATCAAGGCAAAGAAATCTTTAATGCCCCTGGAGGACAGACTACAAGTATCACAGTAACAGTTCCCGTTGCAGGTCTTGTTAATGGTGGTAGCTCAATCGTTGTAAGTCTTATGTTCGTAGGTGGTGTTGGTGGTCAGTTTACTGTTGCACAGACACCTTGGGTTTCAGAGATTGACGGTGCAAACAATCAATTCACAGTCTCACTCGACATCACAAATAATGGAAATGCTACCGACATTGCTATTGCATACAGTATCAAGGGATAATGAAACATGAGTCTTAATTTATACCATTACAAAGCAGAGGTCATTTCTGTATATGACGGAGACACCATTACAGTTATGATCGACCAAGGCATGAAGCACTTTGCTCGTGTCAAGGTTCGCATGATTGGTATCAACACACCAGAGCTACGAACCAAAGACTTAGAAGAAAAAGCTAGGGGTTATGAAGCTAAGAATTACCTCAAATCTCGTATCGAGGGTAAGACCGTTGTCATCAACACAGTTAAGAAGGGCAAGTTTGGTCGCTGGTTAGGTGTCATCTGGCTCTATGAGGAGGGCATGGAAGAACTAGGTGAGTCTCTCAATGATGAGATGATCCGAATGGGTCATGCAGTAGCTTACGATGGTGGTAAGAGATAAACCTCTTACATAGAGAGGTTTTCTCTCAAAGCCTTTTTCATCTGTGCCTTGTGCTTACGGAGGTCTTTGAGAGGGATACCGAACAAATCTGCCCACTCGGAGTCTGAGTGTTTCTTAATGTTACACACCTTGTCTTGAATGAAGGCGTCTAACAGCTCTGACCAAATGGCGTATTTCTCGTCATCCCCCAAACAGGACTTCTTTACAATGTCCTCCATAGACTCAATGAGAGTCTTTAAATTTAACTCTTCTTCTGCTGTGGTCTGACAAGGATCATACAGCTCCTTCTCGAACACTCCTTCTTCTACTTCAACAGAAGCATAAGAATGTGGTGTGGGGGTTTGGTAGCTGTCTTCTCCTTTTTTAATGTCTCGTAGGGTCTTATTTCTCTTGTCAGTCCTACAGTCTGCGAGCTTTCCTAGTTTCTGACGCTGTTGAGTCATCCATTGGCTGAACATGGTGTGCTTGACGTAGTTGAACCTTCGCTCTTCACAGTACCCTCCTAGCTTATTCTTATAGGCGAGTTCTGTTAGGAAGCTGTGAGCGAGATCGAGAGCTTCTTCTTTGATCTGATATTTTGGCTTGTAGTCTAAACCGCTCACATATTTTTTACGGATGGCTTGACGTTGGAGTTTCTTTGCCCATGCGTAAAAAATGCGACAGTCGTCTTTGAACAAGAAGAGTCGTGTTTCATCCGATGATGGGGGGTGCTGTTCCTCTAATTCTTTGAAGAGCAGATCAAAGTCTTCTTCAGAAATAGAATCTGGATAGATACAATCCAAGTTGTCGAGTAGTTGGTCTAGTCCTTCAGTGCTTGAGGTGGGTTGAGATGGTGTGAGTATGTCACAAATCACATTGTCTTTCATGAAGACTCCTGTTGTTGTTACGCCCGAAATCGGGGTTTGAAGTTGAGAAGCTCTGTGTGACAGTATCGGTCTTCGAGAGCTGTGGTTACTTTTCTCACAAACACCCACCCTGTGCAAGTACTTTTTTTATTTTTTTATCTTTTATGCTGTGGGTATTCTAGTGAGGCAGACACTAACGAACATATTGGAGAAAAAAACATGAACACTGAGGCTATTTTACAACTTTGCGTGGATAGAGCTACGAATCTCTATCTCTTGCACATCATGGGCATCCGTCTTGAGGCTATTCAAGGAGCAAATAGACAGAGAATTGTGGAAACAGAAAGCTCTAAGCTCTTTGCCAAGCTTTGTGCAAGCATACACCACCAAGGTGAAGAAGGTTTTGTGTTAATGGACGATCTTTTCAGATTGTGTGTTTGTCCTACTTTCAACACTTATGAAGATGTCAAAGAATACAACGCACTAGCGTCTGACAAAGAAAAGAAAGAGCTTATTTCTTCACGAAATATTTTAGTGCGTAGAAATAAGCAGGTTAAGTTCCTAGAGCAGTTGCACCGTACTGTTCGAGGTTACTTTAATTCTTACTTCAATAAGGCGATTGGGACTTTAATAAAGCAAGACATCACTCAAATCCAAGGTGTCCCCTCAGACGAGTATTTCGTAGGTAAGATTTTAGAGTTGGTTTCTGTCGGCAAGAGAGATGAGATTTTAGAGATTAGTTATGCACAAGAGTTTCTCCGAGAGCTTCCTGAGCTTCAGGGTGCATTAAAAGCAGACCTTCTTAAGAAATTACGTTTTAAAGGTAGGTCTACGCTCTACGCAAAAACATATGTCTTCTACAACAATAGAAGAATGAGAGGGACTCAATTCCAAGGCATCAAAGGTCTTAGAATGAGAATCCTCAAAGATGCCAAATACTTTAATAATCAGATTAAGATGTATGCACAGGCAGAGCTTTCTAAGTATGTAGATCGTAGCTTCATCGGTGAGAACATGGAGCGAGAGATCACGGATGCTAACGAAGACCAACAGCTTTATAAGAGCGTGTTGAAGAAAACAGACGGCATTTTTGACTTGATTGAAGGCAGAGAAGAGTCTGTAGAGAGATACAAAGAGGTCAAGAGAAATAAAGCTGATCTTGCGAGGACAGACATCACTAGAGAGACTACGCTTGAAGAGCGTAAAGAAATACTAGACGCTCGCTCAGACTTTATAGAAGCCGTTGTTTCTGCGGTAAAGCATAAAGACGTTGCGAAAACTGACTTGCAGTTTATTTCAAGACAGCTTTTGAGAGATACTGCTTCTTCTTTGGGTGGGATCACAGATAATGATCGAAGAGCATTTCAAGAGTATGTAGGTTTCCTCCAAGACAAAGACACCATGATGGACGTTGTTGGAGACGCAGATGAACTAGAAGAACTACAGGGCATCTTGGAGAACATCTTAGTTCAAAATCCAGACTCTACTCAGATTATTTCTGACTTCATCGGTGCTATTTCTAAAGTCAATAAAGCTACAAAGAAAGCGATGGCTGAGGTTGGGGAGCATCTTGAGATCATTAATAAGGTGATCGAGCAATCTTCGGATCAGTTTAGTCCTTCAGAGTTTGATAGCGTTAGAGAACTCTTGTATCAGAGAAGACTGAACAAAGGTGATCTTTCTACTCCAGAAATACTCGATTTGTCTGATTCTGATCGTAGGGCTTATCTTTCAGGTTTAGCGACAGGCTATGCCAACGATTTCGTTAAGAATGAGGAAGATGTAGAGCGGTTTGTTATGGGTCGTCTCGGTAACGTAGAGAAGTTAGACGAGTGGAGGAGGCTCTATAAGTCTTCAGACCCTTCGGAGAAAGCGAAAGCAGAAGAAATGCTTTCAGATTTTAGGGGGAGACTAGAGGCTGATCTTCGACCTCAAAGAAGAAGAGGGAGACAGAACAAGTCACGCCAAGATGTTCGTCTCAGTGCCTCACAGACTCTTCTTGCACCTACAAACTCTTGGGTTTCTTCAAGAGAGAAGGACAAGAGCAGTAAATTCCCATACGCTGAAGCGACTGTTCCTCCACTCGATGTACTCAAAGATGCAATTTCAGAGGTTCGTACTGATTTGTCATCAAGAGAAGTTACAAAGTTAGCGAAGGAAGCCCTCAGTGAGAACGAGAGCGTGTTTTTGATTGGTGGTCTTATTTCTGACTCTGACGGTAAGAAAAAGATTAAGACCGCTCTCGACAGCATGAAGATCATAGATCGTGACTCTTGGTTTAAAAAGAGAGACGCACTCTTAAAGAAGATCAAGATGGACGCAGTGAAAGAAATGGCGTTGTTGCGTTCTATAGAGGAGTTGTTGAATACAGACGCTGAGAATATCTTAACTACAGAAGGCGTGGCAACAGAGCAAGACTTCTCAGACATGAGAGTCCTTACTGTTGAGAGAAATATTGATGCTTACACAGGAAGCGTACCTAAGAGTGAGCTAGTGAAAGCAAAAGAAGAAGCGTTCCGCCAACGTGCGGTTGCGTATTCAGCTTCGGACTTTGACCGTGATCTTTTTGAGTACGACAATGATCCTAAGAACAACTACGAGTCTGCCAAGAAAGCTTGGAAAGACGAAGTTGAAGATAAGCTCAAAGACGCACTTAAAATCTTGAAGGCGATGGGCGTTCAAGTTGACGGTGACGAGCTTGAGTTGATGGTAGACAACAAAGAAGTTCCACCTCAATCTGAAACTAGCTTAGACGATCAGAAATATGCGGTAGCTCAAAGAAAGCTGTCTGCAATTTATGTCGCTTTGCAGAACTTAGATATAGACAGCGGAACTGACCGACTCGTACAAGAGTACAAGAGTGCCGCTAGTGCTAGAAGGACATTTGTAGATGGTCTTAAAGCTAAGTACAAAGAGAGCAGTGCGGCAGAAGAAATAGAGCAAGAGCTTTCAGATAAAGAGATGGAGACTCGAAATGAGCTTTCTCAGGGAATACAGCAAGCTCTTGAGAATCTACTAGAGAGCCGAGACAAGAACGAGTTTACGGGTGCTCGAAAGCGTAAGATGCAAAGAGCACAGGCAATTCGTAGTAAAATATATGAAGACCTCAACGCAAAAGTCACCGAAGCGGAGCGTAACCTTGGCTTTAAGAATGTCAACGATGTTCTCAGAAGTGCTAAGGTTATGGACATGTCTCTAGCTTCTTTGAACAGTTTGCTTGATCTTTCAGAGTGTCTGCCTACAGCACCAGACCCTAAAGCGAATAAGATACTGATGAAGATGTATTTTAAAGCAGTAGATCAGGGTCTAAGCATTTTTGCAGACTTTAGCACAGGCGTCTATCAGTCAAGTGACTTGAAGTTCCCCAATGATTTCTTAAACGCTCAAATTGGTCTTGATCTTATCAAGAGCTTCAGAAGAGGTTTACGTTCTAAGTATAGTCCTAGAATGGCAGACCATATGGATTTCTTTGGTATAGATAACAAAGACAATACTATGGTTATGCCCGACAATACTTTCGGTGTCGATGCACTCGACAATGTGCTTCGAGTGAATAAGAGTATTGATGGGAGCATTGGTTCTATTCCAGAGTCTTTCTTTACAGGTGCTTATGCTCCTATTTTGGAGATCGTTCAGTTCTCACAAGATCGAGTCAATGTCGCAATAAAAGGTGACAAAATGACTTACACTAATGAGGACGGGGTAAAGCTAACCCACTCTATTTCTCAAATTCAGAACGACATGAAGGCTCTTATGGTAGAGCGACTTGCTTCAGACTTTGGTATTTCTTCGGCAGACGCCACTACGATTATTGATGGTTTCCAAAACGTGATCGAGAAAGAAGACCAAGGGATCAGAATTGCACGATCTCGTCTTATGCTAGAGTGGTTTAGATCAGCAGTCATGGACTTGGCTTATCTTTCCTCTGTTTGGGCTTTAGAGTCTATTACAGGCGATCTTGCAGACCCTGATATTTCTGATGAGTGCCTTGACTTCATGGATAGTCTTGCCACAGATGCAGATAAGCGAAAGACGGCAAAGAAAGTACAAAAAGCTCTCGGGAACTGAGTTTTTAATACTTAGTTTATTCTCCTAGAATGTTGTGAGAGAAGATTTAACAACATTCTAGGAGAGTAAACATGAGCGAAGATGCTTTGTTAGCACACGCTTGTCCTCACCATATAAGGTATGAGAGGGCAACGATTATGGGGGGTAGAGAAATAACCACCCAATCTCCTATTTCTTCCACTAATCTTCTCGTTTTAAGATTTAATGGGGAAGAAATACCCAAAGAAGGTTTAGTGCTGGCATCTGAGACTGTGTTCCCTTCTTCAGCTCCTTATCGTTTTACCTCAAGCACAAATACGCTCTTAGTCTTATCTGACGGCAAAGAAAGAAACATACAGTTCCCAACAAACCTCCTATTTACTCAGAAAGAGATAGTTTCCTTCTTAAATAAAGAGCTTCCCTTTCCCGTGTATGCCGAACCTTACGAGTCTTCTGTAAAACTGACTAACCAAAAGAATAGTGAGAGCTTGTCTCTTAAAGGTACAGCTTTGGCAAAACTAGGGTATGCTTCTACTAAGGTTTTCGTAAGAAATAAGAAAAAGATTGGGGAGTGGGGTTTACAGAAGCGTTTTGGAGGTGGATATAAGATATTCTTCAAGAAAGAAGAACATTTTGACGGGATTGTGGATATTTCTTACCTCACAGAAAAGAATTTTTGCAGAAGGTGTGCAACTACAGGAGTTGAGAACGACTTCAGATTTGATGAGAGAGGCGGGATAAAGACGATTTCAGACCATAACCTGCTTTATCAGTCTCTTTCTAAAGTTCTTCTTACAGAGATTACCTCAAACCCATACCATAATTGGTATGGCTCTAACGCTATGACTTTAATTGGTCGTAAAGTTAGTGCTTCTGTAGTTCAGTCCCTTCGTGCGTCTGTTCGTGATGCTCTTACTACTTTTAAGAATGTCCAAGATCAGCAAGCCTCTATCCAAGATATGTCTTTGAAAGAAAGATTGCGTAGGGTGGTAAGTATAGATGTTTCTACTATTGGAGAAGATGAAACCTCTTATTTGGTTTCTATTGTGGCAGAGAGTATGTCTAGTGAACAAGTAAGCATCAACCTTGTATTTGCTGTTCCTGGTTCGTTTTCATTAGATGGAGATTTGACATGATTAAGATTATTAAGCCCGATGGGAATACCGTAGAAACACCTGTCCACTATAGTACAAGCCTACAAACAGTTTATATACGAGGTCTAGTGCCAGTAGAAGTTAATCGCATAGAAATAGAATATGCGAATACGAGGTTTTCTCCCGAAGACGTATATGTAAACAACGGACAATTTACTTTCCCTAATCCAAATGTATTCTCAGAAGGTATTGATCTTTCTACAGGTCAAAATAACTTTAAGATTAATGCTTTCAATAATAACATTTCGTATGGGATGTTAGAGCTGAATGTCATTTTCTCTTCTGACGTAGTAGGCTTGGCAACTCCTCCAAGTGGGTTGAAAGTCAACCGCTCTAATAACTTCGTAGAAATATCTTTCGACCATATAGACGAGAGTGTTTCTTACTATAATATCTATGCGAGTAGTGTTTCAGGTGGTGTTCTTAGTAACTATTTTAAAATAAACTTCGAGCCACTTAGTCCTAGCAAATATGGGAAGAGAGAAGAAATCTCTAGTCCGATCAAAGAAATCTCTTCAGACATGAGTGTTGAGCCTGTAGACCCTCTTTTCTTAGAATTGTCCGTACAACAAAAAGACGTTTCTGACGTAACTCTCTCTAACAATGTTCTTGATGCGTTTGAAGTGCCTGAGACTGTGAGTCGAGTTCGTATTTCGTCTTCTTTTCAGAGTGTCGCTTTAAAGACCCGTGTTTCTTTTAATCACTTTAGAAATGCAGAGCCAACCTCTATCCCCCCTACCATACCTGTGGGTGTTCTTAGCTCTACTCCTTTAGATAAGCCTCTCTACTATGTGGCGACTTCCGTTAAGGTTATCGGAGGTGTAGAAGTAGAGAGTGCTATTTCTAGTGAAGTTTCGGGGATGCCAATACAAGTGACAAACACCACACTCTCCCTACCTGTTGTAGGGAGAGATCAAATGGCTACGGATATGATTCAGAGTATATTTCTAGCCCAACCTAACATTGCGGTGCAAGCAGGTTCGGTGGTCAGAGATGTGATCATAGACCCCTTCTTGTCAGAAATGGAGCGAGTTCGTTTCCTTTTAGATTTCTGTTATCGTTCTTCTTCTTTTTCGGGGTTGCTCAGTATTGACGACCCTCTAAATGAAGGGGCTTCTATTCCGGTAGAGGATAGTCAATATAAAACTGTCTTAACCCAAGCTCTTTTTACAACGGAAGACCAAGTTCAGTATTTCATAGACTCGGCATTTGAAAAACTTGCCTCTAATTTTGGAGTGAGCAGAAGTATAGGAAAACAAGCTTCTGGTGAAGTTGAGTTCTTTACTACCACAACACCTACTTCTTCTATTTCTATACCGACAGGCACTGTGGTTTCTTCTTCCACTTCGGATTTCATCACCACCCTCTCTGTTGTGATGAACGTAGATCAGCTAAGTCAGTATTACAACCCTACCACTAAGAAATACTCGATCACGGTTCCAGTCCAAGCTTTAGAAGCAGGTCTAAATGGTAATTTGACCTCTGACCAAATAAATCAAGGAGCACCTTTTGGGCTGAAAGTGACGAACTCAGCCCCTACTTTTGGAGGGACAGAGACTGAGACCAACTCAGAGTTAGCTTCAAGAGCTTTAGCTACTTTATCCTCAGTCGATGTAGGTACGAAGGCCGGCTTAGAGCGTGTTTCAAGAAGTATTGCAGGAGTAGTTAACAGCTTTGTAGTGGACAGCGAAAGTCCTTTCATGCAAAGAGATGAGGGTCTTGGTGGGAAGGTAGACGTGTGGGTAAGAGGCGAGAGTTTAGCTACTGTTTCAGATATTTATGCTCCGAGCTACCAATCTCATTTTGAGAGCAGATTCATTCCTATTTCTACAGGCTATGTTTTCAGAAATATGGAAGCTACTGTAGAGTCTCCTATTTCTCAGATGATAGACCGAGGAAATCTAGGCTTTGGGTTGAGAAACCTAAGTACCTCTACAGTATTTGATCTTACAAACGTGACGGTTTTAGACTACAGGACGATACAGCTCGACAACACCATCCCCCAACCAACCTACAATGTGGCAGACAACATTGTGGGAGATTGGAGATCGAACGTCTCAAGTAAAATCGTTTTAAAGAGACAACCGGTAAGAGAAATTAAAGCGATAAGCTACGCTGAAGGTACAGAAATCTCAGATTTTGTTTTTGTAGACAAAGAGGACGCTCTTAGATTGGGACGTTCTTCAAAGTCTTCTGACCATGTTTTGATCACGAATGACACCACAAGAAATAAGATTATTTCCATTACGGGAGAGGCACATACTGTAGTTGGGTTCTACCCTGAAAGGCTTGGAAATCTTGGAGTCGATCAGCTTTCTATAGTTGTGTCGGATGTTGCAGGGACGACAATATACAAAAGCCCGTTTTTGAACGACTCTCCTGACTATACTATTTCAAGAGACTCTAATGACATTACTTACATACAGAGAACTTCAGACAGTGCCATAAAAGACGGAGACGTGGTTCATGTTTCTTACGAGCACTTGGAGAATATTGTTGTTAGTTACGTTACAAATCTAGTCGTATCAAACGCACAAAACAGCATCGACAATAGTAAGAATATCTTTGCCGATATTGTAGTGAAAGAAGCTATCGGTTGTTTTGTTGATATAAAAGCTACCGTAGTTTTAGATCGTGGAGTTCGGTCTACGCTTGTAGATTCAGAAATACGCTATGCTCTGACTTCCTTCATCAATGAATCTTCTCTTGGGGGTTCAATAAGACATTCAGAAGTAGTCACCGTTTTGAATAGCGTAGATGGCGTAAATCATGTGGTGTTGCCTTTAACTCAAATGTCCTTCGCACACGACACCTATATCCTAAGAGAGGGTATTTCTCTTGGGTCTAGTGGCTTCAATCGTGTGCCTTCTCTCTCGAATTCAAGAGTATCTGTGTGGGCAATAGACTCAGAACTTTTAAATAAGACACAAGACTTAGGTGGGGCTAGAGGTCGAGTCTTTATCGAGAAAGAAGAAATGAGGATGTTGGACACTTTGGAGAGGGTGAACTCGCCTTCTTGGGAACATAAAACCTGTACCATCGTAAATGATGTTGGCTTAGGTATAGAGGGTATAAAGACCAACAACAGAATTTTGATTGCTTTAAATATAGGGGAGAGTCCTTCAGAGTATTCTTACTATGTAGACTACAATGTTGAAGGACAAATAGAGACAGTTTCGGAACTCAAGCTAAACAACTTCTCTTTCTTTAGAACAGGTGATCTGAATTTCACATATGAAGAGGTACAGTAATGAAGTTTATCCCTGATCTTCGAGAAGACAAAGACCCTCTAGGGTCGTCGTCTCAAAACAAAAAGAAATTTGTCGATTATATTTCAGAGCAAGTCACTCTAAACTTAGCTAATTCGACAGCTTCTAACTATAACTTCCAAAACTACGGCTCAAATCAGAGGATTATTTTTGAGTCTGTAGCGAAGATCATTGCAGAAATATTTGTAGACATTTCAGACTTTGAAGACGATATTTCTTTTTCTAACTTAAGATCGGAGTTTATAGCCAACAAGCTCCTAAGCTTGGTTTTTGAAGAAGAAAACATCCCAAACATAAAAGACACAGAGAATTTAAGATACCTCTGCCAAGAGGTAGTTCAAAGTCTTCTCTTGGGTTCTACCGAAGAAAGCATACTAAAAGCTTTAGAGAGCACTAAAGATGGTGACTTAATTGAGCTAAGGCAGATTAGTCAGCATGTTATTTCTATATATTCTTCGACCCTTAAATACACAAGCAACCCTTTAGATACGACAACCCCAATGCACCGACATGTAGTGTTCGCTAAGTCGAATGGTGTCGGGGCGACTTCTGCACCTATCGGTAAGAATTGGGGAGAAGAGCTTCACTACCACGAAGTTGTAGATGGGGTGGTTCAACCTTATAACGGGCATACACATGATGTAGAGCTAGGTATTTCTTCCACTTCTCTTGAAGAACAAGAAAATCTGAGAAAGGTGTTGCGTACCACTAAGCCGGCTCACCTAAAGATCGGAGAAGTGTCTTCTGTTTTAGCTGAGAGAATTCAGCCTCCTTCAGGTTCGACCGTGAACTTTAAAAAAGAAGGTGGGGTTATTTCTGTAGTTAACCCTGAAAAGGAAGAAGACTTCATCTTCTCACTTGGAGGCTCTTACCAAGAAAATATGAGAAAGGTAAGGGTTGGTACATGGGAGAATGTAGTCTTCGGATACTATAAAGACCAAAAGATCAGAGTTTCTAATGCTCTTGTAAGTCCTCTCGACAACATCTCTGTAGGTGGAAAAATCAGAAAAGTGTCGGAGGTTGTGGAAGTCTCTGTTGCAGACGGAGAATATGTTGCAAACCTTCTAAGACACAACAAAACTTTAACTGTGAATGTGTTAAATGGGTTTATTTCTGTAGATGAAACAATAGGAAACAACGAAGTTTTTGTAATAGAAGGAGAGTGTTATTTTGCAGAGAAAAGGGCAAAAGGAGTTTCGTATCTTAAAGCTATAGAAATAAGATTAGCTTCTTCTGTAGATGTCGGAGAAGGTCTAAATGAAGTTTCTTTCTTAGATTTAAGCTGGTATTCACCCACCACACTTAAATACCGAAAAGCTGTTATCCGAGTTAGAGAACACGGGGGTTTTTTCTACGCAGAGTTGAATGTGCCTCAAAGAAAAACATTTAGAGGGCTACCTGTTCTTAAAGAAGATTTTATTATAGACCCACAATATGTTCTTTTAGAGTACTATCCTTATTTCTTGTCTATAGCAGGTCTCTCTAACAAGATTGTCTTGAAATTTGAGAACACCAACCTAACTGAAGGGCAAGAAATAGAAATACTATGTCCACTAGGTGAAGACGATCTTATCAACTTCACGGAACTCAACTCAGAACAATTCGTTTTAAATGCTTCGAGAAAAACAAGAAGGAGCGAGAAAGTACCTAGCCCGTCAAAGATCGCAACTCAGAGTAAATACAACTCTAGTTCTTCGCCTACAGTCGGGTTGTACCCAACTCTTCCAACACAGCCGTTTAACTTTGAGACATTCAAAGCAGACTCTACTTCTTTAGGTACTTTTGGCTTAAACACATATGATCCGACAGACATTACAAACTCACAGAAGAACCAACTTCTCGTAGGTTTGAACTCTAAGTATAATTCTTATACGCACTTCACATTAAACACATACAACAAAGTCTCCTCTAATGTTTCTGATATAAAAGACTATGCAAGAAAGACTTTAAGTGTTTTTGGAGGCGTTGTATCTTTCAACGCTCTAGGCTTCAGACCTGACTTTATCGTTTCGGTTTTAGATTCAGACTTGAGAGAGTATCAATATGAGATCACGCCTAGAGGGTTGAAGGTTTTTGGAGCGGAAGAAGGTCTTGAAGTTACAGTCACTTCGATTTCTACCAATCCGTACAAGAAATCTACTTGGGCAAAAGGAAATGTCCTCAGCGAAGGACAAGCTCCTTTTGATTTCCCTGAGAAGAGTATTCGAGAAACTACGTCTTTCCCCGAAGACATCATGCGAAATCCACAAGGGAGAGTGCTAGACTCTTCAGATTTTGCGGAAGACAAACAAAGACTAGACTTATATCACAAAGAAATAACATCTGAAGGGGTGGTGGCAGAGGAGATTTTCTACGAAGACGATCTGACTCGGTTAGAAATAAAAGGACACCCCTTTATTAGAAATATAAAAGCGATTAAGCCCACAGTTAAAGTAGTTCGTCCCTCTCTGATGACAAATACGTCTAACACTCTTATTGGGATACGAAGTGTTCTAAACAGACGTGAAGTGCTTGAAAGTGAAGGGCTAAGAATAAAACTGATCCCCAAGGAAGACATTGATCTTCTTTCACGTTTCTTTTTCGGTGTGTTCTTGGAAGATCAAGTCAATATCAATGATGCCGACCAAGAAATACCTCTTATTTCTTTCAAAGACCATCAAGATGTCGGTGATGTGTTAAATATCAATGACGATGGTGTTTCTTTAGAGTTTAACCTTTCTCTCGAAGACGAAGTTCCTCTAATCCGAGACAACCCTTTAGTGATAGGTGGGGATTTCCTTTTAGAGGAAAACCTCGAAGATGGCGTATCCATCTCAGATTTAGACCCTCTCGACACTGTGTATTTGCTAACGCCTTCCAACGAGGATGTATTGGACACGGTTTTAGTTTCTGATGAGCTTATCGACACTGAGTTTACCTTCACGATTTCTGAAAACCTCGAAGATGGTGTCTCAATCTCAGACATAGAGCCTCTTGGCACTGAGTATATATATACTCCTTCCGACGAGGATGTGTTAGACATAGTATCCAACACAGATGAACCCGTTGAGACGGACTATAGATTCGCAACAGATGAAACCTTCACGGATACTGTAGTTATTTCTGATGTGATGAATGAGAGCGATTTGGTTTCTTACCAATTCAACCCCATCTCAGAAACAGACACTGTAGTTATTTCTGATGTGATGAATGAGAGCGATTTGGTTTCTTATCAATTCAATCCTGTCTCAGAAAACGATAATATTGATGTTTCAGATGAAGGTGTCAACACACAATTACAATTCTTACCTGTTCCAGACTCTGCCACAGATGACATTGTAAGTCTCCAAGATGACGCTGTTAATACACAACTTGGTTTCACATTAGATGTAGGGGACGAGATTTCGGATGTGACCTCAGTCACAGACCAAGAAATAGATTTGGATTACGCACCAACTCTTATTCTTTCAGTCCAAGTGGACGAGAGGATGGCAGATTACGATTTTACTATCACGATATACAGGGTTCCTGAAGAACAAAACCTTAACGGACCATACTACAAACTTGATTACCCTGAAATTGTGGCTTCGGGACAAACTTCTTCTTCTAATCAAACCCCTTCTTTTGAGATACGAAATCCAACTTGGTCTTCCACTATTGGTAATGACTTTAAGCTCTCTTCTATAGGGGGAGATGAAGTTATAGAATCTGGAAGCGGTGCAAATGTTTATACCAATGCAGACGCTGTGTACGATAATCATGTGATAGATTTGTATGTAGGAAATGACTCTTCAAGCCCAATACTACTCAACGAAACCTATTACATGATTATTACTTCTCAAGGGGAGAATAAGACAGACTATAACTTTAATAACCTACCCATGAACTTCAGAGTTTCCATGCAGATGGTGTTTAAGTCGCCTAGCTCTTTCAACTTAGGTACGAGCGATACTCAAGACAACATGGGTGAGTTGAGAGGTAACTATGTAGAATTGTGGGAGTCTACGACAAACACCACTCAATTTATAATGAGTGGTGTTGGTACTAACCAATTTAATTTCCCTGAAGCAGAAACAAGAGTTTGGAAGTTTGAAACTACACCACATTACGACACAAGAATAAATGGAGTTGCAACTTCCTTACCTGTCTTTAACCCTTACAATAATGGTCCTGCAAGGCTACCTATGGTGGAAGTTACAAACTTAGCTAATGCTCCTATAGACCATACTCAGATTTTCCCGCTTATCCCCGCTTATGCAACAAATGGTGGAGGCTCCGCTACTTTGTTATATATGGCTCTATTTGTTAGTTGGGACTCTACCAGCAACGAGTCTATTTCTATAGAAGAAAGAATTGCAACATCGAGCACCACATACAATGTGTCCTCGTCGAGTAGCGAGCTATACCCCCATTCAGAAAACGGCTATCTTTCTAGCGACTTCCCAGTCACAGCTTCTTCAGGAACCTATACAATAGCTCTTAAGAGTACTCTTTCTCCTTTCACAGATCACAACTACCCGTTAGAGTTTTGGATTCACACCCATAAACACTACCACATTACAGTGTCAGACCCATCTAAGATTTCTATCCACTTAGAGACACGATGGCTTAATGATTCGTATACGACGTATACGTCGAGCAACCCACCCCCTGTAGTCAACTTCAACACGCTAACTAACAACACCAATTCTTTCCTATTCTATATCCGATCTGATGGTAAGATATACATTAAGTGATTTTTTAATCTTTTATACTCATTTCATTCCCAAAAGGAGATTGTTATGTTGAAAATCAAAGGCTATGTTAAATGTGTTCTCCGAAATAGAGAAGGAGAGATTGTTCAAATCGAAGAAGGTGAGAACTCGCTCACAGAGATGAGTAATAACATTCTTATGGACTGTCTCTCACCTATGGTTGGGACTAATCAAACCCCTTTTTCAGCTCCTGATAGAGGTGCTCTACGACCTACAACCGACAGTAGAAATTATACTGATGACTCTGCTTATCCCACAGGCTTTGACTATATGGGTCCTGTAGGCTCTTCGGGGCTGTCAAACATAAATCAGAGTAATCATATTAATATGATTGGTTGGATTGCAGTTGGGACAAACACAGGCACAGATGGACAAGGTGGAGCACACCCCAATGCTAACCAAGATGTGGCTGAACCTACATACCAATACACGATGGTTGATTCTTCATTTGACCCCCTTCAAGCAGGGGACGATGGTGCAAACGATGCTAAGTATTGCAGGAAGATCGACTCTTTCGATTATACAGAGGCTAAGAAACTTAAGTTCACGACTACGTTCGGTACGGGTGAAGGTAACATTGAAATTTCAGAAATAGCTCTTTGGACAGCAGGTCAGAACATTGACGCAAATGGTTTTGTAGCTAACACAAACACAGCGTCAAGAAACTACCCACATTCTACAACAAACATGAGAATGTTTGCTCGTAGAGTCTTAGCTAACACTATTTCTAAGACCAATGACGGTACTTTAGAGGTGTCTTACACAATTACCTTTGGGACTTAAAATGTAATAGTCTTTCTATTCTTTCTTGTTGTTGATTTATGTGTTGGTAAAATAAACTCCAACACATAACCCCGATAAGGAGGACTAGATGAAAAATAAAGACTTTATTTCTGCACCTGCTACAACAGGGCTAGGTTTTGGGTTTAACTTCAGAGAAACGGGTGTCTCTGTATTGGGGGAAGTGAAGGCTACGCTTTCATATGCAGACGGCAGAGAAGAAATAGTCGTAGATAAAAAAAACATCTATACTCTTGATGGTGGTGTTTTAGCGGCGATGCTTTTTAAGGGTGAAGCAGGTGTGGGTGGTCTAAAGAAGTTAGCTGTAGGAAATGGAGCTAACGGAGACGCTAGTTCTCCCGATATTGCTACAGACAAACAAAGACGCTTGAATGTCGAAGTGGAAAGAAAAGACTTCTCCGCTGTAGTTTACCGAAAGCCAGATGGCTCTGTGTCCGACGTTCCGACCAATGTTATTGATTTTACTACAGTTTTCTCAGAGAATGAGGCTAACAGCGGTTTGAATGAGATGGGTCTAGTATCTCCCTCTTCTCCTTCTGTGATTAATGACCAAGACCCTCAAGATCGAGACACAGAAAGAGACTTGAGAGCTTACGATATTCTCGTTAATTACTTGACGTTTCCAGTAATCAATAAGCCACAGGGTTCAGTGCTTGCGATAACTTGGCGTTTGACTTTTTAAGGAGGTGTGTAAATGTCTGTCAAATATTTACCCTCAACGACGAGAAGTTTGCCTGTTTTAGATCGTTCTTGGGACAGTGTTGTATTTCAAGATGGAAAGCCTGTTTTAGATAGCGAACTTAATCTTAGCCAAGACATATCTAAAGGTGTCAAATACAACACGACAGCTTCGGGGGTAGTGTCTGTCTACCCTAGAGAACCTTCAGAGTTTAATTTTGTTTTCGGTGAGACACCAAACACTTTCTCAATCAAGTCTTTTTCTGCGTATGTATCAGGAGAAGAAATCGTTGTAACAGGCTCCAATTCTACTACCACTTCTAATGTGATTACTTTGCCTGCCCCTACAGTTAATGGATCACCGCCTGACTCTAAAAGAACAGACTTCGTATTTCTTGAGGTGTGGAAACAATTAGTTTCTCCTAGTTCTCCTGCAACTGCGATGTTAAGATTAATGTCTAATAGTGTAGGTGACATTTACTTCGATGGAACCTCAAATGTTGGTGGTGGGTTTGTAACTTTAGCTGTAGGTGTAGATTTTCAAATAGGAGCAACCATCCCCGAAACGGCAAGAAGTATTAGAGATGCGATCAATCAGCAAAGCACGTCTAATACGCTTGGTCTGCCTATAGAAGCAGAGACAAACGGAACAGAGTTCATCTTCATAACTATTGGTGGAGGTGCTTCTTCTAATAATGTTGTCATCACCACAGCTGGAGACGTTAATATAAAACCCCCCTCAGGAGGTACGAATGGGCAGGGTATGCCAAACCCTACAAGTCTGTACCCAAATGGCAACACCCAAGCAGACCCGACTCTTTATTTAGCTTCAGATATTCTCGATAGCTTCGTAGCGGAAGAAACTACGAAAAGAGTTCAGATACAATATCGCTTCAGAGTGTTTTCTTTGGACTATAACGGAGAAGGGCAGTCCCACCCCGATGGTATCAACCCAAAGACTCAGTTCTATGGGTTTGATAACATCAATGTCTTAGCTCAAGGGGGTAAGACAGCACCACAAGCTGGCTACTATTTCTCCAAGGCAAATGGGACAGACATTGTTAGAGCAGATGGGGAGACAAACTCTTATCCTTTTGTTGACTCTGGTCTATTTTACTGTGGAGATGGAACTGAAGAAAGCTCCACTGCTTTAGGTACTGTAGATGGTTATGTCTACGCTATTCCTATTTGTTATGTGTTCCGAAGAACTCAAGGTGCTTTTGATCCTGAGCACTATGCGAACAACGCTTTGTTGTCTACCCATACTGGTACTTCTAACAATGCTTTAATTTCAGACACGATTATTTCAGTTGGTGCAGGTATTTCAGATAGACCTGATGGTCAGTTTAGTGACCTTATTTATCCTCAAGATATTTTAGATTTGAGGACTACGGTATTCCCACATGGTTTTGACTATGCTTCAGAGTTAGTGAGGCAGTTTCAACTTCTTTTAGACAACAGGAACGAGACTTGGGCTATAGATTCCTCTGATTTCAGACCGCTCGCCAATGCAAGTGGGGGTATTTCTACAAAACCCATCGTGTGTGAAGAAATAGGGAGGTCTGTTGCGAATGGAGGCGTAGGAGATACGACTCAAAGAGGCACATACATAAGAGACTTCGACCATATTTCTAGGAGATTTAGTAACACACCTTCTTTAGAGCGTGTTATTTTTGAGATTAAGTATGATGTGTCTCAAAATTACAGTGGAGTTCTATCTGTAACTAAGAACGGTTTAAATGGTTGGCATGATGGTGATGTTATTTCTTTCGATCTAACTTCGTTAGAAGCCAGCTCAAAGTTCAGATATTGGGACGCACCTTCAAGACCTGGTTTGAGCTTTGCAGACTGTGCTCCTACAGGGACATATGTTATAGATGTTTTGGAGTGTTGGCACGACGATGGGAACAGTGCTTCAGAAATAGACACTAGCGTCCAAATAAAAAGAGTCTCAGGGTTAGGCACTGACAATATTTCTATTATTTTAGACAGAAATAACACTGCCATAGACTTAGGGACTACAGGCACTCAGATTGTTGGAAATACGAATGACGGTGATCTAGGTTCAGATCGAAGCCTTTTTGTCACACTTCTTGTGGAGTACCCTGCTAAACAAGGGACTTCTGCGACACCTTTAGGTGAAGCAATCCAAGGAGATACAACAGTCTACCCTACAGGACCGGTATTAGAATATAGGAGAGACCAAAAGCAAATAGACGCATTTCATGTAGATCGTCCTCCTGAGATTTTCTATAGAGAAGGAAGTCGTGAGGTTGGAGTTGAGCTAGTGGGGGAGCTTATTACTTCAGAGTTTATTTCTGAAAGTATATTTGGAGTTCGTCTTCCTTGGAGAGTACACTTTTCAAATGGTTTTGAACCTACCGTGACTCGTCTCAGCGATAACTTTGTGATCCCCTTAGATTTAAACTCCTCTAAGTTTGGTTCTAGTGACACATACTTAAAGTTTTTGAACCCAATCGCACAAACTGCGTTAGTTGAGGTGGCTTCTTATCCTAGAATGCCTGTTTCTAACTACGGGGCTAGTGGTTATCAGATCGCTTGCTACTACCGCTCCGTTTCACCTCAGACCTGTGGGTCAAAAGCCACACCTACCAATGCTGATCTTAGTTTAGAAATACAACCAATCATTATTTCAGATAAAGTATGGTCGATCACTAAAGGTGCATCTTCTACAGAAGATGCGTACCCCTTTTTAGCTCCTTTTGAGCAGATCGGTGTAAATCCTGACTTGGTATTTTCAGAAGCGGATTTGCTTGGGAGCTGTTTTATTTCTTTAGAAGACTTCGATGTTAACACAGGACTCTTAAATCAGAATGCACTCGTCCCTATGGATCAAACAGACGTGTTTTTGTTTGAGGGCGTTCAAATGGATATGGGTAAGAGAGTGGTGTATCGGAGAGTACAATCAAACTCTTACATGCCGAGCACTTACGCTAGAAAGCTTGGCGATAATATTAGGCACAAGAATGCTACTTGTTTATTGGGGTTGGTGAAAGCATCTTCTAGTGGTCACTTCAATAGAGGAGAAGTAGTTCTAGTCGTTATTTCAAGAGTATCTGAGGCTCTTGATACAGGTATCTCTGACCCTTCTCGTTCTAACTATGTCGCACTTTTAGACAGTGACGATGACACTGTGGCTTGTGTGTATAGAACGCAAGGAAGAGTATTAAATAAGCAAAGAAAAATATCAACGATTGATGTGCAGTCGTAAGGAGTAGTCCAAGATGCCTAGTAAGAATAATCCAAAATCGGTTATAAAAATAGGAGAAGGTAGTTCCGTCTGCCAAGATGGTTCTAAAGGTAATCTTTCTACTCAAGTCCAAATGGCTCAAGACGCCTATGATGCGGAGCAGATTTCTGCTGAAAACCCTTTTGAGACATATCTCGGAGATGAAGTACAGTCACACCTAGACGATCTAGCTTCACAAGTAAAAGTGAAGCCTCCATACCTTGGAGAAGGTGCTAAGAGTTATAGCTATGGTGGTAATACAAAAACTATCTCAGGGACTCCCGATTGGGGGGTTCTAAAGCAAGCCGACAACACAGTATGGGATAGAAACAGTACGGTAACGGTTGGCTTTCTTCCTTTAGATAGCACTTATTTTAGAAATACAAATGTTGAAACCTTATTATATTCTTACAATAAGCCCACGCCAAATGGTTCAGAAGGTGCTGACCCAAGTACGGATTTGACCTTTAACTATGATCACACAAAGTTACTAGGGGGCGGAGAAGGTGCTTCTTTCCTAGCTTCAGCGAGAGAGCAAGTAAACGAGCCTTTCAGACATTGTAGAGTAACTTATCAGGGGGCTTCTTCAACCACTTCCGAAGGTTTTACTATTTCAGGTTTCTTATTTCCTGCGGATAGGGGGACTGTCGCTCTTTTATATTGGGCTACAGGTGTGCCTAATTTCTCTTATACTACAGCCACTTCAGTTTCAGAAATATCTCAAAGGGTTATTTCTGCAATCAACTTAGGGGAAGGACGACTAAACAAAGAAAGTTCGCCTTCGATCTTCAATGAAGGTACAGATCAGTTTGTTTTTCCTAGCAAGCTCACAGGTCAGTATGACTTAAGAGAAATGCAAACAGGGCTTATTAGAAATGATTTGGCAGATGCAGGTCTTCCTGTTTCTTTTACAGATTTTGTTGCAGACCCTAATTTAGGATCAGTGCGTCTGTTAAAAGAGCCGGGAGCTTGTTTCTTTGGTGTAGGACAGCCTACAGTAGACCCTAGAGGAAATATTCCTGTTCTTTTTGGTGCTTATTCTTGGGATGAGAAAGTAGCCTCTGATTGGGTAGAAAACGACACGAACTTTTTGGCGTATCGTCTACCTGCGTTACAAGATTACTCTCCTTCTGGCTTAAAAACTCCAAATGAGCACCGAGAGCGTTTCTTTCAAGTAATACAACCTGCTTCTGTTTCTTCAGACTTTGATACAGCGGGTGACTATGTGACTTTCGGAGACGACTATTACACTTACCAAGTAGCCCGATACAGACATGTCGTTTCTTACGAAGAGTTAGACCTTACAGCAACCTCGAAAGGTTCTTTTGCTCTAGTGCATTTCAAAAAAGAGGATACTTTTGAGAGACTTGTGCGAGATGGTATTTCTCCTTCAGAAGATGATCTTTATTCTGTCAGCTTTTTCAACCTTCTTGAAGGTGAAGACGTGGCTAATATCGTTTCAGACGGAGAAGACTATAATGAGTATGGGATTCCAGTACTCGCACCTAAGAATAAAGATGCCTCTTCTAACACAATTTTAAAACCTAACGTGTTCGTCAGAAGCAGAAGCAGTGCTGACAAGCTACAAGGCTCAACATCAAGAACACACATTACGCACAAGAATGAAGATGCTGATTCTAGTGCAGACTTGAGATTTAAAGTTGGAGATGCGTATTTCACCACTATTTCTGGTGTCAAATATATTCTGCCAACTAGAGACAAATCCAAGAAAAGCTCGGATGTTGTATTTCTTTCAGAGTCTTATAATAAGATACTGAACAAAGTTTCTTTGGTAGGAGACGTACACCTTTCTGATTTTTCTATCCCAAGGTATTTCTCTAGCAAAACAAGTGCTTCAAAGAAATATAACGAGCCTTCATCTCCGTTCGTTTTAAATTTTTCGGCATATTCTTCAGACTCTAACTTGTTTGTAGAAGAGCCTAGTCTCAAAGAAATCTCTACAGGTAAACAGCTCGTCACTTTGGGGTGGGACGATATTAAGGCGGATATGAGTGCCTACAACCCCACGGTTGCAGGGACTTATTTTGATGTAAATGTGATACCTCAAGGAGATACGGGTCTCTGTACTTTTACAACCCAAGGAAATATCTCTGTGATGTATAAGAGTCCTCTATACCATTATGATGGTTTGGGGTATGCAGATGTCTTACAGCCCTCATATACCCCTAGTAATCTAAATGATGGACATCAGACCTCTAATTTCTTATATCACTCTTCAAGACTCGTCTCTTTAATTCAAAACGCAAATACAAGTCTGTTTTATTTCCACTTCTCTTATCTTGCAGGAGCTAGAAATGCAGACCAAGCTTTTGCGATCTTCAGGTATGACCCTGAAGGTTTCAGAGTTTATATTAGTTTAGACCTGACAGACGACAGAATAGAACTCTGCTCGGGTGAAAACAAAATAGGAGGTGGGGGTGCTTTTCCTTCGTACCCTATATATCGGCCTAAAATAAATACAGAAGCACCTCAGAGAAACGCCTTTGGAAGCGAAGACGCAACTGCACTTTTAGTAGGTGGGGAGACGTATTATGTTGAAGCACAGTCTGGTTTCGCTGCTAATCTTTTCGACTATTCTGTAGTGGGAACCTCCTATGATGTAGATTACGCTACAGATGTAGCTACTAACTTCTCAGGAGCCTATGGGAACTCTGCTGAGTTTAATAACAGGTCAGCAGGGTATGGTATCAGTGCGATTCTTACTACAGAAAGCGGAAGTGCATCCATCGACCCCAACATAATACTTGATACTAGGTCAAAACTGCATCATGGGTACGATTTACATGAAGTCTCTAAGGATGTAGACCCTAGTCTCCCTACTTATGGGAATTTTACACAGAACCAAAGAGGCATTATTTCTGCCATGTCTCTAGGCACATCTCCCGTACTTTCAAATATGTTGATTTTCCCCAATGACGTAGCTCCTCTGACGACTTTATTTACCCCAAGAAAAGACACACAAGAAAGATTTCTTGACGAATCTTACAGGTTGAGCGTCTTGTTTGAAGGTATTGAAGACCAACAAAATATTCAAGGTCCGGGACTTCCTCAAGGTTCAAGGGTGAACCTCTTAAGAGTAAGAGATGATGTGTTTGCTACATCAGTCCACGGAGGTGCAGGCTATTTAAGGAACTCACACCATTGGGACTGGTGTGTATTCACAAATAATTCACCTTTCTATGATGGTAATGGGAATCTATATAACAAAGAAGGTGAAGCACAAGTATCGGGCTTACCTTCTTTAGCTTTGGCTCCATTAAATGGAGGAGAATACGGGGTTCCCCGTAGAGGTTTATTAAGACTTCCAATACTTAATTACCAAGTAGATACTTATTTCCCCAACGAGACTTATGATCCAAGCTGGACTACTGGTGCTATGGGAGAAGTTGGATTGTATTACAGACAGCCAGACTACAATCACGGGGTAGGAGGCACATATTACAATAGGGAATTTTCTTACAGCAGAGCTTTTGACGTAGAGTTTAGTCGTAGTGGTACTGTTGAAAATATGAAAGGGACTTCTCGCTTTCAAATGAGAGTCCTTGGCTTAAGTTTTTCAGATTTCGCATTCAAATCAGACCGTGGAGTTTCAATCTATGTGAAAATTCCAGGCTTGACTGCATGGCTGGATGTTGGAAGGGCAAATAATCAGGGCGTAAGTAAACAGCATATTTCCAAAGATGGCTCAGGGTGTCTTATTTCTGAGAGAGAAGGTTTCACTGTTAAAGAGAATGTCTACTTTACTGATCTTACTTTGGAGTTAGGGCCTTTAGCCACCTTTGCAAAGAATTCTACGGGCGAGTGTCCTGTTCTTGTGAAAGTTTCTTTCAAGGGCTTGGGGATGGAAGGTTACGATAATAGTATGAAGTTGGATTTTGAACCTGGAGTTAACCCTCCTGCTATGTCTACAGAGTATTATCCTGTAGTTCTAAGGAGAGGTTTGGTAGGCTTAGAAATACTAAGAATGTCAAATGGTAAAAACTACGATGAGGATGAAGTAGTTTACGTTTGATTGTTCTTTAATACTCTCAGAGTATCACAACATTGTAGGTGTAAAATATTTAAAGCGAGGTTCTAAACATGGCTTCTGATTTAGATCGTTTGAAGAAGGCTTCTCTAAACACACAGGCTACGAATAACACGGAGTCAGAGCATTACTCAAGAAATAGGACGGTTCGTTCAGAAGAAATCAAATCCGGATTGTCTAGGTTTGAAGGTTCTTGGGCGAGCGATTTTTCTTTTGGAGTCAGCAATAAAAAAGACACACATCCTCTCCCTAGTATAAAGACAGGTCTAGGTCTGCAAGGTTATGGGGATATAGATTTTATCCCATATGTGGAAAACACAAATAGAATAGGACTGGAGGGAGAAGCGACATTAGGCTCTCCTATTTCTTTTGAAGTGATAGGGCCTACTCTTAAGTCCCCTCTTGTGGATTGGACTTGGCAGATCGCAAGATACTCAGATGGTGAGTATTTAATCCTTTGGGATGCAGGTAGTGGCACAATCCCTAGTCTCTATGGGATTAATGATAATAGTAATCTAGCATACCCCTACTCTAACATCTCAGACGATGAAGGTCTTTATGTTATTCTCCGCAGTTTCGGTAGAGACCTTGATTATTTGGATGGTGATCGTGAAAGAACCCCCTATCACATTTTTAAAGTAGCTGAAAATGGTGTATTGGACTATAGCGTAAAAATATCTAGCGACACTCCTATTTCTGACGTTTTAGATTATTCGACGGATAACACAATAGCGGGGGTTACTTTTGTACGAAAAGTAGCTTCACGCATGTTCTGTGTCCCTTCAAGTAATCGCCAGACTTTCTTTGTCATGCCACCTGAAAAATCGCTTTCATTAGACATTGAGCCACCTTTCGAGGCGTGGCTTGATGGTTCTTTTGACGGTCTTGGCAAGTCAGGTAGTGTAGAAACCTACGGAAATAGATCAAATCTTCCTGTACTAAGCCCCTTACAATATGAAGGTGTAGAAATATTTAATGGGATCATCCTTAATGTTTCAACTCCTGCTGTCTCTACTTTTAAGATTTATGTAGACGATGAATTTTCAAAAGGGTCAAATATTTTAGACGGAAAAACGGGACTAGAAACTCAGCAACTCTTAGGGACTCTATTTAAAGTTGGTTATGTAATTAGAGTTGTATCTATTGAAGAGGAAGCTTCAAATCGTTATCTAGGTTACTTTGAAATTACAGATATTCAGTTGTCGGGTGGTTCAGCGTCGGGACGCTCTCCTCTCGAATTGACCTTGAAAGGTGTGACGACACAAAACCACATTTCAGGAAATATCAGTTGGGATATTGCTTCTGCGGATTCACAATATGATATAAAATTTACAGTCCATGAGAGCGTTTCAGACTTACTTAGTAAGAGCAACCCACAGCCACACGAAATTGATTCTACAAGAATAAAGTCTCTTATTTCTCCACTACACTCAGATCGTTCTTCTAACGTAAGACCTACGATGATGAGAGCAAATGACTGTACTTGGGGAGAGGGTGAGATTTCTAATCTTCTTGATCTTGGGTTTAAAGCCGTTATCTATAACCCCAAATTGCAAGGTTCCAATCTTGTTGCGGATTTCAACAGCCCTGTAGACTCAAACTTATACGAAATAGACTATGAAGGTGCTACAATCTATTTCCACGAAGAGGTTGTACAAGAAGATAAGTATTTAAACCATGCACAAAACCCAACAGGTAGTCCGGTCTTATTTATTTCTTGTGTTCCCCTAAGTCAAAATGCTTCCTTCGGAAATAGATTTACAGCGAAAGAAGAGGGGATCGTAAAGGGTGCGTTTAAGACACCTACTATTAAGAATATCCTAAGCGGAGACACAGCAACCTTTGGCAAAACGCTGTCAGAAATCCCAGATTTCCCTTCTTCGGTTTATTTACCAGGTATTTCTTTGGGTGAGATACCAAGTACAGGTGCAATCGAGTTCCGAAAAGATTTAAGTCAGTTTGGTACTGAAAATGTGGAGTATGTTACTGCTACCTACAACTTAGTAACTTCACATCTTGAAGGAGTAGTTCTTAAAATATCTTCCACGACACAAATTGGAGATTCGATGGGGACTTATGGTCTTTCAAATCCCCTTCACATCGAGTTTGTAAGAAACCCCTCTGTTTCATTCAGAGAATCTATATATGCGGGATTAAGCCTCCGAACGGAAGAAGTTACTTTTGCACATGGTCTTATTTCTTTAGATGAGCGTGGGAATCAGACTCTTGAAGTAAGTGGCTTATCTACTGAAGAGTCTTCTATTCTCTATGATAGTTCAGAGAATAAATGGGAAATATCCGGAGACTACAATGTAAATCTCTCTGTAACTAGAGGAGACCTTGTAGCTTCCAATGTCGTTGAGTTTGATAATTCCGATTTAACTATTGCTCCGTATTCTCAGTCTTTGAAGATTTCTTCTTCGACATCTTTTAATGAGCCGGGATGTAGTTTTACTTTTACGACTGAAGATGGTTTCGGAAACCACGAAGATTTGAGAGGTTATTATCTTAACACAGAAGCTGTAACCATAATCACAAAAGAAACCCTATCTATACCTCCAAACAATAGGATTGTTTTTGGTTTAGATTATATCCCTGATTGCCACAACCCTTTTGCATCTGAATGGTACAAGTCCGAACTTCATGTAGAGGTAGTAGGTTCTGAAGAGGTTGGGGATTTCCTGAAGTCTGCACTTCCTTCAGAAAAACAGCCTGCCATTTCTTACGACGCAAGTGATGTTAATGATGGACATGTTTCGATTACAGGCAGAAACGCCTGTATCTATCCTGCATATGCACTTGTAGAAACAGCTCAGATTTATGAAATCTCGGCAGAGATTCATGCTCAATTAGGAGGCACTTATACCCTACCTGCATCAAGATATTTACTTTCCTTAGAGAGCACCGAGCCGGGCTTAGAAGATCGTTGGGTCAGCTTAGTTGTAAACAATGAAGCAATAAGCTTTGACACAGACGATTATGTGGACGTTGTGTCCATGCTTGAGTATATCGCAGAAAAGCTAAACAAAGACCTTTATTTTGGACACTCCGCACGACTCTTAGATCGTGCTGGTTTCTATGACAGCCAAGGTCAAGATTGGGATGGTACAAATTATACGTCAAATGGTGGACTAGATGCCAGCATTAAAGGTACGGCAGGGGATCAGTATGGTGAGCGTCAGATTCTTTGGGTCTCTCCTTCAGATGTACGTCACCCAAAGTTTTCAGAGTTTAGTCTTACAAACTATGCTTCACATACTTTAGCACTTATTTGTACGGGTAGAGGTGCAAGCAAGAGCTTAAATGGTACACTTGATGAGATGAAAGAGCAGTCTATTCTCCAAGAGAATAGACTCATAAATGTCATTGCCTCTATCGGTGAGATAGATCAATCTTTCATGTGGTACATCTTTAAAGATGGGCTTACCAAGTTCAACCGTATTGGCTACTACCATAGAGAAGAAACTCTTGCAGATAACACTACGGCTACAGGAAATCCCACAGTAATGGGACAGACAGGAAACCTTGCTTTAGGTTTCCCTAGTGAAGGTATTCTTCCTTTAGGTAGGCTTCTTGGTGAATCTTTCAGAATAAAAGCACAAAACACCACTTATGATGGTCGTTGTGATTTTGAGGTTGGTTTTGTAGATGACCCTACAGGCAGACCTGCCTACTACCCTATAAGAAGCAATCTTACACTATCTTATGACAGCACATACCTAACATCAGGACTACCAGATAAAGCGTCAGAAAGTTCAGATTTTGCAATACAGAACAGCTGGCTCGACAATCAGAGCTTTGCTTTTGAAGGAAGCTCTTATGAAACTCCCGATTTCAGAAATTACGCTTGGGTGTCGAGAGATTATTTCTCTAAGCTGATTTATGATGGTGCTACTCCCTACAACCAAGACCCTTCTGTGGGCGGTTATGTCGAAATACATGCAACTTTCTCTGCGACTCCAAAAGAGAGAAGTTATTTTTACGGAAGTTATTTAGGTGACAATGATAACAATCTTGGACATGAAGACTATGTTGCTAAGATTGACTCCTCTAAATTTATCACCCCTCTTATCGACAGAAGTGTTCTCCAAAAAGGAGACCTGTTCTACATAGCAGGCTCTGACTCCCAACCTTCCCACCATAAAGCAACGATAATAAGTGTTGTAAATGAAAGTGTTTATTCAGAGAACACGAAGATTTCTTTAAGAGTTTTAATGCAAGCAGTGGGGAGTCAATTTGGAGGTTTCAGTCAGATCAAGCCTAGCTTCAGACCTTCTGTTTCTGAGATTGTCCTCGAAGATGGGAAATTTAGACCAAACTATCTTAACTTCACATATAAATCCGCATCTCTTGTAGTTGGGAATAATGTCCTTTGGAATGAAGGGAACATTAAAAGTCTGCTGAACACACAGTCTGTCGCAGATTATGCCTCACCTAACAACACTGAGAGAAGTTCTTCAGCGGTAGATGGTGGGTTTGGTACATTTGGCTCTCAATCTGCCACTCTTATATCTGGAGGTCGAGTAGGTTTATTTACAGGACTCCCTTTATCTCAGACAGGTATTTCTTTTGCCTCTATCACAGGAGGACACACTTCGGGTCAATATATAGAAGTAGACCCTACCTACAGCAATTATGAGAAAAAAAGCTACAGAGTCTTCGAGACTTTCTTGGATCATGGTGTATTTCCTTTTGTAAGTCTTCCTTCAGGTTCAGGTTCAGACAATGTGGGTACGCTAGGTCATCTTTCTAGCGACAGCACAAAGAAATCGAATTACAAAGGTGCTGTGTTCGGAGGAACTGCGGGTCTTCGTGTTTCGGGGGACATACAACTCTATGTTAAGAATGCTCGTCCTTTTGGGACAGATAGATACACAGCGTTTATTGTACATTCAGACAATGCTCCTGCCACCACCACAGACTATTTAATCGGAAACAGTAGAGTAACTGAATCTATTAACGAATATTGGAAAGACTGGGAGCCTTCTACCACAGGCTCCATTGGCTATTTCTCACAAAACGGAAGAAACAGTCAGCAAAGAGGTGCAGGAGCACATATGCCTGCTGGCGTAGGTCTGTTTGGCTACAACAACACTTTTGGTGGCGTCAATGGAGCTAATGCTTCTGTAAGAAGAACTGCTACAGTCTCTTTAGGACTTACAATCGCAGATTTGAAGGGTATTTCTGCAAGTTTAGGTCAAAACCTAGTTGATCAAATGGAAGACCAAGGAAAGTTAAACCCCTTTATTGGTGAAAACAATGATCGGTCTGCTTCCAAGACGGGTGAAACATTATTTGAAATAGGTCAGTCTTCAGTTTCAGACTTTAATACCATGACTCTACCTGCATTGAGAGGTAGTTATCTTTACTTGGAAAGTAAAGGTCTTGATCAGTCTGACGGCTATTACAAGATCATAGACGTTCCTGTTATTTCTCCCATAGATGCTTCCTCTCAAGAATCTAAGTTCGGAAGTGAAAATACATTACACGGCTATATTTCTGACTATAACTCAAAAGTCAGAAATAGTCTTTCAGCTATCGTGGCGAATGTTACTGTCAGAGTAGAATCTAACAGATACCTTTCAGAAATACCCAACGAATCAAACAATAGTCGTATAACCCGTGTAGATCAGATCACTCCTCCACAGAATAAGATTAGAGATACTTACGACAACTTAACTAATTCTTATAAGTGGAGAATTTTACACCACGCAGGTAACGCTGCTGGTACAAATTTTCAGCAGGTATACGTTTTTGACGTTGAGAATAGCGGAGGTTCACCAACTTCTTCTTCTTCAGACTTACAGGGTATAGAGATCAGCCCAAGAGCACTCGGCAAGCAATCTCTACCTGCTGAGTTAATTCCTCTAGCGACATCAGACAGTCCTTCTGACACCCCCACAGAGCTGACCACCCCCAATAATCTCTCACCTCTTTCTTATGACCCTAAAAACTTTACGATGCGACTCTTAGGTGTACATCGTAATATGGACATGAGAGGTAAGACAAGCTCAGTCGCATTTGTTTGTCTTGAAGATGAGGCTTCATACGACTTCTTCCAAGGTGATGCAGGAGGAGAAGAAATAAGGACTCAAACTCCTATCTCTGATCTCGTTGAAGTAGTTGGAAACACACCTGCACGTCTTGTAGTTTATTCTTCAGAAAGATCAGACAGGCTTGACGAGTCTTACGCAATTACCACCAAAAGAAGATTTGAAAGTGGAGAGTCTGGTTTTGTTTCTCTAGGATACCCTGAGAGAATGGGTCTTGGCATTGTCCTTGATGGTGGATTGGGTGTCGTGAGTGGAAATGCAGTAAGAGTCCACCCACAAAAAGGAAGCACAGACTCACTAGGTGCTCTTTTACTTTATTCTTTCCCTTATGCAGACCCTAGAGATGATGTCAGAGATGGGGACGCTGTTTCACTCCCCTCAAGATTTAATCGAACTGAATTCTATGGGGACGTGGTTGTCGCAGGATATAACTCAGATATAGTTATTGAAGACTCTCGTTCCGCTGAAGGTTCCTTTGCTAGAATAAATGAGAACGAAGCGTCTGCTTCTACTGTAAGAAACCAACAGTCTTTGACGATTAGTTATGCAAGCCTCTCTAATCAGATGAGAGTCACCCACCAAAATAAAAATGACTTCCTTACTGATGGGAGTTTCTCAGAGTATATAGATTTCTTCTTAGACTCAGAAATCGGAAACTATTTCAGGAAATTAGATTTAGGAAATGGTAATTTTTATAATTACATAGAGTCTAACTTGTTTAGAAATATTCCAGCCCCTCCTCTTCCAAACGACACTTTATTTCCTTGGACTAACGTGGGGGTTAGAGTTAAGAGTAGTGGCGGATTGGTTTACGAGAGAGCTTTCAGACCTCAAGACGCTACAGGTTCTGACGTTGTTGTTTCTCACAGTAAAGGAGCAAAGTCTGACCGTGGTATTAAGGGGCTAGAAATACCTGCATTTGGAGAGTGCTTGCTTCTTCCAAAAGGACCGCCAACTCTAGGTGGTAGAGTCCTCGAAAACAGCGAGGGAGCTAAAATAAGAATAGGGAATACACCTACCGACTTACCGCTATACGAGTTCTATAATGGTCCGACTAGGTTAAACTATGGGGGTACTCACGCTATTTCTATAGGAAATGTACTTCAAGAACATGGAGTTTATGGAAGACCTGGATTCCCCACCACAGAAAATGAGAAACAGCTTCTTTTTGCCCCTAAAGGAAATAATTCTCAGAGTGACCCAATCGAATACGATCCAGGAATCTTATCTCAAGCATACCACCATTCAAGATCAAATGGTTCTGATGAGTGGGGTGGTCGTAAAGAAATCTTAACTCCAAAGAGCAATAAGCTTTATGGTTATCTTGCTCTCTTGAAATTCTCAGGTGGATCTTTTAACTTTACGAATGCTCCAAGTGGCAGACCTTATTATTTCGATCAGTATTTCTCTTTGTTTTATGTTTATCGAGGCAAAGTCGTATATATTGAGTTAGATTTGATTGAGGATGCTTTTCAACCTCTTCCGATAGAGCGTAGAACAGGAGATAAACCTGAGTATCAATATGTAAATACAGGGAATAACACGCAGTCTTCTGTAATTGGGAGAGATGTGTATGGTTCGCATACAAGTGATGTTTCAAGAACAATAGAGCCAAACTTCTCTTTCTATGTTCCGGATGGTATCCAACACGTTTTTGTGGAAGTGAAAGGTCGAAATGACAATCCTCTTTCAGCTAATCAGAATACAGGGTGGAATATCTATTCCGCACACGGTCTATTACTTAGTACGAAGAGTAGTGTAACTCTTACATTACCCCCTGAAAATACATCTAATGCTCTAGTGTCGGGGGCTAATGCTCTCGACTATTGGGAATATATAAGCCCTCATAACCATAACCTCGGCTCTCTCGCCACTTCTGTAGAACATAAATTCTTAGACTACTCTGGTCGTGCGTGGTTCTACGCCCCTAATGGTTCAATCTCCAATTTTGAAGAGATTTTACATTCGATTAATTGGACTGCGAACAATTTTGCCCCTGTATTATCTGGCAAAGCTGCTCTTAAATATTCGTATGTAAGAATATTAGGGAGCTATACACAACTGAACGATCTCTGTTATGGTACTAATACAGGTATTACTCCTTTTGCAGATAATAATGAGGTTTTCGACCGTGTGTTTGAAGTGCCTGATTCAGATGTTAATAGTGAAGTGTATGAAGAAGGTTCAGAAAGAGTTAATTCAAACCTACAAGTGCGTCTTCTTGACGGCATGGTTTTAGAAGATGTGACGACAGGGACTTTTTACACAGTAGGAGAAATAGGAAGATACAGAGGTTGGCACTCTCATATGAAGCCAACTTCTCAAGTGGGTGACTATGTTCACTACGAGCATGGTATGCACCTTCTTGATCAAACTCAACATACGCCTGAGATGGAAGAAATATACGGAAGCCCTTTAATTCGTAATGCTAATTTTGGGTCTATTATTTCTAGTAACGGACATTCTTCTCCTGAGATTCTTACTGATCTTTCAAGTCACTTCAACTATGAGCGATCTATGTATGGGTATTTAAATGAAGACTCTTATCCTACTACTCAAAGGAAGAATGGTTTTGGAGACATTGTAGACAATGGTTATGTTCGTAGACCTTTGTTAGGTCATAAGTTCAGAGTTGTACCTAATGTCGAGTTTGTTCCTGTTCTTGGTTATCGCTCGGTAAGAGGTGGTCTTTGTGTGCCATATGACCCAAGCACTAGTTACCAAGGATACATTAAGAATGCGGATGCAGTTCTTTTTGATGCGAACTATTCTTTCTTAAAAACAGATATAGGGAAGAAAATCTATATTTGTGGGACATATGAGTACGGCTATGTGGGTTGGTGGGTTGTCACAGATGTGATCTCAAATTATGTTATCAATCCTACAATGACAGGTAGTTCTGAAACCTTTGAGGTTGCAGTTGTTAGAAAGATTAAGAGGTCTGGTGAATACCTAAGTAATCCTGATGTAGAGGATGATAAGATTTTACCTATGCGACCACAATCTCCAATCTTAGAGATGACTGTGGACGCTAACTCAAATGGAAAAAACATCCTTAGCGGAAATAACCAATACAATATAGACTCTCATCTTGGAGACTCCTTCATAACGGATTCATCTTATAACTCCCATGCAAGGAGCATCTATTTTGGAGAGTACTCAGGAGTCAGATATGACTCTGAACATCACACCAATATTTGGATGGCTCTCCAATACTTAGATGATGACAAAAATCTAAAATGGATGGGCTGGTGTCTTGACTCTAGTTCTTTGAGTTTATTTAATGACCTGAGTAAAGGCTTAGGTGTTTTTGGACTTGTAACGGCTTTAAGAGCCAACCCTGTCTACAATGGTAGAGTATTAGGTAAGTATTTCCACGACATAGGATTAAGTGCTTGGGCAGATAACTATGATGTTCAGTTCTTAAAGTGGGAGCCGAAAACTTCCTATTACGACGGTTACTCTAAGTACACCATTCCGACGAATATCACCACCGCAGAAACAGGCTCTAGGGTTAATTGTGGTGTTTCTTGTACCATTGATACAAGTGTTTTGACGAAAGACCAAATTGAGACTGTTCTTGGTCGAGGTACATTCTTAAATGTAGACCTTCTTTTCAATAATCAAGGTTATTTCGGAGATGATTTCTCAAGTGTGAATTTCCCCGACTTAGAAACCATAGATACTTTTGGTGCTCAGTTTGAGCAGAACTTTATTTTATATAAAGGGCTATATTACCGTAGAGGCGTCAACACTAATGTGTGTGTTTCTCATTTAGACAAGAACAGTTATTTCCCTAACGTACTCACAGCACCGACTTCAAAGTACGTTGTGAGAAATAGTACGTCAGCAGACTTTGCTACGGACATATATACTCTTAATGATGGGTCGAGGTCTTCAGACTCAGCTACTGGAGGTATAAGGTGGGTCTTCTCAAGTCCTCTCTTAGAAGAAAATGTAGGTTCATATCTGCATCTTACAAAGCAAAGACCGTATCGCTTTGGAACCCCAACCTTCTCTCAGAAAAATGCGTTAAATTCTCACCGAAATCGTCAAACAGGTGCAACTGAGAGTACGCTTGTAAATCCTTTTGGTTGGACTTCAGGTTATCAGAACGAAGCAGACATTCTTAACGGAGAACAGCTTGATCTCTCTACAGACATCTTCAGAATAAACAGATGTCCGACTACAGGAGATATACTCGTTGGGGGGGACTGTGAGTCCTATGCGGTGGAAGATATTCTTTGCAGAAGCCGAAAAGGGTTTACTAAGAAAGGGCTAGAAATATCTTATTCTCCCCTTTCTGTAGGAGGAAATTGGCCAGACTCAGTGACACAAAACCTGCCAGATACGGGTTCTTTGAACTATCCAATCATGTACGCTCTACAGCCTATTGCGAGAGAAAGAATTGTTACGATCAATCCGAGCAGTGCTAACTCTTCAATAGTCTTAGCGAGAGGTCAGCATGGTACTGCACCTATGGTAATCCCTGCGAACCCCTTAGCGATTGAGACAGATGGTGCTCTTTCTCTTACAGGTGTAGGTAGTTTCTCAAACCCAAGCGGGGACTTCTCACTTAGTAATCATGACGGGGAATATTATGTATCAGACCCTTCAACTACGGGCATTTCTGTTTCTTTGTCAACTAATGGATTGAACGTAGACGAGTACGGTAAAGACTATCATTGGGGTGAGAAGATTCTTATGGATGTTTCTCGACCTTGGTTGTTGCTTGGTAGAGAAAACGCCATGCAAACGCATGACCAATACTTTATTTCTCCTACAGTAGCGGAATCCACAGAAGGAAACCCACAAGACTTGCCTGTAAATGTTTTTGGTGAGTATAACAACAGTGCAGACCTTTACAAAATAGAACAAGGGAACGCTGAGGATGGGTCACAAGAGCTTTATACGATAAATAGCTATTTCCCTTCGAGTGCAATATATACTTGGTGTCCGGCTGGAGAGTGGTGGCAGATTCAGACGCCTCTTTATTCTTATGCTCAGTCTGATATTGACGGCTACGCCAAGAGGAAAACCCCTATTTCTCCAACCACACCCCCACCTACTTTAAGAATTGATCTAACAGAAGCATTTACACAGTCTGTTTCAGCAGGTAGTGGTTTGAACACCCCTTACGCAGGGAAGGCTCCAAGAGGATCAAGGCTTAATAGAATTTGGGTGAATTTTGGGTTGGATGGTGACGCATCTCCTTTACCAGGATCACCATTTAACAAAGACCATGAAGAGTATATAGAGAATACAGGAGGGACTAACTTAAATGACACAGTATTAGGAAATACTGAGGTCAAAAAAACCATTAAAACATTAAGTGATGGCGTTGGTGAATTGTCTGAATCTATGTTTAGGTCTCTTAACAAAAAAGCAACAAACCGATCTATTACTTTTAATCTTGTAGTCGAATTACCCGGTTCAGTTGCATCTTCTCAGGAAGATTTTGAATTTGGATATACCTCACAATTAGATGTCGGGGTGAGATATAACCAAGACTGGAAAGATTTCATCGGAGAAGACTATGAGTTTAGTAGTATAGGTGGCTCTAACGGAAGTACATTTGGAGGCAGACTACCCACAGGGGCATACAGCCATTCAAACAATTCTGAAGATAAGAGGGTAAAGCATGATGATTACTCAAACCATATCCCAACAAATCAGTCTCAGTACTTCGGAGGTACAATCGTAGTTCCTCTCTATATAAATAGAGAAGCGGGGGACATGATGCCCAATATTATGGAGAGGTTTGTAAACGTAGGTCCTGCTCGATTTAAGGATGTAAACTCTTCCTCCCCTATTCCTTTCTCACTCAATCAGAATAAGCACCTCTACCATTCAGACTGGTCTATAGGAGATTGGTACAGAGGACTCGGCACAACACCAATGGATACGAACGCATATCTTTACGATAAGAATGTGCATTATACGCAATTTTCTGATAGTGAATTTTTGTATCCTTTTGGAGGTCAAGGTACGAGACTAGAGATGGAGATTAATTCTATAACTCCTGTGGTTTGGGGTTCTCAGAATTTCTATTCAAGCTCTAATGAAGATTTCTACACCCCTCGCACCCAGGGCGACATACTCGAATCGAATACTAAAACCAATAAGGGTATCACCAATTCCTCTTACATGACTTTCTCAGATATACGTTCAGCAGGTGTCCTAGCTTCTTCAATGCCTAGAAGCTCTAGGATGGGGGGTGGAGTAACCTCTTCCTTCACCTCGGGACTGATTCCAGACACTCGATTGTTTGATCCTTTTGCATCTTTTGTCCCCTCACCACTTGCAATACATGCACCGGCTACCACAGGTATTACGATTGCACATGGTGGTGCATCGTCTTTAAATTCATCCTCTAACAGAATTGATAACTACTCCACTAACGGAGTAGATGGCATAACACCTGCGAACACAAAAACAAGCTCTTCTCACAACTCATTTACAGTGGCTTTGACTCCTGTGGGAGATAGCTTCAAAGCTCCAACAGGATATATAAATATGCCATCTATTACAGGTGGGGAGAACAGATTCGCAGGTTATTTTTACAAAGATTTCGCCAATGTAGATCATTGGGATTTCGGAAGGTATGGGAGAACCTTAGAGACAAATACAGGTACAGAACCTAAAGACCGAAGATTTAAGGTAGGTAATTGGCTAGATAATATTTTGAGAGCGTATGGAATTCCAGCCCAAAGTGGTTCAATGCTACCGCCAGGTGCGAGAGTATTCTTAGAAGCAACTGTGCCTTGGTCACATAAAAACACAGATACCAACAATGGAACTTGGATTTCTTCAGTAAAATGTTCATTTGAAGTAGAAACCGCAGATGGTACTGCGTGGACTCAAGACGTGAACACTATGGGAGAAGATTAATGATTATTTTTACTAGGTCTGACAATAAACCTGTTCAGACTACTCGACACTTAAACGAAAACATTGAGATGAATGGGAAATACGTTGTGGATTTTCCCGACTGTATCAGAGTAGATAGGCTTGATGGGACGCCATTGGAAATAGTGTCGAGAGAGGTGGAGCCTCAGTTTTTAAAGCAGTATCCTTCCTACGACCACGTTATCTATAACCCTATCATTCACAACTATGCCTTTTTAGACAGTTCTCAGAATTTCCCATTCTCCACAGGGCAGACAGCTTCAAGATATAAGATAGGGGAGACACCTAACTCTTTTGCAGTGTTACCCGTGAATACGAGCACCTCTTGGAAAGGTGTTGCAGTAACTCAGAGTATAAACATTTCTGCACAGACCGACGACGGATTGGGAAGAGAAACCTTTCTTCTTTATTGGAGAGCGGTAAGAAAAATAGTAACACACGATCAGTCACCGCTTTCTCCCGAACCTTCTGTGAGTTTTCTTGGCAAAGAAAACAACCCTTCTCGAATGAAATATGTCGAAGCAGAAGAAGATTCTCAATACTCAGTTTATATTTCTAACAATGACGGCAACACATACGAATTAGCAAAGAGGCTTACTCCCGTAAGTTTTGAAGAAAGAGCAGAAAATATAAGAATCGCTTTTGTGAATCACTCTTCTGAAGACATCTTCTTTCTCTCGTATGCCCTTATGTTTTAAGGAGAATATGTAAAATGGCTGAGAACTACGGAAATAATGTATCTAATGTATTAGAGACTCTTAAATATAACTTCTCCAATGTAGTTTGGCAGGCAGGTAAGCCTCCACTCGATAGTGAATTGAACTTAGTTGGTCAGGTAAATTGGGAAAACCAAGCAGAGCATCTAAGAAATACGACACATAGTGGATTTCTTTTAGACCCTTTAAGAGCACAAGAAGACTTCTTCTTCTATGAAGAATCCTCGAATTATTTTGAGATCAACAGAGGGTTAGACAACCCTCTTGTAGCTCTCGTAAATGGTTGGGTAGTTCCTGTTATTGGGTGTAACTCTTCAGACGGAGTTAAGAATGTCATCACACTGCCACCCCCTCCGACTACAGAAGCAAGGACAGATGTAGTATTTCTTGAGGTTTGGAGAGCGGTTGTCTCTCCTAATGATAGTACAAATAAGCCAGAAGAAAATGCTATTTATCCATATGGGAATGTTCAATATACACATTCTTCTTTAGCAGACGAAATGGTAGATGCAAACGTAGGTTTTGAGACAACCAAGCGAGTGCAAGTACAATACAGACTCAGAGTTACAGAAGGAAATAACTCAATAGAAGAATACCTAGAAGGACTCGGAGCCTCTGATCTTTATGCACAAGGGGCTTCTAATCTTCCTGTTATGGGGTACACCTTCTCTAATATGGGAGAAGAGCTTGGGGATGTAGGGTTGTGGAGAGCAGGTTCGGGAGATGCTCAGAGTAAAACAGATTTAGGGTCTGTAGACGGATATGTGTATTCCATACCTGTTTGTGCTGTCTTCCGTAGAAATAGTGGAGGATATACAGCGGTAGAGTTAAATAGTCTTCACCCTAGCCATAACGGTTCTGTTACAAGAACTCCAAGTGGGACAAAAGGCTTATTACAAAACATAACTCTTTTGAACACATTAGGTGCTTCTGACATTGGGAATATCCAAGTTCAGAATTTAATCGGCTCAGGTTTTGACGACGTACTTTTCTTTGAAGGCGGAGACACTCTCTTTGCAAAAATCGGAGAAGGGCTACAAGAAGAAATAGTAAAGCTAGACGGTATTTCTACCGCAAACTCGACTATTTCTATCGTGTCAAGAGGACATGGCGGTACACAAGCCAAGCCCCACCAAGCAGGCACTTCCGTTAAGAGATTTATAGAGCGTTCAGACAACTTATACGCAGATCAAGTACATCAAGATGATCTTCTTGATCTGCGTCATGCTGTAAATATAGGTAGTTGGGACTATACTCAACTCTTAAACAATGCTGTTTCTGATCTTCTTACTAACAATCTTAGAACGACAATGAAGCAAGCAGGTACAGGCAGTTTCTCCAAGGGTACAGTCATAGAAGAAGTTTCCGTTTTCTCTACAGACAACACCTTTACTTATTGTACTGTCCGAGACCAAGCAAATGCCGTCCGTACTGTTTGGTCTGATGCCTCTGCTTTTCAGAGTGACATCACCTGTTTAATTGATCTATCAAACAGTAACCCCCTAGATGCACAGGGTCTTGACGTAAATAGAAAGCTCACTTGGACAATCGGTGCAGATTTTCAGCCTAGAGGTTTTTTTACAACAGGAAGAACAAACGGCACATGTTTATTCTTTAAGATCGGTGGAGAGAGTGGGACAGGTGGACTAAGATACGGAATTAACCAAAATCAGTCTACGGTTCGTTTTGTCTCTCCTAGAGAAATGGAAGGAAGATTTAATCCTTTTAAGATTTTCTTCCCTGATTATAACAGACCTAATGCAGAGACTGAGGCTGGAGACCAAGGTCTTTATACCTCTCCAACAAAAGAAAGCGACTTTGAAGAACCCTTCATCGTTTTAGGTGGTTCTTTTCTCCCTAACACCACCTCTGCTGTGTTGGGTACTCAGATTTTCAATAGTACATTTAATGGGGAGAAAATTTGGGTTATTAAAACCAACACTAATTATACAAACGTCAAAGACAACTTGGTGCTAAATGGGTCAACTACGTTAAGCCGACTTATTACAGATGAAGGTAAATATCCTTCGGGTTTTTATTCACAAGCTTATCTTGTAGCATACGGCGACGATGACCAAGAGACGAACAACGGGTGTTTTAAGATTATCGGAGCCTCTGATATTACGCCTATCAATTCTTCTTTAGACGCACCGATGGCGGATGTGGATTTACCTTTCTGCTTATTTCTGAAGAGAGTAGGCTCTTCAAACGCAGACTTCGCAAACAGTACTGCTACTCTTTCTTTAGAGATGAGAACTCAGAGATTAGACTCAAGAGACAACGATAGTTGTATTGTGTTTACTTCTGTTGAGGATGTTGACACCAACCACAACTTCCCCGACAGTGCCGACAGAGAAGTGGATATGGTTCTGTCTACTTCTGTACTGTGGCCTCCTGCACATGGGGCTATGTCTCGAACTTTAGACTCTATTTCTAGGGTGGGCATAAAAAATATTTCTCAGAGTTTTGTCCGAAACGCTCCAGCAGGTTTAGATCAGGACACCGCATTTAATTTTTATCCTGAGAACGAAATATATCTCCCAACGGAAAACCATATTTCTACATGGAGTCGTTTATCTTCTGAAGGAATGATTTCAGGTGAAGGTGGAAGTGCAAACTACGGTGGAAATATCGTTAATGGGGAAATAGATAAGGAAGCAGAAGCTTTCTATGACTTAGGTTCTAAGACTTTAGTTCTCAGACCTATCTCATATCAATCTATGAAGATTTACCGACACGATCTGGCTACCGTGGATGCTACAGGCTCTGCGTATGCAGGTTGGTCTTCAAACCCCAATCCGCCACTCTTAGACAATAAGGTCTATTTAGTACCCCATGAGGTCATGCCTAGATTTGGAAGGCAAGATATTCCTTACCATGTAAAAACAGGTGCTACAGACCTCTTCATGGAAGGTATTAACCACCTTTTCTCAGACACTAGAAATAATAACGCTAACAACGTGTTTAATATTATTGGTGGACAAGACAATGGTGGACAGTCTGTTATCAATCCAATCTTTTTCTCTACAAACCATACATATGGAAACTTGGCAGATATTTCTACAGGAAATATCAACACTAAAGCATATGGTGCTGAGAAAGCAGAGATCGTCAATCTTCCCACTACAGACTTTGGGACAGTTCTTAGAGGTGTGAAACTTCCACCATTCTTTGGTATTGCGAGAGTCTACGGAGTTTATGAGTTGAACGATCTAATCAGCTCTGCGACAAACTTTAATGGTTCGTGCTTTGAGTCTGACAGAGAAACTTTCAAGTCTACTATTTCTGCTAAAAACCTTCTTAGAAAAGACGCTGACTCATATACACTCTATATTCAGAAGGGTGGTGGAGACGCACTAACAGGGGAAGAAGACTGTCATACATATATTCTAACAGAACATGCTATCGACATTTCTTTAATCCCTACATACACGCCATCAAACAAGTTCTCAGACTTTAACTATGTTGTTGAATGTGTTGTGTTTGGTTTTGGACGTGGTTTCATCAACAAGAATAATTTTGTGCTCTCTCGTAGATATGCGGGGGATGGTTCAGATATTTCTGCCGACCCTTCGCACCTCAATCAAGTCCCAATGGTTGTACCTTCTGCGGTAGATCAGTCAGAAATAGTTTATGTAAGTGGTAGAAGAACAGTCTACCAAGGAGACCCCTTCTATACGATTGGCGGTTCAAATATTGAAATATCAGACTCTCCGTATAGAGAAGGACAAGTATTGTCCTCCAACTCTTACTACTTAAGCGAGCGTAGAGATCAATTAGATAGTGCAGGTGCTTCTGCGATAGATATTCCTAACCGCAGAACGTATGAGGTGCTTGCGTCTCTTGATTTCTACACCACCTTCGGTTCTGGCTCCATAGGTGGGTCACTCTACAAGAACACTGTTGTAGATGTAGGGTACTCAAGCAAGATTGGTCAAATACCTTCTTCTAATGCAGAGAGTATCCCTCAGAATAACTCAGGGCTATTTACTCAGTCTAACGTAGAACTTAGCAAATCTAAATGCTCGCTTATTTTAAAGCAGAGCTACTTGGGGTTGTACTCTAATTTAGGCGAGCAACAGAAAAAACTAGTTATTCAAATGACCGAGAGTGGGGTCGTCTACGAGTTTAGTTTCAGTGCAGGAACAGAGAACACTTTAAATGATTATGTAGATGAGATAGTCGATTATTTCAAAAATCTGAGTGTCTCTGTGGAGAAAGTACAAGTTGTACGAAATGAAACTACTCCTAGTGATGAGGTGATCGCACTTATTTTCACAAGTAACTTAAACGGAGAAGAAGGTAACGCTTCTACTCTTGAAGTTTACATAGCAGATGTTGCTGGAAATCGACTACTAGAAGGTTGGTATGCGACTCGTCTTTATAGTGGAAGAAATATTTCTACTTTTGGAGATGTCTCCACTCCACAAAAAGTAAATTTTGCGGGAGGTGCTTCTCTCCCTGCAAATGGTGGTGTGGGAAACAACGATATTTCTTTAGTGGGTATGACTTCAAGACTCCCTCTTGGAGTTCTTGTTTCTGATCATGATTTCTTGTGTGAAGACCCACTTAGAGATGGCTCTAAGTCTCTTCAGACTTTAAGCTCTAAGCTCACTTCCTTACCTTCTACTGTGGGTGTTTCTCCAACAGGTGCTCCTTATACAAAAATAGTTGGGGCGACAGGAGAGCTTCTTCAAGCTGGGGATGGTGATGTCGAGAATTGGATTGCGTTCAATGTTTCAGACAATCCTACAGGCACAAGGAAATACAGAATACACAGAGGGGGTGGGGCAGTATTCGGAGCTTCTGGAAATGTCCCTGGAGCACCTTTAAGTTGGCTCAACGATTCCTTTGGAGAAGATTCCCGACCTATTCTTAAAGGTGGTATTCTTTCTTGTCGTGCTATGCTTGTCCGTAACTTTAAAGAGACTGCGTTTTCAGGTTCGCCAAAAGATCGCACTTACGGTGACGAAGTACAAATGCTCATTGTTACTCAAGGTGTTTTCAAAAACGGCAAGGATGTAAGAATTGCAGGAGAAATCTCACCTAGTGGCTTTGGTGAGGGTTACGCTTCTTCCGACAGATATAGGATCAGTGGAAGACCTTTGGTTAAGGGTAATAGTCCAGACATAAGTCCTGTAAGCCCTGCTGAATACAATAAAGGCTGATCTATGACTTCAGAAGAAATAGAAGCTATCAAAAGTCTTTTCGATCTGCCTTTAGGTTCTTTTCCTAGAGGCGGGATAGCTTCTTCTCTGAAAGTAAAAGTGATTAGTATGCCTAATGCACTTACTTTAAGAAATAAATCAGGCAGTTCCTTTTCAATAACGAAAGAAAATCAGAACTACCTTGTTTGTATTGAAAGGTCAGGAGTGGTTGAGCGGTTTGAGACTTCAGATTTTGTAGAAGCCGTCAAACACCTCACTACTCCCATCCTTATAGAAGAAATAGTGTCTAAGTGTCAGAGTCTTTGATTGAAGGCATTTTCTTTATATCTTTGTAAGCAACCTTCCAAGCTCTTTGAATTAGCCAAGAGGCAGAGCGATCTAGTCGTTCTTTTTCATTTTTAAGCTGTTCTAGTATTTCTTTTGGAAGGTAGATGCTTACTTTGTTTTTCTTGTGGTCAGCCATTCTTATTTCTCCTTCATTGCTTTTTGTCTTTGTCGGTAAGCCCAACGATTATCTCTTTTCCTACAAATCTCTGAACAATGTCTTTCTTTGTTGGGGGCAACAGGTAAATCACAATCTTTCCAAGCACATATCTTTATTAGGGCTTTCTCTTTTGCGATCTTTTCTTTTTGTCTTTGTCGGTAAGCCCATCGGTTATCTCTTTTCCTACAAACTTCAGAACAATGTCTTTCTTTGTTGGGGGCAACTCTGTTGATGCAGTCTTTCCAAGCACATATCTTTATTGGTGGCTTTCTTCCGGGGCATTTATAGTGGTAGCACTTCTCAGAAGTCATTCTGAATTCTACCGCAGAGCACATGAGGTATTTCCCACACCTCCACCTACGCTCTCCCTGACTGTCAGTATAATATCTAACAATACACTGATTATGGCTCGACATTTTCCTCTTCTCTCTTTAACGGTTCGAGTCCCATACTCAAAACAGACAAATCTGAAGTATAGTCTTCTCCTGCGAAGAACTTTTTCATTATCATGATTTCGTCTTTTTCTTGGTCGTACTCTATTTCTCTTAATACAAGATAAGCTGAACCCTCTTCTACGGGGTTTGGTGACGAAGAGATAATGCAACTAGCTAAAGGCTTAAAGCCTTCTTCATCTTCTTCAGGGCATAAGAGAAAGTTAAAACAGTTTAGTTGCATCTCTTCGATGCTAGGATCGTATATTTCTCGAACATAATCGCCTACGGTTGGGTTCTCAGACTTAGGTCTCCAAGAAATAGGGGGGCTTATTTTCAACCCTTCATTCGATAGGTAAGCTCTCATACCTGAATTGAAGTTAAACCCTCTTCCTTGGCTTTCGATGAAGCTCTTTTTATTAGGTGTTTCTTCGTTTTCAAAGTAAGAGTTGATCCCTTCTGCAAAAGTTGCAAAGGACAAGTCCACGACTTGCTCAAGAGGTAAAGGATTAACTTTCACAGGAGAGTCCTTAGCTTGTCCTTTATATTTATAGGCTTCCCTCTTTTTTTTATTCTTTGCATTTTTTCGTAAGTGTCTCTTTTGAACATCACGCTTTTTTGTGCTTTTCTTTGTCATTTTGGAACTGTCCTTTCTTTCCCTTACTAATACCGACCTTGCTGTATTTTTTAGCACAGGCTTGTTTTGTACGACCTAGAGTTTCTGCGATACTTAAGTATGTCGCACCTTTATTTCTTTGTTCGACAAGGTACTGTATATCTTCTTCGCTCCAAATATAGTTCACTTCGAGCATACAGCCTCTCATCTTTGTTCGTACTGACTCGATACTTCGCCCGATTTCTTCAGACATTTGTCTTACTGTAAAGCCCTTTGAATGGAGTTCGTAGAGCTTGTCCGTCTGTTCTTGGCTCCAAGGGTTCTTCTCAAGAGTAAGCCCTAATCGTGTGGCTTTTTGCTTCACTGAAAGACGAGTGCGATTTAGCTTTTTAGCTATTTCTATAGAGGATTTAATTCCAGCATTGTTTTTTAAATACCGTATTTCTCTTTTAGTCCAAGCATTAGGTTTCTTTTTGTCCGTGATGTATCCACGAATATCTCGGACTTTTATGCCCATAGCTCTCAACTTAGAACTTAAACTCTTCTCAGACTTACCTATTTCTTCCGCTACGTCAGCTATCGTTCTTTTTAAGACTTGAGCTTTGACGTACTCTTCCCTCTCTTCTGTCCAAAAAGTATTTTTGGGTCTTTTCTTGAGAAGATTTCCATCTCTCTCTTTAGAGACGGATATGCCTAAGTCTCTGATCTTCGATCTGACAGAGCTTTCAGATCGACCTAGCCTTTCAGCTAGGTCTTCTATTGTGAAGTATTTTACGCCATATCGAATTACGAGAGTGTCTTCATAAGTCCACTTCTTTTTGTGGTTCTCAGTCTTCGATTTCGTAGACATACTCAAACTTTGCTCCCTCGATTAAAAAGCCGTATTCTTCTGTAAGTGCTTCAAGGATAGCTTCTTGATCTATGTCTTCTTCAGAGGCTCCTTCTTGGAGTACCATCTCTACTGTTTTTGGAAGTTCTTCTTCAGAGTAATCTTGAAACTCAAGCTCCTCATCATCCAAGTCCGTGTCCCAAGTGATACTTATTTTTAGAATTGTTTTTAGTGCCAATTTATTTCTCCCAAAAGTTGTCTCATTTTAAATAACCCTTGCTCTTTTTTCTTACACTCCAACATAACGTCAAAGTTGTGCCCATAAGTGTTTATGGGTGTCCAATAAGAATCGGAATGAGCTTGTGGTTTTATTTTAGTGTCTTTCCCCTCTTCGGATCGACTTTGCGAGTAGTGTACTACAGGTAGTACATTATTCCAAGTAGACAATGCCATCTCTAGTGCTTCTTTTTCCGAAAGCCCACCATCACAAAACTTATGATGATGGTAGTCGAAAACGATAGGGGCTGAAGTATTCTTATGGATAAGATCGTAAAGAAGAACGGTACTCCACATACTTTTCTTATCGTCGTTCTCAACTGTTATCCTATTTCTACAAACAGGTGAGAGATTGAAGTAGTTTTCAACCCAACGCTGTGCAGTCCCCTCGAAGTCTCCTCCATATGAGCCTCCAACATGGATATT
>Ga0213859_10000008_pt1 | contig 91617 bp, 88 predicted proteins | sample PICome_2_FD_160133 | JGI IMG/M metagenome (GOLD analysis project Ga0213859, IMG submission 160133) | Coastal seawater microbial communities near Pivers Island, North Carolina, United States - PICO304 | ecosystem: Environmental > Aquatic > Marine > Coastal | place: USA: North Carolina...
GTCTATTTCACTTTTTTCTAGAGCTGATAATACCGCAATATTAGTATGACCACACAAACCAAATACATGCTTAACACCACGGTGTCTCAAAAACTCGACAATATGCTCAGCTACCGTTTGACCGGTTTTGTCTTTAGTAAGATCTTTCATCATGCAACCTCCTGACCAAAGAACTCCCCAAAAAGCTCTCGCTCAGAAGGGCGATCTTCCTGTATTGGTTTACTCACCCAGGTGTAGTTCATCATGTGCTTCATAGTTACGTTTTCATTTGTAATATTCCCACCCCAAATTCCACAACCTAATGAACTAGTCATTGGCATACCGTTCGTCCAAGATCCTGCATTGGATTTTGATTGAGGCTGACGAACCATCATGCGGCTAACTGGAGCAACTCTAGCTAAAGCATCTATATTCTTGTCACTAGTACTGTATATTCCACAAGAATGCCCTTTTCCCCCTACCTCATAAATCTTTTGAATAATATTAAGTGCATCGGGAAACTCCTCAAAATAATATAAAGCCATTAGGGTCGTGAGCTTTTCCTTTGAAAATTTATGTTCCTTCCCAATTTGTCCATTATTCTCGACCATAAGGAATTTGATATGTTCGGGGATTTCAAAACCTGCGACTAAGGCAAGCTGTTGAGGTTTACAGGCAATCGTGGAGAATGTGCGGTTTTCTTTATTATCCCACATTGCTCTAGATAATAACTCTTTTTCAGCACTATTGCATAGATATCCATTATTTGCCTGGAGCTCAGAGACCATATTACTATAAATAGATTTCTGAATTACTATATTCCCGTCAGCAGAACACCCAGAGCCAAAGTCTGATGTCTTTGAAATCATAATATTCTTCGCTGCTTCATTAAGATCCGCAGTTTCATCTACGACTATCGTGCTGTTACCAGCCCCAACTCCATAAGCAGGCTTTCCTGAAGAATAAGCAGCTTGAACCATAGGCTTCCCGCCCGTTGCCAAAGTTAAATCGCAACTCTCCATTAGGTATTGTGTCATTGGTATGGAAGGCCGTTCAATACATTGAAATAAGTCTTCTGGTGCTCCTACTGCATGACAAGCCGCTCGCATTATACGTGACATCTCACAGGTAGTTGCAGCTGTTCTGGGATGAGGAGAAAAAATAACTGCGTTTCTTGCATTTGCAGATGATACACCCGTTACCGGCGGTGTCATGGCAGGGTTAGTCATAGGTATCAACGAAGCAATAACTCCCGCTGGCTTTGCATATTTTACTAATCCTCTCTTAGCATCAGTTTCCACAATACCAGTGGATGGGGTGCGCAAAACATCCCTGAGGACCATGTGAATTTTAAATCTTTTTCCTGGGCGCCCAGCCCTATCCCCAATGCCACTTTCATCCACGCCCTGTTGAGCAAGCCTTGTGAAGGTTTTTTCATTACCCGCGTACCATGCGATTGCTTGGCTTAACCGATCAAGGTCTCTCTGCGTCCAATTTTCTATCTTTACCATCGCGGACTTTGCTTTAGAGACCATTTTATCAACTAGAGCTTGCTCTTTTTCAGTAATTTCTCGGCCCATTCTTTTCCTCTAATCTTGTAATACTAAGTCATTTTTTTCAGCTGTTTTTCTTCTCTTTGACACAACTTTTCCAAAAGTTCGTTTGGCGTATTCAAGACAACGCCTTGCGTGTTCTTCATATCCTAATTCCAAAACACGGCTCTGATTTGGTAATTCTATAGAGTAGTGAACTGGAGGCATTCGCTCTATTATTCCTTTAAAATCTATCCAACCTTCACCTGGATATAATCGCGCATCTCGTGCTAATTGAATCATCCCGGCCCGCGTGTCAGCGATGCCAGGCAAACAATCTGAAACATGCAAAAAATGAAGAAATTCACTAGGAACGTGAAGCAGTTCTCCAATATCTACGCGGCTCAAGTGCAGATATAATGTGTCAATAAGTATACCGCTATTTGGTTTATTTGCAGCTCGAACAATGTCTAAAGCATCGTCTAGGGTTCTCAGTCTAGAAAAGCTTGGGAACTCTAAGTCTACAGTGATACCGAAAGGAGCTGCTAAATCACATGTTTCCGCATATGTATCAATCAGGAAATTTCTATCATCCCTGGTGTTTGTCCATGCACTCATAATCATTTGTTTCGCACCTAGCTCCCCACCCAGCTCTAGTGCTGGCACAAAGGACCGCGGATCCGTCTCGTCAGTGATCCGAGCGATTTCGACGTCAAGAACTTTTAACCCAGTGGTAGCGAGAGCCGTTTTTGTGGCAATTATCTGATCCTTTTGGATAGGAGAGTGTTTGAACTCACCAGCAACATGCATTGGTATAAATCTGGGGCTAACCGCATCATATCCAGCACGAGCAGCAATATACACGAGCTCAGCAGGAGTCGCACCAATCAAAGTTAGGTGTGCAAGAGAATATAAGCTTTTTTCAATGCCCTGATTATTCATATCAGTCATATTTAAAAGCCCCAATATTACATCCGATTAAATAGCTTTTAACCAATATGAACAATAATATCAGATATTTTACAAAAAATCAACTTTATTATTTCGATTAATGTACATCACGAAAGTATACATTTACCCGTTTATCGGTATCCACGTCCCACCTTTCGAGTTTGATAGTACGGATGCTTCAATAAAACGAACGCCAGCCACCCCTTCAGAAATAGTTGGAAAACTCAGCAATTTTTTAGGTAATTCCTTTTCATCAAGACGCGCAGCTACTGCAATTGCAAACTCTGAATAAAGATTTGCCCACGCTTCAATTATCCCTTCCGAAAAACCCCTTGCAGTTCGCACCAACCGCTCTGTATCAGATGACACACCATGACCATGACCACGACTGATGGTTTGATCTGGCTTTCCATAAACACTTAGTTTTAATTCTTCACTACTTTCCAAATTCCATTCAATTCCTCCCTCAGAACCATATATTCTTAGGTTTAGGCCACCCCTTTTACCAGTAGCTAGTCGGGTAGCTAACAATGTTCCTGGAACCCCGCCCTCGTATCTAGTCATCATAAATGCCGTATCTTCCAAAGCTTTCGGGGCACCACAAACATGAAATTCTGCTTTTACATCCGTCAACTTTAAACTTGAAACAAATTGAGCTAAATGCGCTGCATGCGTTCCAATATCCCCAACACAGCTTGTTGGTCCTGATATTTTTGGATCCAGTCGCCACTTAACATGGGGTGCCAGCAAAGCCTCTTCCGGCACCATCCAATCCTGTAAAAATTCTACATGTATTTGATTAATATTTCCAATCTTACCAGCAGTAACAAACTCTCTCGCCTGCCTTACCATTGGAAAACATGACATCGTATAGCATACGCAAAAATTTACATTTCCCTTAGAAAGTAAATCTTCAAGCATCTCTGCTTCAGGAGTAGCATTAGTTAGGGGCTTGTCGCAAATTACATCGATCCCAGATTCAATAAACACCTTTGCAACTTCATGATGCAAGTGATTGGGCGTTGTAATCATTACTGCGTCAATTCTATCTCGCCTCTTCGCTTCCTTGATAGCCATCTCTTCAAATGAGCTATAAGCCCGCTCATCAGAAATAAAATGCTCTTCAGCACGTCTCTTGGAATTTTTGGGATCAGATGAGAATGCTCCTGCCACGACCTCCCATCGATTAGTAAGACGGGCTGCCATAGCCTGCGTTTGAGAAATTCTACCACCCCCGACGATACCTAACCTTAAGCGTCTTTTAAACTTTGGAAATTCTTTTTCAAAAGTTATCTTCTCTGGAAGGATTTTTTCAGTCATATTTACCTCAACTATTTGGTGGACGAGCGCCATCTGGAAGCATTTCAACCGCCATAAATATTGATGGTGTAACCGTTTCATATTGATGCCATGGATAATTTCCATCGGCATCATACATTGGCCTGTGAGTAACCCCTGGCGCCATTAATTCTTCAATATATAAAGATCTTATATCTTTCTGATAGCACTGCTGCATTTTGCCAACTCCTATGACCTGAGTATGTACCTCTCGAAAACCAGGCAAAGGGCAAAATGGATGATCTTTATGTAAGCCTACTTTCAACGGCACCGACATTGAGCAATAAAAAGTCAATCCAATCTGACCAACCCACTGCTTAGGAGACATATAGTGTTCAACGCCTCGCAAACGCTCCTCTTTTCTGACTTCAAATGCAGTTGGCCATTTCATACACACTTTTTTAAGTAAATCACTATCGCTTAGATGATTTGATAGACCTTCGATAAGAACAGCGCATTGGACATCAGTAAGTGCGGTATCAATTACAATTACTGATTGTAAATGCCCAAGCACTTGTTGCCTTATCTTCAATGGAGAATTCGATAAATTTAAAACAATCGCCTTTCCATTCACAAAAATATTCTTGTTACTTTTTATTAATTTCACCGAAAAAAAAGGATCTCCGATTGTAATATCTTCAACTGACATTCTGTAATTCCTCTTCAATTCCCTTTGCTTTCTTTGGAAAACTAACAGGAAGGGGCGCGGGCCTGATACAGCTACTTTGAATGCTTACCGATATATTTTTCTGGGAAGACTCCTGAATTCCACACATTACCTCCAAAACATGATGGGCAAGTTCACCACTAGGGCGCACAGGTCTGTCTTCTTGAATTGAATACGCCAAGTCTAAAAGACCTAACCCTCTACTATCTTCATTAAATCCATGTAAGTTATTTGCCACATTCCAGTTTTCACGACCCTTTGGCCTTGGCTGAAACTCCCATCTTGAGTCTTCTCTGGTGCGATAATAAACAGGACCTTGAAAAACATTTGCACCATGAACAGGATCAGGGTCAGGAATACATATAGTACCTGCTTCGCCATATATTTCAAATCTAGGTGTATCACTATCCCATATGTCGAAACTCATCGTCATTGAACCGAGTATCCCGTTTGAAAATTCTAATGTTGATAGAGAGTGTGTCTCCACTTCAACTGCAATTAATTCACCATATCGCGGACCATTTTCTATCTCTCTATGCGAAAAGGAACGGGAAGCCATTCCAGAAACGCGCTTTATTGGCCCTAGTAAAGATACCATTGCAGTAAGGTAATATGGCCCAAGATCTAAAAGCGGCCCACCACCTTTTTTATAGTAGAAATCTGGATTAGGATTATGCCTTTCAACGCCATGAGTTCCAACGTACGCCATAACACCTACCGGTTTCCCTATAATTCCATCGTCTAGTATTTTACGGACGGTTTGCCATCGGCCACCTAAAAAGGTATCTGGGGCATTTCCAACCTTTAAGTTTTTTTCTTTTGCTAACTTTAAGATTTCTTCACCATCTGAAACAGAGGTCGCAAAAGGTTTTTCAGAATATACATGCTTCCCCGCCATCAGTGACTTCCTACTGATTTCTGCATGAGCAGCGGGGACGGTAAGATTCAAAATGCAATCAATCGACTTATCACAAATTATTTCTTCAGGGAGACATATTCTTTTTATGCCATATTTTTTCGCCTTTTTTTCAGCCTCTTCTTGATCAAGGCTACCACAAGCTGCAATATTTAACTCTGGGAATTTTAAACAATTTTCTAGATAAATATCGCTTATCCGACCAGTGCCAATAAGACCTATTTGAAAAGCTTTCTTTGCAAGATTCATTGGTCAATCTGCCTCAAATTTTGGCAGATAATTTGGAGGCATTGGTCCCTTATTTCGCCCCCCTTGATTTAGCTGTTCCCAGGAGTGTGCAAGAATACCCACAGATCTAGAGATACAAAACAAACCTCTCGAAAGTGGCGGAGGAAAGCCCAATTCACAAAAAACGGCAGCTGTTGAACCGTCAATATTCATTGCAATAGGACGGCCGCCACGCCGAGCTGCAATTTCGCGTTGTACAGCTTCTGCGATTTCAGCAAATTTTCCCGATACTATGTTTCTCGATGCGGCTTCTCTAATTAGAGCCATAATGCGAGGTGCTCTTGGGTCATTTGGTTTATGAAACCGGTGCCCAAAACCAGAAACGATTTTCCCATGAGTAGCATTCCACCCGTCAATGCCCAATTTGACTGCCTCTTGAAGCTCAAGGCCTTTAGACATTTTTTCGTCTATATCATAAAATAGTTCCGCACATTGTTCACCTGCACCACCGTGGATATCACCCAACATATTCACTGCAGAACCCATTGCATTATTTATACTCAAACCGCAGGTTATAGCCATTCTAGCTGCAGCAATAGACGGTGCCTGTGGGCCGTGATCAACTGCGGCAACTAAAGCAGCCTCAAAGAGTGCTGCCTCATCCAAACTTGGAAGATCCCCTCTTATCATTAACCAAATCATTTGTGGAAAGGTTACTGTACCGATTAAGTCTTGTATTGGATGACCGCGAAATTCAATACGGCCGGGCTCCATATCAATGATAGAAGTTTTCCACCAGTTACCTAATGCTTCAGCTTCATCAACCTTTTTCATTTTCTCTTATCCTTAAATTTCAGGTGCAAAGGTAGGTAGAAATTACACATATGCGGTCCTATCTGCTTGTTTATAATTACTTTGAGCGGCTAAACGAGCAGAAGCATTTCTTGAACCATAACCCTGATATTGATCGCGTCTTTCAACAATTTCGAAAAAGAAACCATCAAAAATTGGTGCTGAATATATTTGAAAATATTCTCCATTATTCTTTGTATAAAGAATATTAGAAGCTTGAAGCTTGTTTACAAAATCTTCGGCTAGTCCATATTTTTGTTTTAAATCGTTATAATACCCATCAGGCATTTGAAGTCTCTCGAACCGTGAAGCTTCAAGGATTTTTGAAGTTTCAAATATATCGTCAGAAAGTAACGCAATGTGCTGGGTTCCAGCACCAAAACGGCTTGTAAGAAATTTAGAAGCAAACGTTTCACTATTATCTGCTCCATTTAAATTTAACCTCACTTCACCTTCCGGACTCTCTAAAACCTGACTGTAAATAACTCCTGATGGATCAATTACATCGACTACTGGTTTTTTCTCCATCTCGAAGGTTGAAATATAATACAGTAACCAACTTTGCATTTCATCAAACTTCATTGTCTGCGCAATATGATCAATTCGTCTTACACCACAAGGTTGTACTGCTTCCGATTTGGTAACCGGATTAAATTCTATATCCCATACCCGATGTAAATCGGACTGCTCATCAATAAAGTACACAAGACTTTCACCAACACCATTTATTGCAGGAATTTCTAACTCACTAGAGCCAACAGCTTGGCTAAATAAACTTGCACCTAATGCTGAGGCTCTCTCTACTGTATCCGCAGAGTCTCTTACACGTAGACCGATCGCACATAAGGAGGGCCCATGTTCTAAAAATGAACTACGCGAGAACCCTTTTTTTTCATTATTAAGAACTATGTTCACAGACCCTTGGCGCCACAGCTCAACAGCCTTTGATATATGTTTTCTTTCCATGCGAAAACATAAAGATGATAAAATTTGTGTAATTTGATAATGGCTTTCATCATCAACAGAAAATTCAAGAAATTCAACGCCTGAAGTGTAAACTCTAGCAGGCATATTGGGTGTTTCAAATTTTATTTGTGGATGACTACGTTCAACTTCATCAAGAAGATTAACTAACGCTCTGTAAGCGTCATATGCGTTGTCTATAAAACTTTTTTTTGCTTTTTTACTATCAATTTTTGCAAGCGACCAACTACCTTTATATCCACTAGCAGCAATAACTTTGACAAAACCTGCTAAGTTAAGATTTCCTTGGCCAGGTAACATGTCACTATGACTCGATTGCTCTTCACTGGCAGGCTGCTGCACATATCCATCACAAAGCTGAACATGAAAAATACTATGAATTGGCACATCACGTAATTCCGAGGGCCTTGACCCATTTGATAAGGCATAAAGAGAATTAATAGCCAAACCAAGATATGGGCTACCAATTGACTCAATTGTTTTTATCGCAGGATCTACATTACCAATCGAAAAATCAGTTGGTATGGACATATAAGCAACACGGACACGAAAATACGATGCACGCAAAGCGATGTATTTCAAAGCTCGCTCAATTGAGGAACAGTCCAAGTAATTTTGTTTTAAGATGGTAGATTTCAGGAGAATTAATTTTGAACCAAGGGATTTAGCGGCCTCAAATTTTAAATCTATCTTTTTTATGGTTTCTTTATCTGGATTATTATTTATCCCTTGAAGATTGGAAGAGATCTCAAAAATGGATAGTCTTAACCCATATTCAAACAACAACGCCTTTAGATCTTCACCATCTTCTTTTGCATCAATTAAGTCATTCTCAGTAAGTTCTATAAACTTGAACTTAGCTTTTGATATTCCGCTTAATTTAGACCTTATATCACCGCGTAACCAAGTTGCTTGAATTGATAGTGACATCATCAGCTTCCTACAGCGTATTCAACTATTGAATAACTCGCCAAAACCATTTTTCAGCCCTGGTAGCCAAATAATCTGGGCAACCATAAGACCATATTTGGTGAAAAAATCATGATCAACAAAGCAAAAACTAAGACTGCTAAAAAAGCCCAGATTTCACCTATTATTTCACGCAATGGAATATCCGTTACGGCATTTATAACAAAGAGCAGCATTCCATACGGTGGTGTAATCAAACCTATCATTGAGTTTACGACCACCAATACTCCAAAATGTACAAGATCTATACCGAGAGCCTCACATGTAGGTATAAATAAAGGCACAATTACTAAAATAATCACAGTAGCATCTAAAATACAGCCAACTAAAAGGATCAGTAAATTTATTAAAAGTAGGAATATGATTGGGCTAATTTCAGCCCCTGCTAATAATTCTGATAAAGTTTGTGGGATATTTTCTTTTACAACTACGTAAGTCAAAATCATTGACGCACCAATTACCAACGCAACGGACGCCGATGAGCGTGCACTGTCTACAAATAACTGATAGAGTGACTTAACTGTCAATGCGCGGTAGAAACCAGCTGCCAGAATAAAGGCATACAGAGCCGCTATTGCTGCCGCCTCTGTCGGTGAAGTTACACCACTATATATGCACGTTAAGAGTATCACAGGCATTAAAAGCGCAGGAAACGATTTTAAAGTAATTAATGGTAATTTCTTTATTGGAACTGGCTCTTCTTTCCCAAAATCCCGACGATAGGAAATCAAAGTATTCATACCAATAAGGACTGCACCCATAATCAAACCTGGCAATATACCTGCCAAGAACAAAGACCCAATCGATGTATTAGAAACAAGTGCATATAATACCATCGGAATAGAGGGTGGAATGATCGGTCCAATCGTGGCCGTTGCAGCTGTAATTGCAGCTGCGTACCCTCTCGAGTAGCGCCCACTTTTTACCATCATTTCTATAACTAATTTTCCTATGCCGGCTGCATCAGCAACTGCAGAACCAGACATGCCAGAAAATATTAGTGAGGCCATGACATTCACATGACCCAAGCCACCTCTAAATCTTCCCACCACAGCCACGCAAAAACTGAGTAACCGATCTGAAATTGAACCTGCATTCATTATATTTGCAGTTACAATAAAAAGAGGAACGGCCAATAAAAGAAAGCCATCAAAAAGCCTTTGCACCATCGTTTCTCCCGCTATAGCGAGATCCTGACCAGCAACACCCAGGTAAACGATAATTCCTGATAGAATTGCATAGGCAACAGGTGCTCCCAAAGCTGCCATAGAAAATAGTACAAAAATACCAGCTAATATCTCAAGACTCATTGAGTTCTTCCTTTTGAGTCTTTGAAAGCTCTTCTATAGCCCCCTTTGGAGCTCCATTTTTGGAAACATCATAACAAATCCAAGCATAGCGTAGGATTACGACAATCATCAGCGTAATATATGACGCAAACAACCATTTAATTGGTATTTTATCTCCTGTTATAGGAATTTTTAAAGTTTGGATTTTCTTTAGTTCCATTAGGCGGCTACCAAATATTGCCTCCCAAGTGGGTAAAAACGACCAAAGTAAAACAAAAATCATTATGAGTGAAATAATGATTATCGCTACTTTTCTTAAATGGTCAGGAAGAGCCAAATATAGGATATCGAATGTCACATGATCACGTTCTTTCACTACAAAGGAGCAGCCAAAAAAGATCAGCCATACCCAAAGAAGTGATATGAGATTTATTGTCCAGCCAATTGGTTCAACGGACGACATCCAATTTGATACTGACTCAATCGGCATCAGCCAAGCTATCTTTGAAATATAACGAGCAAAAATTTGCAGCAGAAAAATAATAAAAATCGCCGCCAAAATAATGGCGGCGATAAATTCAGAACCGCGAGTGAGCCGGTTTGCAAATTTTTGCATATTTGACTCCCTCACAGTATGCGTCAGAGTTTAGTTACCAAGTGCGTTGATTTTTTCCAATACACCATCTGGCCAACTAGCTGCAAACTCGCTTCCAACGTATTGTGCCTGAACGTGAGTTCTGAAAGCATCAAGATCGGGAGTGTATATTTCAACTCCTTGGCTTCTAATAAAGTCTGCCAAATTGTTCTCTTTGTCTAGCTGCTTCAGACGACCCCATGCTGATGCTGCATCAGCGGCGCGCTGAACTGTCATTTGCTGATCAGGTGATAAACTATCCCATGTCGCTTTGGAAAATGCCACATAGTTTAAGTCTACCAAATGAGATGTCAGAGCAATTTGTTTTGTCACTTCATAAAACTTAGCGTCTACTACGGTAGGTAAAGGATTATCTTGTCCATCAACAGCTCCGGTGGATAGTGCTGTGTACACTTCTGTAAATGCAAAAGGTGTAGGCGAAGCTCCTAGAGCTGCACCAAGAAACTGCCACGCATCCGTACCTGGCATTCTAAGGTTAACACCAGCTAGGTCTGCGGGTGTTTGCACATCAACCTCATCTCGGGTTTGGCGCAAATTCACATGTCTTCTTCCAAGGTACATAACAGAGAGTAGTTTTATTCCTAATTCGTCCTCTACAGTTTTCTTAAATGAATCCATTAGTGGATCATTGAAAACGCGGACCTGATGAGCTGCATCCTGATGAACATAGCCAGTTGCGAAAATTGAGAACTCTGGGAAAAACTGTGCCAGTTCTTGCGCAGAAGCGATTGACATAGTCAAATTCCCACGGCTGATTGCTTCAAGCTCTGTTCCCTGAGCAAACAAAGTAGCATTATAGCCAGGCTGATAATCTGCAAAGCCCGCAACCATAGGCGCAAAAACTTTTGCCATAGCGACCGATCTCATATCTGTCTCTGAGCCAGCTGTTGCCAACGTAAATGTCATTTGCTCTGCAGCAACTGTGGTCGCTGTCGTACCTGCAAGCATACTTGCTGCAGCTATCGTACTCAAAACCGAACGGCGAGTTAATTTAGTAATCATTAATTAGTCCTCCCAATATACAAATGTGCCCTACTAGCACCTAATTACTCGTTATCATATTTTTTAAATTTTGCAATATTTAATATAAAATATATGATATTTTTAAGATATGCCTATCTGCTATTAACAACGAATCCCCTCTAAAGTCTCTACTTTTACAGATTGCTGTGTCAATGCTGATTTCTGAATTGCCTCAATAACTTGTAGGGTTCTAAGACCCTCACGGCCAGAAACTAATGGTTTTTCATTATTTTTTACCACATTCACAAAATGTCTAAGTTGATTTTGAAGTGGATCGGCTGGCTCATGGGAAGCTGAAGCTGAAGTTATTGGTTTCCACCAATCGCGTTCCTCTTTATGCGTCCAGACTGTTAGATCTGGAATAGAAAGTGACCCGTGGGTTCCACCAATCACGTAACAACTTTCAGAGGTTGATGGATAAATTGGATTTTCCTTTGAAGTCATTTCCCAACTCCAAGGGGCAACTATAGAGTCGGAAACAGTTATCGTGCCAATTGCTCCATTTTCAAATTTTAAAAGTGCTGCCGCCATATCCTCATTTTCAAATCCACGAATAGACGGTGAGCATTGTGCTTGTACACTTTCTACTTGACCACACAAATGCCTAATAAGATCTATATCATGAACAAGATTTACAGAAATTGGACCAGCCCCTTTCTTTTTTCTCCAGGGAGCTATTTCGAAATACTCATCAGGCTTATAAAACCAACAATTACCATGAATTGCTCTTATTTCGCCAATCTCACCAGAAAGAATGATTTCACGAGCCTTCTGAATTATTGGATTGTGCCGTCTGTGGTGACCGACAAGAACTGGAATTTCAAAGTGCTCTGATGTCTCTACCAGCGCGCGGGCTTCTTCGGAGGAAGTCGCTATCGGCTTTTCAATCATTATTGGACACTTTTTGTTTAAACAATATATAGCATGCTCTGAATGCATCGGCGTTGGCGTGGCCAATATAACACCGTCTGGCACCTCCTCTAGGAACATATCTTCTAAAGACGGATATATTGGTAAATTGTTTTTGTTTGAATAATTTACTGCATCTTCGCTTGGATCAACAATTGCAACAAGATCAATGTCATCCTCTTTGGCTATTGCATCAGCATGCCGTTTACCTACAAGTCCCAGGCCTGCAATAACCAATTTTATAGAGTCACTCATTTGCTTATTATCTTTATCTCTGAGATTACATTTTGCCATTTTGCAAAATTCAAATCTCCTAACAAAACTCCCAAAAACTCCCAGACTCATTGGTAAGCAAAAAAATTGAGGATTGCAATATTATATGGTATTTTCGTTTTATACATATATTTATAAAACTTGAAAAAAAATTTCTCTCTGACTAATCATAAGAGAAAAAAACAATTATATGGTATATTTGGTAATGGAAAAACAATTAAACACTGTTGGCTCGTCTACGTATGAAAAAATAAAACACGATATTATTTTTGGCGAACTTGCTCCTGGATCAAAACTAAAACTCGACGTGATAAAAACTAAATACGAAGCCAGTGTTTCAACACTACGAGAGACATTAAACAGACTTGCAAGCGAAGGATTTGTCCTAGCTGAAGAACAAAGAGGCTTTTTTGTTACAAAGGTATCAAAAGAGGATTTAACGGAGGTTGCTAAACTTAGAGTACTCTTAGAATGCCATGCACTTAAAACCTCTGTGGAGAATGGAGATGCTGATTGGGAAGGTAACTTGGTTGCAGCTCACCATAAATTGCAGTTGATGGAAAAAAAAATGATTTCCGGAGACAGCTCAGAAAAGGAGACTTGGAAGCGGTATGATTGGGAATTTCATTTAGCCGTCATACAGGCTTGTAATTCAAGAAACCTGCTGGAACTACACTCTACTCTTTACGACAAGTATCTCAGATATCAAATGTTGGTTCTCACCTTTCGGGGAGACGAAGCCGCACAGGAACATCACAAAATTTTTCAAGCCGCTTTAGATAGAAATGCATCTGGTGCAGCAGATTTATTAGAAGAACACATATTAAATGGCTTGGAGCATACTTTAGCAGCAATGTAGCTACTGCGTAGCTGATAGATTTAGGAACCAAGGTAAACAAAAACAAAAACAAAGGCCGCTAAGGCAAGCAAAACATATGCTGCGATTTCACCGCTTATCCTAGCATCGGACTTTTTTTTGTTTCTATCTTCCTTCATTGTAAAAATAATAGCGTTTTAAATCGCCTTTTCCAGAAGATTAAAAAATGGGCCTAGTCTCTCTCTAACTGTTCAATGCGATCAATGAGATAATCTAGTTTTTCATGATAGCCCTCAGCATACTCTTCATGATGCCCCAGACTAGAAAGCATTTCCGCAACAATAATAAGCGTTACTATAACCACACATACAGTTATAATTGTTACCATCACTTTTAAATATGTATCCATTTTTATAACCCATATTATAATAAATCACTGCGAAGAGGCTTTTCCTTCTATAATTCTAGGACCCTCTATTAGGCTCATTTTACACCCTTTGGCAATTTCCCGAATTTCATCTTTCATTAAACCCATTATTTTAATCGCCGTTTGTTTATCAGAAAATTTTGAAACGGTAAAAATTTCTGTCGGCGACTTTTGAAAAACTTCACCAGAAATTTGTCCGGCGGCCAGGTTTCTTGGCATCATAGTAGATTCAATATATGAAGTTATCATCTTCAATTGAATCTCACTAACTGCCTTTAAATGAACTACACGGCAATACAAAACTTGATCTCATTCAATTTAAGGGTCCCTTTATTTACCAAATTCCTCGAGAAGTTTACAATATCCCACTTGGCTTTTCTTAAAACTAGAAAGTCTAAAAAATTCATTTGGAGCATGAATTTTTTCATCGTCTAGGCCAAAAGCAAACATTGTAGCGTGAATACCCAACTCTGTAAGTAAAGTTGACATTACTGGAATAGATCCTCCTACTCTTGTCGCCAAGGGCTCCTTTCCATATAAATCGTGTAAAACCCGGCCCGCTATTTGACTGGAGTTATGGCCTCTTGGGACCAGAAATGGATCAGCATCACCAGCAAGTTTCTTAACCTCAGCTTTAACTCCCGGTGGCCGGTTATTTTCAACATGCTGTTTTATTAAATCATATATTCTTTCAGGCTTCTGGTTAGCGACGAGCCTACACGTGATTTTTGCGTGAGCTTGAGAAGGCAATACTGTTTTAGAGCCTCCACCTTGATATCCGCCCCATATCCCATTCAGCTCTAAAGTTGGACGTGCCCAAAGTCTCTCTTGAATAGTATAACCAATTTCTCCAAATGTGTCCGGTACACCTAATTTTTCAATATAATCTTTTTCATCAAAAGGAAGCTTAGAAAATAATTCTCTTTCTTCATCTGATAATTCAATAACATCATCATAAAACCCTTCGATAGTTATCCTACCATCCAAATTTTTCATCGATGCTATTAAATGGGACAGCGCATGAATTGGATTGGCTATACCACCTCCATGAGTTCCAGAATGTTGATCACCACTCGCTCCAGTTACTGTAATCTCACACCCAACTAACCCTCGTAAGGCATAAACCAAACTCGGCTGTTCCTCAGACCACTGTCCGCCATCAGATGAAAATATCATATCTGCTTTCAATAGTTCTATATTGTCTTTTATAAATGGACCAATCGTGGGCGAGCCAATTTCTTCCTGTCCTTCATAAAAGAACTTAACATTTACAGGCAGCTTTCCATCACTAGAGAGAAGGGCTTCGATTGCCAGAATAGGTGCTAACATATTTCCTTTATCATCTGACGCACCGCGGCCATAAATTTTCCCATCCTTAACAAGTGGTTCAAAAGGTGGACTATCCCAAAGCTCGTATGGATCGGCTGGCTGAACATCGAAATGTCCATAGATTAGTATAGTTGGTTTATTTTCCCCAGCATGCAACCAGTCGCCATAAACAACAGGGTGCGTTTGTGTTTTCATTAAACGAGCATTGGAAATGCCGATTGACTGCAACTTAGATGCGACCCATTCACCTGCTTTAACAACATCCTCAAAATGTTCATCTGCAGCTGATACTGATGGAATTGATATGAATGATCTCAACTCCTCCACAAAACGGTCTTGATTTTTTTCAAGATAGGAATCCCACGCCATAACTAACCCCCAACGGTATTTACATATTGCTAGTGCCTAGATTGAACTCAAATTCTTAAAGTAAGCAAGTAGAAACGGAAAAGCATTGAAGGCTTATTTACTTTTAACAATACTGTGCTTGATATACGAATACACTGGAATAGTTGCGATTTTGGAAAATAGTGAGCATGGATATTTTGTTAAAAAACTTGAAAGTAATTATCTCTGCCGGTGGCTCCGGTATTGGAAAAGCAATCTTGGAAAGATTCCATGCACAGGGTGCAAAAATTGCAACCTGTGATATCAACCCAGACTTAGTTAAAACTTTAAAAGACGATTACCCTGATATTTACGCAGAAGTCCTAGACGTTTCAGATGAGCATGCAGTTCAATCCTTCTGTTCGAATGCGTTGGAGAAATTAGAAGGCCTTGACTGTCTAATCAACAATGCCGGCATTGCTGGACCTACAAGTAAAATTGAAGAAATTGACACTGCAGACTGGGCAGAGTGCTTAAATATCTGCCTAACTAGTCAATTTTTATTAATTAAAAATTGTGTCCCAAAACTTCGGCTAAGCGAGAACGCATCAATAATAAACCTATCCTCTGCTGCAGGTAAGATGGGCTTTGCCCTTCGTTCACCTTACGCTGCCGCCAAATGGGGAGTTATTGGTTTAACAAAGTCACTTGCTATTGAATTAGGTGAAGCCAACATCAGGGTTAATGCTATCTTGCCCGGTTTAGTTAAAGGTGAAAGACAGAAAAATGTTTTGATGGCAAAAGCACAACGCTTAGGGAAAAGCTTTGCTGATATAGAAAAAGAAGCCTTTTCATTTACATCAATAAAATCATACGTCACTGCCGAAGACATTGCTAATCAGATCATGTTTTTAGCTTCACCAATGGGCGCTCGCATTTCTGGGCAATCGATTTCTATCGATGGTGATACCAAGATGCTGACCTAAGTAAAAAATCTTAATTCTCTTTTTTTCCAATAGGTTTCAAGTTTTCAAACTTCTGTCCAGTTATAGATGCAAATTCCATTTCATCCCAGAAACCAATTAATATACCCGACTCAGTAGCTTTTTTTTGAGAGTCTAACAATTTCTCGGTTGCAGTAATTCTAGAATGATGACGCATTGCCCAAGACTCAAGCGCCATCTCTAGACGAGACCTTGCTTCTCGATGCATCTTTTTTGTTGAACCAGAGATGTCTATAAGTTCGTCTGGATCTGAATATAAATCAAACAGAATCGGTTCAAATCCTTCACATCTTATATATTTCCACCGACCATCAAATATCATTTTAGTGTGCGCTAAATCTTGTGGCTGCTTAAGCTCTTCTGCCATTTCAGACCAATGATAATCATGCTCACTTATCACATAATTTCGGGAAAAGCCCGCCGTCCCGGTCAAAATGGGAGTTAAATCGCGGCCCTCAATTATATGTGGCTTGGGTTCACATCCCAAAAAACTTAAAATGGTTGGGGCTAAATCAATCATTTCCACAAGTTCAGTTTTTACAGTACCTCTAGATTTATCTGAAATTTTTCGTGGATCATATATAATTAAAGGCACCTTTACAGCCATTTCGTGATAAAAATCCTTATCTCCCATCCAGTGGTCACCTAAATAGTCGCCGTGATCAGATGAAAAAATAATAATCGTATTTTCACTTAAATTGGACTTATCCATCCACTGAAATAATCTACCTAAATTGTCATCTAGCTGCTTTATTAATCCCATATAAGCCGGTATCACATGCTCGCGCACTTCATCTCTAGAAAAACATTTTGAAACCCTTGCATTTTGATAAGCACGAAGTAACGGATGATTGGTCTGCTTTTCTTTATCGGAACGAATTGGGTTATTTATGTCGTCATCTGAATACATTTCATGATAGGGAGAAGGAACAATATATGGCCAATGCGGTTTGATGTAGGATAAATGGCAGAGCCAAGGCTGATCATTTTCACGAGCTTGAGCCATGAAATCCATAGCCCTATTTGTCATATAAGCAGTTTCAGAATGCTCCTCCGGAATGTTTGCTGGCAATCTTGAATTTTTCAAAAGCCAGCCAGATAACAAATCTCCATTTTCATCCAACCCAGAATTAGCAAAATCACCCCATGGATTGTCTGAAATATATCCCTTTTCTGCTAAATAATCATCATAGGAAGACCAGCGCTGGCGAGCACTATTTGGATGCAAACCATCGTCTCGTTCAAAAGGCACAAACCCACATTCAGAAACACGAACTCCAATTTCACTACTCGGATCAATGCCAAGCCAAGCCATACCTTCAGCATCGGCAACCATGTGCGTTTTACCGACTAAAACAGACTGTATACCATTTTCTTTTAAATGATCGCCAATAGTGCGCTCACCAACCCTAAGCGGCATTCCATTCCAAGTAGAACCATGACTTCTGACATATCTACCGGTGTATGCTGACATTCTGGATGGCCCACAAACTGGAGATTGTACATACGCGTTACTAAATTGAACTCCCCGGCTAGCCAGGGCGTCTATATTTGGCGTATGCAAATTTGAGTGACCATAACAACTCAAATAATCATATCTAAGCTGATCAGCCATAATCCATAAAACGTTAGGAGGGGAAGTCATAATTCATCACCATTAAAATCAATGAGCCTGACCATCAAACAGATAAAGAGTTCCGGCACTGATGGCATCAACCTAAGTTGTCCTTTAATTTTTTTAAACATGCTTATTTCTTAAGCTTCGTTGTTTAATTTAGCCTAGTTTTAGAACTTATAAAAGTGGGGCAAAGCTTGAACTAAGGACCTCATTATATTTTGAGAAATTGTAATATAGCGTTAGCAAGCTAAGATTTAATTCTCTAATTGTCCTTATAATTAAATCTTAGCCTTAAACGAATAGTCTCCCTATTGCGTTTTTTACTTTAGCAGGGTCATAAACAATTTAATCAAATCGTTATGGCTCTGCAATTTTTTTATAAATCTAAATACCAAGACATGTATTACTTTCAAAAGGTTAGAGTGATCCAAAAGGAGTAAGCCAACGTATCTTTTATAATAAAAGGATATCGCCATGCTTAAACCTTACTTAAAACCATACTTAATTGGATACGTTAATGAACTTTACGAAGACGTCGACGATCAGTTAGTATTTGCTTATGATGAGGCTCATGCAACAAAAATTGTACTTGAGACTTTCCAAGACGCTAAGTTTGTTTTCCAGTCACGCCCAGTAATAGAAAAACAGACTGCAGCTTGATCTAAAAGCATATACAGTTGTCTAACTAACAGACGTTGATGTTTTGAAGCAAAATATGTAAGTTAACTGTGCGTGTTTATGGCAAGATAACAGAAAATGTTAAAAAAAATATTCTGCACATCTTTAGTTCTACTGCTTTGCTCTTGTGGAACGACCAAGGGAGTTCTAGATGGTGCAGGCTCTGTTCTTGAAGGCTTAGCTTCTGACGTTCGAAGTGTTGGTGACTATTTGAATTAGCTTTTGGGCCAAGTTTTAAAAAAATATCTACCCATATATGACACCCCTCCATGGAAGAATTGTGAACTTTAAATGTATCCATTTATAAGAATGGCAAAAGAGCTATTAGTTAACAGATCTCAGCAGCACATATCTGTAGGTGAAATCCATGAATCATCCCATATTTGCTGGCCATGGGATCTTGATTTCTGGTTTGAGCTTAATAATGGGCGTGCACTAACATTGTATGATTTGGGCCGTATACCATTTTCGAGCAGATCAGGCTTTAGCAAGGTCATTTTCAAAAATAGATGGTCGATGACAATGGCGGGCGCAAATGTAAGGTATCGAAAACGTATACGGGCTTTTGACCGGATACGAATGCAGACCAGAACGGTCTGCTGGGACAAAAGATTCTTGTACATTGAACAATCTATGTGGAATTCCAATAAAGAGTGCGCTGGACATATTATTTATCGCGCAGCGTTTGTAGGGAATAATGGAATTATTAATCCGCAAAAGATTTTTGATGAGATCGAAGTGGCACTTGTGTCACCTAAAATGCCAGACTGGTTGAAAGACTGGGTTGACTCAGAAGAAAAAAGACCTTGGCCCCCAATGCAAGAATAGCTTGCTTTAGTCTATGCGAACTTGTTTTAGTACATAGAGCAATGGGAGACTAGTCTTATGAACACTTCAAAGAAAATATGGGGCTGGTTTTTTTATGACTGGGCCTGCCAGCCTTACAATACGCTGATGGTTACATTTATCATAGGCCCTTATTTTGCCACTGTAGCTGCTGAGTATTTTATAACTAACGGATTAGACGGCGCATCTTCCAGAGCCAATGCTCAATATTATTGGTCTTTGACGATAACAATAGTTGGCCTGATAGTCGGTTTTACCGCACCAATTATCGGTGCCATTGCTGATAATTACGGGAACAGGATGAAATGGATTTATCTTTTTTCTGCTTTATTGATAATTGGCGCCTTTAGTTCTTGGTTCGGCCTGCCCGATGGATCAAATTGGCAGTGGATTTTATTTTCATTTGGGATAGGGTTTGTTGGTGCTGAATTGGCTTACATTTTCAGTAACGCACAACTGCCCTCGTTGGGGAATAGATCCGAAACAGGTGCAATCTCTGGGAGTGGTTTTGGATTTGGGTACGTTGGAGGCCTAGTTTCTCTTGTAATAGTCCTTACCCTGTTTGTTGAACAGGAGAATGGGAAAACATTAATTGGTTTTGATCCAATTTTTGGCCTAAACGCGGAGGCGAAAGAAGGAACACGCTTTGTTGGTCCTTTTGTTGCTTTGTGGTTTATTATTTTTTCCATACCTTACTTTTTATGGATTAATGATAAGTCCAAGCCACGCATAGGTGCGAGCTTTGGAAGCGGTCTGAAAGATCTGTGGAAAACAGTAGTGAGCTTACGCAACAAAAAAAGTACAGTTAGATATCTAATTTCAAATATGTTTTACCGCGATAGCTTAAATGGGCTTTACAGCTTCGGAGGAGTTTATGCTGCCTTAGTTCTAGACTGGTCGATTGTTCAAATTGGAACTTTTGGAATAGTTGCAGCACTTGCAGCAGCTGTTTGTAGTTGGCTCGGTGGTAAGTGGGATAGACGGGTAGGGCCGAAGCCAGTCATACTCGTAAGTATTATAGTTTTAACTGCTGTTTGCGTTATAGTTGTTGGAATGTCCAGAGTATCTTTCTTTGGCATTCCGTTAGCTGAAGGCTCAAGCATTCCAGACAATATTTTTTATGGATGTGGGGTTCTAATTGGTGGCTTTGGAGGAATTCTACAATCGGCAAGTCGAACTATGATGGTAAGACACACGAACACTTCTAATTCAACTCAGTATTTTGGTATATACGGATTACTTGGTAGAGCCACCGCTTTTCTTGCTCCAGCATTAATTGCCTATGTTACAGCAATAACAAACAGTAACAATCTTGGTGTATCTCCTCTTATTTTTCTCTTTTTAATTGGTTTAGTTCTTATGCTTAGAGTAAACCCCGATGGAGATATGAGCTAAGTTAATTATTATACTTTACGCTTGCAAAATTTTTGATCTGACGATAACGCTCTCACGTTAATCTATTATAACAAGTCACCGCTACCTTGGATAAAAAACGGGAATAAATTTTATGGAAAAACTTCTTATTGGCATTCTTGCCATGGCGTCAGTTGTAGTTGCGTCAAACATTCTAGTCCAATTCTTATTGCTAGATGGCCTTCTCACCTGGGGCGCATTTACTTATCCCATCGCATTCTTAATTACTGATCTGATGAACAAAAGTTACGGTCCCACGGCAGCTCGGAAAATAGTGCTAGCGGGATTTATAACAGGCATCTTATGCTCCCTTGTTGGCAGCAAAATTATGTTACAAGGTGATGGCTATGAATATCCAGCCGTAGCATTAAGAGTAGCAATTGCATCAGGCCTGGCTTTTATTATAGCACAACTATTTGATATAGCTGTGTTCAACAAATTACGCTCAGCTGAATGGTGGAAGGCGCCTCTGGCCTCAACGCTGCTCGCATCTTTAATCGATACTGCTGTTTTTTTTACGATTGCATTTTCAGCACAAATAGCATTCTTTTCTGAGGCCGCAAATAATGAGATTTCATGGTCATGGGAGATAGTTCCCTTTCTAACCTTTGGTGCTGACACGCCACTATGGGTATCCCTTGCTGTCGCAGATTTAATGGTGAAGTGGCTCATTGGATTAGCGGCATTAATTCCCTTTCGAATTTTCGTTTCATTTTTTTTATCACGAGATAACAAAACATCTTGAAAAATTTTCATTCTATGACACCATATGTCGTAGAGTTAACAACTGAAAGGAGGTGGTCCAGTGTCTATAAAGGTATTGGAGAGAGGTGTCGGAACAGTTAGAGGCAGCTGCATCTAGGGCAAACCTGAAATGCAAAGCTTTTAATTGGTGAGCCACCTAACCGGCCCACCTCCGAAAATCTTGGAAGGCCGCTCAATTTGAGCGGCCTTTTCTACTAAGTTATCGAATAGATTAAAATGGTAAATTTCAAAAATGCTAAAGATCGACGATAAGATAACTATAAAGAGCTGGGAGTTAAGCGAACAGTTTATAAGAGCCTCAGGACCGGGGGGGCAAAATGTGAATAAAACGAGTAGTGCAGTAGAATTACGGTTTGAAGCAGAAAGATCTCCATCATTATCAGAGCCAGTGAAAAAAAGACTAAAAAAAATCGCAGGAGCTAAGTGGACAAAAGAGGGTGCTATTGTGCTTAAATGTGATGAAACAAGACACCAAGTTCGCAACCGTGAGATTGTTCTAAAGCGCTTGAAAGAAATGATTAAAAAATCTCTAGTCACACCCAAAAGGCGTTTAGCTACTAGGCCAACCTTAGCAAGTAATCGAAGGCGCCTCACTGCAAAGAAAAATAGAGCTGACCTGAAATCTAATCGGGCCAGAATTTCCACAAAGAATATTCCTTTAGATTAATTAAGCAGAAAATTAAGTCATTTTACATCCAACAAATGCACGCGCAGCGTATTTATAATAATCCAAATCACAGCAATCAAATTTTACAATTTGAACTTAATTTAGTTGGCTATTTTCTTATTTTGCCGAAATTGCACCATATTTTCACACAAAAACGCAAAAAAATGCCGTTTTATACTCAAAATCATATACTATTTGTTGTGTTGTTGCACAATATTCAGTTACAATTAGATAGTGAAGCCCAACCTATTGGGTATTTAATAAGGAGAAGAATATGTCAAAGCCAATGACAAAGACACAGCTTGTAGCAGCTCTGTCTGAAGAGATGGGTACAGATAAGAAATCTGCCAGTGCAGCGCTAGACGCAATTTGTGGGCTCATTACAAGAGAAGTTTCAGGCGGTGGAGCAATCACTTTACCAGGCGTAGGAAAAATCATGTGCCGAGCACGCCCAGAAAGAATGGTACGTAATCCTGCAACAGGCGAGCAATTCAAAAAAGCAGCAGACAAAGTTGTCAAAATGACAATCGCAAAGGCTTTAAAAGAAAGTGTAAACAACTAAAATCAATTAAAGTTGAATTTTAAGGGGGTCGCTTTGTGCGGCCCTTTGCTTTTTGTTAAATTGCCTTTAGATCTTAAATTTTGGGAGGATATTTGAGTCTCAAAGCTTTACTTCTGGGTTTGGTGTTTGCTCTTATTTGGTCCTCCGCCTTTACCTCTGCACGTATTATCGTCAGCCATGCTCCACCATTAGGCGCACTATCATTAAGATTTTTTCTATCAGGCATTCTAGCTTTAATCATCGCACTTTGGTTAAAACAGACGTTCAAATTGACAAAGAAACAGTTGCAAGCAACGGTAGTATTTGGGGTTTGTCAAAATACGATCTACCTTGGCCTGAATTTTGTGGCAATGCAGTGGATTGAAGCGTCTTTAGCAGCAATAATAGCTTCAAGTATGCCTCTACTGGTAGCCCTTTTAGGGTGGTTTTTTTTAGGACAGCGGTTATCGACGGTTGGTGTTCTAGGACTTGGTCTTGGTTTTGTAGGTGTAATCCTAATAATGGGTTTTCGACTGACTGCAGGCATAAGTGAATTAGGACTGATCTACTGCATCGTAGGCGCTTTGGCCCTATCAATCGCAACCCTTGCAGTAAGAAACACCAATTCTGGTGGCAATTTAATGGTGATAGTCGGTTACCAAATGTTAATTGGTGGAGCCTCTCTATCCATTTTTTCAATTATATTTGAAACCTATAAAGTCTCTTTTGACTGGGAACTTATGGTGGCTTTTATTTATACCACACTAGCTCCAGGGCTTATAGCCACAGTAGTTTGGTTTTGGTTAGTTAATGAAATTGGAGCGGTAAAAGCAGCAACTTTTCATTTCTTGAATCCATTCTTTGGCGTTTCTATAGCTGCATTGATACTAGGTGAACCACTTAGTTTATCTGACTATTTCGGAGTGGTAATTGTGACTATAGGAATATTATTAGTACAAACGTCAAAAGAAAGTGTTTAACATCTCAGAGCATATCACTTTCATCAGCCAATTTGGCCGCCTTCGTTTCCTATTTGTCCTCGGTTAAGAAGAAAGTGATCTAGTAAAACACACGCCATCATAGCCTCTGCTACAGGTACGGCTCGTATTCCAACACAGGGATCATGGCGTCCTTTGGTGACCACTTCAGTTGGTTCACCGGCCTTGGTAATTGACTTACGTGCGCTCAAAATCGAAGACGTAGGTTTGACTGCAAATCTAGCAACAATATCTTGCCCTGTTGATATGCCGCCCAGAATTCCACCAGCATGGTTAGAGGAATATTTTGGCCTTCCATTATCCCCAATAAATATCTCATCTGCATTTTCTGAACCAGTTAACGCAGCGGCTTGCATTCCTTCACCAATCTCAACACCTTTAACAGCATTTATAGACATCAATGCAGCAGCTATATCCATATCCAATTTTCCATAAATTGGTGCACCTAATCCAGGAGGCACATTGATTGCTTGCACCTCAATTACAGCACCTGTGGAATTATGTGATTTCCTAATTTTATCTAGATATTTTGACCATCTCGCAGCCGCCTTTTTGTCTGGAGACCAAAAATCATTTTGCTCTATTTCTTTCCAATCAAAATTAATTTTATCAATTTTATCTGGTCCTATTTGAGTTAGATAAGCTTGAATTTGGAGGTCTGGCATCAATTCCGATAAAACGGCACGCGCCACCCCTCCTGCGGCAACACGGGAAGCTGTCTCTCTTGCTGAAGACCTTCCGCCACCTCGGTAATCTCTAATACCATATTTTTGCCAATAAGTTATATCGGCATGCCCTGGGCGGAACGTATTTTCAATTTCACTATAGTCTTTGGATCTTTGATCAGTATTCTTTATCAGGAGTTGGATTGGCGTTCCTGTACTTTTGTTTTCAAAAACACCAGATAAAATTTCCACCAAATCCATCTCGCGTCGTTGTGTAGTGTATTTACTTTGCCCAGGCCGTCGCTTTTCCATGAAATGTTGAATATAATTTTGGGTTATTTCTATACCTGGAGGACAACCATCTATGGTTGCACCAATGGCTTCACCATGGCTTTCACCCCAAGTTGTTACGCGAAATAAGTGTCCAAATGTATTTATACTCATCACAACTTCCTTTGTCTAAAAACGGTGTAAACGTTGGTCAGCCTTTCCTCAAGTCAATTCCTCTTGATCATTATCAAATCTGTATATACTAAGAAAGTACCTCGGGGTGCCTTAGGGCTGAGACATTTAAATGAACCCGTTGAACCTGAACCGGTTAGAACCGGCGGAGGGAAGGTCTAGGCACTGTCCTGAACCACTCTCCGCTAGCATAAGGAGAGAAGAAATGTTCAAACTTACTTTTGCAGCGGGATTATTGAGCGCAGGAATAGTCATGGCTCAGAACCCCATATTAACAGTATACGCACCAGATTATTTTACCTCTGAGTGGGGTCCAGGCCCCTCAATCGAAGCTAAATTTGAAGAGACTTGCAATTGTGATCTAGTTTTTTCAGCTGGAGAGCTATTGCCGAGGCTTGTATTAGAGGGACAAAATACTAAGGCAGATGTGGTTATTGGCCTTAATACAGATATAACAAAAAAGGCTCGAGAATTAGGAATTTTTTCGCCCCACAATCAAGACAATAGTCGTCTGAACCTTCCAGTTGAATGGGAGGATGAAATATTTTTGCCATTTGACTGGTCTTATGTAAGTTTTGTATTCGATACTACAAAAACAAATCTGCCAAATAACTTCGAAGAATTGGCGAGTTTACCAGAAAATATTAAGATAGTTATCCAAGATCCCAGAAGTTCGATTTCTGGTCTAGCACTAGTTTTGTGGATTAAACAAATATATGGAGACAACGCTGCAGCATATTGGCAAAAACTTGCACCAAAAATACTAACAGTTACGAAGGGCTGGTCAGAGGCCTACGGCCTTTTTACGGATGGAGAAGCAGCAGGAGTTCTTTCCTTCACAACATCACCGGCTTATCATATTGCAGTGGAGGAAGATAACACCAAGCAAGCTGCCATATTTAAGGAAGGACATTATCCTTTCTTTGAGCTTGCAGCCAAAGTCAAATCTTCAGAAAATGATGTACTTTCTTCCATGTTTATGAAGTTCATACTGTCTGACGAATTTCAGGATTTAATTCCAATGACGAATTGGTCATACCCCTCCGCACAGGCAGTAGAAAAGTGGCCTTCTGTATTTTCTGATCTACCCATGCCGCAATCTGCTGTATATCTCTCTGAAAATGCAGCATCAGAAATCACTAAGCAAGCGATAGAAGAGTGGCGAAGCGCACTTTCTCAATAATTTCAAATTGCATTTTGCTTTTTGTAGTTTTTGGTCCGTTGTTTGTATTAATATTCCATGCGGACCAAAATTTTATTTTCACAGCTGCTGATAAGGCAGCATTAGAATTTACCTTACTGCAAGCTTCTCTATCATCCCTTTTGTCTGTATTACTTGCATGGCCTTTAGCCTTAGCTTTGTCTCGAAGGCAATTTAAAGGGCGGCAGCTCTTAATAGTCGCTTTAAGTGTGCCTTTCATTCTTCCAGTTATAGTTGCTGTATTAGGTTTACTATCTATTTTTGGCCATTCAGGAATTTTAAACTCTTTATTACAATTTTTTGGATTTCCCATACTTTCAGTGTATGGACTTTCTGGTGTCTTATTAGCTCATATTTTTTTCAACATACCCTTAGCGACAAGGGCGTTTTTGCTTGCTCTGGAAAGAAGGCCAACAGAACTAGAGCGAGTAGCAGATGGATTAAACCTAATGTCTTTAACACGTTTTTGGATTTTGGATTGGCCAATCATCCGCTTTGTAGCTCCACAAATCTTTAGTCTTATTTTTGTCCTGTGTTTAACGAGTTTCGCTGTTGTACTAACTTTGGGTGGAGGACCAAAAGCAACTACTCTTGAATTAGCTATCTATCAATCATTTCGGTTTGAGCTAGACTTTGGAAGGGCAGCATTTTTAGCTTTCATACAATTGTGTATCGCCGCATTCACATGCACATTATCAATCTTAATTTTTGGTCTACCCACTAATTTCAACAGTGGCTTTGATCGTCCTTTGCGTAAAAGATACTTGAGCGTTTGGTCTTTCTTCTGGGACTTTGGTGTTATAATACTGCTAGGTCTTTTTCTAACTGTACCATTAATTTCAGTACTGATAAAAGGAATTCAAAATTTCTATTTAATAGAAAACACAATCTGGATTCCAATAATCAACTCAATCATACTTGCACTTTGCTCTGCGCTTATTTCTACTATTTTAGCAATGGGTTTTATGAATAGATGGGGCGAAGTGGTTGGAACTCTGAGCATCGCAGTCTCTCCAATAATTATAGGAGCAGGCCTGTTTCTGATGGTTCGAAATATAACCAACCCTTTTGAAATTACCTTCTGGGTGACCTTAACGGTAAACTCGGTAATGGGCCTTCCATTTTCAATTCGAATTATGCGTCCAGCGTCTAATGAAATAATATCAAACTTTAGACGCTTATCTCACGCGCATGCGATGTCACCTTACGCTTGGTTTTACTGGGTGTATCTACCAAGATTAAAAGGTGCTTTAACCTACAGTATGGGCTTGGTAGCAGCACTATCTATGGGAGACTTAGGTGTAATTGTTTTATTCGGAGGCGCAGATTTCGAAACACTTCCGCTTGTTATTTATCAGCTAATGAGTGCCTACCGTACAGAACAAGCCATGGCATCAGCCGTAATATTAGTTTCAATTTCAATAGGAATTTTCTTAATCTTTGACAGAATTGGAAAGACAAGAAATGCTTAAACTTAATTTTTCTTTGAAAGAAAGCTATTTAACGATTTCTACCAACATTTCCTTAGAACCCGACAAAATTTACGCAGTAGTAGGCCCCTCTGGTGCTGGCAAATCAACCTTTTTAAATCTAATATCTGGCTTCGCTTCTATTTCTAGTGGCACCATAACATGGAATGGAGAGGAGATTAGCAATCTACCTCCAGCAAAAAGAAGTGTATCAATTTTATTTCAAGATAATAACCTATTCCCTCACCTAAGCGTTTGGCGAAACTTAGCACTGGCTGTTACTCACTGGCCAAAAATTTCCAGAGATCATGAGGAGAAGCTAAAGGCTGTTATGTCAGAAGTTGGAATACTTGGCCTAGAAAACAGAAAACCCTCACAACTTTCAGGAGGACAGCAAAGTCGCGTGGCCTTAGCGAGAGTTTTACTGCAAAAAAATAAAATTTTGCTATTAGATGAACCATTTTCTGCATTGGGCCCATCTCTCAAAGATCAAATGTTAGAATTAATCAAAAAAATAGCTAAAAATAAAAAATTATTAGTTTTAATGGTCACCCACGAGCCAGCCGATGCAAAAAAAGTCGCATCTCAAACACTCGTCGTAAAAGATAAAAAGGTGCACCCCCCGCTAATAACAGAGAAAGCACTGGATCCAATAAATGGGCCATTGGCTGATTATTTATTATATCAATAAGCTATAAGACATATCTACTTAGGTCAGCTGATTTTGATAAATCACCAATATTGCTCTCAACAAACTCAGAGTTTATCTCAACTGATGTTCCCGACTTATCAGGAGCAGTGAACGATAGCTCCTCAAAAACCCGCTCCATTACAGTGTAAAGTCTACGGGCTCCGATATTTTCTACACTTTCATTTACATCGGCAGCTATTTTCGCCAATGCGTTTATTCCTTCCGTGGAAAATGTTACCTCAACTCCTTCTGTTGCCATTAAGGCTGTATATTGAAGAGTAAGAGCGTTGTCTGTTTCTGTTAAAATTCTGACAAAATCTTCTTCTGTTAAAGCGCGCAATTCAACTCTAATTGGCAAACGGCCCTGAAGCTCCGGCAGTAAATCAGATGGTTTTGCTACGTGAAAAGCACCTGATGCTATAAAAAGGATATGGTCAGTTTTAACTGTGCCATGTTTAGTAGATACAGTCGTACCTTCTATTAATGGTAACAAGTCTCTTTGCACACCCTCTCTGCTAACGTCTCCACCTCGCGCATCTGACCTTGCACAAACTTTGTCAATCTCATCGAGAAATACAATGCCGTTTTGCTCAACCGCATCTATTGCAGCTCGGGTGACTGTTTCATCATCTAACAACTTATCTGCTTCTTCACTCATCAAGACCTCATGGCTCTCTCCAACTGTCATTTTTCTTTTCACAGTTCGACCGCCCATCGCTTTGCCAAATAAATCAGATAGGTTCATCATTCCCATTTGTGATCCTGACTGGCCAGGTATATCAAACATTGGGAGTGGGTTAGAGGTATCATTTACGTCTAACTCTATTTCTGTTTCGTCTAATTCTCCAGAACGTAATTTTTTTCGAAACATTTCCCTTGTAGCCTCTCTGGCATCAACACCTGCTATCGCATCCAGGACTCTTTCCTCTGCAGCACGCTCCGCATTAGAACGGACTTCATCTCTCATCCACTCTCTTGTCTGATTTATAGACGCATCTACCAAATCTCTAACAATTTGCTCAACATCTCGCCCAACGTAACCTACTTCGGTAAACTTGGTAGCTTCAACTTTTATAAACGGTGCTCTGGCAAGCTTTGCCAAACGGCGACTTATTTCCGTCTTGCCAACGCCAGTAGGACCTATCATCAAAATATTTTTTGGATACACCTCGTCTCGCAAATCATCACCGAGTTGTTTCCGCCGCCACCTTGACCTTAATGCAACCGCGACCGCTCGCTTAGCATCTCGTTGCCCGATAATGTAACGGTCAAGCTCTGATACTATCTCTCTTGGAGTAAGATCAGTCATTTTTTATTCTCCAGAAAAAATTAAAGTGTCTCAACCGTAAGCTTCCCATTGGTGTAGACACATATATCAGCTGCTATTGCCATAGCTTGACGAGCTATATCTTCAGCGCTCTTTTTACTATCCATCATACCTCTGGCTGCTGCCAACGCATAATTACCACCAGAACCAATTGCTGCAACATTATGCTCCGGCTCCAAAACATCTCCAGCCCCAGTAATCACAAGCAATTGCTTGCCATCAGTAACAATCAGCATAGCCTCCAGTTTTTGGAGATACTTATCTGTCCTCCAATCTTTGGCCAACTCCACAGATGCTCTAGCCAACTGACCAGGCATCGCGTCCAATTTAGCTTCTAAACGTTCTAATAGTGTAAATGCATCTGCCGTAGACCCAGCAAACCCGGCCACCACATCATGTCCACCTGGTGACAACTTTCGAACCTTCTTAGCCGTCCCTTTTATAACTGTTTGACCCAAGCTAACTTGGCCATCACCGGCAATAACTACTTTTCCACCCTTTTTAACACCAATAATTGTGGTGCCATGCCATGTATTAAATTCCGGTTGTGCCATTGGGTCTACACCTCACCAAAAAACTGGCTTAAACAATACTTTAATCTCGAACAGAACAAAAAGGCTAAATTTCGAATTAAGATCTAGATACTTTCTTCAATCCAACTTTGTAGTGCGGCTTTTGGAGCGGCTCCGGCACGATTAGAAACTACCTCACCATCTTTAAAGATAAACAATGCTGGAATTCCTCGAACACCCATCGAAGCAGCTGCACTAGGGTTGGTATCAACGTCAACCTTTGCTATTTTGACTTTGCCTTCTAGCTCCGTTGCCAACTCTTCCAATGCCGGTCCAATCTGTTTGCATGGACCACACCATTCTGCCCAAAAATCTACTACGACAGGTATGTCTGAATTCTTAACTTCTGTATCAAATGTTGCATCGGTTACTGCTACTGTTGCCATGGAGTTCTCCTAAACTTGACCTGGTAAGAAACTATGATCGCATAGTAGAAAGGTCAAGTCATTCGAATGGGTTCTATTGAACTTAAAGCTGTATTTACATCGATTTTCATTAACTCTGCTGAATGGGTCCAAATAATTCCTAATTCTATATTTTTTTCTGGAAATACTTTTTGCATCGATGCAGCATACGCACCCATCTGTTGTAGAATCCCAAGGGGTACCTGATCAACGCATGAAGGCACCTCCCGATTAGTTTTAAAGTCGATTATGCATGCTAAGTCTTCAGACAATACAAGCCTATCAATCACCCCAAAAATAGGTAACTTTCCAAGAGGCTCCACAATTGTTGAAAACTGGACCTCTGCTAAAGTCTCAGGAGCAAATATAAATTCAAAACTTGGGTCATTTATTATTTTTTTTGCCTGCTTATAAGCTTTATTCTGAATTTCGTCAGACACATTTATATCTGCCCACTTTAAAATATTAGGCAGTGTAGTTTGCCAGTTATTCGGATTAATTTTTGGTAGTTTCTCCAAAAGCAGATGCACTATAGTACCAAAAATCTTAGCATCATCACCGTGAAGTTCATTATCAATAGTTTGAATAGTCTTAGAGCCTGGTAGATTTGACGGGTTAATAAATTTCTCAAGTTTTAGTGGTGACTTTACGTTTTCTGTAAAAATAGTTGGCAAATTTACTTCTATTTTCTCTTGAATTAAATATTCAGAAGAAGGGTCATAACACCAATCAACATGCTTATGGCAAAGACCTTCACCATTCAAAAATTTCTCTGAAACAGCATTAAGATCAACAAGGCCTTTCTCAATTTTTTTATACCAACTATTACCAAAATCGGATACATTACCTGCTGCGGCCACTATCAACCAAACCTCAGACCGCGTTAATGCAACGTATAACAAACGGTCGCGTTCCTCAGCGTTTTGTTGCTTTTGGCTATTATAAATTTCAGTTGTTTTACTACACCGCTCCGTGCTGGAAAACTTTTTCAATGCAATATTATCAGTAAATAATATCTCATCTGACAGATCATCTTTGAAGTCATTAGTCTCAGGTAAAATTACTATTGGAGCTTCCAGTCCCTTGGCACCATGAATAGTCATTACTCTAATTTGATTCATGGAGCTATCGAATTGCCTCTTAATTTCAATATTTTCATCAGAGATCCATGACAGAAACCCCGTCAAACTTGGTATCTCAGAAATTTCATAATTCATTGCCTGGCTCAGTAATGTGTCGATACCCTCTTCTGCTTCTTTTCCAAGTCTACCAATTAATAAAGACCGTCCTTTGTGAAGAATTAATATTCGTTCGATTAATTCATAAGGCCTCAAAAAATCAGCAACAGATCTTAGGTCCTCCAAAACATTCAGCTCGTTTGAAAATTTCTTCGGATTTTTTCTCATTGCTTGCCATAACGTCATATCCTCACGAGAATGGGCCAGGTCAAACAACTGCTTCTCATTCCAGCCAAACAATGGTGACTTTAAAACTGCCGCTAGTGAAAAATCATCGTCTGCATTATCAATAAATGAAAGAAAATTGCATATATCTTTGATCGCAAGCTCACCGGCTAAACGCAATCTATCAGCACCGGCTATTGGCAAATCGACATCTTTGCAGGCCCTTATTATTTCGTGAAATATTTCTGACCGGCGCTGAACAAGAATTAAAAAATCACCTGCCCGAACTGGACGAAAGGTAGGCTTTTGCTGGATATTTTTCTGCTCTGGTATTTGAACCCTCTGATCTATCATTCTTTTTATTTCTTGGGCTATCAATCGGGCTAAACTTATAAAATGATTAGCATCACTAATCAGCTCCAATGGTTCTTCCCATTTTAACAAATTTGGATTCATTGTTTTTGGAATAATTGGCCATAAATCAATACGACCTGGTAAATCTGCCTTGAATGCTAAATGGTTCCGCCCCCAACCAAAGCTATCCTTATTGGTATTTCCAAAAATTTTATCAACAAGACTCAAAATGGTTTTTGAAGATCTAAATGAGTAGTCGAGAGAAGCCACTTGCAGATTTTTATCAGCCCCTTCTAACTTTGCTGAGAAACTGTCACGAACCCTATCAAGTTGAGCTGGATCAGCACCCTGAAATGAATAGATGGATTGCTTTTGATCTCCAACGACGAAAATTGTTCGCGGCTTACTTGATCTTGCGCCCTGCCCACTTGTTAATTCTTGAGCTAAAGTTTCAATCACCCTCCATTGAGAAGGACTAGTATCCTGAGCTTCATCAACTAAAATATGATCTATACCACCATCTAGTCGATATAACACCCAGTCAGCAACTTCTGCGGTAGTAAGGAGATTGACTGTGATGTCTATCAAATCGTCAAAATCTAAAAGACTTTTGATATGCTTTTGAGCTTTATAAACCGATAGAAACGTTTCAGCGAATTTGTGAATGGATAATGAAGCTTCAGCCGCCTGATAAGAAAGTCGCCTATTCCTGAAGTGTTCAAGACGAACCATAAAGTCATCAATATCATTCATAAAATGAACTAAGAAACTACTTCTCATTTCTTTTGTTGAAAATTTTCCTAACTTCGCCGTGAATGGAGATTTAGCACTTTTGCCATAAAGAAAAATTTTTTCGAGAAGCTGAATGCTGGCCAAATTAATAGAAGCAATTTCAGTTAGTTCTTGAGCAGTCTTTTGATCAGCCTTACTTGAAGATTTTTTTAAGCAATCAGATATCTTTCTAACTAAATTTAGGGTATTTTGTTCAAAATGAGCACTTATATCGTCGTCTATTGAAACATTGCTATTTAGATTAAAGGCTTCAAATATTTCTACACGGCTTTTATTTTTTGAAAAAACATGCCTTTTTGAAACAATTTTTAAAATTATCTCTTCCCAATTACTTGCATTGGCAATCTTTAAAAAATGTTCAAAACTTTCTTGGGTTAATTTATCTTTAGAAATCAGCTCAAGAACTTTCAAATAAAGTTCACGCTGTCCTCTTTCATCTAATTCTCTAAACTGTGGCGATATACCTGCCTCAAGAGGAAATTTTCTCAATAACGATGCGCAAAATGCATGTATTGTTTGAATTTTTAATCCCCCAGGCACCTCTATGGCACGCGCGAACAATGTTCTTGCCTTTTTAAGCTCCTCGGTCCCGAGTTGCGTATGAACACCCATCTCAAGAAGACTAAAATTCAGTTCCTTGTCTGCTAACATTGCCCATTTTCCAAGCCGATCAAACAACCTATTTTTCATTTCCGCCGCAGCAGCTTTAGTGTAAGTTAAACATAAAATTTGCTCTGGCTGTACACCATCGAGGAGTAAACGCGCGACCCTATCTATCAAAACTTTTGTCTTACCAGATCCAGCATTTGCGGTCAGCCACGTTGATAATTTGGCATCTGATGCAGCTATTTGAGCATTTGTTGCAGAATTAGTTTTCATAAAATTTCAATTTCACATTTATCAGATGTATCCCATTCACCATAACGTGAAATTTGATCATATGGAGAGTAGTCCTGTTTTAAGAAAAGAGCGCGCCGAGCCTTAAAGCCTGTCGAGAGCATTAGATAAGCAGAGAGCAATTCACCTAGCTTAACCTCAAACTCTTCTACACTCTCCAAATCAACCGGAATATGTATTTTCTTTACGTTTGGCTTAACTGGAACGAAGAAAGCGGCGTCTACTTTAGTGCTACTAATTCCTTCAAAACCACCATTTTGCAGGATCAGTGAAAGTAGATAAAGCTGTTTATCGTAAGCAACTTGCTGTTTTAAAGATGGTAAAGTTCCTGACTTGTAATCATAAATAATTGCACCACCATTTTTATTCAAATCTATTCTGTCAGCTTTTCCAGATATTTCAAAATTTAAGCCCCTAATATACAATTTACCGCTTCGTTCAAAAGCTGAAGGCGTAGCCTCCTGTTGACGCTCGATCTCTTCTTTAATAAATGACAACGAGATATCGTTTATTCCCTTTTTCCAGAAGTTTTGCAGGATTTTATTTGAAGTACCGACTTTAATTACATCGGATGCTATCTTCTCCAGATTTTCTTGGTGGCTCTTTAAATCAGCATCAGAATTCCAATTCATAACAAACTGCTCAAAGATTGAATGATAAACGGTCCCGCGTAACGCGTAAGAAGAAAACTTATCTAAGCGCTCCAACGGCTCAATTTTTAATATGTGACGAGCGTAAATAGAGTACGGATCACGGATTAACGTTTTGATTTCTGTTACTGATAGTTTTTTTGGCCTTACTTTTAAAGGCGGGATTGGTTCAGGCCTAGAGGGCTTTTTTATTTTCTTTGTTTTTTCTAATTCATTTAACAATAATAAATGTTGAGAACCTCGACTTCGCATATTTTCAAGAGCAAGTTTCCCTCCATTAGAATTAAGTCCCGCAAGTAAGTTAATTAACCTATTTAGCCAACGTGACGGAGTTGTTTCCGATTCAGAGTTTCTCTTAGATCTAGTTATCCAAACTTCATTTGCACCCATAGCTTGTTGGAAATCATGAGCTGATAGACCTATCCTCCTTTCAGGCAGTAGTAGTCCGGCATCTATACGCATTTTTCTGTTCATCCATTGATCTGGCTCTGGCTGCGCTGGCCAGACACCCTCATTCAGACCACTTAAAATTAGTAAATCTGTTCCATTGGCACGAGCTTCTAGTGTTCCCCAAATTAAAATATTATCATGTGAAATATGGGAATTTCTTACCTCATAGCTAGAAAAAATTGTATTAAGCATTTTATTGTAATCGGAGGAAGAAATTGATGGCGCAGAACTGGCTACCGCAAAAATATTATCAACTATCTTTTTCGCCATCTCACCAGCATCATTTTGCCATAAAGAGCCAGATGTTTTTTCTTCTAGCGGATCGCAACCCACTGCCAGGTACTCAGCGTTAGATATATGTTCACAAAGCCAATACCCCAGTTCTTGCTGTCCCTCATTTTGAAATTTTTCTAAAAAAATTGATAACCATTTTACCCATTTTTGAGAAAATTCCTGATTATTTTCTTTCAAAAACCTATGTAGATGATCAACAGTGGGATCAATTATTGTATTTTTTCTAAGAAACGTTTCTAGTTTTGTTACTAGACGCAAATGTTTCCCACGGTTTACGTCATCACTATGACATATTGGGTTTTTTAATATTGCAATTAATTCAGAAGCAGTTGGCGACCTATTAAAAATTGCAGATACTTTTCTGAGAAACCGGCCTGGCAATGTTAGATGAAATGAGAGTCCTGCACTATCATCCGGAATAATTCCCCATCTCAAAAGTTCAGCAGTTACTTGGCGAGCAAGTCTTCGATCTGGAGTCACCAGAGCGGCTCTTTTGTTTAGGTCAGCTGCCTTTCTTAAAACCATTGCTATGGCCAAAGCTTCTTCTCTTTGGTTCTCAGCTTCAAATAAACTTAACCCTTCACAGGCACGATCCAAGCATTCTAGCTTAGGCCCTTCTGACATCCAACTATCCGTGAAAGGCGCTGGACGCAAAGCAAGGGAAATTAGTTTGTTGCGAGGAATACTTGGGGGTGATCCTGTTGGCCAAATACCAACATCCTTGTATTTGACGTTTAAACCTTTGAGCATTTTAACAAACCGATATTGGGGGTGATCTTCACCAATAAGTGGGTCAGAAATACTGCCTAAAACTGTTTCCGGAATATGAAAATCAAATCCAGGCAACACAACAACACCCTTATTGAGCCCGTAGATTCCTTTTATTAATTCTAAAGTCGTACCACGTGAACCAGTTGACCCCGCTATAAAGATGTAGTTTTCTGGTGGGAATTCTTCCCAACCTTTTAGTAATGCGCGAACTTGATTTCTTTGAAAACCTTCAGAATCTGGCTCCAAATTTCTTTTCTCAAGATAGGTTGTTACGATATCGACAAAATGCAGAATACGTTGCCAATGACCTGATTGGTCCTCTACATTTAATTTTTTTATTATACTCGGTGCGACGTTCTCACCCTGTAATTCATCTATTAATTTTGCTAAATTATCAGTGAGATCATAAAGTGCCGATTTTGATGCTAGATCAGGTTGCTGTTCGATTAATTTTTGAACCAAAACCATTAGCTCAAATCTATATTGCAAATGCGACTTCGGATTTGGGTCTTTAAAAGTGCCTATCAATTCTGATAAATCCGACACTACATGTACGTTAGGAATTAGGATTGAACCTAATGATACAAACTCTTCCAATAATCGAAGTCGCATACGTTTGGTGTTTACTACTATATTTACTCTAGCCAAAACTTCTGGAGGATGAGCTGAAAAAAATTTAAGAATCCCGGAAGCCAAAGACCTTGGAAAATCTACTCCACAAGGCATCCCAAATATTTTTTTTTCTAGTACCATGAGAGTTGGAAAATAAAGATAATTCTGGCCTTAATCAAGCTACCAAACTATTCTTTTCACACAAAAAAGAATTTTTATTTTGCAATAAAATTTTTCGAAATAGCTTCAATACGCTTGTTCCACGTATTTGAGCAAGTCCAGCTGAACTTGACCTTTCGCTGCTGTTCGCCAGTGATCCAAATCTCTAAATTGAGAGCATTTTCTGGCGCTATCTCAAGCGCCAAATCTGGCCATTCAATCAGGCAGATTTTCTCCTCAAAAGCCTCAGAAAGACCCAATTCTATCAAACCTTCGGCGCTTGTTAGGCGGTATAGGTCCACATGCCAAATTTCACCTGAATTTGTATCATATGTCTGAACCAAGGTAAACGTTGGGGATGGCACTTCTTCAGGATAAAGTTGCCGGGACTGAATGAGTTTTCGGCAAAAATAGCTTTTGCCAGCACCTATTTCTCCCGATAGCAATAGAGTGTCATCAAACTGTATAATCTGACCAATTTGTCTGGCGAGCTCAGCCATTTCCTTTTCATTGATACTATGAGTTTCAAAAGTCTGATTAAGCAAAATGAATTCTTTCATAAATATAAGATCTTACGAAAGCTAATATAACTTTTAAATAATCTAAAACACCTGTAAGTTTTCATTTTCACCCAGAAAATTATTTTGCGCCTCGATATCTGATCTAAGCCAAACAATTTCAACGATAGCACCGATTTGGGTAACATTTTTTGAATTTTCAATTTCTTTAGTGCCACCATTTGAAAAACTCAGCTTTGCATTTGTTCGCTCCAATAAGGTTTTTGCTATGAACAAGCCGAGTCCCATACCTTGATAATCTATCTGTTTGAGGCGAGGTGAAGAGGCTTTCCGATAACTTACAAAAGGATCCCCTATCCGTGAAATCATTTGCAAAGGGAAACCGGGACCATCATCATTTATTGTGATTTTTATATCTGTTTCACTCCAACTGAGCACAATCCACACCTTATTATTTGCAAAATCAATCGCATTTTGAATCATATTTCTAAGACCATGAATTATCTCTGGTCGCCGTTGGATTAAGGGTTGGGATATATCTTCTTTTGATTTTAGATTTAGCTCAAAAATAATCTCTTTCCCGCGATCCGAGTGGGGCTCTGCTGCTTCTCGAATAACTTCAGATACGGGCGCATTACGCATGTGCTGATCATCTTTACCAGCTTGACCCATAGACTGCAGAATATCACGGCAACGATCCGCTTGGTCTCTTATTAAAACGGCATCTTCCCAGAGCTCTTTTTTGTCCTTTAATTCGTCCATTAACTCACTACTAGCCAGTTTAATAGTTGCTAGTGGTGTTCCAAGTTCATGCGCCGCTGCTGCAACGACACCCCCTAAATCCGTGAGCTTTTGTTCTCTAGAAAGCGCCATCTGGGTAGCAAATAATGCATCTGACATATCGTTAACTTCAACCGTAACCTTTCGAGAATAGAAACTTAAAAATAGCATTGAGATAACTATAGCAGTCCAATTTCCAAAAATAAAAATATTGGGTACTCTTAAAATAAACCCTTGTTCTGTTAATAAAGGATAATTGTAATTAGCCAGCAAAGTGACTGCAAATATGGCTATAATACCAAGCGAAAAAGTATATCTTACAGGCAATGAGGTAGCGGAGATAGCGACAGGAGCAATAACTAAAACTGCAAATGGATTGTTGAGCCCACCAGTAAAAAAAAGCAGTAAAAGTAACTGAAGTAGATCAAATAATATCATGGCCATATTTTGCTTTTCAGATAAACGTTCATTTTCCGGAAAAACAAACATAGCTACAAGATTGCCTGCAACTGATATTCCAATGGCAAAAATGATTAGATCTAGCTCTAAGCGCAAGTTGTAAAACTGTGCAGCGACCAGAACTGCCGCACTTTGACCAAGTATTGCAACCCAACGCAATAAAATCATTGTTCGCAGTCTTATCCATCGACTACGTTGATTATCTCTAGAAACTGTTAATGCATTTTCGGGTATCATTGTCGCACCCTCTTTATTTAAAAGGATATTCTTTATAGCTCATGTATAACAAGGTATCGAGGCAGTTCAAGAAAATGACGAATATGAAAAATATTGTTTACTTATCAGCCGCGTCATTACTCATACTTATTAGTCTGACATATTTAGCTACGACTCCAATCTGGCCATTTAATAAAGATGATAGGTTTGCTCAATGCCGAAATTCAAAAGTCACCGGGGGCTCTGGAAGTATTGGAGGAAAACTTGATTTAGTTTCTACCGATGGCAGAGCTGTTTCAGAAGTTGAAATTTTTTCACAACCCTCATTAGTTTACTTCGGTTATACTTTTTGCCCAGACGTTTGTCCGTTACATGTTTCCAGAAACGCTGATGCTGTAGATTTGCTTGACGAACGAGGCATACAAACAACACCAGTTTTTATATCTGTTGACCCAAGCCGGGATACTCCCGAGGTTTTGACAGAGTTTGCAGAAATGATTCATCCACGGATGCTTGCGTATACTGGGAGCGAAGAGCAAATAAGGGCTGCAAGTAAGGCTTATAAAACCTACTATAAAAAGCAGGAAAGCAATGATGAATACTATCTGGTTGACCACTCAACGATTACATATTTGGTATTACCAAAGTACGGCTTCGTAGAGTTTTTTAGAGCTGATACTTCTCCAGAAATTATGGCCGAAACAACAGCATGTTTTGTCGAAAATAGTTAATTTTACAAGACATTTGACCACAAAGTATTAGTTATTTAAAAAAACACACGACCAAAGGCAGGAGACAACCCGTGAAAGAGGTTGAAAAAAGATCAATTGGTGAAGATAACTCACTACTTATTTTAGATGACGACGAACCATTCCTACGCCGTTTAGCCAAGGCAATGGAAAAGCGTGGTTTTGCAGTAGAAACGGCTGGTTCAATCGCCGCGGGTAGCGCAATAGCTACTGCAAGGACACCTGCCTATGCAGTCATTGATCTAAGATTAGCGGACGGAAACGGGCTGGACGTTGTAGAAATTTTACGCTCAAAACGACCAGACTGTCGCATAGTGGTGTTAACTGGGTACGGTGCTATAGCGACGGCCGTCGCTGCCGTTAAAATCGGGGCCACTGATTATTTATCAAAACCAGCCGATGCAAATGATGTAATTAATGCTCTTTTAACTCGGGATGATGAACTTCCGCCACCCCCAGAAAATCCTATGAGCGCTGACCGAGTGAGATGGGAACATATTCAAAGAGTTTATGAACTGTGCGATCGCAATGTTAGCGAAACTGCAAGGCGCCTAAATATGCATAGAAGAACACTTCAGCGTATATTGGCAAAGCGCAGTCCAAAATAAATATTCATATTCTCAAATCGAACCTTTTCGAAATGCAAGTCTGTTTGTATTCATTTTCAAATGTAAAATATTCACAAAACCCTAAACTTTCATAGTATCCTATCGCACCTTTGTTCGTGGAGTTCATTGTTGCACTAATAGAGCACATCCCTTTATCATTGGAAGTTAATCTTGTAGCTTCAAAAAGTTGCTTACCTACACCAAGACCCCTCACATTTTTTGAGACATAAGTAGCTATCAATCCCCAATCTGAGGGCAATTTGTCTACTCCAGACCAATTTGGATCTGACCATTCAAGAAATTGAAAGCCAATAATTTTTGTTCCTTGGGTAGCAACGTGATTGCAAAGGCTAAATGGATTTGTAAAATAGTCCCTCTTAAAATCTACTGGCGTCGTGATACTATTTTGAAGTGTAAGACCACCTTCATTGATGATCTCATTTAAAATATTGGACATCTTTTTAATGTCACCATATTCAGCCTTTCTCACAGAAAATATCATTTGCTGTTATCCAGTAGGGTAAAGCATTTCTCAATATAGTCACTTCGAACCAGGGCAGGCGGTCGGATCTGAATTGAAAATTTAGTTAAATAAGACTTGTCAAATTTTCCAAAAAATTTGTCAGCCTCATGCTTTGAAAAGCCAGCTATCTCAATTGCCTCTAGCCAAGCACTAATTTTATCGGCTTTCTTTATTTTTTTCTTTAGGTCTAGCGATATTTTTGCGGGCACGCCAAACCTTCTATGGATCGCTTCAGTGAGTTTCTCATCCAACGTTTCGTAGCCATAACCAACTGCTGCCTTCACCGGTGATATAAGATCTCCAAGTACATATTCCGGTGCATCGTGAAGCAAAGCTACTAATCTAGCTTGTGGGCTACTGTTAGGGTTTAATTCACTAAAAATTCTTTCGACCAGCAGTGAGTGCTCAGCAACAGAATAGGGGAAGTCGCCACTTGTTTGGCCATTCCAACGAGCAACAAATGATAAACCATGGGCTATATCCTGAATCTCAATATCTAATGGCGTAGGATCTAGTAAATCTAATCTCCGTCCAGATAACATTCGTTGCCATGCGCGCACTGGTTTCATAATACTGCCTTCAAATGAACTTTTTAAATACAATTTTTAAATACTTTAAACAAATTATTGATTAATTGCAGCCTTGTTTTAGTTGTGATAGCAGACGTTAAAACGGAGTTGAAATATGGCTAACGATTACATAGTAAAAGAAATCTCACTTGCAGAGTTTGGACGTCGGGAACTCGATATAGCAGAGACAGAAATGCCTGGTCTAATGGCACTCCGGAAGGAATACGGTACTTCTAAACCTTTAAAAGGGTCTAGGATTGTTGGTTCTTTACATATGACAATACAGACGGCCGTTTTAATTGAAACATTAGTAGCTCTTGGAGCTGATGTAAGATGGGCATCTTGCAATATATTCTCTACACAAGATCACGCAGCGGCAGCGATAGCGAAAGCTGGTGTTCCTGTATTTGCAATCAAAGGCCAGTCTTTGGAAGAACATTGGGATTACTTAGACCGATCATTTCAATTTGAAAATGGTCCAAATATGATCTTAGACGATGGAGGTGATGCAACACTTTATGTTCTTTTAGGTGCTAGAGCTGAGGCGGGTGAAGAAATTCTTTCCGTCCCCCAATCGGAAGAAGAAGAAGTGGTAAAAGCTCAGATTTATAAAAGAATTAAGCAGTCCCCCGGTTGGTTCACTAAAACTAGAGATGCTATACGCGGTGTCTCAGAAGAAACTACAACGGGAGTTCATAGACTTTATGACCTTGTGAAAAACGGGCAGCTTCCCTTTCCCGCTATTAACGTAAATGACTCGGTAACAAAGTCCAAGTTTGATAACAAATACGGATGTAAAGAATCTCTCGTCGATGGCATTCGCAGAGCCACAGACACAATGATGGCAGGCAAAACCGCAGTAGTGTGTGGCTACGGCGATGTAGGAAAAGGTTCTTCTGCCTCACTTAGAGGTGCAGGAGCGCGTGTTAAAGTCACAGAGGTTGATCCAATTTGCGCATTGCAGGCGGCCATGGATGGTTTTGAAGTGGTTGTCCTTGAGGATGTAGTATCGGATGCTGATATTTTCATCACAACTACAGGAAACAAAGATGTCATCCGTATAGAACACATGAGAGAAATGAAAGATATGGCCATTGTCGGAAACATCGGACATTTCGATAATGAAATCCAAGTTTCACATCTGCGAAATCACAAGTGGACAAATATCAAAGAACAAGTCGACATGATAGAGATGCCAAATGGTAACCGGCTAATTCTGTTGTCTGAGGGTCGCCTTTTAAATCTAGGAAATGCAACCGGCCATCCTTCATTTGTGATGTCTGCATCATTCACTAATCAAGTACTTGCGCAGATTGAATTATGGACAAACGGACAAAACTACAAAAATGAAGTGTTTATTTTACCAAAACATCTTGATGAAAAAGTAGCGCGCCTTCATTTAGATCGCATTGGCGTAAAATTAACTAAGTTAGCAGCAGATCAAGCCGATTATATTGGAGTTACTCCAGAGGGACCATATAAACCAGAGCATTACAGATATTAGTGAAGAATAAATTTATTCTTTCTTAGGCGGCCTTGATAAAAGGCTTTGTATTGCCACACTTAGTGAAACTTTACCTACCACAAGGTTGTTAATTGCGGCCATTACTGGCGTATCAAGTTTAAATTCTTTAGCCTTTAAAATTATAGCACTGGAAGTACTGGTGCCCTCTACCGTAATATTTTTATCAAACGACTGCTGTTTTCCGAGTGCAAGACCATATCGGTAGTTTCTAGACTCAGAGGACATGCATGTTAAACTTAAGTCTCCTAAGCCGGACAGGCCTGATAGCGTTTCTGGTTTTGCACCAAAATAAGGGGCAATACTAATGATTTCGGAATACCCGCGCGTCATTAATGCGGCACGAGAGCTACTTCCATAGCCAGCACCAATAGTAACCCCACACCCAATAGCGATAACATTCTTCAAAGCTCCGCCAAATTCAGCTCCAATTGGGTCATCAGACCAATAAAGCCTTAATGTTTCTGTTCCCAATTCGCTTTGTATATACTGTGCCAAACCTTCTACTTTGGAAGCAACGGTGAGCGCAGTAGGAAACCCTGAAGCCAAATCTGCAGCAAAACTTGGACCAGTTAATACTGCTGTCTTATTTGATGCCATCTCAAGGATTGAAGTTGGTCCTAAACCAGTAGACACCTCAAAGCCTTTGCAGCATGCAACTAGTATCTTCCCTTCCAAACGTGATCTATGTAACTCCACTACAGATCTTAATTGTTGCATAGGTACAGCAATTAAAATTATGGAACAATTTTCCATCTGATTAATATCATTTGTCACTATGATATTCTGAGGTAGAATATAGCCAGGTAATCTTAACCGATTTTCCCTTATTTCCTGAACAGAGTTTACTACATCCTGATTTCTTGTCCAAAGTATTAGCTTTTCATTTGTAGATGATAAAGAAATCGATAGAGCGGTTCCAAAAGCACCGGAACCAATAATTCCAAATGTCATGCTTTAGCTCCCCTCTTTCCACCTCCTAGCATTGGTGGTTTTTTTTCATCTAATGGCCATCTAGACCTTGGTGATAGAGAATAATCGTCTTCTTGCCCAAGATCATATAGTTCCCCGGCAGCGTATGCTATCATGGCTGCATTGTCGGTACAAAGCTCTAGTGGAGGTGCGATAAAATCGATTTCCAAGTCATTACAAACAGATGATAAATTTTGACGAATTTGCTCGTTTGCAGCAACCCCTCCAACGATTGCAAAGGTTTTCAAAGCTGAAGATCTCTTTCGCGCCTCAATTATTGCTCGCTTCGATTTTCCTACAAGCACATCAGAAATTGCCGCCTGAAAGCTCGCGCAAAAGTCTTTAACATCTCGTTCGTACAGCCCGCCTTGCTGTTTATCTAAATCCTCCAGGGACCTAGATACAGCGGTCTTTAAACCAGAAAAAGACATATCACAATCATCACGGTTTAAGAGTGGCCTCGGAAAATCAAATCGTTTAAAATCACCGTTGATAGCTTCCCTTTCGATGGACGGCCCCCCTGGTTGTTCCAGACCCAACAGCCGTGCTGTTTTATCAAACGCCTCCCCCGGAGCATCATCAATAGTACCACCTAACCGTGAGAATTTATTTGCAGACTCCACTATTACAAATTGGCAATGACCTCCTGATGCGAGTAAAATTAAATATGGATATTCTAAATTTCCAGTAAGGCGCGGAGTTAAGGCATGACCTGCCAAATGGTTAACACCGACCAAAGGTAGGTTCGCACCGTAGGCCAACCCTTTGGCACACATAACACCAGCAACCACACCACCTATTAAACCTGGTCCAGTAGTAACACCAATCAAGTTTATATCTAATAAGCTTAACTTAGCTCCCGCCAAGGCCTCCGTTACAACCGTATCTACTCTCTCTGCGTGCGCCCTTGCTGCAATCTCCGGCACAACTCCACCATACTTCTCATGCAACGTATTTTGGTTGACCACTACTGACGAAAGTATTTTTGAATTACCTTTTTCATATGATACGATAGCAGCAGCTGTATCATCGCAGCTACTCTCTATACCTAAAATTACTTGAGCAGATAACTTCAATTCAAACCCCATTGTACGAAAGTTTCCGGGCAGTTACCATTACAGTAGATGACATACAACGAATTAAAACCTAAATTGCTTATTACAAGGCCTGTAAATTCAGCCAGTGATTTCGCATCTTTTTTTGAAAAAGAACTTCAAAAAAATCAAATTATAATATCTCCAGTGCTCAAAATTAAGTTTTTTAAACGACCAAAAAAACTGCAGAAAAGCCATTTTGTTATTTTTACGTCGTCCAACGGTGTAAAGGCTGCAGGAGAAGCCTCTAATAGCAATATAAGAGCAATGTGTGTTGGTGATAGAACAACAAACCTTGCATCGAGTTTTGGTTATTCAGCTGAAAAATTTGGTGATAACGTTGAACAACTGATTAGCACTCTATGCAAAGATCGAAAAATCAAAGAAGAGATCCTTCATGTTCACGGAAAATACACAAAAGGTAACGTTGTAACTAAATTGAGGGAAGCAGGTTTTTTATGCAATGAATGGGTCGGATATGATCAAGTAGCTACTAAACTATCAATTTCGGCTTTGGATGCTGTCAAAAAAGGCAACAAAATAATTTTACCAATTTTTTCAGAACGCACAGGTATCTTGCTTAAAGAGCAGATTTCAACATTCGATAAATGTCATATAATTGCTATTAGTTCGGCAGTGGAAAATGTATTTTTGGGCATCAAACTGGGCTCTATAAACAGAGCAAAAACACCAGATTTAGCAGGTATGAAATCTCTAACCAAAAAGATACTAAAGAACGTGTTGCTTGAGTAATTTACTTCAAAAGATTAGTTTATTATCAGGTAGTATTTTTGTTTAGGTAAAAAATGACAGACGAGAAAAAAACCACAAAAGAGAATACCAACGCTCAAGTGGAAAAATCTAAATCTGATAAAAAAGAAACCTCACCAAAACCTTCAGCTGAAACAGTTACCAGCACTCCAGACAAAACTAAAATTAAGGCTATACTTATTCCTGTTTTTTTTGGTGCAATACTTGGAGCAATCATAAGCTTTTTACTAAGCTTTAGTCTTATTCCAAGACTACCTATCATGAACGAATTAAAAGCAGATCAAGAAAAATCTATCAAAAAATACGACAATCTATCTGTCCAAATGAACGAGCTAGAAAAAATGATCGCTGAGATAAAAGGTAATATTCAAGAAGAAGTTGATATAGTGCCAATTGTGACTGAGTTAGAGGAATTAGGAAAAAAAATGCAAGAAATTGAAAAGTATGATTTTTCCCAGACTGCTGTTAGTATTGAACAAATTGAAGCTCTCATAGATGAGCGAACTAAGATACTTTCAGAGGATATCTCTTCGTTAGGCACAAAAATTGATAATAATACACCTAACGATGTGCCGATCATTGAAGAAAGTTCTAATGTTTCTTTGGATGAAGCATTGCTATCCATGCAAGGGGCAATATTAGCAGGTTTGCCATTTCAAAAAGCTCTTGAAGAATATGAACAGGCTGGTGGCGATAATGCACCAGCTATTATAAAGTCTTTAGCAAAAACCGGTGTAGCTACACAATTTGATTTGGTCCAAACTTTTCCCCAATACGCAAGAAGGCTTTTAAAAAGTGACCAAATCAATGAACCTGTAAACGAAGAAGGCGGTTTAGATATTACGACGTTTCTAAAAAAATTCGTGAAAACGAGATCAACTAGCCCTCAACTGGGGAATAGTAGTGACGCCATTCTTTCTAGAGCGGAATATGCTGTCAAAAATGGTGATATTAAAAAAGCATTAGACGAGCTGGACCAATTACCCTCACATTTACAGAATGAAATTCGGGATTGGTATATGGATGCAAAAAATCGTTTAGAAATCAATACTGCTATAAATCACTTGACCTATTTTCATACAGATTAGGACACTCAGAATGCTACTATCACTTTTTAAAATAGTTTTTTTTATTGTGATAATTGCTATTATTGCGCTTGCAATAACTTATTTGCTTGATAATGAGCAAACTGTTTTAGGTGAAGTGTTCATTAATATTGGCACAACTGAGTTTATACTCAGCCCTATTCAAACAGTCATATTTTTGTGTTTGGTCATAGTGTTAGCAATAATAATGCTAAAACTGTTTTCATTCTTTTTGGCAATCTTGAGCTTTATTAATGGTGATGAAACTGCCATAACACGATATTTTTCAAAAAATAGAGAGAGAAAAGGATTTAACGCTCTGTCTGATGGATTGTTAGCATTAGCTTCAGGAGAAGGCACCACCGCTTTAACGAAGGCAAGTAAAGCGGAAAAATATCTCAAAAGACCTGAATTGACAAATGTGCTACTTGCACAGGCGGCAGAGCTTTCAGGAGATCTTAAAAAAGCAAATGAGACGTATAAATCCCTAATTCAGAATCCAAAAACTCGATTTGTAGGCCTGCGCGGGATGCTCAAACAGAAATTAGCAGAAGGACAGACAGAAGTGGCAATTAAACTTGCCAAAGAAGCGTTTAATATAAAACCGGCACATATTGAAACACAGGATATTCTATTACAGCTTCAAGCTGAGTCAGGCGATTGGCGAGGAGCGCGCAAAACGCTCGGAACAAAATTTAAAAAGGGCGCAATTCCCAAAGATATACACCGTCGTCGTGATGCTGTTTTGGCGCTTGCCGAGGCTAAGGATCTATTAGCTGAGGATACTTCAATAGAAAAACAAGAAGCAGCTATTGAGGCAAATAGATTGTCACCGGACTTAGTACCTGCTGCAGTTCTCGCTGCTCGCGCATATATACAACGGGATAACAAACGTAATGCGAGCCGCATAATTAACAAAGCCTGGCAGTCACAGCCACACCCTGATCTCAAGACAGTTTTCTATGAAATATACCCTAATGAAAGTGAAGAAGATAAACTAAAACGGTTACAGAAGCTTTGCAGGTTAAACCCAGACCATTTAGAATCAAAAATTTCTCTTTCAGAACTATATTTAAAACAGGAAAATTTTCCTATGGCGCAAAGGGTGCTTAATAAAATTAAAAAAGAAGACCACGACGCTCGTGTTTTAACACTTATGGCAGTGAACGAGAGGGCTAAAGGCGGAGAAGACGCAAAAATTCGTGACTTTTTGAACCTAGCAATAAGCGCAAAGCGCGGACCACAGTGGATTTGTGCAAAATGCAACAGTATCCACGCAGATTGGGAACCAATCTGCTCAAGTTGTTCTGCAATGGACTCGTTAGAATGGAAAGTGCCACCTAAAGACCCAACTGATTTCACTGTAAGCGAGGATCTACTTCCATTCTTAGCTAACGAACAAATGGTTGAAATTCAGAGAAAAAATTCTGCGTCAGAAAAACCGTCACCAAAGCAAGATGATGAAAAATAAATTCCAACAAAAACCTTATACTTGCCGATTGCCGCAAACTTACCTAACTAATAGTCAGAAAGTGAGAGAGTAGCACTATGATGGCAATTTATGGACCTTTACGCTTAATACTGGATGTGGCTTTTTTTATAATGATTGTACACATTGTGTTTAGCTGGCTTATTTCATTCCAGATCTTAAATCTACGTCAGCCTATCGTAACTCAGATTTGGTTAGGGTTGAATAAACTCTTAGAGCCTATCTACACTCCCATAAGAAATATTTTACCAGACACAAGACCACTAGACCTAGCACCATTGGTAGCATTTGTAATCCTGATATCATTGAGAGATTACATTTTACCAGAGTTATTACTCAGATAGTGCATGATTTAATTTACTAATCCCATATAGATATTATGTACTTTTAAACTAGGAAACTGGACGAGAGTATCAAATAGTCCTAAATAATTGGTACAGCTTTTGGAGATTAAATGTTAGTAGTCGTATCACCTGCAAAAAAACTTGATATGTCGCCCGTTGATACGGAAGTGACATCAGTGCCTAAGTTTTCAGACGAAGCACACAATTTGGCAAAGATAGCATCGAATTTAGGCAAAGATGGTCTTATTTCAGTAATGAAAATTAGTGAAAAATTGGCTGACCTAAATTTACAACGGTTCAAGTCTTTTGGAAATCAAGATAAAAAAGCTGCTGTGTTTGCTTTCGCTGGTGACACGTACCAAGGATTTGATGCTTCAACGATAAATTCAGACGGATTACGTTGGGCGCAAGACCATTTACGTATTTTGTCTGGATTATATGGTGTCCTTCGTCCTTTTGACGAAATTGAGCCATATCGACTTGAAATGGGAAGCAAGTTTAATATTGGTGATAAAAAATCACTTCATGATTTTTGGAAAGTTCGAGTATCAGAAGCACTGAATGAAACAGCAAAAGAAACAGATTCTGAGTTTCTAGTTAATTGTGCAAGCCAAGAATATTTTAGCTCTGTGGCAGCAGATATACTGAATACAAAAATTATAACCCCAACTTTTTATGAAAATACCGAAAATGGCATAAAAATTATTAGTTTCTATGCAAAAAAGGCCAGAGGAGCCATGGCGCGGTATATTATGGAAAACAGAATAAGTGATCCAAATTCGTTGTTGGAATTTGATTTAGGAGGTTATAAGTATCAGCCTGAAAAATCCACCTTAGAGACGCCCGTTTTTGTTAGAAATTAAGAACCAAAAAAAAATGGTAAGTGCTTACAGGATGGATCAAGGCTAAAGTTTAAGAAGGATACTAATATGTCGGTTTTGGTTTTCGGGCATAAATCCCCCGATACAGACTCCACTGGAGCACCCATAATTTGGGCTTGGTATCTTAACCATATTCTTAAAACTGATGCAGAGCCAGTTCTTCTCGGAAAACCGAATAGCGAAGCACTTTTCATGCTAGATTATTGGGGCATAGATATGCCTCGCATAATAGATAATTTAGATAATGGAAGCTCCGTCGTAGTCGTTGATACCAACAATCCTGATGAACTACCTGATAATATCAACGAATGCGATATTCTGAGTATTATTGACCATCATAAGTTGGTTGGTGGCCTAGAAACAAACTACCCTATCGATGTGATAATCCGCCCACTAGCTTGCACAGCAACAGTGATGATCGAAATAATGGGTGAAAATTTAAATGAAATGCCCAGCAGAATTAAGGGTGCCGCGTTAAGCTGTATTTTATCAGATACTCTTGGATTTCGAAGCCCAACAACGACAGATTTGGATCGATCGACTGCCCAGAAACTCGCAGAAGACTTAAAGATTGATGTACAATATTTTGCTTCAGAGCTCTTCAAAGCAAAGTCAGATGTCTCAAAATATACAGACCCCGAGTTGATTTTGATGGACTCAAAAAAATACGATGTCGGTGGCAAAAAACTTAGAATATCTGTTATGGAAACTACGCAGCCCCAAGAAATACTTGGAAGAAAAAAATCCTTACTTAAAGCGATGAAAGATATTGAAGCAGAAGAAGGCGTGGATCAAATTTTATTCTTTGTTATTGATATATTGAAACAGGAAGCGATCCTTTTTGTGCCAAACAAATTAGTTAAAGAGATTGCAGAAAAATCATTCGGAACTAGCTGCGTTGAAGATACGACAATTTTGCCAGGTATACTTAGCCGAAAGAAGCAAATAATACCACAACTCAAAGTATAAATTTTCTATTAGATAGCCAACTAGGTAATAAAAGTGACGCATATCATAAATAGCCTAGATGAGATTTCACATCACTATGACGCATTATTCGTTGATCTTTGGGGTTGTGTGCATAATGGAATTGTAGCGTATACGGCCGCTGTAGAAGCACTTATAGAATATAGAAAAAATGGTGGCAAAGTTGTGCTGGTTACAAATTCCCCAAAGCCGAGAATTGGTGTGGAAAAACAATTACTTCATTTTAATGTTCCAAAGATATGTTACGATACAGTTGCTACATCAGGAGATAGTGCCAGAGTGGCAATGTTTACCGGTGTAGTAGGAAAAAAGATTTTTTTTATTGGGGAACCCCGAGATCAGTTATTTTTTGAACCAATCTCTATTATAAAGTCGCCTATCAAAATTGAGCAAGTATCAATACAAAATGCGGAAGGTATAGTTTGTACTGGACCTTTCGATGGATCTGCGGATCCTTCTGTTAACAAAGAGGATTTTTTATTTGGTATAAGTAAAAGCATGAAATTTTTATGTGCTAATCCTGATATCGTTGTAGATCGAGGAGAGGTTAGACAATGGTGTGCTGGAGCTTTGGCAAAAATGTACACAGAAATGGGTGGAGAAAGTCTGTATTTTGGAAAACCTCACAATGCCATTTATGATTTGGCTCGAATGCGATTGGCAGAGCTTGGGACACCAATTGATAGTAAGAAAATCTTAGCTATAGGAGACGGAATTGGCACTGATATAAAGGGCGCCAACTCTCAAGAAATTGATAGTTTGTTTGTAACTGGTGGTTTGGCAGCAAAAGAAACCCAAACATCCTACAGCCCAAACCCAGAAGCGCTGGAAAAGTATATCACAAAGCAAAAAGTGCAGTGCACCTATAGTATTGGGTATTTACGATAACCAAAGTTTTGATCAATTGTTTAAAGATAGACAACTTTAACTTGATTTTCTGCGCTTGCAAAGTAATAAAGTTACACTAGATTACGGAATCAGGAAGTAATATTTCGTCTTGAAATGAGGATAGCATGCTAGATAATCAGCCACGCGGAACAATTTGCATTGAAGATATTGAAATGGGAATGACTCGTTATTTGCAAAAGCACGTTACCGATAGAGATATAGAGATGTTTGCAGAGGTTAGCACAGACCATAACCCAGTGCATTTGGATGATGATTATGCTCAAGACACAATATTTGAGGGAAGAATTGCTCACGGTATGTTGACAGCAGGTTTGATCTCTGCCGTCATTGGAGAACAGCTGCCTGGTCATGGTGCAATTTATATGAGCCAATCATTAAAATTTTTAGCTCCAGTAAGGCCAGGAGATTTGGTTTATGCAGAAGTAAAAGTAACAGACATTCAAATTGATAAGCGTAGAGTAAAGCTTGACTGCAAATGCGAGGTAGACGGGAAAAATGTTCTTGTCGGTGAGGCCATGGTACTGGCACCTAGCCGTAAGTTTGATTAATCAATTGTACAGTAAATAAAAAGCTGTCTTGCACCACAGCTCGACTGGCGCTACTTCATTCACTATGAGAATAATTAGAGATTATGAGTATGTGGATAAGAGTGACACTAATGCCGTCGCAGCAATTGGTAACTTCGATGGGGTACACTTAGGACACCAAGCAGTTTTAAAAAAAGTCCACACTATCGCAAAAGAATTAAATGCGCCCCGTGGGGTTATTACTTTTGAGCCGCACCCCAGGAGTTATTTTGCCCCAGATGCTCCATCTTTTCGCTTAATGAGCTCCTCCGCAAAAGCCACTAGGCTAGAAAAGTTAGGCGTAGACAAACTATACGAGTTAAATTTTAACGCTGCGCTATCAAAATTAAACCCTGAAGATTTTGCTCGTAATGTATTACACAACGGTTTGAAGCTACAGCATATTTTAGTTGGCGAAGATTTCTGTTTTGGAAAAGATAGAAAGGGAAATGTGAAAACTCTCAAAAGGTTGGGAACTGATCTGGGTTTTGGCGTTACTTCTCTCGAACTAATTAAAGGTGAGCATGGTGAGCTTTCGTCAACGTCTATCAGAAATTTATTATCACAAGGAAAGCCAAGGGAAGCGGCCGGTCAGTTAGGACATTGGCATAGGATTGAAGGGCCTGTAATTGGAGGTGAGCAGCGAGGCCGTGTTTTAGGCTATCCAACCGCAAATATGGAATTACGAGACCTGCATATACCAAAACTAGGCGTTTATGCTGTGCTTATTGACATATTAGATGGGCCACACAAAGGGAGCTATAAGGGAGCTTCATCTCTAGGCGTTAGGCCGATGTTTGGTCAAAACAGTCCAAATCTAGAAACTTATATTTTTGACTTTTCTGGCGATATTTATGGTGCTCAAATATCAGTTGCATTTGTCGAATATTTGAGACCAGAATTAAGCTTTGATAGTGTCGAAGCACTCGTTGAGCAGATGGATTCTGATTGTGAAAATGCTAAAAAAATTCTTTCCACATCATGACCCATAAAAAAAACAACGATTCTACCTTTTCAGACAAATTTTGGGAAAATAAACCTTTAGAGAAATTAAATTTTAAAGAGTGGGAAGCACTTTGCGACGGTTGCGGAAAGTGTTGCCTAAACAAAATTGAAGATGAGGAAACCGGACAGGTTTTTTTAACACGGATCGCATGTCGTCTCTTCAACGATGAAACTTGCTTATGCAGTGACTACAAGAAACGTCATGAACACGTGCCAGAATGTGTAAAACTTACTCCATGCACGATCAAACAAAATGCTTATTGGCTACCATCAACCTGTGCCTACAAATTACTTTACGAAAAAAAACCATTGCCAGCATGGCACCCCTTATTAACTGGACAAAAAGAAACTACACATGGCTCAGGAGTTTCTGTAAGAGGTTCTACTATTTCAGAAAAATCTGTAAATGAAGATGATTGGGAAAACTATATAATTACGGATCCGAAATGAATTTTGCCTCAGATAATACAAGCCCTGTTCCGACCCAAATTCTAGAAAAAATAAACGATGTAAATCATGGGTACCAAAATAGTTATGGTGAAGATGATTATATGCGTGAACTTACAGATCTTATTAACAATATTTTTGAAACAAAGAACGCAATAGTATACCTGGTATCTACTGGAACAGCAGCAAATTCGCTTGCATTAGCCTGTTTATCGAAACCGTGGGATACTATTTTCTGTTCCCCAATTTCCCACCTACATCAAGATGAGTGCAATGCACCAGAATTCTATACTGGAGGAGCGAAACTCACTTTAGTTGGTCAAAGTGATAAGATTAATCCTGATGAACTTCTTACTGCAATGCTGTCCGAAGAGACAAGAGGTATACACGGGCCACAACGTGGTCCTGTTTCAATTACGCAAATTACAGAAAAGGGACGTTGCTACAGATTAGAAGAAATCCATCAAATTTCTAAAATCAAATCTAAGTTTAGTTCGCAACTGCACATGGATGGGGCAAGATTTGCAAATGCCCTTTTGGCGCTCAATTGCTCTCCTGCAGAAATGACCTGGAAAGCTGGTGTAGACGCTGTTACATTTGGATGTACAAAAAATGGGTTACTAGGAGTAGAGGCTGTTATTTTCTTTAACAGTAAGCACGCACAGGAATTTGAGTTACGAAGAAAACGAGCGGGACATCTATCTTCAAAAAATAGATATCTCGCAGCACAAATGCTCGGCTATTTGGATAATAACCTTTGGCTAGAGTTGGCCAAATCCTCGAACGCCATGGCAGCAAAATTAAGTGCCTTTTTTGAATCTGTACCTTACGTCAAACTACACCATCGGCCTGACGCAAACATGATTTTTGCTGACATGCCTCGCAAATTACACCACCATTTTTTTAAAGCTGGAGCAAAATACTATCTCCGTAATGGGAGTTTAAATGGAAACGAAGACGAGCTCATTACAGGCAGGTTTGTTTGCTCGTGGTCGACGACAGAAGAAGATATTAACGCATTTATAGCGGCTGCACAAAAAGTTATTTATTAAAAATCAAGGTTTTCTACTGTAAGTGCATTCTGTTGGATAAACTCCCGCCGTGGCTCAACAACCTCACCCATTAAGCGAGTAAAAAGATCGTCTGCCTCGGCCGCATCATCTATTTTTACCTGCAACAGTGTTCGCGCATCAGGATCTAACGTAGTTTCCCAAAGCTGGTCTGGATTCATCTCTCCTAAACCTTTATACCGCTGCAGATTTAAACCCTTTTCACCCTCAACAAAAATAGACTCTAATAAATCTAGTGGTCCATGAATAATTTGGGTTCGATCTTTTCTAAGTAATCTTGCAGGCTTGCCGTAAACCTCATTCAAACTTTTTGTGAAGCTGCCTGTTTTTCTGGCTTCACCAGATCTTAGCATTGGCCCATCAAGTGTCCGCATTTCTTCCACACCTCGCAAAATTCGAGTAAGCTTGATACCGTGATCTTGTGTTGGGCGTCCATTCCAACCTTTTTCATACTCCAACGCTATTAGGTTTAAACGCTCAGCTACTTTGTCAGCTGTACCCTGCAAGTCTGAATCAACTACTCCAGGCACAAAAGCCCCAGCAATGGCTGCTTGTTCTAAGATATGTCTAGGATAATGCGTTGGAAAAGCCTCAAGAACCCTCTTAAGCTGACGCGCTTCTTCTACGACCCGAATTAAATCCTGTGAAGAAATTTCTGATCCATCCCCTAATCTCAGAATGCTACCTTCACTCCCTTGCTGAATTAGGTAATCCTCTAGCGCAGATTGGTCTTTAAGGTAAACTTCTGATTTACCTCTTGCAACTTTATACAAAGGAGGTTGCGCAATATACAGAAATCCCCCCTCGACTAATTCTGGCATTTGACGATAGAAAAACGTAAGTAATAATGTTCTAATATGAGCCCCATCTACATCTGCATCGGTCATTATTATTATTTTATGATATCTCAATTTTTCTAGATTGAATTCATCTCTTCCAATACCAGTCCCTAATGCCATTACCAAATTTCCAATTTCTTGGCTGGCCAGCATTCGATCAAAACGAGCACGTTCTACATTTAAAATTTTTCCCTTCAGTGGTAAAATTGCCTGAGTACGTCGGTCTCGTCCTGTTTGAGCAGAGCCTCCCGCAGAGTCTCCCTCAACAAGAAAAACTTCTGCCTTTGATGGATCTTTTTCAGAGCAGTCCTTTAACTTTCCAGCTAGGTAATTGACATCCATTGCCGTTTTGCGGCGTGTTAATTCGCGTGCTTTACGGGCAGCTTCTCTCGCTAAAGCCGCTTCGATAATTTTACTAACTATAGTTTTTGCTTCATTAGGGTTTTCTTCAAACCACTCAGAAAGCTTTTCATTCATTAGTCCCTCAACAGCAGGCCGGACCTCTGATGAAACAAGCTTATCCTTAGTTTGTGAACTGAATTTTGGATCTGGAACTTTAACTGAAAGCACACATGTGAGTCCCTCACGTGCATCATCACCAGTGAAGTTCACCTTCTCCTTTTTTGCTATACCACTAGATTGAGCATAATTATTTATTGTTCTAGTCAATGCCCCTCTAAAACCAGCCATGTGAGTTCCACCATCCCGTTGAGGTATATTATTAGTAAATGGCAAAACATTCTCATGGTAACTATCATTCCACCACATTGCTACCTCAACGCCAATCTCATCGCGCTCACCAACAAAAAAAATGGGCTCTTGCATAATTGAAGCTTTGGAACGGTCTAAGTATTTTACAAACTCTTTCACTCCCCCTTCATAATAAAGCTCTGTTTTTCGAATTTCTGCAGGACGCTCATCAACCAATATGATCTTTACTCCTGAGTTTAAGAAGGCAAGTTCACGAAGGCGCTTTTCCAGTATTTCGAATGAATATTCCAAGTTAGAAAAGGTGTCAGTAGACGCAAGAAATCTAACCTCTGTTCCTCTTTCTTCGCCGGCTTCTCCCAAAACTCTAAGGTGTTCTACCGTTTCACCATGCTCAAACCGTGCAAAATGTTCTTTGCCATCGCGCCATACTCGTAGCTCTAACCATACAGACAATGCGTTTACAACGGATACGCCAACCCCATGCAAACCACCTGAAACTTTGTACGAATTGCTATCAAATTTACCACCAGCATGGAGCTGCGTCATGATTACTTCTGCCGCAGACACCCCTTCTTCTTCGTGAATATCTACAGGTATGCCTCTGCCGTTATCTCTTACTGAAACACTGTTGTCTGGACAAATTTTTACTTCTACATAATCTGCGTGTTTAGCAAGGGCTTCATCTATTCCATTATCAACTACTTCATAGACCATATGATGCAAACCAGAGCCATCATCGGTGTCGCCAATATACATCCCAGGCCTTTTTCGTACTGCTTCTAAGCCCTTGAGAACCTTAATAGATTCAGCGTCATATTGTTGGTTGTCTTGCTCGATTTCGGACATTAATGTGACCTTTTTTATAATTTGTTTTAGTATACTTATTTTTTGGTCAAATGTCACGTGTTTCGATGTTTTAACAACTTAATATTTGCCATCAATTTTCATATAACTTGCCTCTTTTTTTGTTGCTGGTAGAGTATTAAAAAAGGAGTGAATATGAAAATCGCTCAGGTAAAATCAAATTTAAATTTTTGGCGTGAACGCACAGATCTGGCCGCTGCTTTTCGATGGACAGCAAGACTAAATATGCATGAAGCTGTGGCTAATCACTTCTCACTAACCGTAAGCAACGATGGAACTAAATTTCTTGTAAACCCCAACATGATGCACTTTTCGCGAATAAGAGCTAGTGATTTACTTGAGCTTGATTCACAAAACCCCGACACATTGAAGCTGCCAAATGCACCAGATCCAACTGCGTGGGGTTTGCACGGCGCACTTCATAGGCTTTGTCCTCATGCAAAGTGTGCAATGCACGTTCACTCAGATTACGCAACCATTTTAGCAAGCCTAGAAGACAGTAACCTACCAGCGATAGACCAAAATTCTGCGATGTTCTTTAATCGTGTAATAGTAGACAATAACTATGGTGGACTAGCATTGGAAGAGGAAGGCGAGAGGTGTGCAGCGCTTTTTTCAGATGCAAAGAAAAAGGTTATGGTAATGGGTAACCATGGGATCTTGGTAATTGGCAGTAATGTTGCAGAAACTTTTAATAGAATGTACTATTTTGAGCGTGCTGCTAGAACCTACATTAAGGCGCTACAAACGGGAATGAAACTTAGAGTTTTACCAGATGAGATTGCAGAAAAAACTGCAACCGAACTTGAAAACTATCCAAGCGATGACAGTAAACATCTAGAAGAGTTAAAGGAAATTTTGGTCAGTGAGGGATCAGATTTCCAATCTTAAAGTTTCTTAAAATTAAACTGTTTTTAAATGAGAATGATTATCAATTGCATTGACAAAACGATTTATCTTCCTAAGTATTAAACGGTTAACTTTCTAAAGAAATAAAGTAATGCGCATTATCGATAAAACTTTTTCACGGAACGTAGCGTACGTATCCCTTTTTCTCTTTTTTATACTTACCAGCCATCTTTCAGCAGAAAAATTCAAAGCTGTTACGACTTTTACTGTCATCGCTGACATGGCACAGAATGTAGCTGGTAATATTGCTATTGTTGAGTCAATCACCAAGGCTGGGGCAGAAATTCATGGATACGAGCCCACTCCAAGGGATATCGTTAGGGCACAAGATGCAGATTTAATATTGTGGAATGGTTTAAACCTAGAGCTTTGGTTTGACCAGTTTTTCTCTAACCTCTCCGATGTCCCAAGCGCCATCCTGACAGAAGGTATACTCCCAATAGATATTAGAGATGGGGAATATGCCGGACGACCGAATCCTCATGCATGGATGAGCCTCGATAGTGCACTAATTTATGTAGACAACATAAGAAAAGCGTTTGTTGAGCACGATCCTGAAAACGCTTCGACTTATATTAAGAACGCAGAAGAATACAAACGCGAGATTAAGGATACAATTTTACCATTGAGAAATGCGATACTAAAAGTTCCTAAAGATAGGAGATGGCTAGTTTCGTGCGAAGGTGCATTCAGTTATTTGGTTAGAGATTTTAAAATGAACGAATTGTATCTTTGGCCAATAAATGCTGGCGCACAGGGAACTCCAAAACAAGTGAAAAAGGTCATTGATAGTGTAGAGAAATATAATATCCCTACAGTTTTTTGCGAAAGTACTGTTTCACAATCCCCAGCCAAACAAATATCACGAGAGACAGGAGCAGCATATGGCGGTGTTTTATACGTTGATAGCCTCACCAAAGCGGATGGGCCAGTACCAAGTTACCTTGATCTTTTAAAAGTAACGTCCGAAACAATATTGGCAGGATTAAGCAATTAAAACTCTTTTACTCCATTTAACGATATTCACATAAGGAAACAAAGCACCTAAATGATCGAAGCAGAGTCCGGCATAATAACTAGCGATCTAACCGTAACTTACAACAACGGAACAACAGCTTTACGAAATGTCTCCTTTGAAATACCCACGGGCACAATAACAGCGTTAGTGGGAGTAAACGGTGCTGGAAAATCGACCCTATTCAAGGCGTTAATGGGGTTTATACCTACTGTAAAAGGTGAAATCTCAATTTTGGGTCAGTCTGTAAAATCTGCGCTTAAAGAAAATTTTATTGCATATGTACCACAGGCAGAGGAAGTGGATTGGTCGTTTCCTGTGCTAGTGCAGGATGTCGTCATGATGGGCCGCTATGGACATATGGGCTTTTTTCGGAAAACAAGACAACAAGACATACTAGAGGTTGAACGTGCCTTAAACCGTGTCGGGATGACCGATTTTAAAGACCGGCAAATTGGTGAATTATCCGGCGGTCAAAGAAAAAGAGTTTTTTTAGCTCGTGCATTAGCACAAAAAAGTAAAATTATTTTGCTGGACGAACCCTTCACAGGAGTGGATGTAAAAACCGAAACTGCAATAATCAAACTTCTCGGTGAGATGAGAAAAGAAGGAAAAATAATGCTTGTTTCAACACACAATCTTGGGTCTGTACCAGAGTTTTGTGACAGAACAATTTTAATCAAGGAAACGATATTAGCTTACGGTAAAACAGAAAATACCTTTACACGTCAAAATTTAGAGCTCGCATTTGGTGGTGTTCTAAGGCATTTTGTTCTCAGTGGAACCGATCTTCATGATGACGATGACCGACGCGAGGTTCGTGTGATATCAGATGACGAGCGTCCCTTCGTCTTGTACGACAGCGATAAGAAAAGTGATGAAGATGCTTGAAGCTTTGTTGGAACCATTTTCTTATAATTATATGGTTAATGCAATGTGGGTAAGTGCTTTAGTGGGAGGCGTCTGTGCTTTTCTCTCAGCTTACTTAATGTTGAAAGGGTGGTCGCTTATAGGTGATGCACTTAGCCATTCAATAGTACCAGGTGTAGCAGGAGCATATATGTTGGGACTACCATTTGCTCTTGGCGCATTTGTCGCTGGCGGACTAGCCGCAAGTTCAATACTTTTTTTACAACAGCGATCCAAACTTAAAGAAGATGCCATAATAGGAGTTATTTTTACATCTTTCTTTGGTCTTGGTTTGTTTATGATATCACTGTCACCAATGTCCGTGAGCATCCAAACCATCACGATGGGTAATATCCTTGCAATTACACCAACAGATACATTTCAGCTTGTGATAATTGGTCTTGTGTCTCTTTGTGTTCTTGCGACAAAATGGAAAGATTTTATGGTTACATTTTTTGATGAAAACCATGCAAGGTCTATTGGTTTAAATCCAGATTTACTGAAAATACTATTTTTTACAATTTTAGCCGCTTCTTGTGTTGCCGCTCTTCAAACTGTTGGGGCTTTTCTAGTAATTGCCATGGTAGTTACACCTGGAGCCACTGCTTACTTGCTAACGGATAAATTTCCCAGATTACTCATAATAAGCGTAATTATTGGAACATTAAGCAGCTTTTTTGGTGCTTATATTAGCTACTTCCTGAATGGTGCTACCGGTGGAATAATTGTTTCAATTTTAACTTTAATATTTATTTCCACTTTCATCTTAGCACCAAAACATGGATACTTTAAATCCAAAAGTCGGGCATCGTTAGAAGCAGACACTAATTATGGCTGACATATTAGTTACCCCATTCCAATATAGTTTTATGATAAATGCTTTCATAATAGCAGCTATCATATCGGTACCAGCAGCTCTGCTTTCATGTTTTTTGGTGCTCAAAGGGTGGTCATTAATGGGAGACGCAATAAGCCATTCGGTACTTCCAGGAATAATAATATCATATTTACTGAGTATTCCATTAATCATTGGAGCATTCTGCTCTGGCATGGTTTGCGCAGTTTTATCAGGGTTTTTAAGTGAAAATAGCAGGCTCAAACATGACACTATAATGGGTATAGTCTTTTCTGGGATGTTTGGATTTGGAATTGTTTTATATTCAAAGGTATCTACTGAAGTGCATCTAGATCATATATTATTTGGCAATATACTCGGTATAACTTTTGAAGACTTGCTTATATCATTCTTAATTTCCAGCATGGTTACAATTCTCGTAACCATAAAGAGACACGACTTACTGTTACATACCTTTGATCCAATCCAAGCGCGTTCTGTGGGAATCCCTGTTCGCTTATTACACTACAGCTTTCTCGCGATGGTATCCGTAACAATAGTAGCCACTCTATCAGCAGTGGGAATAATACTATCAATCGGTTTGTTGATAGCTCCCGGAGCAATAGCCTTTTTGCTAACGAAGAGATTTAACCAAATGCTTATCATTGCTACATTAATTTCATTATTATCGAGTTTTTTTGGTATTTATTTTAGCTTCTTTATTGATAGTGCGCCCGCACCAACAATTATTCTATTGCTCACAGCATGTTTCATAACAGCACTGATTGGTACGAGCAGGAAATTTAAAACAAGTTAAATACTATATCAGCTAATACTGTATTGATATATTTCTGTGCACATGCAAATGTTCAATGTTTATGAGACATTCCTGGTCGTAAAGAATGAATGATAGTTTAATTAATAGAAATGAAGGGTGCGAGCTTGACGTCGACTGGGTTATGTCACAGAGCGCAAACACCTCAGCAATCGAACGTCGCGCTGCTACTCTTGGCACACGTAGATCAATAAAAAAAGCCCATCAGGCCGCTTGGCTACTGAAAGCAATCTCCTGCATAGACCTTACGACGCTATCTGGAGACGATACAGCAGGTCGCGTAAAAAGGTTATGCGCTAAAGGGATCCACCCTATTAGGCCAGATTTAACAAGAGCATTGGGAATGGATGGCCTCCATGTTGGAGCTATATGTGTATACCATGAAATGATAGAAACCGCCATTGCCGCCTTGGGTAATAGCGGCATTCCGGTCGCAGCCGTTTCAACCGGCTTTCCTGCAGGTCTGTCTCCATTTAAAACTCGGTTATTAGAAATTGATGAAAGTGTACAAGCTGGGGCCAAAGAGATAGATATTGTTATTTCGCGGAGGCATGTCCTGACTCAAAACTGGCAGGAACTTTTTAATGAAGTTAAAGCATTTCGTTCTGCCTGTGGAGATGCACACCTCAAAACAATCTTAGCAACTGGTGAGTTAGGAAGCCTAAGAAATGTCGCGCGTGCATCAATGGTTTGTATGATGGCTGGGGCAGATTTCATTAAAACCTCAACAGGAAAAGAAAGTATTAATGCCACGCTTGGCACGTCAATTGTAATGGTGCGTGCAATCCGAGAGTACTGGGAAAAAACAGGGTTTAAAGTAGGTTACAAACCAGCGGGAGGCATATCAAAAGCAAAAGATGCACTAGTTTATTTAAGTCTCATAAAAGAAGAATTAGGCAACGATTGGATGGACGCTTCTTTATTTCGCTTTGGGGCTTCAAGCCTTCTTGGAGACATTGAACGACAGTTAGAACACTACTTAACTGGAAATTATTCTGCTAATTATCGGCATCCATTGGGGTAAAACATGCAAATAAAAAATATCTTTGATAAAATGGATTATGGGGAAGCACCCGAAAGCGCCAGAGAAGCCCAAAATTGGTTGAAGAACCATAATTATACTTTTGGTAATTTTATAAATGGCAAATGGAAGCAATGCGAAGATCATTTCAACACCGTCAACCCTGCTAACGATCAAGTATTAGCAAAAATTGGTCAGTCGTCTCCATCGGATATAGATTCTGCAGTTAAAGCAGCCAGAGCCGCTCAAAAAAAATGGTCCAAAGAAAGTGATCATGCGCGTGCCCGCATTCTATATGCAATTGCGCGTCTCTTGCAGAAAAACTCTCGGCTTTTCTCTGTCTTGGAAACCCTCGACAATGGAAAACCAATTAGAGAATCTCGTGATATTGATATTCCTCTTGCTCAAAGACACTTCTATTATCATGCTGGAATGGCTCAATTAATGCAGGCTGAGCTTCCAAAGCGATCTCCGATAGGAGTTTGTGGTCAGATTATTCCCTGGAACTTTCCACTCCTAATGCTTTCATGGAAAATTGCTCCTGCCATCGCCATGGGTAATGCCGTGGTGCTAAAGCCTGCAGAATACACGTCTTTAACAGCCCTTTTATTCGCTGAAATATGTACATCTGCTGGAGTTCCAAATGGCCTCATAAATATTGTAACTGGCGACGGAAAAGTCGGTGAAATGCTTGTCGGACATAAAGATATAAATAAAATTGCATTTACTGGTTCAACAGAAGTGGGAAAATTAATTAGAGAACGAACAGCTGGCTCCGGCAAGTCCTTGACACTTGAATTAGGAGGAAAATCGCCTTTCGTTGTTTTTGATGATGCAGACCTGGATAGTGCCGTTGAAGGGGTTGTTGATGCAATTTGGTTTAACCAAGGGCAAGTTTGTTGTGCTGGGTCTCGCCTATTAGTTCATGAAGCGATTTCAGAAAAATTTTATAATAAACTCAGAAATAGAATGAAGAATCTACGCTTGGGAAGTCCCCTCGACAAGTCAATAGACATGGGGGCAATTGTAGATAAAAAACAGCATAAAAAAATTAGTGGAATGGTTTCTCAGACAAAAGGAAAAGTCTTTCAAGCTGGCTCACCATTACCCCAAGAAGGATGTTTCTTTCCTCCAACCCTAATAACAGACTTGCATACTGCAGATCCACTCATGCAAGAAGAAATCTTTGGTCCAGTGTTGGTGAGTACAACATTTAGAACCCCTTCGGAAGCCATAGAACTATCAAACAACACTACGTTCGGGCTGGCAGCCTCTGTATGGAGTGAAAATATAAATCTATGCCTAGAGCTCGCACCAAAAATTAAGGCAGGGGTAATATGGATAAACGGAACAAATATGTTCGATGCTGCTGCTGGGTTTGGTGGGGTAAAACAAAGTGGGTTTGGCCGAGAAGGTGGATGGGAAGGCCTATTAGCTTACAGTAAACCAAAGAACCAGTTCTCACCTAAGATCAAAAGTAGGCTAGTTAAAAACCAAATTAGCAAGGCTGACTATATTGACAGAACGGCAAAGCTTTACATTGGGGGAAAACAATGTCGCCCAGACAGTGGCTACTCTCAATCAATTTTTGATCATAACGGAAAACCTGTAACCCAAGTGCCTTTATCAAACCGCAAAGATATTCGAAACGCCGTAGAAGCCATGAACTCTGCAAAAAATTGGTCGCATTCTACAGCACATCTTCGCGCTCAAATCTTATATTATATGGCTGAAAATTTATCAGCAAGAAGAGCAGAATTTGCCAACACTTTGCAAGCACTCACAGGAAGGTCTGATGCTGAAACTGAAGTAGAGCAAAGTATTCAGAGATTGTTTTTCTATGCTGCTTGGTCGGATAAGTTCGATGGGAGCGCTAGAAGCGTACCTCTCAAAGCAGTGGCGCTTGTTATGAAAGAAGCAATAGGAAACTGTGGCGTTTTATGCGATAATCAGTATCCTCTTCTTGGCTTTATATCCGTAATGGCCCCATTATTCGCTACAGGTAATCGCTCAATTATTATTCCCTCTGAAACCTTTTCTCCTATTGTTACTGATTTTTATCAAATCTTAGACACCTCAGACGTTCCTCCTGGAACCATTAACATATTAACTGGCAAACATGCAGATCTAGCAATAGAGCTTGCAGGGCATATGGATATTGAAAGTGTCTGGAGCTTTTCTCCTTCTGATGTTTCAAGGGATATAGAAAAAGCGTCTATAAGTAATTTAAAACGCACATGGGTTAACAATGGTTGCGGGAGGGATTGGAATAGTGAGGAGGGCTTTGGTAGAGAATTCCTAGAGAACGCGACTGAAAATAAAACTATTTGGATACCCTATGGTGAGTAGCGACTATCAGGATACTTTTATTCTTCTTTCTCTTCTCTTTATTTTTAATTTCTTATTTCGTGTTTTATATTTGTTTTTCTTAAAAAATTTAGATCTACCTTTGCTACCCTCATAATTTAATTGCTCATTTTCAAGATGGGTAAGCTGAAACACTATACCGCCCGCAAAAGGGTCTACCTCTGAAAGCTTCACCCGAACCGACATTCCTAATTCCAGCTTTAGCCCAGTTTCTGAACCAATCAACCTGTTCGCAGATTTATCATATTTGAAATATTCATTAGCTATTGTCCTTACTGGAACAATGCCATCTGCACCCGTCTCATCTAGCCTTACAAATATCCCAAAATTTGATACCCCACTTATACTACCACAAAATTCATTTCCAATTCTTTCCGACAGGAAATGTGCAAGGTACCTGTCATTAGTATCTCGCTCTGCAACCATAGAGCGCCGCTCAAATTCAGATATTTTCTCTGCTGTACTATGAATATTATCAATATCTATATCTGTAAGACCATCATCGCCCAACCCAACTGCAGATATCAAAGCGCGATGAATAATGAGATCAGAGTAACGCCTAATGGGTGATGTAAAGTGGGCATACTGAGACAAAGACAAACCAAAATGACCAAAATTTTCTGGTGAATAAAATGCCTGGTTCATAGAGCGTAATGCCGATAGATTTATTAAGTCTCGAAAGGGTGCTGACTCTGCCTGAGCTAATAGTTCATTAATATGGGAAGCTTTTATATTTTGACCCTTTGATAACTTTAATCCTACCGAAACCGCTGTCTTTCTCAAAGCTTCAATCTTCTCTTTATCAGGCTCTTCATGTACCCTAAAAATTGTAGGTGTTTTTTTGTAAGATAATGTCTCTGCTGCACAAACATTCGCAAGAATCATAAATTCTTCTATAAGTTTATGTGCCTCTAACCTTTCTTTGAATCTAACGTCTTTGACTATACCTTTTTCATCTATTTCTATCTTCCGTTCTGGAAGGTTCAAATCTAGAGGACTTCTAACCTTTCTTGAAATTTTTAGACAGGAATAGGCATCATAAAGTGGTTTAATGACAGTAGTTACAAGATCCAGAACTTTCGGTTTTCCTTTACCTTTATCAATAACTTCCTGAACTTCGCCATACTCAAGAGATGCCCAAGATTGAATTACTGCACGCGTAAACTTATGACTTATTTTATTACCTACTGAGTCAATTTTTATTTTTACAACAATACACGCTCTCTTTTTCCCCTCATGCAAACTGCAAAGATTGCCAGATAAGTTGTCTGGAAGCATTGGAACAACTCTGTCAGGAAAATAAGTGGAGTTACCCCTGTGACGTGCTTCATTATCTATTGCATCGCCAGATCGGACGAAGTGTGCTACATCAGCTATAGCTACCCATATTAAATGACCACCAATATTTTTTGGATCGTCATCCGGTTTTGCATAACAAGCATCGTCATGATCACGGGCGTCTTTAGGATCAATCGTGACAAAGGGCACGTGCGAATAATCGTCCCATTTTTTATTTTGTAAAAAGGAGGCTTTTTTAGACTGAAGAAGTACATCTTCTGGAAAAATATTGGGAATCTTATGTTGGTGAATTGCAATAAGAGATACAGATTTTGGAGCAGAAGGATCGCCCAACCTTTCAGAAACTCTAACCTTTTCAGAGCGAATTCTTCTTCCAGAGTCAATTTTTCTGAATTCAACTAATTCTCCATCTTCAATAACCACACCTTTGTCCAACTCTACCAACCAATCTTTGCCAGATTTATCTATCGATTTAACCCTCGGCCCATTTGGCGTAATTTGGAAAATTCCAAGTTTCGTTTGAGGATTATCGTCTATTTTTTTTATAATCTTTCCAACATAGTCGAAATTGTTAGAATTGACTGGTTTAATCCGAGTCAGAATTCGGTCGCCATAGGATAAGAGACCCGTGAACTTATCATGCTCAATATAAACGATTGGCTCGTCTCCGGCCTCTTCCCAAGAAACGGGACGTGCAAAAATCTCACCATCGCTTGTTGGTGCCATAACTTGTAAAATGAGAATTTTCTCCATAGTCTTTGAAGAATTATGAGCTTTATTAGTCTTCACAAAGAATCCAATATTTTTCTCTCAACCGATATGGGTATAAACTTAAACCCTGTACTATCCTTTAGATAACGTATGATTTTCATTTATCCAGGTCGTATTTTCATAATACAAAATCGATGAATCGCCTAGCCAAGACGAAATTAGGATTTTTTTTGTATAGTGTCATAATCGATGCCGTTGTCGATATCACGTAGCATATCACAAGCAGCCCATCTGTCAGTTTCCAAAGTTTTTATAGTATCGTCGAAAGCATAGTTTGATGACCACCGCACTTTTGTGAAAGTTTTTTTTGATATCTTCCTAATTTTTTTTGCACCAAAAAGCCAAAACCCGCCATCGAAAGTAGGTCCTAAAACGTACTCGTTCCTACGTAAAATCTTAAAAGCCCGATCTATCTTTTCCTTACTTACATCTGGAATATCAGAACCAATTATACAAATCGGACCAACGCGAAAACTATCTAATATTTTGAGCATTCTTTCTCCCAACCCTGACATTCCCTGGGAGATCCGCATCAATTCAGAAGGCCAAATCCTACTATTTTGTCCCTCAATATCTGGAGAAACAGCAATTACAGTTTCCCACTTAGGGTGTACAACATTTCGTATAAGCGATAAACTTTGATGTCTATACCACCAAGCAGATTCAATCATTCCGATATCATTTCCCAACCGTGTTTTGACTTTCCCAGGTCTTGGTTCTTTTACCATAACCACCAAAGTTGGTTTATATTTCGGCAAAATAATTTTCCAAAATGCGAGTATAGACTTTCTTTAAATTGCGGATTTGACTTATCTCAACCCTCTCATCAATTGCATGCATAGTCTTTCCCACTAGCCCAAATTCCACGACAGGGCAGATGTTCTTTATAAATCTTGCATCAGAAGTTCCACCCGTCGTCGACAAAGACGGTTTAACCCCAAGTTCTTGCTCGATAGAATTGCAAATTATGTCAGATAACTGCCCTGGAGGTGTCAAAAAGCTTTCCCCGGACGCATGCGTATCAACTGTAATTTCTGTCCCAGTTTTTTCAGCAAAGTCTTTTGAAGTTCTTTCCAACCATTTTTTTATAGACTCACTGGTATGATTATCATTGAACCTTATATTAATCACGGCTTTTGCCATTTCTGGAATTACATTGGTTGCAGAATTTCCAGTATCAATGGAAGTTATGACTAGGGTCGATGCATCAAAATGTTCGGAGCCAATATCCAAACTTTCTTCACTAAGAGAATGCATTAACTGCACAAGTGCATTAAGCGGATTTTTTGCTAGCTGTGGATAAGCGGTGTGCCCTTGCAGACCCTTAACACAAAACCTTGCTGTAATTGATCCCCTACGCCCAATCTTTACCATTTCACCGAGGTAATCCGGACAAGTCGGCTCACCCACCAAACAATGGCTTATTTTTTCATTATTTTTCTGCATCCAATCTAGAATTGCAGCCGTCCCGTTTTTAGCTTCCCCTTCTTCATCTCCCGTAATAGTAATAACGATAGAACCATTTGGCGGATTTTTTGATACAAAATCTATGGCTGACGCGACAAATGCCGCGACACTCGACTTCATATCGGTGGCACCTCGACCAAATAAATAGCCATCCTTCACCTCAGCCCCAAAAGGGTCTACTGACCATGACTCTGCATTTCCAACCGGCACTACATCCGTATGCCCATTATAACCGAAACTTCTTTCAGCTCTCCCCGAACCCCAGCGAGCAAAAAGATTTTCTACTCCCCCACGGCTAATTCGAGAGCATATAAATCCATTTTTATTTAGCAGATCCTCTATCAAAGTAATTGCCCCCGCTTCTTTTGGTGTTACGGACGGACATTTTATGAGTTCAGCTGTAAGGTTTACAGGATCAATTTCATTCATAATTTCACCTAAATTGGTAACAGTTTATTTACCACTGTGGCCAGCTCCCTTGTTTCTTTAATCAGGCAGTCGGCTCCTGCTGCTCTCAACTCATTTATTGATCCATATCCATAGCTCACTCCTATAGATTTAATCAAGTTAGATTTTGCACCAATAATATCGTATCGTCTGTCACCTATCATTAAAGCATCGCTGGGTTGAGAACCTGTAGTACTTAATGCATGTTGCAATAAGCTGGACTTATCAGATAATGAGCCATCCAGATTAGAACCAAACTGATATGAGAAATATCGCGATAGCTGAAAATACTCTAATATGGAAATAGCCGAAGCAGTTGGCTTTGATGTTGCAACACCAAGCACATAACCCATCGATTTTAATTCCGAAAGCTGCTCTGGAATACCAGTATAGACACTATTTTCGATATATCCTTTCACATCGTATCGCTCTCGATACAAATCAACAGCGTAATTTAAATCTTCCTCCGGAACACCTAGCTTATTAAATGTGCCCCAAAGAGATGGTCCCACTACCCAGTCACTTTCAGGTCCAAGCTTTTCTAGTTTCATTTTATCAAGAGCATAGTTAATGCATGCCTTTATTCCCGGCCCAGCGTCCGTCAATGTCCCATCTAGATCAAAAAATATGATACGTCTCAATTTACTATGTCTTCCTCTGTTTCATTTCCAAATAAGGGCATAACGTCAGCTACTATGACAGAGTTTTCATTTAGGGCGCGCAACATGATTTTTTTTTCCTCCAGATCAATTTCATGTCCATTTTTCAATCTTTCTTCAATTGAACCATAGCCAACTACATTCAGTGGAGACATATTAGAACGCTTCAACGTTGCAACTGCTTCTCGAACCGCTTCTTCTTCATCAATTCCAGTAGAATAACAAATTAATGTCGCACCAATAGAGTTTCTTGGAAGACCATCATTTTTTGATCGACCTAGACTTACCTCTAAAGTAAATATCGCGCGCTGCTTTCTATTTTTATCAATAATTTTTTTCATAAACCAGGGGTTTGTTAATTTCATCGATATTACATTTAAATATCATATACTAAATTTTACTGACATAAAAATTCCGTGTATCCGGAAATCTATCTAATGCTTCTTGAATAGTTTGAATTTCAATTTAGTTGCGAATATTAAAATTATTCAATAATGCATAAAAAGGTAATTAAAAGGAAAGCCCATGTACCGATCTAGAACCTCTACTCATGGAAGAAATATGGCTGGGGCACGAGGCTTATGGCGTGCCACGGGAATGAAAGATGATGATTTTGGCAAACCAATTATCGCTGTCGTAAACTCGTTCACACAATTTGTTCCAGGCCATGTTCACCTCAAAGATCTGGGCCAAATGGTAGCTCGTGAAATAGAAAAATCTGGCGGCGTCGCTAAGGAATTTAATACTATTGCCGTCGATGATGGAATTGCCATGGGTCATGATGGGATGCTTTACTCTCTACCATCGCGAGAAGTTATAGCCGACTCGGTTGAATATATGGTGAATGCGCATTGTGCAGATGCAATGGTTTGCATTTCCAATTGTGATAAAATTACCCCAGGAATGCTGATGGCAGCGATGCGTCTCAATATACCAGCTGTCTTTGTTTCCGGCGGACCAATGGAGGCCGGCAAAGTAATTTGGGACGGCAAAGAAAAGGCATTAGATTTAGTTGATGCAATGGTTTACGCTGCCGACGAAAAATATTCTGACGAAGAAGTTGCAGAAGTTGAGCGATCTGCATGCCCAACATGCGGATCTTGCTCTGGAATGTTCACTGCAAACTCAATGAACTGTCTTACAGAAGCTTTAGGGCTTTCATTACCTGGAAATGGATCAGTTTTAGCAACTCATTCGGACCGACAAAATCTTTTTCTGAGCGCCGGTAGAATAATAGTTGAAATAGCTAAACGTTGTTATGAAAAGGGTGATACATCCGTTTTACCTCGGTCCATTGCTTCTTTTAAGGCATTCGAAAATGCAATGACGCTGGATATTTCCATGGGTGGGTCGACCAATACTGTTCTCCACCTATTAGCGGCGTCATATGAAGGCAACGTTGGTTTTACAATGGATGATATAGATCGGTTATCTAGAAAAGTACCTGTTTTATGTAAGGTTGCTCCAGCAAAATCTGATGTTCATATGGAAGATGTACACAGAGCGGGCGGTATAATGGCAATTTTGGGCGAACTAGACCGAGCTGGCCTCATTGATACAAGCTTGCCGACGGTTCATAGCAAAACATTATCTGACGCCCTTAAGGTTTGGGATATTTCTCAAACAACTGATGAGAAAGTTTTATCTTTCTATAAAGCCGCACCAGGAGGCGTTCCGACCCAAACAGCATTTTCACAAAGTCGCCGCTTTGAAAAACTCGATCTTGATAGAGCGGAAGGTGTTATTCGCAGTAAGGAAAAGGCCTTCTCACAAGATGGTGGTCTTGCTGTGCTTTATGGAAATTTAGCAGAAGACGGCTGTATCGTTAAAACAGCTGGTGTTGATGAAAAAATATTAAAATTTACTGGTCCAGCTTATGTTGTTGAAAGCCAAGATGATGCTGTCAATGACATACTGACAGGAAAGGTTAAATCAGGAGACGTCGTAATAATTAGACATGAAGGACCTCGTGGGGGACCAGGAATGCAAGAAATGCTCTATCCTACCAGCTATTTAAAGTCGAAAGGTCTCGGCTCTGCTTGCGCACTTGTTACAGATGGGCGTTTTTCCGGCGGCACCTCTGGTTTATCGATAGGACATGTTTCACCAGAAGCGGCAGAGGGCGGCACAATTGGGCTTGTAGAAACTGGTGATGAAGTTCAAATCAACATACCTGAAAGAAAAATTCATTTAAATGTTTCTGATGAAACACTTGCTAAACGTCGTATTCAACAAGATAAAAACGGCTGGATACCCAAAAAGAAACGTAAGCGGAAGGTGACCACTGCCCTTAAAGCATATGCTGCATTAACGACATCTGCTTCTAAGGGTGCTGTACGAGTGGTAGACTAGGAGCCGTCATACCAAAAGGTGTAATTTTATAAATTATTAATCACGGAGAAGTTCATTAATTCCCGTTTTGCTACGGGTTCTCTCATCAACTCTTTTAACAATCACTGCACAGTATAAACTTATGTTATTTTTGCTTGGCATTGAACCAGAAACGACTACTGAATAAGGAGGAACTTCTCCATACATTACCTCCCCTGTTTCTCGATCTACTATTTTGGTCGATTGCCCTATGTAAACTCCCATCCCCAAAACTGAACCCTCTCGAACGATTACACCTTCTACCACTTCGGAACGGGCACCTATAAAACAATTATCTTCTATTATTGTTGGAGAGGCCTGCATTGGTTCTAATACGCCACCGATACCAACACCTCCAGATAAATGTACGTTCTTACCTATTTGGGCACAACTGCCAACCGTAGCCCATGTGTCTACCATTGTTCCTGTATCTACATATGCACCAAGATTTACAAATGAAGGCATTAGAACAACTCCTGGCGCTATATATGCAGAACGTCTTACAACACAACTTGGTACAGCTCTAAAACCTGCTTCTTTCCAATCTTTAGTGTTCCATCCTTTGAACTTATTATCAACTTTGTCCCACCAACCTGAGTTCTGCGGGCCACCCTCGTGTACCTCCATATCTTTAAGTCTAAACCCGAGCAAAACGGCCTTTTTTGCCCATTGGTTTACGATCCAATCACCTTTGTCATTTTTCTCAGCAACACGTAAACTTCCAGTATCAAGAGCAGACAAAGTTGCTTCAATAGCTTTTCTCGTTTCACCAGTTGTTGAAGGGGTTATTTCTTCTCGAACATTCCAAGCAGCTTCTATAGCATTTTCCAGCTCTGAATTTGACATATGTTTCTCCAATAATTTTCTGTGCTATATATTTTAAGATCGATCGATACAACGAAAAATCTTTTACATAAGTTAAATTTTATAAACTAAAGAGTTCTTCAATCTGTCTATTATGACCTAGTACGGCGTAGGTATATATATAAAGCACCATAGCCACCGTGTCTTTGGTGGGCCTTTTCGACTTGGAGTATTAAATTAGACAACCTTGGTTCCTTTAACCAAAGAGGAACCTGCGATCTGAGTACCCCATTGCGTTGCGGAATAACATAACCAGGATCAGAGTTTTTACCTTTTCCTGTTATAACCAATACTAGTCTTTTCTGTCTATTGTGAGCAGACACTATAAAATTTAATAAGGCTGGATATGCTTGTTCTAGTGTCATGCCGTGAAGATCCAGCCACGCCTCTGGTTCAAGCATGCCTTTTTTCAGCTTGGCAAAAGCCTTCATATCCATTTTTACTTTTTGAGCACCAGTTGAAACGAACGCTTTTTTGATAGCTATATTTTCATTTAATTGCGGCCTGAGGGCTCTCTTAGGGGGGGCATTGGTGGGTTTACTATTTTTTGGACTAATTTGACCCGAGCTAATGTCACTTTCAGTCAGAATTTTATCGTTAAGGGGTAGAGTAGACTTGGCTACTTTTTCCCAAAGCTTTGTTTCTTCCAGACTAAGTTTTCTCCTTTTCATGATTTTGCACCCAGAGACTTATGAAGTGGGCCTCACTAAACAGTTGAATGACTATTCTAACTACTTGTGGCAACAAGGAGCCAATTCGGGTCAGATGATGATAAATCACGAGAGAACGTCCATGTGTCTCGCTGACGTTTTACCTGTTTAGCATCACCCTCCACAACCTCACCATCTTTATTTTTCACAACTGAAGAAAGCTCTCCCGTAAATGCAACGGAAAGTTCTGCTACATTAGTTTTATCATCAAACTCTGCATTTTTTAAGCTAAGTTCTCTTATCCCATAAAACTCTGCCTCAACCTTCAGCTTCTTTTTTGCTCGCATATCGATTACTTGCTGAAATGCGTCTTTCACATCTTCGTCAAGGAAGCTCTCAACATCTTTTAAATCACCATTTTCAAATGCCATTAATATCATTTCATATGCGGACCTTGCCCCAGTCAAAAAATCATTCACCATAAAATCTGCGTCTACTTTTTTCATGCGCGCCAAAGCTTCAGCAGATGGACTTTTTTTGTCAACATTGTCAGTAATGTCCGTATCTTCACCACCATCAATTACGCGAAAATCTCTAGCGTTTTTGGAAGGAGCAGCATCTTGTAAAGGAGGTTTTTCAAAGCCTTCGCGGGTACCCAGTACATTCTTTAATCTTAAAACCAAAAAAATGGCTATTCCTGCTAAAACAAGAATTTCAATAATTGCTGGACTCATTTCACGCTCCTGATCAGTGCGATAGTGGTAATTTTACTTTCAACTACTTATGTAGGTGCTAAAGGTGTTAATGTCCACTAAAGTGAATTAAGGATAATAAATTAGATGTGGCTTTTTCTTCTATTTTTTACAGTACCAGTAATTGAGATCGTCTTGTTCATTAAGGTAGGCGGTACAATCGGCTTAATGCCAACAGTTTTTATTATATTAATTACAGCTATTGCAGGAACAGTGTTTGTTAAACAACAAGCCTCACAACTCTTCGATTTGTTCAAACGAAAAGCGGGAAGATTGGAGGACCCTTCCGAACCTATTGGTCATGGTGTATTAGTTCTTTTTGCGGGAGCATTATTGCTTACACCAGGCTTTTTCACAGATTTTATTGGTTTCCTTTTACTTATCCCAAATTTTCGATATTGGCTGTTTAGAAAACTTGAAAAAAAATTTATTCACGTGGGTCGTTTTGATGAGGGTACTTCATATCAAAACAAAACAATTTATGATGCAGAATATAAAGATATCACACCTAATGATGGATCACCTTGGAAAAAAGATACAAACCCTAAAGACTGAAATCTTATAGAGTAATCAGATTATAGTATTGCTCGACAGGAGAATTTAATGGCTAAGAAAACAGATGAAATAACACCGCCAAAAATGAATATTCTTGCGCAGTATGTAAGAGACCTCTCCTTTGAGAACATTCTTGCACAAAAGGGGGTCGATGGTGAGTTGAACCCTGAAATACAAGTTAATGTAAACATAGACGCAAAAAAGCGTACGACAGATAAACAGTTTGACGTAATAATAAAACTTCGCGTTGATAGTAAATCTAAAAATACAAATAATATTCTTTTTGTACTGGAGCTAGATTACGGCGGCGTCTTTCAAATCGAAAATGTCCCAGACGATCAATTACACCCATATTTACTTATAGAATGCCCCAGAATGTTGTTTCCATTTCTTCGCAGAATCGTGAGTGATGTTACTAGAGATGGTGGTTTTCCACCACTAAATTTAGAAAACATTGATTTCTTAAAATTATACAGGCAAGAAATAGACAGGAGAAAAAATGCAAAAGAAAAAAATGGATCTAAAGTAAAACACTAGGGGGTGCTACGCCTTTAAAATTTCTGACCACATTGAATGGTCCCCAAGCTGCTTAATAAATTTTCTATGTCTATTTTCTTCGTCTTTTGTTAGCCTTGGTTTCAAATTTTCAGCCCTTTCACGTATTCTCTTTGCTTTTCCGGGGTTACTACTATTTCCATGTTCAACATTAGTAATATTTAGCGTGAAATCGGGTTGTTTTCCTCCGACCAATTCCAAATATACTTCCGCTAAAATTTGGCTATCAAGCAATGCACCGTGTACCACTCTCGCTGAATTATCAATTTTAAACCTTCTACAAAGAGAATCTAAAGAAGCGGGTGATCCCGGATATTTTTTTCGTGCAATAGCTAGTGTATCTGTCGCTCTTTCAAATGGTATCTCTTCTTTTTCACTCTTTATTAATTCTGCATTGATGAACTTCATATCGAACATGGCATTATGAATAACTAACTTCGCTGATCCTATAAACTCCAAGAATTCATTTACGATTTCTGAAAATTTAGGTTTATCAGAAAGAAACTCATCGCTTAACCCGTGTACCGCAAACGCTTGATCTGGCATAGCCATAAGTGGATTAATATATTGATGATATTCTTTTCCTGTTGGAACGTGGTTCATTAACTCCACTGCTCCAATTTCTACTATCCGGTGACCATCTTCTGGGTCTAAGCCAGTGGTTTCCGTATCTAAAACTATCTCTCTCATTATATTAAACTCGCAACATATTGAGTATTTCCAGTACTTTTTCTTCAACCTTCTCATGAGATGTTGTCTCAATGGTAAAGTCAGAAAGTTTACATTTTTCCTCACTTGGCATTTGTTTTGAAATCAATTCTTTGTAATAGTTGTCACTATTATCATTTCTCTTTTTTAATCTTTCTATTTGATTTCTCGCACTAGTAAAAACACATACTGTTTTATCCATTTCTTTATCCAGGCCAGTTTCAAATAAAAGCGGTATATCAAAAACTGCTATGTCAGCGACATTTTGATCTAGAAAGTTTTGTCTATCAGCCTGTATAAGAGGATGTACAATTTTTTCCAACTCTTTAAGTTTTTCAGGCTGCTCTTTCAATAGCACCTTTAACTCATTCCTTGAAATCGAACCGTTTACTACTGATGTGGGGAATAACTCTGATATAGCTTTCACTGCTATTCCACCTTTTGAATATAGTTTATGAACGGTTTTATCAGCATCCCAGAGCGCACAGCCATGTTTTACAAAAATACCTGCTGTGGTTGTTTTTCCCATTCCTATAGAACCTGTTAGCCCAATCTTTATCATTGGCTAATCAACAATTTACGCAGATTTTCTGAAACGTCTGGCTTCATACCAAACCAACGTTCAAACCCTGGTATGGCCTGATGGATTAACATTCCCAGGCCATCTACTGTGCGACAGCCTCTTTTTGCTGCATTTTCTAAAAGGGGTGTGTTAAGGGGCGTATACACGATATCTGTAACAAGAGTGTTTTTTTTCAACCCCTGCAACGGAATTGGAAGCTCTGCTTTACCGTCCATACCAAGTGATGTTGCGTTTATAACAGTCGATGCATCACTGAGATAATTCTGGACTTTCATCCAATCTACAACTTTAATCTTTGCTCCAAAATCAGACCTTAGCTGATCTGCTCTAGATCTTGTTCTGTTTGCAAGTATTACTTCGTTTGCTCCATCTTCAATTAGTGCCCCCAGTATTGCTCGTGACGCCCCACCTGCCCCGAATACAACCGATGTACCTTCGCTGGCTGTCCAATCATTATATTTACACTTTATATTTTGTAAAAATCCATAACCATCTGTATTGTCAGCATAAATTCTGCCATCTTGTAAAAATGTAAGAGTATTAGCCGCACCAATTATTGCTGCTCTATCAGAAATTTTATCTGCTATTTTTAATACTTTCTCCTTGTAAGGTATTGTCACATTAGCTCCCACGAAACCTAAACCACTGAGAGCTCGAATGCTGTTTTCGAAATTTCTTGGATCTATATCAAGTGGTATGTAGTAGCCATCTATATTAAATAATGACAACCAATAATTATGAAGTTTGGGTGATTTAGAATGGTTTATGGGATGACCTAATACTGCTGCCACTGGTATAGTAGATAAGCTCACTGCTCTATTACTCCTCGATTTAATAGGTGGTCTATTAATTGTATTATTGGCAAACCTAGCACGCTAAAATAATCTCCATCTATTTTGGAAAAAAGAGAAATTCCAGAGCTTTCCAATTGATAGCCGCCGACACTATGTTTTATATCATCCCAGTTATCTTGAACATATTTTGATATATACCGATCTGATAAATTCCGCATAGTCATACTTACTGATCCAATGAATCGCCATTCTGGTTTTTGCGCATTGTAAACGACACACGCTGAATGAAGCTTGTGTTTATTTCCTTGAAGCTGTTTAAGTTGATGAATTAATTCATCCTGATCTTTCGCTTTCGATAGTATTTTACTGTTAAAGTCTAAAATTTGATCACAGCCTATAACGATGCTATCAGGAAATCTGTTTGATATTTTTCTCGCTTTCATATCTGCTAATACGTCTGCTATGTCACGTGTAGGATAGTTATTACTGATATAAGATAGCTTCACTTCTTTCTCATCTATCGCTGGATCAACAGTACTGAACTGAATACCTGCTTTCTCCAGAAGTAATGATCTGATTTGAGATTTTGATGCTAATACTATCCCACATGTCATGTTAATAAATCTTTAATATCTAAGGAAGTTTTAAAAGTTCTGTTTTGTTTTAAACTTTTTAATTGTTTTTTTTATTTTATGATAGATTTTTATACAGAGGATAAGGATAAATTAAAGTATAATTTTTTTGTTTATATTCTTGTGGAAAAGTATCTAACTTACTAATTTTATATAATTTTTTGTAACATTTATTTTTTAACAAACTTGTTAATATGTCCTTGATAAAATTTAATCCACCATTTCCCTTTTATCTATTACTAAAACTACTCTTTTATATTAATATTTTATTTGTAAAGAATAAGTGATGTTAATATGAGCGATATATTAATCGTACTATATCCGTGGATAAAATCTCTCCATTTGATATCAGTGATATCCTGGATGGCTGGTTTATTTTATTTACCACGAATTTTTGTTTATCATGTTGAACGTTCTGATGGCGAAGATCAAATTAATGAGGTCTTTCTTATCATGGAAAAAAAGCTTCATTCTTTTATTATGACACCTGCTATGATCGTATCATGGATTTGTGGTTTTTTATTAGCTGCTACCCCTGGCATCATAGATTTTTCACACATGTGGGTATGGGTAAAGTTATTAGCGATAATTGCTATGACATTATTTAATATTTGGCTAGGATTAAAAATCAGCGATTTCAAAACCAATAATAATACTTTGTCTGGTAAACAATATAGGTTACTGAATGAAGTTCCAACTGTTCTATTAGTAATAATAATAGTGTCTGTAGTGCTGAAATTTTAACTTTTATTGACTTAAATAAAAAATTTCATTACGGGAACATATCCTGTTCTGGATAAAAACTTCAAAATTACATTACTTGAGAGGGTACGAGATGTCTGCTCAAAAATTGAATTTATCTGACCTTAAATCAAAGAGTCCTAAAGACCTCTTATCAATGGCTGAAGAGTTGGAAATAGAAAACGCCTCTACGATGCGTAAAGGCGAAATGATGTTTCAAATTCTTAGGGAGAGAGCGGATGAAGGTTGGGAAGTTTTTGGAGAAGGAGTACTTGAAGTATTACAAGATGGATTTGGTTTTCTAAGAGCACCAGAGGCAAATTATCTTCCCGGTCCAGACGATATATATGTATCCCCAGAAATTATACGTCAGTTTTCATTGAGAACGGGTGACACAGTAGAAGGTATGATCAAAGCGCCGGATGAAAACGAACGCTATTTTGCTATCGTTGGTGTTAACCAAATAAATTTTCAAGACCCGCAAAAAGCAAAACATAAAATTGCATTTGATAATCTTACACCACTTTATCCAGATGAACGTTTAACAATGGAGATTGAAGATCCCACGGTTAAGGATAGATCAGCCAGAGTAATAGATCTAGTCGCGCCAATAGGTAAAGGTCAACGGTCATTAATTGTGGCACCGCCCAGAACGGGAAAGACCGTCATTTTACAAAACATTGCGCATAGCATCGAAAAAAACCATCCAGAATGTTATTTGATTGTGTTGCTAATCGATGAGCGACCAGAAGAAGTTACTGATATGCAGAGATCGGTCAAAGGAGAGGTAATATCTTCTACATTTGATGAGCCTGCTACGCGGCACGTGGCGGTTTCGGAAATGGTAATAGAAAAATCCAAGCGTCTTGTTGAGCACAAGCGAGATGTCGTTATTTTACTGGACTCTATAACTAGACTTGGCAGGGCCTTTAATACTGTAATACCGTCTTCGGGCAAAGTTTTAACAGGTGGTGTAGATGCAAATGCTCTTCAAAGACCAAAAAGGTTCTTTGGAGCGGCAAGAAATATAGAAGAGGGCGGTTCATTAACTATTATTTCGACCGCATTAATCGACACAGGTTCCAGAATGGATGAAGTTATTTTTGAAGAATTTAAGGGTACAGGTAACAGTGAAATTGTTTTAGACCGTAAAGTAGCTGATAAGAGAGTTTTCCCCGCAATTGACATATTAAAATCTGGTACAAGAAAAGAGGATCTACTAGTTGATAAGTTAGATTTGCAGAAAACCTTTGTGCTTAGACGAATACTGAACCCTATGGGGACGACAGACGGAATAGAATTTTTATTATCTAAGCTAAAACAAACTAAAACAAATGCAGAATTTTTTGATTCAATGAATACTTAGCCCAATAAGAGAATGCTAATTGGACACTATATTCGCACTTGCATCCGCACCCGGTAAAGCCGGTATATCAATAGTAAGGCTGTCTGGGCCTCTTGCAATTAATGTTGCCGAGAAGCTTACAAAATCAAAACTGAAGGAAAAGCAACCAAATCTAAGAGTGATCTATGATTCTGATAATCACTTTATAGATCAAGCTCTTATACTTATATTTAGAAAACCTTATAGTTTCACGGGAGAAAATGTAGTAGAATTTCATCTACATGGATCGAGTGCAGTCGTATCCTCAGTAATTAAATTATTAGGTAATTTCAAAGGCTTAAGATCTGCAGAAGCTGGAGAATTTACTCGTTGCGCTCTTGAAAATGGCAAAATTGATTTAGCACAAGTAGAGGGCTTGGCAGATCTCATAGATGCAGAAACAGACGCACAACATAAACAAGCTGCAAGAATTTTTAACGGTGCGCTGGGTGAAAAAACTAAAGAGTGGAGAGCAAAGCTTGTAAAAGCAGGAGCATTATTAGTGGCAACATTAGATTTTGCCGATGAAGAAGTTCCTGAAGAAGTTACACCGGAAGTTGAAAAACTAATTAATATGGTGCTCAGCGACCTAGATAAGGAAATTATTGGTGTTCAGACAGCAGAAAGAATACGTTCTGGTTTCGAAGTAGCGATTGTGGGTGCGCCTAACTTAGGAAAGTCAACATTACTTAATTATTTGGTTGGCAGGGACGCAGCTATCACCTCAAACGTTAGTGGTACGACTCGAGATGTAATTGAGGTAAAGCTCGATTTGCGTGGCCTGCCTGTAACTATATTGGATACGGCTGGAATACGTAAATCAGACGATAAGGTAGAAGAGATTGGTATTAGCCGAGCCTTAGAAAGATCAAGTTTGAGTGATCTGCGGATAGTTTTGACAGAGGATGGAGAGTACCCAGTGGGGTTAAAAAAGAGAGACACGGATATAATTTGTATTGCAAAAGATGATCAGGGAAATCTAGGTGGTGTTTCAGGGAAAACTGGTGCCGGTATAGATAGGTTAAAAAACAATATATGGGATATATTGAATGATAAAGCACAATATGTAGGTATTGCAACTCGTGAGCGGCACAAAAGTTCAATGGTTAATGCTAAGAAGTTTTTAGGTAATGCTGTCGTCTCATTAAGGGATGGGCCAGAATATTATGATATAACAGCAGAAGAAATAAGAGCTGCAACATCTGCACTAGATAGCTTAATTGGAAGAATCGGTGTAGAAGACGTTCTAGATGAAGTTTTCTCAAGTTTTTGTCTTGGTAAATAGGTGTTTCACGTGAAACAGTATGATGTAGTTGTTGTTGGTGGGGGGCATGCTGGTTGTGAAGCAGCAGCGGCAGCAGCCCGCATAGGCGCCAATACAGCATTAGTAACAATGAAAAGCTCAGACATTGGAATAATGTCTTGTAACCCGGCGATAGGTGGTTTGGGAAAAGGACATTTGGTGCGGGAAATAGACGCTCTGGGTGGTTTGATGGCTCTGGCTGCAGATGATGCGGGTATACAGTTTAGGTTGTTAAACAAAAAAAAGGGTCCAGCAGTACAAGGTCCAAGGGCCCAAGCTGATAGAAAGCTGTATCAATCTTCGATGAGCAAGCGTCTATTAGGTATTAAGGGCCTGCATTTGGTTGAGGGTGAAGTTGTTGATCTACTGGTAGATGGTTACCGTGTCCGTGGTGTTATGCTTGCGGACGGAGTGGAGCTATCCGCCCAGTCTGTGGTTATTACTTCAGGGACTTTTTTAAATGGTCGGATTCATATAGGCACAGATAATCGTTCTGGTGGCCGCGTGGGGGACAAGGCGTCAAATTTGTTAGCGGATAGAATTAAAGACATAGGTTTACATATTGGGCGATTAAAAACAGGTACGCCACCCAGAATAGACGGGCGCACTATAGCATGGGATAAAGTTGAAAAGCAGCCCGGTGATGAAGAGCCAGTGATGTTTTCTTTTTTAAACAGTGCTCCTGTTGTGCCTCAGGTGTCCTGCGGGGTAACTCATACAAATGAAAAAACCCACGAGATTATCAGAAAAAATCTAGATAAATCAGCAATGTACGGCGGTAAAATAGAAGGTGTTGGGCCTCGTTACTGTCCATCAATTGAAGATAAAATTGTCAGGTTTGCAGACAAAGATTCCCATCAAATATTCCTTGAGCCAGAAGGTTTGAAAGATCATACCGTATACCCGAATGGAATCTCGACATCTTTGCCTGTTGAGGTGCAAGAACAATATGTAAGAAGTATTGTTGGTCTAGAGGACGTGGCAATATTACAGCCGGGATATGCCATTGAGTATGATTATGTTGACCCAAGGTCTCTTGATAGCACATTGGCAGTTAAGGGTATTGATGGACTTTATTTGGCTGGACAAATAAACGGGACCACAGGTTACGAAGAGGCAGCAGCACAAGGATTGGTAGCCGGTTTAAGCGCGGGGCTAGTTTCTCGTGGTTCTGAAGGGGTGCAGTTTTCTAGATCTGATAGCTACATTGGTGTTATGATTGACGATTTGGTTTGTCGTGGTGTCACAGAGCCTTACAGAATGTTCACATCGAGAGCAGAGTTTAGATTGTCGCTTAGGGCTGATAACGCGGATCAAAGGCTAACTCCAAAAGGGCTTGAAATTGGCTGTGTAGGAAGAGAAAGAAAAGATATTTTTATAAATAAAATCAATAGGATAAAAAAGGCTAGGGAGCTTTTTGAAAACCAAACATACACACCAAAAACCCTTTCACAAAATGGAATTTCTATTAGTCAAGACGGGAACCGTAGAACCCTTATGCAGGTTCTAGCGTTTCCAAATGTTTCTTATAAGGATCTGTTTAAGTTAGAACCCAAATTGATAAAGATAGACGAGGAGACGCTTAAACAAATCCAAAAAGACGCCACTTATGTTAATTATTTAGATAGACAAAGAAAAGATATTGATACTATCAAAAAGGATGAGCGCGTCTTAATTCCAATGAATTTAGATTACAATTCGATTCAGGGACTCTCCACGGAGTTAAAGTTGAAGTTGTCTAGGGCACGTCCCAAAAACATGCTTCAAGCTTCCAACATAGATGGGATTACCCCCGCAGCCCTAATGTTAGTAATGGCCAAGATAAAGTTTTTAGGTAAAGCTGCCTCCGCATGAGCGACAGAGGATTATTTCCCGGACTTGATGTTTCACGTGAAACATATTCAAGGCTAAAAGACTATGAAAAGCTGCTTTTTAAGTGGAATTCCAAAATTAACCTTGTTTCTAAATCAACGCTTTCAGATTTTTGGGGTCGCCATATCTTAGATAGTGCGCAATTTTTTTCATTATTTGGTGAAAAAACTGGAAAATGGGTTGATCTTGGGAGTGGTGGTGGTTTTCCCGGACTGGTTGTTGCAATTTTATCAGATGAGCTTGGTATACCAAATAGGCTTTCTCTAGTAGATGCGGACGTTCGGAAATCTGTATTTTTAAAAACAGTTTGTAGAGAGCTCGGCCTAAAAGTTGATGTGTACAATAATCGAATAGAAGAATTGCCAAAGATGTCGGCTGATGTTTTAAGTGCTAGAGCTCTCGCACCTCTTAAGACTCTATGTTTTTATGCTGAAAAACATTTGAAAAAAGATGGTTTGGCGGTTTTTGCAAAAGGCGAAAGTTGGGAGTCGGAGGTGTTTGAAGCCCAAAAAAATTGGATTTTTGATTTTGACGCTGTTAAAAGTAAATTGCATGAAGGGTCAGTTATATTGGCTCTAAGAGGTATTAAAGGTGTCCAATAGTAGTACCAACAATCACTTTAAGGTGATAGCTGTTACAAATCAAAAAGGCGGTGTTGGGAAGACCACAACCACAATAAATTTGAGCGCGGCTCTTGTAGAGCTAGGAAAAAAAGTACTTATTATCGACTTAGATCCTCAGGGAAATGCGTCGACAGGTCTTGGTATCGATTATGAGCAGAGGAACCTTACTGTCTATGATGTCCTCTTGGCAGAAGCAGCTATTTCTAGTGCAATTTTGCCTACCTCTATGGAGGGCCTCGATATTGTGCCGTCAACGGTAGACCTTAGCTCAGCGGATATAGAGTTAATTAAAACATCAAATCACAGTACTGCTCTTTCCAGGGCTTTGGTTGAGGACAAGACCTTGGCGGGTAATTATGATTTTATTTTTGTGGACTGTCCGCCTTCGTTGAGCCTTTTAACTATTAATGCAATGGTTGTCTCAGATTCTGTTCTTATACCTTTGCAGAGTGAATTTTTTGCTTTGGAAGGACTGTCACAACTAATGCTGTCTGTCCGAGAGGTTAGAAAGTCTGTAAACACTGGGCTTCGGTTTGAGGGTGTCGTACTAACAATGTTTGATCGACGTAACAATTTAAGTCAGCAAGTTGAGAAAGATGCCAGAGAAAACTTGGGCGAACTTGTTTTTAAGACAGTGATACCAAGAAATGTTAGAGTAAGTGAGGCACCATCGCACTCTGTGCCCGTTTTGACTTACGAGCCTAGATCCCGGGGAGCGCAAGCTTATAGAAGATTAGCTAAAGAGTTTTTAAAAAATAATAAAAGTATTTAATGCAAATTTTGGGTAACCATTATGAATAATAAAACTAATAAAAACAAAGGCTTAGGGAGAGGCCTCAGTTCTCTCATTGCTGATGTTTCAGGCCTGGCTGATACAGAGATGTCATCAGATTCTATGGTGGCTGATAGATCAGGATATCGTAGTGAACCAATAATAAACATCTTCCCAAATCCGGAACAGCCCCGTCGAACTTTTAGTGATGAAGGCTTGAGAGAGCTATCAAAAAGCATTCAAGAGAGGGGTATCGTTCAACCGCTCATTGTTAGAAAAAAATCAAATGCTGATGGGTTTGAAATAGTAGCTGGAGAAAGAAGGTGGCGAGCAGCTCAGCTTGCGCAATTGGACGCTTTGCCGGTGATAGTAAAAGATTTCTCAGATAATGAGGTTCTTGAGATTGCAATTATCGAAAATATTCAACGTGAAGAATTGAATCCAATTGAGGAAGCTCGTGGGTATCAGCAGCTGATGGAAAAGTTCGGAAGGACCCAGGAACAGGTTTCTACTGCTCTAGGAAAAAGTAGAAGTTATGTCGCTAATCTCTTAAGGTTGTTAAATTTACCCGATGAAGTAATAGGTTATTTAGTGTCAGGGCAGATCAGCGCTGGTCATGCTAAGGTTTTGGTTTCATCTGACGAGGCAATAAAAATCTCCAGGTTGATAATCTCAGATAATCTGTCAGTAAGAGAGACAGAGAAATTAGTGCGCTCACTTAATCAGTCAGACAATAAGGCCTTTAGTCAAAAGCCGAAAAAAACTATTTTAAAACAAAAAGATACGGATACGAAGGCTATTGAGAAAGAGCTGTCCGCTGCTTTGGGTTTGAGGGTTTTCATTGAGCACAGTGCTGGTGGTGAAAATGGTAGTATAATTTTGAAGTATAAAACTTTAGAAGAGTTTGATCGAGTTCGCGACCTCTTAATTGGAGAAGACTGACTCAGTAAAAAGTATCCTCGGTCAGCTTGTTAATAATTTGGTTTAAAACTAGTCGCCCAGAGGCATTAACGAAAAGCCTATCATTATCTATAGTGATTAAACCGAGATCAGAAAGGTATCTAATGTTTCGTTCTTTTATTTTGTGATCACAAATCTTCTCCACTCTTGAAAGAGATATTCCCTCTGAAATACGTAAACCCATTAAAATGTATTCTTTAGCCTGATCTAAAGGTTCAATATTGACAGTATTTTCATAAATTTTTTCTTTTGTAACAGCATTTAACCATTTTTGAGGGTTGCGCTCGCTCTCTGTGGCAATTTTTTTGTTAGCAACAGTTACACGACCATGCGCCCCTGGCCCAATTCCTAAATAGTCACCATACCTCCAATAAATTAAATTATGTTTACTTTCGGACCCAGGTTTTGCGTGGTTGGATACTTCATACGCGGGCAAATTATATTTGTTACACAGGCTTTGGGTCAGCTCATAAAGGGTCGCAGAGTGATCATCTGTTGGAAGCCCTCTGAGTTTACCTCTCTTGTACAGACTATCGAAAGTAGTACCTTGTTCGATAGTCAATTGGTATAGAGAAATATGGCCGGTTTGCAATCTAAGTGCTCTTTCAAGCTCGGCGGACCATTCATCAATTGTTTGCTCTTGTCTGGCGTAGATAAGATCAAAACTTGTCTGACTGAAAATCGAATTTGATATTTCTATTGCATTAATCGCCTCTGTAGCAGAGTGTAAGCGTCCAAGCCTCTTCAAATCTATATTATTTAAAGCCTGTACTCCAACAGATAGTCTACTGATACCGGCGAGTTGGTAGTCTTTAAATTTAATAGCCTCAACAGAAGATGGATTAGCCTCTAAAGTTATTTCTAACTCATTTGAAACAGTCCAAAGAGATTTAATTTTATCGATAATTTCAGACACTACTTCGGGGTTCATTAGGCTGGGAGTGCCGCCTCCGAAAAATATCGTGTTAAGTAGCCTTGGCGTCGTCTTTCTTGAAGCATTTTCAAGGCATTTTAGATATGCCTTAAGCCAGGCTTTTTGGTCAATCTTTAGGGAAACATGGCTATTAAAGTCACAATATGGGCATTTGGACTCACAGAAAGGCCAGTGTATATAAATTCCAAAGCCACCATTTTTCCAGTCCTGTTCCAATTAAAAACAGCCAGATAATAATTTTGAAAAAGCGTCAGCTCGGTGGCTGATTTTATTTTTCTCCCAACGGTCCATTTCTCCAAATGTTTCACTGTAACCGTTAGGTAAAAAAATCGGATCATAGCCGTGACCGTTTTCTCCCCGCATAGGCCACACCAAAGAACCCTCTATCACTCCTTCAAAAACTTCATCATGACCGTCGGGCCATGCTAAAACTAAGGTACACCGAAATTGCGCAGATCTTGGATATGGTGCATCAACCTCACTTAGTGCATTATGAGTTTTCTCCATAGCATATACGAAGTCCCTTCCTGCCGAAGTTTCTGCCCAATTGGCGGTATATACGCCTGGAGCTCCATTTAAAGCGTCAATTGTAATGCCGCTATCATCAGCCAATGATGGCAAATTACTCATTTTTGCAGAAAAGTGAGCCTTAATCCGTGCATTACCGACAAAAGAATCCTCAGTTTCCTCAGGTTCAGTAATATTAAGCTGATTTGCTCCTATAATATTAATTTTGAATGGCTCAAATAAATGCCTGATTTCTTCGAGCTTACCCTGGTTATGAGTGGCAATTACTAGCTGTTCGCCAGAAAATTTCCTTGTCATTCAGTCGCCTTTTCCTGTGCTATTATCAAATCCTTGATACCTTTAATAGCCAGGTCCATAAGTTCATCTAATTGGCTTCGTGAATACGTTGATCCTTCAGCACTGATCTGTGTTTCTATCATATTGCCGGATCCCATCATGATAAAGTTTCCATCCACTCCTGCCTCGCTATCCTCAGAATAATCCAGGTCCAGTATAGGCTGACCAGCGTAAATTCCACAGCTGATAGCTGCTATTGGGGAAATTAACGGATCGGTTGTTACCGTCCCCTCTTGTAAAAGTTTTTTAACCGCTAATTTAAGAGCGACCCAGCCACCACTAATTGATGCACATCGGGTGCCTCCATCTGCTTGTATAACATCACAATCAACCGTTATTTGTCTCTCGCCTAACGCGACCCTATCTACTCCAGCTCGCAAAGATCGTCCAATTAATCTCTGAATTTCAACGGTTCTCCCTCCTTGCTTTCCGGAGGCAGCTTCACGACGCATACGGCTACCGGTTGATCTGGGCAACATGCCATATTCTGCGGTTACCCATCCCAAGCCCGATCCCTTTACAAATGGTGGCACTCTATCTTCTACCGTCGCAGTACATAGCACGTGGGTATCTCCAATTTTAATAAGGCATGAGCCTTCAGCATGTTTTGTAACATTTGTCTCAATTGTAATAGATCGAATTTCGTCAAGATTTCTACCAGATGGACGCATAAAATTTCCTTTTTTTGGTAAAGGAATACATTTCCTTTAATGTATTTTGCAACCCCGATTGACCTTTTCCCTATCGATACATTATTTAGTTAGTGAGGAAAATTTATGACTAAATTGAATAATATTTTAACTGAAATGAATGATCGCTCCAGGGAGGTCTTCCAGCGTGTTGTTGAGGGGTATTTGCAAAGTGGTGAACCAGTAGGCTCTAGAACTTTAACGCGAAGTTTAAGTGAAAATTTAAGTGCTGCTACAGTCAGAAACGTTATGCAAGATTTAGAATATCTTGGTTTGCTCGATAGTCCGCATATTAGCTCAGGTAGAATACCGACCCAAATTGGTTTAAGAATGTTTGTGGACGGCCTCCTTGAAGTAGACGGTTTAGAGATTACGGATAGGGAAAAGCTTGATGGCACCATAAATGAAAACTCCAATGATATTGCGGGGGCTTTGGATAAAATAGGTTCTGCTCTTTCTGGTATAACTCAGGGGGCTTCTCTCGTTTTGAGTCCGAAACAGGAATCGGAAATAGAACACATAGAATTTGTGTCACTTGCGCATGATCGAGCACTTGTTGTTTTAGTTTTTTCAAATGGTCATGTTGAGAATAGGCTTTTTAAACCTCCGTTAGGCCAAACCCCGAGCTCACTAAAAGAGGCAGCAAACTTTTTAAATTCTATAATGCAAGGCCGAACCTTATCACAAGCTAAGGAAATTATTAAACAGGAAATTTCAATTAGAAGACAGGAGTTGGATAGTTTAGCGGCAGAACTTGTAGAGAATGGAGTTGTATTTTGGGAGGCTAAGGGAGACACGCAAGAAAGATTAATTGTTAGGGGGCGAGCGAATCTCCTTGAAAGCGAGGCGGAAGAAGAAGAGCTTGAACGCATTAGACTTTTATTTAATGACCTGGAAAGAAAGCAAGATATAGCAGAATTTCTTGACTTGACCGAACAAAGTGATGGTGTTCGCATATTTATTGGCTCAGAAAACAAACTTTTTTCACTTTCGGGTTCATCTTTGGTTTTTTCTCCCTATATGAATTCTGATAAAAAGGTTATCGGTGCGGTTGGTGTGATCGGTCCAACTAGATTAAACTATGGCCGCATCGTGCCAATTGTGGATTATACAGCGCAACTGGTTGGAAAACTAATTTCCGATCGTAGTTAGAGGTGAAATATGGCGGACCCCAAAGAGGACGACTTTTTAGATGATATAGAAGATGTTGCTTCTGAAGAAGCAGAAGTGGAAATGATTGATATTAATGAAGAAGCAGATCGATTAGATGAGTTAGAGGCTATTAAGAATGAGAGAGATGAATTTAGGGATCGTTTTGTACGCGCTTTAGCCGACGCGGAAAATGCACGGAAACGTGCTGACAAAGATCGTAGAGAAGCTGAAAATTATGGGGGCTCAAAGTTAGCGAGAGATTTGCTTCCGGTATATGACAATCTTAAAAGAGCTGTTGATGCAGTCACAGAGGAGCAGCGGTCGGTCGCCTCAGGTTTAATCGAAGGTGTTGAATTAACGATGCGTGAATTGCTGAATGTTTTTACAAAGCATGGTATTACTTTAATATCCCCAGAGGTTGGTGATAAATTTGATCCAAAACTTCATGAAGCGATGTTTGAGGCACCTTTACCCGATACGAAAGCAGGTGATATCATACAAGTTTCAGGTGAGGGATTTATGCTTCACGATAGGCTCTTAAGACCTGCTAAAGTTGGTGTATCATCATCTGTAGATGGTTAGTTAAGCGATTTTTTTAAAGGTCGGTTTTATCAGAAATTTCTTTTAGTTTATATAATATTTGTAACGCTTCATTGGGTGATATTTGATCTGGGTAAATGTCTTTTAACTCGTTCAAAAGTTCTGTGTTCTGGCTGGCGTACGCGTTACTGTCGTCGTTTAGGTGATGTGAAAATAGAGGTAAACCTTCTCCAAAAAGCTTCTTTTCAGGATCTTTTTCCATGTCTCTTTTTTCAAGCTCATTAAGAATGACATTTGCTCGGTCGATAACTGTAGCGGGAAGCCCAGCTAATTTTGCAACCTGGAGCCCATAGGAGCGATCGGCAGCCCCCTGGCGCACTTCATGAAGAAAAATTACCTCATTCTTCCACTCTTTTACAGCAACGGTTGCATTTTTAACCCTTGTTAACATATCTGAAAGGGTGGTCATCTCGTGATAGTGCGTAGCAAAAAGAGATCTGGATTTGTTGACTTCATGCAGATACTCCAATGTTGACCAGGCGATTGCTAACCCGTCATATGTTGCTGTACCTCGGCCGACTTCATCTAAAATTACCAATGCTCGATCGTCAGCTTGGTTTAAAATTGCAGCCGTTTCTACCATCTCTACCATGAATGTTGATCTGCCCCTAGCGAGGTCATCAGAAGCCCCAACTCTACTAAACAACTGACTTACAACCCCAATATGAGCTTTAGCAGCAGGAACAAAAGATCCCATCTGTGCTAGTATGGCTATTAAGGCATTTTGCCTAAGGAAAGTTGATTTCCCCGCCATATTAGGCCCAGTTAGTAACCAAATAGACCCATCGCTTAATTGACAGTCATTTGGGATGAAGCCCTTACCTTCATTTTTTAGTGCCCTCTCAACCACAACGTGGCGCCCACTTTCGATTTCAAAGGTCTTAGACTTGTCTACGTTAGGTTTACACCAGCCTTCTCGAAGCGCTAAAGTCGCTAAGCTGTTAGTAACATCGAGTACGGCTAAAGCCTGGGCAGCGCTAGATATTTTTTCAAAATTTTTGATTACCAATGAACTCAATTCGTAAAAAATACGTTTCTCTATTTCTAAAGCTCTCGCATTTGCATTTATGATTTTGGTTTCTGTCTCCGATAAATCTAATGTAGTGAAGCGCATTTGATTAGCAGTGGTTTGCCGGTGAATGAATTTATCTGACATTGAGCTGTTCTGAAGCTTTTCTGCATTCTTTGTGGTAGTTTCTATGAAATAGCCAAGAACATTGTTGAATTTAATTTTCAGGGACTGAATGTTAGTGAGTTCTATTAGATCTCTTTGCATCTCAGCAATTATTTTAGTACCATCTTTTCTTAATTTTCTGATTTCATCTAGTTCTGAGTCATATTTTTCTGAAACAAACCCACCATCACGGATCAGAAGTGGTGGCTCAGGAACTATTGCCTTTTCAAGTATCGAGGTAATTCCCTCATGCCCTGTAAGTTTTTCAACTGCTATTATTATTTCTTCAGGAAGGTCTTGATCTTTGAAACTCTTAGCTATTTGTTTTCCCTGTGCCAAGCTTCTACAGATGTTTGTCAAATCTCTTGGACCTGCACGGTCCAAAGATACTCTTGAGAGGGCACGC
>Ga0213859_10000009_pt1 | contig 86799 bp, 76 predicted proteins | sample PICome_2_FD_160133 | JGI IMG/M metagenome (GOLD analysis project Ga0213859, IMG submission 160133) | Coastal seawater microbial communities near Pivers Island, North Carolina, United States - PICO304 | ecosystem: Environmental > Aquatic > Marine > Coastal | place: USA: North Carolina...
ATGCGAACCATGAGTTGAATCATTTGCTGCATTTTCATCGAAAGGCGTGATACAAAAACATCAATTCTTACGTGTGCGTTCATGCCCGAAACATATGCTGCACCTAAAATTCCTATCCAAATCATTAAATAACGCGATAACTCATCGGTAAAAGAAGAAGGTGTTTGAAGTATGTAACGGCTGAAAACTTGCCATAAAACGTTGAGTACCATTAGGGCCAAAATGATTATTAGTGCTGAACTTAGTATTCGGTCAAGTCTTGATTTTAAACTCATTCTAATGCCTTAATTTGGGTTATGATTGATTTGAGCTCCTCGTCTTGAAGGTACTGCTCGTGCACTTTTTGTGCCAATTCCATAAAAACATCCTTTTCAGGATATACAATTTCTACACCTGCCTTAACCACTTCTTCAAGCGCATTTGCTTCGTGTTCGGCCCATAGTTTACGCTGAAAATCGATAGAAGCATTTACGGCTTTAGACATCCAAAGTTGTTGCTCCTCATTTAATTGATTCCAAAAAGAATTTCCGATAATGATTACGTCAGGAGAATAGGTATGTTCATTGAGTGAATAATACTTACAAATTTCATAATGTTTAGACAGGTAAAAGCTTGGTGGATTATTTTCTGCACCATCAACCACACCTTGTTGTAATGAAGTGTACAATTCTCCCCATGAAATAGGGGTGGGGGCACCTCCAAAACTTCTGACCATATTCATGGCGGTAACACTCTCCATAACCCTAATTTTAAGACCTTTTAACTCATCTGGATGATCAACCGGCCTTTCTTTCGTATAAAAACTGCGGTATCCGGCGTCGTAATATCCAAGACCTTTTAAGCGATACCTCTGACTGTCTTCAAGAAGATTTTGACCTATCTCGCCGTCTAATACACGAAAGGCATGCGCCCTATTTTTAAACAAGTAGGGAAGCCCTAAGACTTTAGATTTAGGTGCAAAGTTTTCTAGCGTTGCCGCAGAGACCTTGGTCATGTGTAGACTACCAATTTGAATGAGCTCAAGAATTTCACGCTCTGAGCCCAATTGAGAATTGGGATAAATTTCAACCTCTAGTTGTCCGTCAGAAATTCGATGGATTTCTTCACCAAAGAATTCTAGAGCCAAGTGTACTGAATGCGTTACATCTAAACCGTGAGCAAGTTTTATGGTTTTGACCTTGCTGAGTTGACATCCGCTTAAAAGCAGCAGTGAAATGGCAATAAAGACTATTTGTTTTTTCATAATCAAAGAAATGCGAAGTCTTTCGATTTATTTTTGACTTAGATTTTGAATTTTAGATTGGAGAAGGTAAGCTACAACGAACTTTTTTTCAGCCGTAAGATTCAATTGATTATACCAGTCATATTTGGCTCCCCAAAGTTTAATGTTCTTTTCTTCCAGTATTATTTGAGTCTCGCGCCGTGGGTAGATATCATCTGGATTTGGATACCTATTAGTTGCTATGGTCATAGCTTTGTCCGTATAATCCGTTATTTCTCTTAGTAAATTCTTCTTTTTTGATGGGGATAAAGTATTTAAAATACTATCTGATTTAGAATTTAAATAGGCATAATCTTCTTCTGATATATTTAAACTGACCATAATAGGTTTTTCAATAGATGTTAATCTTGCTTTTCCTAATTCAACTGCAAAGGGTTTTTTATTGATGTTTTGCTGTGCACTTAAATTGAAGGTGATAAGTGAAACAATGAGTAAGAGATTTATTTTCTTCATATACACTATTTTTCATTAAAACTTAAAATGGCTTTTAGCGTTGTAATAACAAATGTTTTGAATCATGGAGCCAACCAAGTCGTAATCTTCAGGAATTTTTCCTTGTAAAATATCTTTAGCCAACATATTGCAAAGTAATCGCCTAAAGTATTCATGCCTTGAAAAGGATAGAAAACTCCTTGAATCAGTAAGCATACCCACAAAACAGCTCAAGAGTCCCATATTAGATACGGTATTGATTTGCTTTTCCATTCCGTCTAATTGATCTAAAAACCACCAACTGGCTCCGAGTTGCATCTTTCCTCTTACACCGCCAGTATTAAAATTACCCATCATAGTTGCAAATACTTCATTTTGTGCGGGATTTAAGTTATATACAATGGTTTTAGCCAATTGGTCTGTTCGGTCGAGGGCATTAAAAAATCGTGACATTCCAGCCGCTTGTAGCTCATCCCCAATAGAATCAAATCCTGCATCTGCTCCGAGTAGTTTGAACATACGCTCGTTATTATTTCTAAGTGCTCCAAGGTGAAATTGCTGAACCCAATCTTTTTTGTGATTCATTCTAGCGAGTTCAAGTAATAAAAAGCTCAAGAGGTGTTCTTGTGACTCCTTATTGACTTCTTTGCCTTGAATAAGCTCGTTAAATGCAGCTTCTACTTGTGTGGCGTTATAAGGAACAAAGTTGAGGTGAGAGAGTCCGCAATCGGCAATTTTACATCCAGATTGCTCAAAAAAGTCATGTCTTTTTTCAAGAGCAACTAAATAATCATCTAAATCATTAATAACCGTTGAGGTTAGTTTTTCTAATTGCTTAGTGTAGGCAGCAAAATGAGTAGCATCATCTACTTTTAAGGCGTTATCAGGGCGCCATGTCGGGCGCATTTCAAATGATAAAGCATCCTTGGAAACCTTCTGATGTGATATCAAATCATCGAGGGGATCATCAGTGGTACAAATCACCTCTATATTTGCTTTTTTAAGTAACGATCTCGTGCTAAAGTCATCGTTCTGCAACATTGTAGAGGCTTTTTGATAAATAGCTTCTGCTGTCTTTTCACTCAGGAGTTCGTCAATACCAAAGGGTTTTCTGAGTTCCATGTGCGTCCAATGATAAAGTGGATTTCTCAAGGTGTGGGGAACCGTTTTTGCCCATGCTGTAAATTTTTGATAATCGTCAGCTTCACCCGTAATGTATCGCTCTTCTATTCCAAAAAGGCGCATAGCACGCCATTTGTAGTGGTCTCCATCGAGCCATATTTGGGTGAGATTATCAAACTTGTGATTCTCAGCGACCTGCTGGGCAGAAAGGTGATTGTGATAATCTATAATAGGTAAAGGTTCAGCAAATTCGAAATAGAGTCTTTCGGCAATTTCAGATTCCAATAAAAAAGAAGAAGAAAGAAACATAAGTAATAAGGTTTAGACTCCTGAATAAATTTGAAAACCTCCATCCACAGCAAGTGCAGCGCCTGTAACAAAACTCGAGGCCTCAGCGCACAAATAATGTATGGTGCCATTGAGCTCATGAGCTTCTCCGAAACGCTTGTATGGGGTATTTTGAATTATAGATTCTCCTCTGGAGGTTAATGAACCATCTTCGTTAAGAAGTAATTTTCTGTTTTGATCGCCAATAAAAAAACCAGGAACAATTGCGTTGACTCGCACGCCTTCACCGTGTTTTTGGGCGAATTCAACGGCCAACCATCTGGTGAAGTTTTCAATAGCCGCCTTCGATGCAGAATAACCAGCAACCCTGGTGATGACCTCAGCGACTGACATGGATGAATAATTGATGATTACGCCACTTTTTTGTGCGACCATGGTTTCACCAAAAACCATACTCGGTAAAACAGAGCCGTATAAATTTAGATCAACCACTTCGGTTAAATCGTCCATCGACATTTCAAAAAACGTTTGTTCTGGAGTCACTACTGCACCGGCTTTATTACCGCCTGCAGCATTGATTAGGATATCAATTGCACCATAGTTATTCAGCACTTTATCTCTTACCGCTTCTAGTTCACTGCGATTGAGCACATCACAACTGAGCGCCAAAGCGTTCCCTCCTTTATCAATGATTGAAGCAGCGTTTTTTTCGAGGCTTTGCAGTGTTCTTCCCAATAGAACAACACGCACATTTTGGGCAGCCAGATATCGAGCAGCTTCTCCTCCAAGAACACCACCAGCTCCGGTAATAATGGCAACTTTATTGCTTAAGTCAAAAAGATCTTTCATGAATTGTACTGTTGTTTTAAATGCGTAATAGCTGAAGCCACACCTCTAAGTTCAGCGAGACCCTTTAATCTGCCTATGGCTGAATAACCAGGATAGTATTGTTTGTCAAGATCAGAAAGCATTTGATGGCCGTGATCTGGTCGCATAGGTAATGCTGTTTTTCCTTGCTTTTGTCTGCGATTTGAAATTTCATAAAAAATTGTGATCAGCTCTACCAGACCAGCATCACCTTCAAGATGGTTGGCTTCAAAGAAGGAGCCGTCTTTATTGCGCTGAGTTGATCTCAAATGCACAAAGTGTATGCGCTCCTCAAAATTGAGTAAGAGTTCTTTTAAATCGTTTGATTGATGAGCTCCAAGACTTCCGGTACAATAGGTTAATCCGTTGTGAACATCAGGTACGGCAGAGAAAATATACTCTAGATCAGATTGAGAGCCTACAACTCTGGGCAAACCGAAAACAGACCAAGGAGGGTCATCAGGGTGAATAGCCATACAGACACCCTCTTGTGCGGCGACAGGAATGACGCGTTCTAAGAAATAAATCAAATTTGCTCTTAGTTGGTTTTCGTCTATATGGGCGTAAGCTTCTAAACCGAGCTTGAGTTTTTCTAAAGTAAATCCTTTTACATCCCCAGGCAGTGCCATTAGAATACTTTCCTTTAGTAGGCTTATATCTTGATCTGTATAATTCGAATAGCGCTCTTGAGCCTTTTTAATATCCACTGCATCATAGGATTTTGTGGCCTCAGGTCTTTTTAAAATGTACAAATCAAAAATGATCAAATCCAAAGGATGAAAGTAGAGAGCTGTGCTGCCATTTGGTAATTCTTTGCGAACATTTGTTCTGAGCCAATCTAAAACAGGCATAAAATTGTAGCAAATGACACGAACCCCACAGCGGGCCAAATTTCGAATACTTTGGCAATAAATTTCAATGAGTTCGTCTCTGTTTTCTCTACCCTGTTTGATGTCTTCATGCACAGGAAGGCTTTCAACAACAATCCATTTAAGAGGCGTAGATGTTGAATTTTCTTTTTCAATAAGATCGATGCGCCTTTGTATTTCTTCTACAGACCAAAGCGCTCCAACGGGAATTTGGTGCAAGGCATTGACGATGCCGCTCGCTCCTGCCTGTCTGATCTGACTGAGACTAATAGGGTCGTGAGGACCATACCAACGCCAACTTTCTTCAAAAATCATTGAATTCAACTAATTGTTTGGTTAAGGTAATTAATTTGCTCGACACTTTTTTAGTTGCTCAATCGAGTGCAATTCAGCCTGTGCGTACAATTTCATTTAGGATTTAGAATAAATGTTTTTAAGCGTTTAAATATTTTGTACTTTTTATGCACTAACTATATCAACAATGAACAATTTTAAAAACAGTTTTTTTCGTTTGTCTTGCATTCTATGCGTTGTATTATTTGTCGGATGTGATATGCAAAAAGACCAAACCCCTTGGATTACGCTTTTTGATGGGACTTCATTGACAGGATGGTCTCAAAAAGGGGGAGAAGCAATTTATACCGTTCGTGATGGTGAAATTGTTGGAACTACCGTACACGACACGCCTAATTCATTTTTAGTAACCGATTCAATTTACGGTGATTTTATTCTTGAACTAGAGTTTTTAGTTGACCCTTCTATGAATTCAGGTATTCAAATTCGAAGTGAAAGTTTACCTCATTACCAAAACGGTCGCGTTCACGGCTATCAAATCGAAATAGATCCTTCGGATAGAGCATGGAGCGCAGGTGTATACGACGAGGCAAGACGGGGATGGCTTCATCCATTAGACGATCAAAACACATCAGCCAAAGGTGCTTTTAAGCAAAATCAGTGGAATCACTATCGAATTGAAGCTATAGGCGATACCATTAAAACTTGGATTAATGGAGCCGAAGCGTCACATTTAATAGATGACCAAACCGCAGAAGGATTTATTGGTCTTCAAGTGCATTCTATAGGAGAAAATCAAGAAGAAGGAACTGAGATCAGGTGGAGAGATATTAAAATACTCACTGAAAATGTAGAGGAATACAGCAGAAAGACCTCCTTGCCTATGATTGATAAAATCAACAAGCTCACAAAGAATGAGCTTGATTCTGGCTGGCAAATGTTATGGGACGGTGAAACGACCAAGGGTTGGAGAGGAGCGAAATTAGAAGCTTTTCCTGAGCAGGGTTGGGAAATTAAAAATCGCGAACTCATCGTTTTAGCAAGTGGTGGAGGAGAGTCTGAAGCTGGAGGAGATATCGTTACACTTAAAAAATACAGTGACTTCGAGTTTATGGTTGATTTCAAATTATCTCCTGGAGCCAATAGTGGAATAAAGTATTATGTAGATACCAATATCAATAAAGGTGCTGGTTCTTCTATAGGATTAGAGTATCAAATTCTCGATGACGAATTGCACCCGGATGCTAAATTGGGAAATCATGCAGGAAGTAGAACTTTAGCTTCTCTATACGATTTGATCCAAGCGGATATTGAAAAGCCTACAAAACCAATTGGAGAATGGAACCGTGCTCATATTGTATCTAAAAACAATCAGGTAACGCACTATTTAAATGGTGCAAAGGTCTTAGAATACGAGAGAATGACCCCAGAATTTAGAACCCTTGTTTCTGAGAGTAAATACGTGGTTTGGCCAAATTTCGGAGAATTGAAAGAAGGTCAAATTCTTCTTCAAGATCACGGCGATCTTGTTCATTTCAAGAACATCAAGATAAAGGAACTAACTAACTAAAATTGCAAAATGGGAACAAGACGAAATTTTATAAAAAATACTGTAGCCGGAAGTGTGGGACTCGGAATATCAACTCCAGCTTTTTCAAACATCTTTCATCCAAACGTTTTAGGCGCTAATGATCATATTAATTGCGCGGTAATTGGTGTGCGAAGCAGAGCCAAGGCACATATCATTGCCATCAACGCTTTAGAAAACGCCAAGGTGCTCTACAACTGTGATGTGGACGACACCATTATCGAAGAGCACAACAAATGGTGCGAAGAAAACATCGGTTATATTCCAAAAGTCGAAAAAGATTTTAGAAAAGTTTTAGAAGATAAGGATGTCGACGCTGTATTCATTGCTACTCCTGAGCATTGGCACGCACCTATGGCCATTATGGCCATGCAAGCCGGAAAACATGTTTATATCGAAAAGCCCTGTAGTCACAATCCGCATGAGAATGACCTATTGATGGCTGCTCAAAAAAAGTACGGTAAAAAAGTACAGATGGGGAATCAGCAGCGCTCAGCAAGAACTTCGATCATGGCTATAGAAGATATTAGAAATGGAATCATTGGCGAGGTGTATAAAGGAGAAGCCTATTACTCTAACAAGAGAACCTCTATCGGCAAAGGAAAAATAGTGGATGTGCCAAAGACTCTCGATTGGGATTTATGGCAAGGTCCCGCGCCAAGGGAAGATTATAGAGACAATGTACACCCTTACAACTGGCATTGGTTTAGAACCTGGGGAACAGGTGAAATCCACAATAATGGAACCCATGAAATAGATATTTGTCGATGGGCTCTTGGCGTGGATATTCCAGAGCGGGTAACCTCTTTCGGGGGCAAATACACTTTTGATGACGACTGGGAATTTGTAGATAACCAACAGGTAACCTTTACCTATCCCGGCGAGAAGTTTATCACATGGACGGGACATAGTCGAATAATTATGAAACCAGAGCGTCCAGGTCGCGGGGCAACCATTTATGGAACCAAAGGAACCATTCAGCTTGATCGTGGGTTTTACAAACTTTTCGATTTAGAAGGTAATCCTTTGAAATTTGAATTTGAGCGCTACAAGGGTGCAGCATCATCAACAGATACTATGGGAATGAGTGGTTTGGATGTTGATCATGTGCGCAACTTCTTTGATGGCATACGCTATGATAAGTCATTACGCGCTGATATTCAAGACGCTGCTATTTCGACAATGATATGTCATTTGGGTAATATGGCACAAGATGCAGGTGAAACCCTTGTGATTGATCCGAATACGGCTCGTGTTTTAAATAACGATAAAGCCATGGAGTCGTGGAAGCGCAGTTATGAAAACGGTTGGGAGCCTAAACTTTAGTGTTTTTTAAATGTTGGTATAAAATAAGAAGCCTTGCCACTTGGGGCAAGACTCCTTCTAACTAAAAAACACAAAAAATGAAAATTCTTACTTGAGATTGAAACTTTGGTTGGTTTTGGTTTTTGCTGAATGCGATGAAGAATTCAGTGAAACATTGATTGATTTACATATTAACTTAAAGGGTTCGTTTTTTGATCTCGTTGGTATTGTTTATTTAGTTTAACTTAATTGGTAGTGTGTTGAGTGCGTTATCTCTTGAAAAAATAACAAGCGTACTTTTTGCATCATTTGATCTAATCTGTACTTAGTTACCTTTTCGATTTCTTTATCTGCATTTTGCATTTTTATTATGGTTTCGCTAGGATTCTCATCGTAAGACTCGTACCAAAACGAATAAGAGTTATTTCTTAAATCTGCCTCAATAACATAGAATTTAGAGTCTAGAGGAGCGCCATATCTGCTTGCTTTGACTTGACCCACAAAGGTTAATTTGGTTCCAATAATGGCATTGCTGTGTTCATTTTCAGGATTTATGATTTTAGTTATAAAATCCTCTGAACTGATGTGATTTAAATTGATTTTTTGAACGGTATAAGCGATTTTAGGAATGTATTCCATTTGAGCCTCGCTTTCGAATTTTTCAACTATTTCAAAGCGTATGGCTTTTTTTAGATCTTCAACTCTATCATTATACCTGTTGATGTAGTCGTAGTATTCGTTCATTTCTTCAGGACTGTTTTTGATGTGCTTTATTGCCATTTCAGCATAAGGTAAGCCCTGAGACTTTGGGATAATCGTTGCAATTAAGCAAATCACAAGAGTTACAATAAGACTGAACACCATATAATTTGGTTTGGGTTGCAATGAAATTTTATTGGCAATTAGGTAAACTAAATATGCCGTTATTGGCGTTAAGGTAAAGGCAAAGAGAAGGCCTACGGTATCGCCAAATAGCTCGTCAAAAATTGACCAGAACATCACCATCGTAATAATGGTAAGACTGACGTAGGTGAATAGTTTTACAACTGGTTTCATGATATAGATTTGGGGGATTAGTTTAATGCAGGTATATGACTTCTTGTTTGTTGTTTTTAGTAATAATAGTTCTGATGTTTTTCTTAAATACAGACAATATCACTGGGATTTGAGCGTAATCGTCTTGTGTACTTGAAATGAACTGTTTAGGGCTCATTGCTTCTGTACGCTCTTGAAAAATGTTCCAATTCACTCCAAAAGATTCATTTTCATATTCTTCATTTGTAATCATTCTATTGATCTCAACTACTTTAGGTAATGCATTGTAAAAGCTCCTGTCAATATCGTTGTAGAAATAATTCTGAATAAATCGTTCGTCTTCGAATGCATCTTTCACCTCTTCAACGAAGTGATTTAAGTTTCCAGATTCAATGTATGCGATAGTGAGACATGCTGAGTAATGTTCTTTGTTTTCAACCACGACGTAAACGGTGTTTAAAAACAATTCAAAAATTTCAGAGGGTGCGCATTTTTTGTTTTGCTGATGAAACAATTCCACCACAGCCATTTCAGCCCTATCAACTAAATTATCGTCTAATTCATTAAAGGCTAGAGCTAATTCTTTTGCACTCATGTTTGCAAATTCTAGAACGAAATCATCTACGCTATAGTCGATAGGATTTGAAATGGTAAGATGGGACATAATTAAAACTAGATTTGGTTATTACTTCGTTTTGATGGTACAAACATATAGCACTTCATAGATGTTTTATTGCATTTCATCGATAAAATATGCATTTCATCGAAAATATTGTGTTTTATCGAAAAAAGCTTGGAAGAAAACAACAAAAAACAGTAGGAGCTTTCTTACAAATTATCATTTGACACAAAAAAGCCATTTTAAAACTTAACATTATACCTTTATATTTTATCTAACTTTTTCAATAAATCATGAAAACTTTTTTCTTAAAATCTGTTCTTATCATAGAAGTTCTTTTAATAATGATTTTATCCGGTTGCCAAAATAAGGTTGATGACTACGCCTTTGAATTGATTGATTTATCTCATTCTTACTCTGGCGAGACTTTGTATTGGGTCACCGCAACCCCCTTTCAGTTAGATACTGTTTTTAAAGGGTTCACTGATAAGGGATATTTCTATTGTGCGAATGATTTTAGAACGGCCGAACATGGAGGAACTCATATTGATGCACCTATACATTTTAATGAACAAGGGCAATCCGTAGATGAAATTCCCCTTTATCGCTTGCTTGGAGCTGCAATTAAAATAGATGTTAGTGCAAAAGCTTTAGAAGATCAAGATTATCTCATCAGTATAGCGGATATTAAAAATTGGGAAAACACTCATCAAAAAATGATTCCCGATCAGAGCATAGTACTTTTTGAAACAGGGTACTCCAAATTCTATCCGGATGCAATAGCATATATGGGTACTGACCAAAGAGGAGAAGAAGCTGTTAAAGAATTACATTTTCCAGGTCTGTCTAAAGAAGCAGCGCAGTGGTTAGTCGAAAACAGGACTATTGCCTCTGTTGGTATCGATACACCAAGCATTGACTACGGTCAGTCAAGTCTATTTGAAAGTCACGTTATACTATTAGGACAAAACATTCCTGCCTTTGAAAATTTAACGCAATTGTACAAACTTCCTGAAGACGGGTTTTCAATAACTGCATTACCCATGAAAATCGAAGAGGGTAGTGGAGCACCTGTTCGGGTTATTGCAAAGGTCAAAGTCTAAGCGTCTTTAAATAATTCTCGTTGAATTCTCTTGATTTTTCTATTTTAAGGACATGAAAAAATATCTCATTCGTTATTTATTGGAGTTTTTGGTCATCGTATTGGGTATATCCATATCCTTTTATGTTGAAAAAAAGAATGCTATCGCTTACAAGGAAGAACTCAAAATTGAATCTCTAAAAAAGATGAAGGATAATCTTTTAAAAGAATTAGACGGACTTCATTTTGACGTAGGCGTGCATAGTAGAGCAAGTGAATTTTCGAATATTATTTATGAGAGAGGCAGATCCTTATATAAAGATGATAAGGATTCACTTGGATTTTATCTTTCGTTTTTAAAAGACGCGGGAACTGTCTTTGTTCATAATGAGGAAGAGTACAGTGCCCTTGTGAATTCGGGTTTAATTGAATTGATCGAGAATAGAGAATTGGTCAGTCTACTTCAAGAAAAATACTCTGATCAGACGTGGTATGAAAAAAACAATCATTTACTATTGGAGATGTATTTGAGAGACAACACTTTCGATAAATTTTTTAGTTCAGATAATAGAAGACAGCACAAAAACATTATCGGATACTGGACTTCTTATAAGGCAGATATGAGGTATCTAAATGACTTAGAAATCAATAAAGTTTCTCAATCAGGCTTGGCGCACTCATTTTATGCAAATCTTATGCGACGTGCTATCCGACAAGATTCACTCATCATAAAAGAAATCGACAAAGAGTTGGCAGAGTGATTTGGTGGAATTTTAAATCAGAAACGTACGTTATTTTCCAATACAGAAATTAGAAAAGATGCTACCAAGCAAATCATCTGTGGTAACGCTACCTGTTATTTCACCCAGGTGGTGAATCGCCTCTCTGAGATCAATAGCCATTAAATCACCACTGAGTTCATTCGTTAAACCTTCCTGAACATTCATAACCGAAGTTAATGAGGCATTTAGCGCATTGAAATGACGACTGTTAGAAACTACGATATCCGTGGCCTTTAAGTTTCCTAATTGAACGAGCGAACTGAGCTTGTTTCGCAGATCATCAATTCCATCGCCATTTTGAGCTGAGATGAAAAGAACAGACTGACTATTTGTTTTAGTTAGCTCAGGTTTTTGAATATCGATTTTGTTCAAGACAACAAGCACATTTTCAGGATCAATTTGCTGTGTTTTGCAAAACTCATGAATTTCTTCTTTTTTGGCTTCGGTATAGTCTTTTGCTTCCAGCAGATATAATACCAATGCTGCCTGCTGCATTTTTTCAAATGTTTTGTGAATTCCAATTTGCTCAATTTCATCTGAAGTTTGACGAATTCCTGCAGTATCAATAAAGCGAAATCGAATTCCATCAATGCTGATTTCATCTTCTATGGTATCCCTGGTCGTTCCTGCTATGGAACTTACAATAGCCCTTTCTTCGTTGAGTAAAGCATTCAGAAGTGTAGATTTACCAACATTAGGGGCTCCAACTATAGCTATAGGAACTCCATTTTTGAGGACATTTCCCAGGGCAAAAGAATCCAATAAACTACGAATGGTTGTTTTTAGTTTTTCCAGTAGCTGCTGTAGTTGTGTGCGATCAGCAAAGGCTACATCTTCTGTTGAAAAATCCAATTCAAGTTCAATCAGTGAGGCAAACTCAATGAGCTCTTTTCTCAGATCATTGATTTGATGGTGAAATCCACCTCGCATTTGACTCATGGCAATACGATGAGAGGCTTCATTTTCGCTTGCAATGAGATCGGCAACAGCCTCAGCTTGGTCCAGGCCCATCTTACCGTTCAGAAAGGCACGCAGTGTAAATTCTCCTGCTTCTGCCATTCTACATTCATTGGTGCTTACAAACAGCTGGAGAATCTCTTGCTGAATGTAATTGGAACCGTGGCAAGAAATTTCAACCACCTCTTCTCCAGTATATGATCTTGGCGCTTTAAATAAGCTCACCAAAACTTCGTCTAAGGGTTGTTGACTATGGTCTTTATAGATATGACCTAAATGCAGCGTGTGTGAATCACAATCGATAATATTTTTCTTGCTAAGAGGAGAAAAAAAGCGACTGACTAATTCAATACTGCCGGGTCCAGATAGGCGTATAAGGGCGATGGCACCAGTTCCTGCAGCGGTAGCCCTCGCAATAATTATACCCTGAGATAACATGAAAATTTAACCGTTTAACATCACCGGCATCACCAACATTAGAATGTTTTCGCCTTCATCTAATCCGTCTGAAGGCGTTAGAATTCCTGCCCTGTTAGGTAAACTCATCGCAAGTGAAACCTCTTCAGAACCTAGGTTATTTAACATCTCAGTTAAGAAACGAGAGTTGAATCCGATTTGAAGGTCATCACCTTGATAAGCACAAGACAGACGTTCGTCAGCTTTATTGCTAAAATCTACGTCTTCGGCAGATATCTGTATCTCAGCTCCGGCCATTTTAAGACGAATTTGATGTGTGGTTTTATTAGAGAATATAGAAACGCGTCGTACAGAACCTAAGAACTGATTTCTTGAAACAGATAAAACATTAGGATTTTCTTTGGGAATTACCGCCTCGTAGTTTGGATACTTCCCGTCGATTAAGCGGCTGATGAGCTCTATATTGTCAAATTCAAATTTAGCGTTGTTTTCAGTGTACGAAAGATGAACTTCTGATTCTGATCCTGTCAGCATTCCCTTGAGAAGATTCAATGGTTTTTTAGGCATAATAAATTCTGCCTCGCTGTCAGAGCTCAAGTCAGAACGCTCGTATTTCACGAGTTTGTGCGCATCAGTGGCCACAAACGTGAAATTCGCAGGGGATAATTGAAAAAATACTCCGCTCATTACAGGTCTTAAATCATCATTGCCTGCCGCAAATATTGTTTTCGAAATGGCCGTTGCCAATACATCACCCAGCATAGAAGTTTTGGCGGCATCAGAAAGACTGATTGCCTTAGGAAAATCATCTCCGTTAGCGTATGCCAACGCATATTTACCATTTGAGGCATTGATTTCAACGGTGCTGTTTTCTTCAACCACAAAAGTTAAGGGTTGATCAGCAAAGGTTTTGAGGATATCGAGTAATAACTTCGCCGGAATCGCAATAACGCCTTTGTCTGTTGAATCTACTGTTAATTCTGCTGAGATAGTGGTCTCTAAGTCACTTGCTGTAACCTTAAGACTTCCCTCGTCTAAATCGAATAAAAAGTTATCCAGAATAGGAAGGGTGTTGTTCGAATTAATAACACCTCCAAGCATTTGCAAATGCTTCAAGAGGTACGAGCTTGATATAATAAATTTCATCATCTAACAAAGATATTTGAATACGATAGTTTTTAAAAAATTACTTATCAACACTTATCACAAGCTTGCGTATCTCTTTTGTCTTCTCCAATGCAATAGTGCAATACTCAAACTGAACAAAACACTTGGAAGCAAAAAACTCCAATAAAAAAAGCGATTGGAGCGCTCTTCGAGATTTTCTTGTTGAATCACAACGAGTCTTTTGATTTTTGATTTGAGTTGCAAGAGGTAGGCTTTACCCAACAAATAATCCATTGCGGCAGTTAAAAAGGCTTTGTTGCCATAATTTGTATTTGTCCATTTGTCGTAGCCCAAGGGAACAATCTTTCCTTGTTCGAATTGATTTTCACCCAATTCCCCATCTGAAACAACTAGTAATTGAGTTGGACTTGATTCCGACTCGAACGAAACATTTTTTAAGGGAAGGATTCTATTTTTAAATGCAGATTCAAAGCGCCCTTCTAACAAGACACCTAAAATTGCTCTGTTAAGCCTTGGGGATATTTCTTTTGTGTTCGCCTCATTTAGCACTTCATTGATGTTTAATTGCAGAGGCGTGTTCAAGCGAAGCGAGAGCGGTGAAGATTGCAACAGCACCGTTTTAGCAATAGCGTTTGAAAGCGTATCTAAACTATTGGCAAATTGAAGTCTCAAAGGTTTTACCCCTGCCGTAATGGGATGGTTCTTGTACGGAAATACCATGGGATGATAGGGCCAGGGTAGCGGGTTATACTGAGTCTGTTCACCCTGACCATTGGCAAATACCACCGGGGTATTGTACTTGTCAAAAACAAGATCTTTATTCATTCGAATTCCATATTTGAAGAATAAATCGTCCAAATTTAAATCAACGCTGGTCACCAGGTTTTCTCCGGAGTTATTGTAAAGGCTGTCCATAGACATGAGCTGAGATTGAAGCAGCCATATCATGGGTTTACCATTCATAAGGTATTGGTCGAGAATATACTTATCTCTCTCTGAAAAGGGCTTGGTTGGATTAGATATAAAGACCAAATCAAAGGTGTTCAACAGCTCAATCATTTCTTGATCATTCATCTCGCTTTGATTCATAGGAAAGGTCAGCGCTTCATAACGCAGTGCATTTGATTCGAATAGGTCAAAGAGCAATGCATCCTCAGATTCCCCGTGATCTCTAATAAGGGCGATTTTTTTCTGAACCGGATTTAAAAGCAAGTCAATGGCATTTGCAATTTCGAATTCCAACTCAATAATTCCTTTTTGAATTCTACCTTCAAGTTCTAAACCCACTTCATTTTTTAAGAGTGGAATTTTGACTTTTTTGTTTTTATGCACAGCAACTGCCCAAGGAAACACTAGCGTTCTTTTTTGCTGACCGCGTTCAGATTCTATATGTTGATAGGGATTCAGGCCTAAATCACTAATCAATTCAAATTCACTGCTGTTTTCATCGAGTTTTTCAAAATTGACATATCGAATAGTTAACTGTTCAAACTGTCTTTGAAATTGACCTAATAAAATCGATGTTTCTTCTCGTAAGTCTTGAAAAACCAAAGGTAAATTTCCATCTAAATACATTAAAATTTCGATTTCTTCTTTGAGCAAATCTTCATCCAATTGGAGATTGGTTACTGTGTATCTCTTGTTTTCAGTGAGATCAAAGCGAAGTTGGTTTGAAAAGAGAAGGGCTAAAACAATCAAAGCAGGCCCAGTAATAAGCCATAGTTTAAGTTTTGAAAATGGAGTTTGACATCTGTAATAAAGGCCTAAAAAAATTAAAACTAATCCTAAAAGGTAGGTCAAATGCGCTAGGTTGGCTATGCCTAAACTTGCTTTTTGCAGGATGTAATATCCACCTAAAGAAGCGATGAAATTCGAAAAATTGTTGTTGGAGATCTGATTAGCTATAAACTCAAAACCATAGAAAATACCAAATCCTGAAAGTAGGCTTAAAAGTAGTCCTGTAACAAGACTTTTATTAGAGGCACTAACATATAAGGCCATTGCAGCAATGACCAATATATAAAGCCATAGCGCAATTAGCTGGTTGAGAAAAACACCCAATTCCATCTCATCACTTGAGACTAATCCCAAAAAATAAAAAAGCAGAAAACTTGGAATTATAGCTACAAAGAGCAGGGTTTTGAGCACAGCAAATTTGACGGATAGATATTGAGTCGATGAAAAAGGACTAAATGCTTGCAAGAGATTCGTGTGAAATCGCTTTTCTTCAACTAAACTCTGGTTGGCCAGCAAGCTTGACAATACTGTAAGTAGAATTGAACCCAATAAAAAATAAGGTTTGATATCCGCCTCCAGCTGATTGGTTAAATTCATTGAAGAATTGAATATCCACAAAAACAAACTGCTTATCAGCCAAAAGGCAAGTATACTCGCTAGTACAGATACTCGCAAAAGCATCTTCTTCAATTCATGTAAATACAAGTAAACCATTCGACTCATTAATGAAACTCAACAGAAATTAAATCAAAGACTTTTATAGCAAATAGAGTAGAGGCACTTCCTCTTGTGCCCGGGTTTGATTTGTACAGGCCAATTTCGAGATAACCAGAAGAATTAAATAGCGCAAAAACCTCACCACTTGCGTCATTTGTTCTTTTGTAAAGTCTATTAAACTCAGCATAGGAGTCGTAAATCGTAGAAATTCGTATCTGTCCGAATACAATATTGAAATTTCTATTTTTTCTGCGTGCGTCAAAATCAATACGCTTAATATTGGTAACCAAGTTGCCGTAGTGATCGATATAAATGAAATGTCCAATCAACTTGTTGTTGACCTGGTCAAAATAGACACTTTGCGTTTTGATATCAAAGATGCTATCCGCTTTATTTCCTAAGAGTTCTATTGCTCCACCACTTGATAAGTGAATGGCAGCCTTTGAAAGAATCGTTTTTGCCTGAAAGGATTGATAATCATCAGATGCAGCGTTGATGTATACTGCAGACTGAATTTGATCTGCTCTGAAGACTTGAGATATGAATCCTTTGTTAGGACAGATGAAAAAATGTCGGTCAGCATAAACTGCTATATGAGGTTCATCACTAGTGGTACTGGCATCGATAGCCACAATGTGCACTGAACCTTCTGGAAAGTCTTGGTAACAGCTTTTGACAATATATGAAGCCATCAGTGTATCGTATGGATTAATCTGATGAGATATATCTATAATCGCTGTCTTGGGATTGTGTTTTAGAAGAACGCCTTTTAGACTCGCTACAAAATGATCTTTGCTGCCATAATCTGTAGTAAGCGTTATCAAGGACATATGGGGTTGTTAATAGTTTTTTCCCGGTAAAAATGGAAAAAAAACTAAGTTTGTGATGTAAAATTAGTAAAAGAAATTTTGAACGAACTCATAATTGAACTCACCGATATCAATGCAAGAGATTTTTTCGGATTGCAGAACGAGACTACTGAACTGTTAAAAAGATATTTTCCCAAACTTAAAATTGTCGTAAGAGGAAATAAATTAAAGGCCTTTGGAGATGAAGAGGTTTTAGAAGAATTTGATTTGAGATTCGACATGTTAACTGCTCATTTCGCCAAATTCAATAAGCTAGATGAAAATAGTATAGAGCGTATTTTAAGCTCTGCCTCCAATAAAGAAACTGAAAGTTTAAATGCCATAGAATCAGAAACACTGGTACACGGAGTTAATGGTAAACCAATTAAAGCCAGAACTTTAAATCAAAAACGCCTTGTAGACAGTTGTCTAAAAAATGACATGGTATTTGCCATAGGTCCTGCGGGTACTGGTAAAACCTACACAGGTGTTGCCTTGGCAGTCAAAGCGCTCAAAGAAAAAGAAGTCAAGCGAATTATATTAACCAGACCAGCTGTGGAGGCCGGCGAGAATTTAGGTTTTCTTCCTGGTGATTTAAAAGAAAAGCTCGATCCCTATATGCAGCCTTTATACGATGCATTGCGAGATATGATACCAGCTGAGAAATTGGCGAGTCACATCGAGAATGGAGTCATACAGATTGCACCCATGGCGTTTATGAGAGGAAGAACACTAGACAACGCTTTTGTCATTTTAGACGAGGCTCAAAATACCACTCACGCTCAAATGAAAATGTTTCTTACGCGCATGGGTAAGAATGCTAAATTCCTTATCACAGGTGATCCAGGACAAATAGATTTGCCGAGAAGGATTATATCGGGCCTTAAAGAAGCACTTTTGGTATTGAATAAGGTCGAAGGAATTGGAGTGATATACTTGGATGATAAAGATGTCATTCGTCACAAACTCGTCAAAAAAGTAATTGAAGCCTACAAGGGTCTAGAACATCAAAATTAAATTTATGTCTAATACAGTCATGTCCACTGATTTTCAGTTCCCTGGACAAAAATCAGTTTATAGAGGAAAGGTTAGAGAGGTTTATACCCTAGAAAACGACATCATGGTAATGGTCGCTACAGATCGCTTATCTGCTTTTGATGTTGTAATGCCAAAGGGTATTCCATATAAAGGGCAAATTTTAAATCAAATTGCAACTCAAATGCTCAAGGAAACAAGTGATATTGTTCCCAATTGGTTTATAGCTTCTCCAGACCCAAATGTTTCTATAGGTAAGGCCTGTACGCCTTTCAAGGTAGAAATGGTCATCAGAGCCTATTTGGTTGGTCATGCCGCCCGCGAGTACCATGCTGGGAAAAGAGAGTTGTGCGGAGTTCCTTTGAAAGAAGGTATGATTGAAAATGAGAAGTTTGACCATCCTATAATTACCCCTGCCACTAAGGCTGAAAAAGGCGATCACGACGAGGACATATCAAAAGAAGAAATTCTCAGCAAAGGAATTGTTTCTGCCTCAGACTACGCCATATTAGAAAAGTACACCTACGCTTTATTTGAGAGAGGCACAGAGATTGCTGCAAAACAAGGGCTATTACTTGTAGACACCAAATACGAATTTGGTAAAACAAAAGATGGTGAAATTGTTTTGATTGACGAGGTTCACACCCCTGACTCCTCAAGGTATTTCTATGCCGAAACTTATCAAGAATTACAAGAAAAGCGAATGCCTCAAAAACAACTCTCAAAGGAGTTTGTGAGACGATGGTTAATTGAAAACGGATTCCAGGGTAAGCCAGGACAGCAATTACCTGAAATGTCAGATGATTATATATCGAGCATATCTCAGCGTTACATCGAACTATACGAGGCGATAACGGGTAAAACCTTTGTCAAATCATCTGTTCAAGACCTGCCTGAACGCATTCAGAAAAATGTTGAAAACTATCTAAATCAGTCTTAGTTAATCTCGCTGACTCCAAATTTCATAAAGTGGAGCTCCTTTACTACTAAAGCCAGAGTGGTGCCAATTCTCGTCGATGAGTTCATAATCAAAACCTAAGGCTGCTCCAACGCGACTATTGTCTCTGGAGAAGAATTCTATATTTTCGGTGTATTTACCATTAACAGTAGTATACGATCCGCCACCTGTTCCAAAGAAATCTCCTGTTGCTGTATTATAAGCAATCCACTGAAATCGCTTTCCTGAGAGTATTTTCATGGTTTTACGAGGACCGTCTGTAGATCTTGTTTGAATTTTTCCATCTCTTTTTCGACCCGACATAAGCCAGGCACCATTGAGATCACCTTCAGTTCCGTAATCTGTGCGTACATACATTTTATCACCGATGTATAATTTTCTTTTGGACTTGATTCGGTAATCCATATCGATGATTTTACCCACATTCTCCTTGTGTTCAGTGTCAAATTCCACCGTAAATGAGAGCTTTTTCTTAGTGTTAGATACGCTTCCACCGTGTGTAGCGACAAATTCACCCTTAGCCGTGGTAAATGTGGCATGAGAAAAGTATCCGTTTACAAATACGAGTGTTTCTGTTTGGTCTGATGCGTTTTGATATTCCCAAGCTCCATCGATTTGTGCTTGACTCATCAAAAAATGAACTGAAAATAAAAAAGTAAATACGATTTGCTTCATGATGAATTTAGTTAATAGGTTTTAGTCATTTCACTGTCTACAACAATGATAAAATCTGCCTTGTTTAAATGATCCTTATGCATTGATTTGAGCTGATCTTGTTCAACAGTTGTAATGGTTTTTATGTTTAGGTTAGGGTTTAGACGCTTTAAATACCACAATATACCTTGATGAAAGTCGCTGTGATAGCTTCCATTAATATGATAGAATAATTGATTTTCTTTTAGGTTTAGATGTATAAAGTGTGCCATAGTAGCATCTTTAATGGCCTGAGCTTTAACCATATCTACCGAGCCGTGGTCTCCCATCATCGTCAACATGTTTTTATATTGAGAGAGTTCTATATCAAATGCAATGGGTGAAGGAGCAATCCAGTTTTTTTCAAGAGCGTCTAAATTATTTAGGGCTTCAAAACCACCTTCTTTATAAACCCTAGAGGCGTATTTCCGAGGAATGTTCGTCGCTATAAAAGGCAAATTATTCAATTTGGCATAATCTACTAAGGGTTTGTAATCGGTACTGTAATTTGGCCATAGTCTTGCCATAGAGTCGAGTTGGGACTGGTTAATCTTATCAGACAGATATGCATTTAAGGCTTTTTGATTGTCAGATTCAAACATTTCTGCGCCAATACTGACATCGGTTTGCTGGTCTAATTCTTGAAGTAATTTGAGCTCGAGCCAATGCGCAATGCTATTGTTATGTAGCTCCCCATAAAACACCACGTCAGATTTCAATAAGGATTTTAGCATTTTTTTCGCCTTGACTTTTTTGCCATCCGAGTTAAAAATAGAATAGGGAGAAAGGTCTTGTCCAATAGAACTAAACGAGAGACTGACTATTAATAGAAAGGCTAAAATTTTGTTATGCATAACCGCAATTTAATTAAATATCGTTCAACATAATGAGGGAATCATTGAACGAGATAATATTTTCTTAACATTAATTATGAGAATAACTTATGCATGCATAGTATTTTTGCAACTTCAAACTTATATTGTTTGATGATTTAGTTAGTTGTAAGGCGCCCTTGTGGCGCCTTTTTTTTGTATCACATAGTATGCTAAAAATAAAAAACCAACTGATTTTCAGTTGGTTTTTTTCTGTAGCGAGAGGGAGACTTGAACTCCCGACCTCAGGGTTATGAATCCTGCGCTCTAACCACCTGAGCTACCTCGCCATATCCGTAGTGGTTTAAAGGCTGCAAATATAAACTTAAATTTTTTTTTATCGGAACAAATTGATTATTTTGCCCTTCACGTACGATTTAAATGTATTATGGAAAAGTTTGTGATGGAGTTTGTGATTCAAGCTTCTCCTAAATTGTTGTTCAATTACATCGCCACACCGTCAGGTCTTTCTGAGTGGTATGCCGATAATGTGAATTCAAGAGGAGAGGTATTCATCTTTATTTGGGATGGAGCAGAAGAACGAGCTCATATGCTGAAGAAAAAAAATGAAGATTATATTCGCTTCAGATGGGAAGAATCTGAAGATGACGATGTTTACTTCGAATTTAAGATAGAGGTTGATGAAATAACTAAAGATCTTTCTCTATTTGTCACAGATTTTGCTGAAGAAGATGAAGTCGAAGAGGCTAAAATGTTATGGGAAAACCAAATTGGTGATTTAAAACAGATCTTAGGTTCGGTTTAATGCAACAAATCAATTATAACGGTCAGATTCTAGATCGTAATGTACCCTTATTTTCTGCTAAGCACTTTTTAAAATCAACTTCAAATAGGCTAATTGAACGCATGAAGTTAAGCGCTGTTCAAGACCCTATTATAGAGTCTCACTATTTTGCCTTAATGTCTGCCATGCGCGTGTTTCGCTATGAAATCCCTATGAGTTTTACGTATGAATTTTTTCAAGCTGAAGTGCAAAGGCTGATAGACAGTTTATCTAATCAACCGTTATATTTTATTTCATTTGAGGTCTTTCAAAACGCTTCTTCTACTATCGAGTTCTTAGTTACTGCAGAAGATGTATTACATTACAATAAAGAGCTGAGTTATATTGACGAGGTGGCCTTGTATACAGATTTTTTAGCATCCTCTAAAGCCTATGCCATGTCGGAGCTTCATACGAATCAACTCATAGAATTGGCTAAAGGATTTCTTAGTGACCACCCTTACGGGGATTGTTTGCTGCTTAATGAAAAAAAAGAATTACTTCGAGCCACCAAAGGAGATATCATACTTCGTTTTAAGGATGAGCTTAAACTACCTTCCCAAACTTGCGGAGTTGTAGGCAGCACCTTTAGATTGAATCTCATCGATAAATTAAAGCGACTTTCTGATTATGTGCCTTCAGAAACAGAATTGAGTCCATTTGATATTCAAAGGGCAGATGAGTTTATCATCTATGATGTGTTTGGTGGAATACAAAGTGTCAGAAAATATAAAAAATCAACCTTTGATGATTCTTTTGCACAAAAGCTACTAGAGTTAGTTTAAATTGGGATCTTCAGGGGTATTCACCCATAAAACATACGTACCACCAAGGTTTTTAAGTTTTTCTTTCCAAAGGCTTTCAGCACTTTTTGAGAGTATTTGTGCTGAAATATCGTCTTCGAGTGCAATCCAAGAATTTTGTTCCATCTCAAATTCCAATTGATTGGCCGACCATCCAGAATAACCTACAAAAAATCGGACGTCATCTGGGTCTAAAACTTTATCGTTTAAAAGTTCACTAAGTTGTTCAAAGTCTCCACCCCAATACAATTCTTCATTGATTTGAACACTATTAGCAATTAATTCGGGGCTACTGTGAATGTAGAATAAGTTATCTGTATCTACAGGCCCTCCTTTGTAAATCATATTGCTATTGCTGACCCCATCTATAATCTGGTCAAGACTATAAGGCGTAGGTTTGTTGAGTACAAATCCTAGAGCTCCTTCGTCGTTATGCTCAGCCATCAAGATAATAGAACGACTAAAAGAGTCGTCACCGATGAGTGATGGATCTGCAATTAATAATTTGCCTTTTAAACTTTCCACACTATAAGATAAGCAAAAAAAAAGCACCTCATTGAGGTGCTTTTAACATATTGACTACTAGTAAATTAATTTACTGCACTTGCCAAGTCATTACCAGCCTTGAACTTAACAACTTTTTTAGCAGCTATTTTAATAGTTGCTCCTGTTTGTGGGTTTCTTCCTTCTCTAGCGCTACGCTCAGAAACTGACCAAGAACCAAATCCAACAAGAGAAACTCTATTTCCTCCTTTTAATGAAGATTCAACATTTCCTAAAAAAGACTCTAATGCTTTTTTTGCAGCTGCTTTAGTAATTCCAGCATCAGCTGCCATTGCATCGATTAATTCCGTTTTATTCATAATAATATATTTAGGTGTTACATATGATTAAAACAAATATAAAGTTTAAAGCCTATCACACAAGACTTAACGGAGTCTCAAGGCCGTTTTGTTAATAACTTCATCAATTTTGTTAATTGTTGAAGTAAATCAGGCGAATTTTTACTCGAAAAAGGCGTGTTCTTTTAGTTTACGCCCATTAAGAAGGTCTTTTACCTTCATTCTTTTTTTGTTTGGAAATTGTAATTCCTCAACGACTACATAGCCATCATCTACTACAATCTTAATCTTTTGATCTTCAATTTTGAATTGACCTGCTCGTAATTGATGTTTTTCGTCTAGAAAAGAGGCTTTGTAAATTTTTAACCTGAAGGTCTGATCATCCTCAACAAAATGCGTCCACGCTGTTGGATAAGGCGAGAGGCCTTTAATGAAATTTTCAATATGTGATCCCTTTTGTTTCCAATCAATACGCGTGTTTTCATTATTTAATTTCGGCGCAGGTTTTAAATTGAGGTCGTGATTCTGCTTTTTGGCCACTACTGTCCCTTCAACCAAACCGTCTATAGTTTGAGCAATTAAAGGAGCACCTAAGAGCATAAGCCTATCGTGTAGACTTTTTAGGTCATCTTCTTTTTGAATTTCAATTTCTTCTTGCAGAAGAACATCACCAGTGTCAATTTTGTCATCGATTAAAAATGTACTTACACCTGTTTTTTTCTCACCATTAATGAGTGCCCAATTGATAGGTGCTGCTCCTCTATAATTAGGTAAAAGAGATGCGTGTAAATTAAAGGTGCCGTATTCGGGTATGCTCCAAACACGCTGAGGTAACATTCTAAACGCAACTACTACAAAAAGTTGTGCCTTAGTTTGTTCTAGCGCATCGGTAAAGGCTTCATCTTTTAGGTTTGTTGGTTGAAAGATTGATATGCCATGCGCAAGCGCCAATTCCTTTACAGCAGAAGGTCTTGTTTTTTGACCTCTTCCAGCGCCCCGATCAGGAGCAGTTACCACAGCGACTACATTGTAGTGTTCGCTGATAAGAACCTCTAATTGATGCGCAGCAAATTCTGGCGTACCGAAAAAAACGATATTTACCTTTTTAGGATTTTGCACTTTCATAGCGGTCATTTGAATAGGTGATTTTTTGTTCGAGCAATAAAACTTCTAGTAAATATCCTACTTGATAATTGTCTATTTCAAGCTTTTTGAGCAAAGATTCAAAAGTTTTTGGTCGTTCACAGTATTTTATGATGGAATTTAAGGTTTTGTGTTCATCAAGGTTTGCGTTACAAATATCGCAGTTGTTACATTTAGAAGAGGACTCATCAAAATGGGCATTGATGAATTGGGTTCGGCATAAATCTCGTTGTTGAAGATAGGATACAATTCCCTCGTATTTTTGGATTTTTCTCGCCTTATCTTGTTTGGTTTTTTTTCGGATTATATTTTGAACGAATTGATCTTCACGGGGATGTAGAAATTCAATCGGAATTCTTTGTTCTGAATTGTGAAACTTTAGAAACCCGTGTTGTTCCAAAAATATCAGTTGTTTATTCAGTTCTACCTTACTCAGATTAAAGGCCACAGTCAATTTGTGTAATGGAACTTTGATAAAAGCAGAAGTAATTCCGGCAAAGTTTCGAATTAAATAGTGTAGTCCATTTTTTGTTTTTTCATTGAGCTCAGCCACATCTTCTTTGCTCATACTTCTTCGATTCACTTGTATTGCGATGAAATGTCCTATTTCTTTTTGAATTCTAATGATTTCATAGCGTTCTAATAATTGTAAATTTCGCTGGAGTTGATAATGTTCAAGTTCAAGGGCTTCAGCAATAGGAGTCAAATTCAAATTAAAAATTTCAGCATCACCTTCACCATGTGCAATCTGTAGTTGCCTATTTAATTGTCTGTATACATCAATTAAAAGATCCGCCTTTGGAAGATTGTACTCCAATCTAGATTTGATTTTTTCATAATCCTGTGGGGCATAAATCAAAAAAGCCTGGGCGGGTTCACCATCTCGACCTGCTCGACCTGCTTCTTGATAGTATTGTTCTAGACTATGTGGGGCATCGTAATGAATAATTAAACGAACATCGGCCTTGTCAATACCCATTCCGAAAGCGCTTGTAGCGACCATGACAGAAGAACCCTTTTGCCACTGCTCGTAAGCATGATTTTTTTGATCAATGGAAAGTCCTCCGTGATATATATACGCATTGAGTTGTTTTGATTTTAGATAACGACCCAATTCTTCGGTAGTTCTTCGAGTAGCACAATAAACGATCGCACTGACCTGCTCAGCCTTTAAAAGATTGCAAATAAATCTTGACTTAGATTGAACTAGTAAAGCAGATAAAAACAAATTTGTCCTTGAACTACTGCCGAAAATGGTCTCTACCTTTTTCATGTTCAAATTGCTGACAATATCTGATTTTACTTGATCGGTTGCCGTTGCGGTAAGGGCTAATTTCGGAACCTCTGGTAGAAAATCTTTAAGCATGCGGTAAGAAGGCCTAAAATCGTGTCCCCATTCAGAAATGCAATGCGCTTCATCGATGGCCACGAATGAAATAGGCAATTCACTTAGACGCGATTGAATGATTTTGTTCTGTAGTTTTTCTGGAGAGGTATAAACAATTTTGATATCGTTATAGACCACGCGGTCAAGAAGTAAAATAAGTTCCTCATCTTTTATCGCGCCAAATAGACCTAAAGCTTTTATACCTCTTTGATCTAATTGATGAATCTGATCTTTCATCAGTGCTATTAGAGGCGAGATCACAAGACAAAATCCTTCTAAAATCAAGGCTGGCAATTGATAGCAGAGCGATTTTCCTGCACCGGTGCTCATAACTGCCAGACAATTCTTCTTCTCGAGTACGGTATTAATAATGTCACCTTGCAGTGGACGAAGCGTATCGAAGCCCCAGTGATGCTTTAAAATTGAATTTAGTTCTTTGTGAATCAATACTTAGACATTTATCATATTGAGTATAAATCGCGTCCGCTCGGCGATACTTTTTTGAGGTACAACAACAAAATCATAATCAAGGCGATGATAACATTTTTTAAGGGTATCATCAATAGATAAAACATCTTTAAACGTTTCTAAACGCTCTTCATCTTTGGTAAATATGGCTTCCCAAGGTTCGAAGTAAAACACCATGTCATATCTGTTGTTTTTTATTTCAGCCGTGAAATATGGGGGGTAGACCTGCTTAAAATGCTCCATATAGCCTACAACATCAATCAGACCGCGATCAAAAAAGCAAACTTCATTAGTTACACTTTGTTTGAAATGCTCCTTTCGCTTTTCAAATAATCGTTTATTAAATTCCAAAGGGTCATCGGCTATGACAAGTGGATTAATTCCGTTAGATTCATTCAGATCTTCTAGAGCGGCGGTCATTTCTCTAATGACTTCTTCTTTTACGGCATAATTAAGTTCTTTTAATGCATCTATAACCGCGGTTTTCCCTGTGCCAGGAGGGCCCGTTAAAAGTATTTTTTTGGTCTTTCGAACAGATACACTCATATTTGTCTAAAATTACGCCATGAGCAAGAATACAGCAGATGAGTTTTACGATAAGTTAAAGAAACAATTAGATGAACTGACCGTTTGGCCTTCCATTTATCCCTTTAAATTTATTCTGCCTAATGATGCCGAAAAGCATGAACAACTCAAAAATTGCTTTCATGACTTAGACGCAAAAATAGCCGTAAAAACATCAAAAACTAAAAAATACTTCAGCTTTACCATACTGGTAGAAATGCCTAACGCTGATGCCATCATTGATAAATACAAGGAAGTAACTAAAATAGATGGAATCATTTCACTCTAAGTCTCAGTCTTTATTTGTTAATTTGCAACACTATGGAACAATTCAACTCCTTTAATTTAGAGTACAACACCGAACGCGAAAGACTAATAATTCCTGAATACGGTAGACATTTTCAAAAAATGGTTGACTATGCGCTCAGTATAGACGACCGTGATAAAAGAAATAAAATAGCTAATTCTATCATCTGTACTATGGGAAATCTGCAACCACATTTGAGAGATGTAGCGGATTTTCAGCACAAATTATGGGACCAACTATTCATTATGTCAGATTTTGAGCTCGACGTGGATTCTCCTTTTGAAATACCTTCCAAAGAGTTATTGAATCAAAGACCAGAACCCTTACCGTATCCTCAAAATTTTCCAAAGTACAGATACTACGGAAACAATATTAAACGCATGATTGATGTTGCTGTAAAATGGGAAAAGGGTGAAATGAGATCAGGATTAGAATTGGCCATCGCCAATCACATGAAAAAATCATACATCAATTGGAATAAAGAAACGGTTGACGATGAAGTCATTTTCATTCACTTGAATGAATTAAGCGAAGGAAGTATCAACTTAGTGGGTTCTGAAGAGCAACTCACCCCAACAGAGCAGTTGATCAAAAACAAAAACATGAGATCGAACAGGTCTTCATTCGGTTCTAAAAAGAACAACCGAAACAACCGTAACAAGAAGAATAATAAATAATATTCTAAATGGGAACATTTACCATTGAAGGTGGAGCCAAACTAAAAGGTGAAATCACTCCTCAGGGGGCAAAAAATGAAGCTTTACAAATTTTATGTGCAGTGCTGTTAACTGATCAAGAGGTCGTTATCAACAATGTGCCCGACATCATAGATGTCAATAAACTCATTGCCTTATTACAAAACCTAGGGGTGAAAGTTCAAAAGCTTTCAGCGAGTTCCTATTCTTTTTGTGCAGAACAAGTAGATGTATCATACCTTGAATCAGAGCAATACAAAAAAGAGGGTAGTGGCCTTAGGGGATCAATTATGCTCGTAGGTCCAATGCTCGCTCGTTTTGGCAAGGGATATATTCCAAAACCTGGAGGAGACAAAATCGGTCGCCGACGTCTAGATACTCATTTTGAGGGATTCATCAAATTAGGAGCTGACTTCAGATACAATGAAAAAGAATCATTTTACGGTGTAGAAGCTCAAAAGTTGAAAGGCACCTATATGCTGTTAGATGAGGCTTCTGTTACGGGAACAGCCAATATTGTGATGGCAGCTGTTTTAGCTGAAGGAGAAACTAGTATTTACAATGCCGCTTGTGAGCCTTACTTGCAGCAATTGTGTAATATGTTAGTTCGAATGGGAGCTAAAATTGAAGGCATTGGTTCAAACTTGTTGAAAATACAAGGTGTTTCATCATTAAATGGAACAACTCATACCATGCTTTCAGATATGATTGAAATCGGAAGCTGGATTGGTTTAGCCGCAATGACGCAATCTGAACTCACCATCAAAAACGTTGGATGGGAACATCTGGGACAAATCCCCAGAGTTTTTGAGCGCTTGGGTATCACTCTTAATCGCGTAAATGACGATATACACATACCTGCACATGTAGAGGGTTATCAAATTCAAAATTATATCGACGGGTCTATTTTAACCATATCAGACGCTCCTTGGCCTGGTCTGACGCCAGATTTGCTTAGTGTCTTATTGGTCGTCGCTATTCAAGCAGAAGGATCTTGCTTGATTCATCAAAAAATGTTTGAGAGTCGATTGTTTTTTGTGGATAAATTAATAGACATGGGAGCGAAAATTATCCTGTGTGATCCCCACAGAGCTACCGTTATTGGGCACAACTTCAATGCTAAGTTGAAGGCTACCACTATGACTTCTCCCGATATTCGAGCCGGTGTTTCTCTGCTTATTGCAGCATTAAGTGCAGAAGGAACTTCTACAATCCACAATATTGAACAAATCGATAGGGGTTATCAATATATTGATTCACGACTTAAAGCCATAGGAGCGCAAATAGAGCGATCTTAATTCACATTAAGTCATTTACAAAAGCATGCTTCGGGCTTGGTCAAAGAAAGTTTTGGTTAGTTCAGTACTTACCAAATGTGATTTTGATTGTTTAAAGATTTGATCGATTTGCATCAATTTCATTTCCGCTTTCGATTCAAACGCCTCAAATTCAAAAAAGGCCATACTCCAATCCTTAAATAATCGATCCTCTTGTTTTTCCTCTAGTATTAATTCCACAGAATGATGTCGGTTGTCTTCACTTATTTTATCGTATAGCGAGAGTACATCTTTTCGTTCACCTTCTAAAAGTTGAAGAAATCCATTTTCGTGATACAATAAACAACCTGTAATATTTTGTTTAAAGTTTCGTTCACGGGCTTTACTCAGCATATCATAGATGTCAGATAGTGAAAACGTATCATTAGCTACAGATCGATAGATAATGGAATGCATGTATGTATTGGTTGTTAGGTCAATTAAACATTACTAAAATATAATATTTATTGAAAAAAACAATTATAGTTTTTGAGTTTTTCCATCCGGATATTTGGCGAAACGATTAAGGTCAGCAGAATGCACGTGATCGTTTTTAGACCATGGCCAACCTCCGAAGAAGGTTAAACGAAATTCATGAATTTTTTGATTTATTTCGTTTTGTTCATTCATTACGAAAGGACCGTATTTGGCGACAGTCTCATTAATAGGTTTTGATTGTAACAGTAATAATTTACTTTTTTGAGTAGCGCGAATTGTATATGTGTTAGAAAAATACAGTATAATTTGATGCGGTTCATTTATGAGCTGACCATTAACTTCAAGATTTCCTTCATAGAGATATAAGGACTTTAAAACTTCGTTCTGATTGGATTCTAAATGCAGTTCGCTTTCAGTATCCATATTAAAATGAGCTACACATAATTCATTTTCAGCTTCAGAAGCCCAAGAGTCTGGCGGACATTCTTCTTGATTAAGGGCATTAAGAGAACCGTATATGAGTTCAATTTCAACACCATTTGAATTGACTTTTGGAATTTGGTGCTCCCAAAGCATCTGAAAATAGGGGGGCACTGATTTTGCTTTTTTTGGCAGGTTCAGCCAGATTTGAAAGAGCTCCAGTGTATTTACGTCTTTTTTATTCAGCAGTGGAAACATTTCGGAGTGCTGTACGCCAGAACCAGCAGTCATCCATTGCACATCTCCTTCACCAAAGCGCGCTGCCGCGCCAAGAGAATCACTATGATCAATATAACCCTGTCTAACAAAAGTTATGGTCTCAAATCCACAATGTGGATGCGCTGGAAAACCGGGAACGGTTGAGCCATGGTACATTCGCCATTGTTGATTTGGGTCAAAATCACTTCCTATACTTCTGCCCGTAAGAAGCTCTTTGTCAATTCCCAATTGCTCATTCCCTGCAGGATAATGATCTAAATGATGAACACAAAATAGAAAAGGATCTTGCGTAGGCCAAGGCACTCCTTTTTGTAGCGGTATTAATTTCATAGCGTTTTAAATAAAAAACAAGCACAGCAAAATGCTGTGCTCTTCGGTGTTATTATTGTCCAATTGGTGGAGGCCCTGGAGGAATAATCGCCTCGTATTGCGCATCTCCTTTGCGCTCAACGTATTCCGCTTTTACCTCTTCTACGTATTTTGGATTCTTGAATAAATCAAGCATAGTCATACTCATCGCTTTGGCAGCGTAGAGCATTCCCTTATGACCTATACTCATTCCTGCGCACGAAACTACTGCCCAAGAGTGCCAAGGTGTGTCAATCGGTGCTGTGGTAACTCCCAAGTTTATATTGGCTACATTCCAGCTTACATCACCTACATCTGTAGAACCTCCTCCTGGATTTTCTCGAGTTTCGAGTAAGGGGTGAATTCCACCATCTATTCCTATTTGTGGTTTTTCTGTAGCCATTTGAATCTTTTTACCGAATTCAATCTCCTGGTCTGTGTATGATATTGGGCCGAGTAACTCCAAATTGTTTTGCATGATTTCTCCACCTCTTCGGTTGACAAGGGTTTCATAGATTCCCGAAATCAATGATATTTTATAATCAACATCAGCGAGTATAGCTGCACCTTCAGCCATTTCTTTCACGCGTTCGTACACCGGAATCATTCCATCCCTTTTAGAATCTCTAACGCGAACCCATAATTTTGAATAATCTGGAACTACGTTTACTACCTGTCCACCGTCTTGAATGTGGTAATGAATTCGAACGCTTGGTTTGATGTGTTCTCTATAGTAATTGATTCCATTGGTGTATAATTCAAGTGCATCAGAAGCTGAACGTCCATTCCAAGGATCAGCCGAAGCGTGAGCTGTTTGACCAAAAAATTCAACTTTGAAGTCAACTAAGGCAAGGGTAGACTGTACATCAGCTTCAATTTTAGCAGAAGGATGCCAACTTACATTTACATCTACATCAGACCATATTCCTTCGTTAACCATCCAGATTTTTCCGAAAAACTTTTCTTCTGCAGGTGTTCCCATAAATTTAACGGTACCCTGAATTTTTCCAGCTTCAATGAGTTCTTTAACTGCAATTGCAGCCCCAAGTGAAGCGGTTCCGAAAAGATTGTGACCACATCCGTGTCCAGCCGCTCCTTCATTAAGCGCCTCTTTAACCGGACTTGCTTTTTGCGAAATTCCAGGAAGTGCATCAAATTCACCTAGCACACTAATTACAGGAGATCCGCTACCATAGGTCGCCACAAATGCCGTTGGCATACCAGCCACTCCTTTTTCTACTGTAAAGCCTTGACTTTCGGCATAATCAGATAAAAGTTTTGAAGAGTTGGTTTCGTCAAAGGCAGTTTCCGCGTAAGCCCAAATAGAATCACTAATAGCGATTAATTGGTCCGAATGCTTTTCGATAGAATTGATAATTTCTTTTTTGTGCTTACTCAATTTTTGAGCTTGTACCGACAAGGGCAAAACGAATAAGGCGGCAAGAATGATGTATACGTTTTTCATGATATTTAGTTATAGGAACTGAAATTACAAAAATACTAGGACTCCAAAGATTCTTTATAGACCTTTAAACAACGCTCTCTAGCCCACTTGTGTTCGACCATAGGTTGGGGATAGGTGAGTTCTTGAAAATCAGGCACCCATTTTGAAATATACGCCAAGCGTTGGTCAAATTTTTTAATCTGAGATTCGGGATTAAATATTCTAAAATAAGGTGCAGCGTCAACTCCACTTCCCGCAGCCCACTGCCAATTACCGACATTACTGGCAAGTTCGAAATCCAATAGTTTGGAGGCGAAATAAGCCTCTCCCCAGCGCCAATCAATTAGCAAATGTTTACACAAAAAGCTCGCACAAAGCATTCGTACCCTATTGTGCATATAGCCTGAGGTATTGAGCTCTCTCATTCCTGCATCTACTAAGGGGTAGCCTGTAGTGCCTGATTTCCAACGTTCAAAATCTTCTGAATTATTGTTCCATTGAATGCGGTCGTATTTTGGTTTAAACGACTTATTAATGGTGTGTGGAAAATGCCACAGAATCTGCATGAAAAACTCCCTCCAGATCAGTTCGCTCAAGAACGTATGATTGTTTGCAGCATATGCCTTTTGAACTAATTTTCGAATTGAAATTGTTCCAAATCTTAAGTGAACCCCAATTCGTGAGGTTCCGTTTTGAGCTGGAAAGTTGCGTTTGGCCTCGTAATTTTCAATTAAGTCTGAACTCAAGTCAAATTCCTGTAGTGCTATTTTCGTGGGCTCAAAACCGATGTCTTTAAGACTGCTGATTTTATGCTCAGCTGTATTTAGGGGCCTTAAATTAGGCCAATTACATTCTTGATTTTGGCTGTATTTCGGCAAAGACTCAAAGTGCTGAATCCATTTGCGTTTGTATGGAGTGAAGACCACATAAGGTTTACCATCGTCTTTGAGCACATCATTTTTTTCAAAAATAACTTGGTCTTTACTGCTGTTAAATTGAATTTCATGTTGAGCTGCCCATTCTTCTATTTGAAGATCCCTTTCAATAGCGTAGGGTTCGTAGTCGTGATTGATGTATATTGAGTTTAGACCTATTTCTTGTTGGAGTTCGCTGAAAACATCCTTTGGGGCACCATAGCGAATAAGCAGAGAGGAGCCTTTTTCTTGAACTTTTTCATCAATAGCACGAAGTTGTTCGAAAATAAAACTTACGCGCGCATCGTCTTTCTCTAATCGATCTAAAATTGCAGAATCAAAAATAAAAAGGAGCTGAACATTTTTATCTTCAGTCAATGCATTACGCAGTGCTGTGTTGTCTTCTAAGCGTAAATCTCTGCGCAACCAAACGATAGTTGTTTTTGTCATTACAAACTAATACTTGATTTACCTCCGTCAACTCCTATTATTTGCCCTGTAATCCAAGAGGCAGAAGGGCTTAGTAAAAAACATCCCAATTCAGAAATATCTTTTACTTCACCCACGCGTTTTAATGGATGTTTGTCTGAAATAAGTTCTCGTTTGCGGTCGTTGTTTAATAATCTTTTGGCCAGAGGTGTATCTACAATTGAAGGGGCAATGGCATTTACTCTAACCTTGGGGGCGAACTCTGCCGCAAGAGATCTAGTAAGACCTTCAATGGCTCCTTTTGCTGCGGCAATACTTGCGTGAAATGGCATACCCTGTTGTACGGCAACAGTTGAAAAAAGAAGAATACTTGAGTTTTGCTGTAGACGGTCACTCACCGTTTTAATGCAATTAATGGCTCCAAAGAAATTGATTTCCATGTCTTCACGAATGACCTTATCCGTAAGCATTTTTAGGGGCTTTAATTGAATACTTCCTGGGCAGTAGACCAAACCATCAATTTGTTCTGGAAAAGGAATGGTATCCCATGAGTCTGCTAAAACGTCAAAAGAGAAATGGGTGTAATTGACATGATTTATTTCTGAATGTTCTCTGCGAGATACTCCAAAAACACGATTATTTTGCGCTAATTGCTCAGCCATACTCAATCCTATTCCGGTGGTTGAACCAATAATTACAAATGTTTTCATTTAATTTTTTTTAATTGTAGTGTATAGTTTTTCTGAAAGTCAGATGATGAATTGAAAAGCGCTTCTATTTTTTGTCGTCTAAATTCAAAAGCTTTTAGAATACTAGGCTTCACAACAAGGGCATAGATAAGTGGATTTAGAGGGCCAAACTTGAGACTAAAGAGTACCTTGTCTATCATGAAACAAACATCCTCTTTATATTCTTCAATACTGTGCTGGTGAACCCAAGTTTTATAGGGGCCTTCTAATTGTATGTCACTGAAGGAGCGTCCCTGCTCAAATTCTGTAATGTATGAGGTCCACGTCAAACCAATTAGTGAAAAAGGCTTAATCTTATGTACAAAAACAACCCCTTGTTTGACCTTTTCGTGAGATTTATATTGCGTTTTAAAATGCAGAAATTTTGGAGTTAAAACTGCTAAATTGTCAACATCACAAAGAAAATTCCAAGCCCTAGTAGGAGGGGTATTTATGAGCTGTTTGACGTGTAATTCGAATGGCATATTGTTCAAAGATATTGTAAAAATATTAAACAAAATGAAAATTAAAATGTGCTAATTTTACAACTATTAATACGTGTAATTATGAAAAAGACACTTTTCACTTTGGTTTTGAGCGCATGCATTTTAACATTTGGTTACAGTCAATTGCGCACTCCTGCACCAAGTCCAAAAACAAAAATCACTCAACAAGCCGGTCTAACTGAATTTACTATAGAATACGCAAGACCAGCAAAGAGGGGTAGAGCTATATTCGGTAGTCTAGTGCCTTATGGTGAACTCTGGAGAACGGGAGCTAATGAAAATACATTGATAAGCTTAAGCGAGGATATTTTGTTTGGCGAAGACAAACTGCAAAAAGGTACCTACAGCTTATACACCATACCTAGTGAAGATAAGTGGGAGGTGCTCTTTTACACGACCACAGACAATTGGGGTCTTCCTGCTGAATTCAAAGAAGAATTGGTAGCATTGAGAATTCAAGCAACGGCCAAAGAAATCAATCATTCGGAAGAGAGTTTATCCATTTATATCGGTGACATTACTAACAATTCCTGCAGTTTAAACCTGCATTGGGACAACACCTTACTGCAAATTCCAATTCAATTAATGACTAAAGATATTGCCATTGAATCCATTGTTAGAGTCTTGAATACGAGACCAACGGCATCTGACTACTACAGGGCCGCTCAATACTACCATGAAGAAAAAATTGACCTTTCTCTTGCTAAGTTTTGGATTGATACCGCAACTGAAGGCAATACCAATGCTTATTGGATGTATCGCTTAAAATCATTGATTTATAAAGACTTAGGAGATATTCCCTCAGCATTAAAGGCTGCAGAAACCTCATTGGAGATTGCTCAGGAAGCAGGTAATATGGATTATGTTCGTATGAACAATGCCTTTATAGCTGCAAATCAGTAAAACTCTTATCCTAGCTTTTTTTAGAAATTAATTGGAAGCTCGAAGCGATTAACACCAATAACAGGCACCCTATGGCATTGAGCCATAGGTAACCAACTACGTCCATAAAGTAAATGACAAATACTGCGATTTGAGTTAGAATTGCGGCGTAAAACACTGCTTTGGCACTGATGTGTTTTAAAAAGAAGGCCACAAGAAAAATCCCCAGGACATTTCCATAAAATAAAGAGCCGATGATATTTACTAATTGAATGAGATTGTCGAATAAGTTGGCTATGCTCGCAATGAAAATGGCGACAATTCCCCATAAAAAAGTAAAAACCTTGGTGTGCTTTGCCAAGCCTTCTTTGGTCATTTCTTTACCTGAATGTCGCCCGTAAATATCTATAGCTGTTGTGACCCCTAAGGCATTTAATTCAGAGGCTGTAGAAGACATTGCAGCAGATAAAATAACGGCCAATAATAAGCCGATAAGACCAATAGGTAACTGGGTTAAAATGAAATGTATAAAAACATAGTCTTTGTCGTTGACTACTGCGTCCTGATCTATTTTTGTGGCTAGTGTTTTGGTCTGTGCTCTCAACTCTTTTTCAGCTGTGTTCAAGGCCAGCAATTCTTCTTTCTGTTCTTCAACCGGTGAAGAAGAAGCATAAATCTCATGCCTTTTAAATTCGATTTGCTCGTATTCGTTTTGAAGCACTTCATAGTCTGAAGAATAGGTGGAGTTTTGAATCATTTTCTCAACCGAAGGATTGAAATGAAGAGGACTCGAATTAAATTGATAGAAAACAAATACCAAAACCCCGATAAAAAGTATAAAAAGTTGAAGTGGGATTTTAAAAATTCCATTAAAAAATAAGCCCCACTGACTTTCTTTTATTGAATTCCCCGAGAGATACCGTTGCACTTGACTTTGATCTGTTCCAAAGTATGCAAGAGCTAAAAAGAAACCACCTGTGATACCACTCCAAAAAGTATATCTGTTTTTTGGATCTATGCTAAAATCCAAAGCATTGAGCTTTGAATTTATTTTCGCAATTTCAAAAACACGATTGCTAGAAACATAATCGGGCATCAGTTGAAAGAGGTAGAAAAAAACGAAAAGTAGACCTGTGAAAATTACAGTCATTTGTTGCTTTTGAGTAATATTTACAGCAGCCGTTCCCCCGACAACAGTATATAAAACCACAATTGAACCTATAATAATATTGAGCAATCTCAAATCCCATCCCAAAACCGATGAAAGAATAATGGAGGGAGCGAAAATGGTTATTCCAGCCGCCATTCCACGTTGAATTAAAAACAAGATGGCCGTTAACGTTCGAGTGGGTTTATTAAATCTATTTTCTAAAAGTTCATAGGCCGTAAATACATTTTGCTTGTAGTAATAGGGTACAAAGAATTTTGAAATCACAATCATGGCAATGGGAAGACCAAAATAAAACTGAACAAATCCCAGGCCGTCGTGAAAAGCTTGCCCTGGCGTTGACAAAAAAGTTATAGCACTTGCCTGTGTGGCCATTACTGAAAGTCCAATAGTCCACCATTTACTGCCGTCTTTTCCGCGTAAATAGTTTTCTGCACTTGCTTTTGAGGTGCTTTTATAAATTCCATAAATGACTATAAAAGCAAGTGTTGAACAAAGAACGATCCAATCAATATTGCTCATTAATTCGAGTTTAATGAAATTAAATTAGCAAGCAGTCTATAAGCTCCTGGAACACCCTCTGGAAGTTGCCTAAACAAACTCAAAGAAGTGTAAACATAGTTTCCTTTTCCAAGTGGGGCAATGAGTAAACTGCCCTGTAATGGCGATTCACCTTTGTCTTGGAATTCGAATAAAGGAGTGAAGTTACTGCTCCAAGTTTCAGGAAAATACAAACCTCTTTCTTGCACCCAACCCTCAAAATCTTGAGCGCTAATTTTATTTGGATAATTCATGGCCTTATGTCTTGGATTCAATAACTTAACTGCAGCGTATTCATCAGTTACTCTATTGTAAGAAAGTTTCATAGGGTAGGGGGTCAATTTTTCAAATTGAGCACCCCATCTGTTGGCGGTATTGTACTGTAGAATTAAATTGCCACCTTGTCGTACAAAATCAAAAAGTAACTCTTGATTGGCCTTTAAATCATCTAATACATTATAGGCACGTATACCTGTGATAATCGTTTTAAAACGTTTTAAATTTTGAGCATTAAGGGCAGAGGTAGGGATCAATTCAATATCATATCCAACGGCCAATAGGTTGTCAAATACTTTGTCTCCAGCCCCCATGATGTAGCCCACCTTAGCATTTGATTTTTGCATTATGATTCGACTCAATTCAATTTCTGCCGGAGAAAGAACTGTTTGTTTTTCGATATGGTCATAGCTAATCTGCTGTTGCTGAAGTTTATGAGATTCAAAAGAAGAAGTCAGTTCAAAGCTTAAATGACCTTTAGATTGCTGATTTGCAGGAGGTGTTACCGATACAGTTACCGGATAGCTGCCTTGAGATTTTGTCCATTTAATGTTCAATTGTGTTGGCGACACCGTCCAACCTTTTGGGGCACTAATACTTAAAATGCCATCGTATTCTTCTTTGTTTAAAACCACTTCAACGCGCACATTTTTAGGTTGCTTGCTGTCAAATATTTCAATGGATTTGTCAATTTGCAGCGCTGCAGATGGAAGAATGTGAAACTGTTCGTAATACGGGCCAAACTCAGGCTTGATCTCTTTATAGCGCACGGGTAAATCTACCTCTACTGTCGTATCCTCAAGACTAAGTGCAAGTAAAACTGACATGGCGGTATCTGAAGCAGGCTTACCAATATCAGCATTAGAGGCTACGGTATATTGTTTTCTATTGTGTTGTTGTTGCAACCAATAAGGACTTGAATAAGGACTATTGCGTAAAACTTCAGGAGAAAATTCTAAGCTCGTAACTGTATTTGATGGAATAATGGTATCTAGATCAGCCGAATACATATCTGAATTCGAAATGGAAATAGTTTCGAGTTCAATAGCAGACAAGCCGCGATTTACAACATCTAATTGAATTTCAATTTTTTCTCCTGGTTGTACAGATTTTTGAGCCACATGTGCTTCTAAATCTATACGCGCAAGGTCTAAAATGATTGCATTAATAGCCTCTAATTTCAAGTCTCTCCAGAATGAATCCTCAATTTGCTTAATCAATTGCTGTGCCTTTACGAGCTCGATTAAATGGTTGGAGGGATTCTTAAAGTCAAAGGAATCTTCTACTGCATTTAAAATTTCACCGATGGTCTCGCCTTCTTTGATTCGATTCCAACTGGTATCAATACCGCCAAAAAGATCATCTGTTGCTCCTTGAGTTCCTTTCAAAACCTCTAGGTATTCTGTTTCTTGATTTTTTTGAAGGGATGTTCCAAATCCTTGAGATTTGTGTTGGCTTCTGGCCATGGAGGCGATTTCATTATACGACTGACCTCGTGTAGGATCAAATTCTCCAACTTCTACTTCAACTAGATTTGACTTGTCAACCTTATCAAAGGCAGCTCGTGAACCATAAAACCACCAATTGGTATTGAAATAAAGTCGATTGGGACGCCAAGGTTTTTCTCCAAACTGGTCTTGGTAACTACCATCTGAAGCCAAGTCAAATGCCTGGTGACTTAATATTGCAGAGGCCGTGTGATGCCCATGAGTAGTTCCTGGACTTCTGTGATCAAATCGATTGATAATGATATCAGGTCTGAGTTTTCGAATCTGACCAACTACCTGTTTCAGCATATAGTCTTTGTTCCAAAACGCAAAAGCTTCATCGGGATGTTTTGAATAGCCAAAATCCACGGCAGTGGTAAATCGTTGTTGCCCACCATCAATTTTTCGAGCCTCAATAAGTTCATTGCTTCGAATTAAACCCAGAGATTCTTTGAGTTCAGAACCGATTAAATTTTGACCACCATCTCCTCGAGTAAGTGACAAATAAGTCACCTTAGCATGTATTTTATTGCTCAGGTAGCTTATTATTTTTGTGTTTTCATCATCAGGATGAGCAGCGATATACATCGCATTTCCTAAAAAGTTTAACCGCTGAATGTCATCGAAAATTTCTAGGGATGATTTTGTTTGTTGGGCGAATACTATTGAAGTAAAAAAACATAAGCATAGGCTAGATGTTTTGAGAAGACCTCGAAAAATGAGCATGTTGGGATTGGTTTATATAAATAGTAATATAGATATAAATATAACTATTAAGGAGAAGAAAACCCATACCATTTGAAAAGCTACCCCCTCACTGGCAGGAGCACGAAGGGCAGTATAAATTATTTTTAAAAAATTGGTTAGTCTGTTCATACCTTTAATTTAATTAGGGCATTTTAGAAGTCATAATTTTTAGTGAATTATAAAGCAAAGAAGTTGGCAGTCCAACAACAGAACTGTATGAGCCTTCGATTTTTGAAATTCCGATCAAACCAATCCAATCTTGTATACCATAGGCCCCAGCCTTGTCAAAAGGTTTAAAAGTATCGACGTAATACTCAATTTGGTCTAAACTAAGCTTTTCGAAGTGGACGCGAGTTGTTTGATGTGTAACCAATTGATCGTGAAAAGCTGTCAAACAAATGCTCGTAATCACCTCGTGAGATTTATCTGATAATTTAGTGAGCATATCAATAGCTTCTTTTCTGTCGGCAGCTTTTTCTAATGATTCTCCATTACACCAGACCACTGTATCGGAGGTGAGTAATATTTCGTCTGGAGCTAAGAGATGTTCATGCGCCTCTGCTTTGCGCTTCGCTAAATATTCAGCAATTTCATAGCCTTTGAGTTCCTCTGGATAGGATTCATCTATCGAGATTACGCGTTGAGTAAATTCAAGCCCCATTTGTTTTAAAAACTCCACTCTTCGAGGTGAATTTGAGCCTAAAACCAGTTTGTAATTACCAATGAGCTTATCCATTAGCTTTGGTTGATTCTGAGGTTGATGGCCAGTCACCTCGAACGGCCATAACTTGACGAATTACATCTCTGACACAGCCTGCTCCTCCGTTAATGTGGGAAATATAATCGGCTTGCGCTTTAACTTCAGAAACTGCATCTTGAGGACAAGAGGACAATCCACATAAACTCATAGCTTCAATGTCGGGTAAATCATCCCCCATGTATAAAACCTCTTCTGGATTTATTTCATAGCTGTCGAAATACTCTAATAAATCATCCTTTTTATAGTGGGATCCTAAGTAAACATCCGTGATTCCTAAATCTTTAAAACGTTTTTTAACGTCTTGATTCGTGCCGCCCGTAATGATACACACGCGGTAGTTTTTGTCCAGTGCCATTTTAACAGCTAGACCATCTTTGACATTCATCTTTCTCAGCAGTTCGCCATTTTCAGATATCAATAATGTGCCATCGGTAAAAACACCGTCAACATCGAATACAAAAGTGTTGATCTGCTTGATTAAAGCCTTAAAGTTTTTCTTCATAAGTGTCAATTATAGATTGATTTAGATGTTGATACATTTTCTTCCACTTTGAATTTGAAAGTAGATGAAGGTGCTTGTCTATGGTTTTATGGTCTTTACGAACAGCAGGGCCGGTTTGAATTTCTTTGGCATTTTGAGTTAAAGCTCTTTCGAGACCTTGCTCTAAAAGTGGTTTGAACCAATTGAAATCTAATTCACTTGTTTTACAAATATCTTGAGTAATATGCCATAAATGGTTCGTGAAATTCTGAGAAATAACTGCACAAAGGTGAATTAGAAGTCGTTTTTCGCTCGAGAGTTTCTGTGTATTTGTACTTAATTGTTTTGCCAAATTGTTCAGTAGGGGTTCGTGTTTTGACGAATTCGTTTCTGTAAAAAGTGGAACATTGTTCGAAAATTCCTTTTGGAAATTTAAACTCAATAAAGGATACAGAACCCCATGGTATTGGTGTTCAATGTTGATAATGAGTTCTTGGGCGCCACTGCAATGCAAAAATAAGGCTTCTGAATACGGAATTTGTTGAGCGATGTTTCTTATGAGATCATCGGGCACAGCTAAAATATAGATGTCCGCCTTGGGAATAGTTGTGTAATCATAAATGGAAAAAGGAAACAGGCTTTTTGAAACCTTGTCAATATCCCTTGATACTATACCTATAAGCTCGAAGCTCGCAGAGGTGTCTTTCAGGCGGTGGGCAAAAAAATGTGCTGCTCTGCCTGAACCGATCACGCAAACCTTATAATTTTTGGTCTCTTTTGAGTTGATTTTCAATGCTTCCTTCTGTTAATTCGGTTTAGACAAAAGTAAAGATATCGCTCAAAACACCTTAATTTTGCGCAAAATCTACGAATCAATGATAAATCGAATCGCAAATGCTCTTGTATCGACCAAAATGATGGCTGTACTTTTTATACTCTTCTCTTTAGCGATGGGTATAGGAACCTTTGTTGAAAGCAACTACAGTACAGAAACAGCAAAGATTTACATCTATGAGGCGAAATGGTTTGAAATTATCATGTTACTGATGGTGGTCACTTTTATCGGTAACATCAAGAGGTATAATCTATGGCAGCTCAACAAATGGCCTTTACTCATGCTGCATTTGAGTTGGATTTTAATTATTTTAGGAGCAGGAGTAACCCGATATATAGGATATGAAGGAAGTATGCCTATTAGAGAAGGCGAGACTTCTTCGGTATTTCTATCTGAGCGCACCTATTTAACGGTTCTTGTAGATGGTGAGGTTGAGGGTCAGTTACAACGCAAAATATTAGAAGATCGAATTTTAATTACTGAACAAGGTAGTCGCAACTCTTTGCCATGGAAATCTTCTTTTGAAGCTTCGAAATTTAAGATTGACCTTGTCGATTTTATTGAAGGAGCCAAACAAGATCTCATTGAAGACCAGCAGGGTGACTATTACTTAAAGATTGTAGAGTCAGGAGATGGCAACCGCCATGATCACTATTTGAAAAAAGGTGAGATTGTCAACATACACAATGTGCTTTTTAGTTACAACAGTCCAACACAAGGTGCTATCAATATTTCTGAAGATGAGCAAGGGAATCTAACTATTGAAAGCCCTTTCGAAGGAAGCTTTATGCGCATGGCTGATCAATTCCAAGGAAGCCTCGAAGCTGACACATCCTCAGAATTACAACTCAGGTCATTGTACTCCATAGGTGAGATGCAATTTGTATTTCCAGAGTTTCCAAAGAGAGGAAATTACGGAATGGTCAAAGTGCCAGAGTCTGAACGAACAGATGAAACTCTAGATGCGTTGATTTTACGTCTCTCTTCAGATAACAAAGCGCAAGAGATTGTGGTATACGGAGGACAGGGTTCTACATCTTTTAGCGAGCCTATTGAATTTAATGGTCTGACCTATTATTTCAGGTATGGATCAAAACAGTTAAACCTACCTTTCTCCATCAAACTGAACGACTTTATAGCTGAAAAATATCCAGGAACTGAACGCAACTACGCCTCATTCATGAGTAAGATAACCATCGAAGATGAGCGTCCCTTTGATTACGATATTTACATGAATCACGTCTTAGATCACAAGGGGTTTCGATTTTTTCAAGCGAGTTTCTTTCCAGATGAAAAAGGAAGTATACTTTCTGTAAATCACGATTTCTGGGGTACATGGATCACCTATATAGGTTATTTCTTATTGTATATCGGTTTTATGGGAATCATGTTTTTTGGAAAAACACGCTTTAAGGATTTGGCCAAAGCACTCAAAAGAATACAAAGCCAAAAAACCGTTGGTGTAGTTGTTTTATTCTTTGCCTTGTCCACAGCATATGGTCAGAATCAAAACACTCAGTTGCCCTCAGTTCAAGAAATTGATTCTATGATTCGGATTACAGCTATTGATGCTGATCACGCTAAAAATTTTGCAGAGCTAGTAATTCAAGACGATGGAGGGCGAATGAAACCAATTCACACCTTCGCGAGTGAATTACTAAGAAAATTGAGTTACAAGGATAGTTATCAAGATTTATCCGCGGAACAAGTAATGCTTTCTATGATGCTTTATCCTGGCTTGTGGTACAACGCCCCAATCATTGCCCTAGATAAAAAAGCTGAAAACGACAGTATTCGAAAGATAATAGGAGTAGAAGAGGGGCAGAAGTTCGTTAAGGTCACCGACTTTTTTGATCAAAGAGGTGTAAATAAACTCGACCCTTTTCTCGAAGAGGCCTACAAGACGAATACTCCTAATAAATTTCAACAAGACTTTAAACAAGCCGGTCAAAAACTAGCTTTGTTAAACAGGGCCTTAAGTGGAGAGATTTTAAAAGTGTTTCCATTGCCTCAAGATGAAAACAATAAGTGGATTTCTTCAATTGAGTACAGAACAGGTGTTTACACCGTTTCTGACACCTTATATGGAAGTTTTGTGGCCAATTCATTACCCTATTATCTTCAATTACTCAATCAAGCTCAAACTACACAAGACTATACCGAAGCCGATAAAATCCTCAGTAGCCTCAAAAAAAGTCAAAGAAAATTAGGCGAGGAGGTCATGCCGAGTGAGCGCAAAATTCAAGCTGAAATCAGTTACAATAAATGGGATATATTCAATAAGCTTTACAGGTATTACGCCATGTTTGGATTGATATTATTCTTCGTTTTAGTAGCACAGATCTACAAGAACAGAAAAGCCCTAACCTATACCATAACTGCCTTTAAAGTATTCATCTATGCCCTTGTGGTTTTACACACCTTTGGTCTTATTGCTCGTTCTTATATCTCAGGGCATGCTCCTTGGAGTGATGCTTACGAGAGTATCTTGTATGTATCATGGGCTACAATGGCTATAGGTATTGCCTTGGGCCGAAAAAGTAACTTTACCATTGCATCAACTACATTCGTGAGTTCAATGCTGCTTTGGATTGCGCATCAGAGTTGGGTTGACCCTGCTATTGCGAATCTACAGCCTGTTTTAGATTCTTATTGGTTGATGATTCACGTTGCCGTTATCGTTGGTAGTTATGGGCCATTAACTGTTGGAATGATTTTAGGAGTTGTCAATTTAATACTATTGCTTCTACTAAAACCAAGTACGCTTGATCGCATGAAATCAAGTGTAAAAGAGTTAACCATTATCAATGAATTGTCATTGACCATAGGTTTGCTTATGCTTACCATAGGTAACTTCTTGGGTGGACAATGGGCCAACGAAAGTTGGGGTAGATATTGGGGTTGGGATCCAAAAGAAACCTGGGCGTTGATTTCAATTATGGTCTATGCATTTGTGCTGCATATGCGTCTTATTCCTGCTCTAAAAGGGGTTTGGGCGTTCAATCTGGCAAGTATTATTGCATTTGCCAGTATAATGATGACCTATTTTGGAGTTAATTTTTATCTTGTAGGACTGCATTCTTACGCCAGTGGAGATCAGGTCATCACACCTAGTTTTGTGTGGTATACGGTTGCTGGAGTTTTGGTGCTGGGATATTTCAGTTATCTGAAATATAAAAAGTATTACTAAAGCATAAATTTCAAGTCAATGAGTGACAGTTCACACATCAATACAAAGGCAGTTCACGCAGGAGAATTAAAAGACGATACTTTTAAGTCTGCTGTTTCTCCCTTGTATCCGTCTACTTCCTATGCTTGGGATCAGGTGGATATAAAGCGATATCCAAGATATTTTAACACCCCTAATCAGGAAGCCTTAAATAAAAAAATAGCCTCCTTAGAGATGGCCGAGGACGCTTTGATTTTCACCAGCGGAATGGCTGCTATCTCTACAGTATTAATGGCGTTTTTAGCCAAAGGAGACCATGCGATATTTCAACGAGAAATATACGGAGGAACCTATCACTTTATAACGACTCAGTTAAATCGATATGGCATTTCGTACGATTTTGTGGAGGGCAATAATATTGAAGACTTTCAGGCAAAAATTCAGAATAACACCAAATTCATTTACATCGAATCTCCGTCGAATCCTTTGATGCGATTAACAGACATCAAGGCCATTGCTGATTTGTGTAAATCGAATCAAGTGCTCAGTATGATAGACAACACTTTTGCAAGTCCGGTCAATCAAAATCCGATAAGCTTAGGTATTGATTTGGTTATACATTCTGCCACAAAGTACATGGGTGGGCATTCAGATATCTCCGCAGGAGCTGTTGCCGGAAGCACTGCTCATATCAAACAGATCTGGGATGCTGCGATTTGTTACGGTGGAAATTTAAGTGACCATACTGTTTGGTTGTTAGAACGCAGCATTAAAACAATGGGGCTTAGAGTTAAAGAGCAAAGCTATAATGCAATGCGTTTGGCCTTGCATCTAAAAAAGCATTCTGAAATTACAGCGGTTCATTATCCTGGACTAGGTTCACATCCCGATCACAATTTAGCGCTCTCACAGATGAGTGACTTTGGAGGGATGCTTTCTTTTGAAATTCGACAAGAAGAAAAAGCATTAGATTTTATTCGAAATTTAAAGTTGATTAAACCTTCGCTCTCACTAGCGGGCATAGAGAGCACAATACTGCTGCCATCGGTGGCTTCACACGCTTTAATGCCAAGAGAAGAACGTTTAGCACAAGGAATTACAGACGGTTTATTAAGATTTTCTGTTGGGATAGAAGATTTCAATGATTTAACCGCAGATATTGACCAAGCCCTTCTTCAATTATGAAAAAAGTAGATTTATTAGTTTTCGGTGCACATCCAGACGATATTGAACTTGGAGCAGGAGGGATGGTCGCAAAAGAAGTAAGCATAGGCAAACGTGTTGGACTTGTAGATCTTACCCAAGGAGAACTTGGTACTAGAGGCAGTGCATCTTTAAGACGTGAAGAGGCAAATAACGCCTTAAAAATTTTAGGAGCTGATTTTAGAGAAAACATGTGTTTGGCAGATGGTTTTTTTAAAAATGATAAAGAGACTCAATTAAAGGTTATTGAAGTTATTCGGAAATACCAACCCGAAATCGTGGTTTGTAATGCTGTAGAAGACCGGCATATCGACCACGGAAGAGCGAGCCAACTCTTAAGTGATAGTTGTTTTCTCAGCGGATTGAAAAAGATAGAGACCTCAGATAGCGATGGAAACCAGCAAGCTCCTTGGAGACCCAAGGCGGTCTATCACTACATTCAATGGAAGGATATTCGTCCGGATGTCTTGGTGGATATCGGAGATTTTATTGAGGCAAAAATAGAATCTGTCAAAGCCTATAAAAGTCAGTTCTACGATCCGAACAGCAAAGAACCAACAACTCCTATAAGCAGTAAAGCATTTTTAGACAGTATTAGTTTTCGAGCTTCAGATTTAGGCCGGATGATTGGTGTAAAGTATGCAGAAGGATTTACAGTTGAACGCTACATGGGCGTTAATTCACTGTTTGATTTGAAATAGGCTTACTCACCGTTCTACCTAATTTGGCAGGCAGTTTGACCATAAAGGTAGAACCCTTACCGGGTTCGCTTGCCACAGTCATTTCACCACCGTTTCTTGAAACCATGTCAAGACAGAGTGAAAGTCCGATTCCTGTTCCTTTTTCGTTTTGAGTGCCATAGGTAGAGTGAACTCTATTCGTATTTAATATGGAATCAATTACAGAGGCTTCTAAACCAATACCGGTATCTTTAATATGAAGTTCCCAGAATCCATCCTTAGCATCAAATACTTCTAGGGTGATCAATCCATTTTCAGGAGTAAACTTTATAGCATTACTCAATAAATTTCGAATAATGATGTCAACATGGTGTTTGTCGGCCCAAAGTTTGACTTTTTCATTAATGTTTTGAATGACCTTAATTCTCTTATCGGATGCGGATTTTTGCAAGAGTTGAATATTGGAATCAACTACCTTTCGAAGGGTTACTGTGCCTTGTCGTACTTGTGTTTTATTCATTTGAGCCTGACCCCAGTTTAAGAGGTTGTTCAAAGTAAATTGAACCCGTTCTACATCTGCGATAAGATTGGGGATAAAATCCATTAATTCTTTACCTTTTAATTCTTTGGTTTGGGTGAGCTCCAGAATACCTTTCCAAGAACCCATAGGACCTCTTAAATCATGACCAATCACTGAAAACAAACGGTCTTTGGTAGTATTCTCTTCATTGAGGCTCGCATTTACTTCTTCAAGTCTTAAAATTTTTTGATTTCCTTCACGAATTTTACGTACAAATTTTCCTTTTTTATTTTGAAGAAATACAATACCATAAATTATACAACCGATAGCGGTGAGAAATAAAATGATTAAAAAAGTAATCAATGATTTTAAGCGAGCTATTTCATATGTTGAGGCAAGATCAGCATTTTGATCTTCAACGAGGTGTTGTCTGTAGTTGGAGTCAATTAAGTCTGAATTGTCATTTAATGACCATGCGAGTTCATAGGCCTTGATCTCTTTTAAAAACTCAAGAATTTGATTTGATAATACATAAGGCTCTACATCTGTACTTTGAGGAATTTGTTGAAAAGCCAATGCAGCGAAGTGTTTGGTAGAGTCTAAGTCGTTTAATTGGTAAAAAGTTTGAGCAAGTTTAAAGTTAAGAACGGGATTAAGACTATCGTTACGCTCTTTGTCGTAGTAATGTAAGGCCCATTCATACCTCTCATTTTCAAAGGCTTGATCACCTAAGTTTTGTGGCTCAGCTTGATCTGCATCCAGACTTTGAAAGGCTAGAAATAGTGTGACTATTTTGATGTAATACGTTATGTTCACCAAGGTCTTGTTAGTTGGGGCTTATACTAAAACGAAGAACCTCGGATAATTCGTATATCAAGATGGTTAGATTTTCAATTTTTCGATGAAATACATTCATTATCAAAATGCATAATTCTTTGTTGAATTCTTTAAAAGAAGTACATTTGCAATCGCAAATTAAACGGTGGTTGTAGCTCAGTTGGTTAGAGCGCTGGATTGTGGTTCCAGAGGTCGCCGGTTCGAACCCGGTCTTCCACCCATTGTAAACCCTAACAAAGTCTGTTGGGGTTTTTTTGTGGGTTTAAAATGTGGTTTAGCCTTGGAAAGTATGAATATAGCATTAAGTTGTCGGTAATTTGAATAATTTATTTAAATTTAAAACAAAACAACTAAGACCATGTATAAATTTTTGTGCTTTATAACGCTATCAGCTTTCATAAGTTGCGCCAACCCTCCAAAACAATATGAGGCTATTGATGACGCTGATTCTACGGAGTTAACCTTCATTCTAGAACTCAATACGAAAGGTAATTCAAAAGAAGATGTAGAGGATTTCACCCAATACCTTGCAGCATTTATCAAAGAAAGAGAGCCCTCAAGTATTTATGGGTATTTTATCTCTGAAGACGGAAGTAAAGTCACTTTAATCGAACGCTATAACAATAGTGAAGATGGTATTCAACACGGCATCGATTTTATTAATGGTCCAAACTTTGACAAATTTTTTGAGCTTTTTGAAATAGAATCTTTTATAACCATTGGAAACGCCACAGATGAATTTAAAACATTCACAGCTGAAAATGGTTTTGTCATCGAATACAGAGAGTCTATTGGAGGATACTCTAGAAAGTAAGACATAAAAATTCACAGAATTGCAATCGAGTCAAAATTTTAATATCGCCTGCAATACAGAACAACTTTAAACCAATAAACAATGAAAAAAATTAAAACCTTACTCATCATCACATTAATTTTTGATTTGCTTCAATTCATTCCATTAATCCTAATGAAAATTAATGATGATTTTAAAAGTGAAATGATGGGTGATCTAGAGATTGAAGGTCTAACCTCTAGTCAACCTGCCTTAGAGGTTTTAGACATCATGTTCTCAGTCATAGGTTTTATATCATTAGGGATTGTATTTTCAGTGATTTATACCATGCGATTAAAGCAGCTCGAAGCCCTCAAAGCAGCTTGTTTTATTTTATTTATTATGCATCTATTTTGGACCTTACCAGATTTTATCACCTTAATTTCTGGAGGATCAACACATCCACCAATTCCAATAATGATTATTTCTTTAATCCCTGTACTCGGTCTCCTATATGCTTCAAAGTACGGTCAAACAAATTCATAACATGAAAAATGTAATAGCACTTATTTTTATTCTTCTTCTACAAGCTTGTGATTCAAACACATTAGATGTAGAAGCTATTGTTGTCGCCAATAACGAAAAATGGGTAAATGATTACAACAGCGGAAATGCCAAAGGAATCGCAGATCTTCACACTGCTGATGCAGTTGTAATTCCACCTCATACAGATTTTGTCGTTGGGCGAGACGCCATACAAAAAATGTATGAAGACGAAATTGAAATGGGTCATGGCACTTTAGATTTGAAAACCATAGAAGTACTACATCAAGGAGATTACGCCTATGAAACAGGTCTTTACGACATACAGATGACTGTTGATCAGGAATTGATTCAAGACAATGGTAAATACATAGTGGTATGGGAAAGACAAAATGATGGAAAGTGGCTCTGTAAAAAAGACATCTGGAATACTAACCTTGAACAACCTTAAAACTATACTCATGAAAAAACTAATCTTAATTACTTGCAGTGCTTTAATGATCTGGTCATGTGAAATGACACCAAAAGAGAGTGAAGCCCAATCAAAAGCCATGAAAACAAAAGAAGTTGTGCTTCAAAATTTTGAATTTATTTCTTCTGGAGATATGGATTCTTTTCAAACCACCATCAGTGATGATTTCAAGTTTATTCTATCAGGTACTTTAAAATGGAATGATGGTCGACCACTTTCACGAACTTATGAGAGTTATGATTCTTTTATCAATGAGTTTCTAACCCCTGCCTTAGCAACCATGCCCAATGGCCTCGTTTTTAATTTCGATAAAATCATAGCTGATGAGAATGGAGCTGCGGTTATTTGGCATGGTGAGAGTGAAGCTCTTTACGATACCTACAACAACAAATACGTTTACATCTATGAAGTCAATGAAGAAGGTTTAGTCTCGTCAATAACAGAGTATACTGATTTATTATTGTCAGCTTCTTCTCTTTTAGGACAAAAAGAGAATACCAATTACAAAGAGCCGCAAGACTAAAAATTAAATCTTAGGCAAAGAATAACCGTTGTGGTAAGTACTATTCAAGTACTGCTCATTTATTGCGCTGTCTGTAAATCCATTCTTTGATTTGTCCCAGTACAGTTTGTCACCAGATCTAAAAGCAATATTACCCATTTGAGCCACCTTAGCAACGTGACCACCTTGTTCGATTGAACAATTCAATAGGGTAGCATCGTTTGACCTTATGGCGTCAATAAAATTCTCTGCGTGTTTAAAAAGCCCATTATCCTCTGGGGTCACCAGAGGTTTAGTGATTTTTTGTTCGCTGTTCTTTTCTTCTATAACTTCCCATCCACCTCTATTTAAAATGAGTGTAGCGTGGTTTCCAATAAAGGCAATTCCGTGATCTCTACCGTAAGAGCCGTTGTCAATACCCATTGCAGAATCCCATACTAAATTAAAATCATCAAACTCATAAAGAGTTGTCAAGGTATCTGGTGTCTCTTCAGCCAAATTAGGATAGGCAAATTTACCGCCCATCGCTACAATAGACTTAGGTAAGGAGGCTTTCATTCCTAATAAGGCGTAGTCTAATAAATGAACTCCCCAATCGGTCATTAAACCGCCCGCATAATCCCAAAACCATCTGAAATGAAAATGAAACCTACTTGAATTAAAAGGTTTTAAGGGTGCAGGGCCAAGCCATTTTTCATAATTTACACCAGTAGGCGGCGCACTGTCTTGTACAATAGGAGCCGGTCGCATCCAACCTTGATAACACCAAACCTTAACGGTTCTTATCGGTCCTAAAGCTCCAGAATGCACAAAAGAAATGGCATCTTGAAAATGTTTTTGACTACGTTGCCATTGACCTACTTGAGCGATGGTATTGTATTTTCTTTGTGCATTTTCCATTGCGATACATTCTCCGATGGAATTTCCAATCGGTTTTTCACAGTAGATATGCTTACCAGCTTGTGCCGCATGAATCATCATTAATGGGTGCCAATGATCTGGTGTTCCAATGATGACCGCATCAATAGTTGCATCGTTTAATAAATCGGTGTACTCCGTGTATGATTGAACCTTAATATTTTCCTTCTTTAATTCGGCTAAACGCTTGTCAATAACGTTTTGATCAACATCACAAATGGCCCCTAATTCAACGCCCTCTATACGAACTAAGGCAAGCATATCAGCCCAACCCATACCGTTTATTCCGATTACTCCCAAACGAATGCGATCATTTGCACCTAGTATTCCTGTGGATTGGGCAAGACTTAAATCATAGGGATACATCAGTGCTGTTCCCAATAGGAGTGAGCTTTGTGTGATGAATTTTTTTCTGTTCATATCGGTTAATTTGAACTAAAAAGTAGTTAAAAATCAATAGATTACCGAATAATTCTCTCATAAATAGGATACCCAACTTATCAAATGCTTAAGAAAACGCTCCATCACAGGATATTAGTATTTTTGCAGTGCTAAATAAAAGATATGCAGAAAACCGATAAAGATTTTAGGTTGTCAGAAGATGAAATGAGAACCTATGGTTACAAGGTTATTGACGCCATAGTCAATCATTTCAGCACACAAGAACAGAAATCCCCCATTAATATAGCTACTCGAAAGGAGATGGATGATCTCTTTTTGGAACAAGCTCCAGAATCTGCTACTCCATCTCAGGAAGTACTAGATTTCGTTTTGAACAATGTCCTAAATAAAGCGAATATTTTAACCCATCCTAAGTTTTATTCTTTTGTTCCAGGTCCTAGCAATTTTATCTCGAGTATGTCGGATACTTTGGCTACCGGATTTAATGTGTTTTCTGGAGGATGGAATGCTTCGGCTGCAGCGGCAGAACTTGAGATTGTCTGCCTCAATTGGATGCTCAACTGGTTTAAGTTTCCCTTAAAAAGGGGAGGTGGTATTTTTACAAGTGGAGGCTCTATGGCAAATCTAACTGCCCTTGTGACGGCTAGAACACAAAAATGTGGAGAGGATTTTTCTAAGGCCATAATTTACATGTCTGATCAGACCCATTCCTCAAATATCAAAGCCATTCGTACTATTGGATTTCGCAAAGATCAGATTCGAATCATTCCGACAGACCAGGAATTTAAAATATCCATCAACAAGCTTAAAAATGAAATTGCAAAAGACCGTTTAAAGAAACTCACTCCTTTCTGCATTATTGCAAACGCAGGAACGACAAATACTGGTACAATTGACAATCTCATTGAAATTGCTAGCATTTGTAAAACCGAGGACATATGGATGCACGTAGATGCAGCCTATGGTGGTGCGACAATACTCTCTAAAGCGTATGCACACTTATTGAAAGGAATTGACAAAGCTGATTCGATTACAGTAGATCCGCATAAGTGGTTTTTTCAGCCTTACGAAATGGGATGTTTGATCGTGAGAAACGCTAAATGGCTGCGAACTACCTTCACTGAAAAACCTGAATATTTAAAAGATGTTGAAGGCAATGAATCAGAAATCAATTTTTTTGATCACGGAATTCAACTTACCAGAAGGTTTAGAGCCCTAAAGTTTTATATGTCGATTAAAACCTATGGCTTAGGACATTTTAGAGAGGCAATTACCTATAATATTGATTTAGCCATTGCTCTAGAAGATAAATTACGTAAAAGTGATCAATGGGAAATTGTTGCTCCTGCTTCGATTGGAATCATCAATTTCAGGTATAATCCCATCGCTAAAAAACTAGATGAGAAAACCTTAGATGAGGCCAATCTCAAGATATCAAAAGGTGTAATGGCTCAGCAAAAAGCTCATATGGTTACCACTACGCTTATGGGTCAAGTTGTTCTTAGAATGTGTTTAATCAATCCAAGAACAACCATGACTCATTTAGAGGAAACTATAAGTAGTTGCGAGCAAATCGCCACAGAACTCGGTTACTGATCTAAAGCAATAGATTCAGTTCTATTGGCAGCTACCCACGCCGTATGGAAGATCAGACGAGTGCGGTTCTCGAGTAAATCGTAATTGATTTTATCTGGAGTATCTCCAATTCTGTGATAGTCATCATGCGTTCCGTTGAAATAGAAAATAATTGGAACGTTGTTTTTGGCAAAATTGTAATGATCAGAGCGGTAATAGAATCGATTGGGATCGTTCTCATCATTATAGGTATAGTCAAGTTCAATATTCATAAACTTAGCATTGACCTCTTCAGAGACCTGGTGCAAGTCTTGACTGAGCTTGTCTGAACCAATGAGGTAGATATAATTGCGCTCGCCTTCACGTTTAGGATCAATACGACCGATCATATCGATATTTAAATTTGTGATGGTTTGGTTTAATGGGAATACAGGTTGATAATCGGTGTAATACTTTGACCCCAACAATCCTTTTTCTTCTCCCGTAACATGAAGAAAAACTACAGAGCGCTTAGGTGCTGATCCGTTTTCTGCAGCCAATTTAAAAGCTTGCGCAATTTCAAGCAGTGCGACAGAACCTGACCCATCATCATCGGCTCCATTGTTAATTTCTCCGTCTCTAGTCATTCCGATGTGATCAAGGTGAGAAGAAATAACAATGTATTCATCTGGTTTCTCACTTCCCTCGATATAAGCCACCACATTTTCGGTGTCAATGGCAATTTTCCCAGCTTGCATTGCGACAGAAGCCGAGGTTTTAATAACCTCTGATTTTTTCTGATCAGAAACTTTGGCCAGCAAATTTTGAGCTACACTTTCAGAGATATGAGCACTGAAATAAGGTGCTCCATCGGCGTCTAACTGCATTCTACCTGAATTGTTTCGCTGCATAAAACCGAGATAGCTTTTATAGCGATCAAAATTTACAGGATCAAAAAATAAAAGTCCTTTTGCACCGTGCATTTTTGCGGCCTCAACTCTCTTAGTCAAGCCTTCTGAGCGATTGCTCCACTTAGAAATTTCACTTGAACCACTTAAAAGATAATTACCATCCGCATCTGCGGGCTCTCCACTTATTGCAAAAACAAGTTTTCCACTTACATCTACAGTATTATAATTTGAATATTGAGGTTCGTCAATTCCATAGCTCACAAAAACTATATCGTCAAAAGAGGCATTAAGAGGAGTGAAGCTCACAAAATCTGTTCCTAAGTTTAATGCATTTCCGTCAATTTCTATGCTTCCTTGAGGTGTTTTATTCATTGAAACGGGTACTTTTTGAAAATAAGATCCGTCGGGTTGAGCTGCACCTATATTTTGACTCACATAAAAGTCTTTGAGGTAAGCTACTGCTAATTTTTGTCCTTTAGAACCAGTATCTCGGCCTTCAAATTCATCTGAGGCATAAGTGTAAAGGTGTTCCTTAAGTTCATTTTCTGTTATGGTCTCTGCAAATCTCACGGCATCAGCATCAGTGTATTGCGCTTGAAGTAAACCAAATCCAAGTCCTGTCAAGAGGAAGGTAAATACTTTTGTTCTCATAATTTCGTAATGTGTATTTTTCAAAAATACTATAAAATAGTACCTTTTGATAAAATTTTACACATGATGCAATGGAAAGGGGTAATGCCCGCTGTAACGACCAAATTCAATGACGATTTAAGTCTTGATTTTAAGCTCATTGAAAAAAACACAGAGGCTCAAATTAGCGCTGGAGTTCACGGAATTATTTTGGCCGGAAGTCTGGGCGAAGTAAGCACCTTAGAACAAGACGAAAAAAATGAGCTACTCGTATTTGTAAAAGAGGTCAGTAATGGGAGATGTCCAGTAGTGATGAACATTGCCGAATCTTCAACTCAGAATGCCATTAAAGCTGCACAACTCGCTGAGAAGCACGGGGCAGATGGTTTAATGGTTCTCCCACCAATGCGTTATAAATCTACAGATCATGAAACCTTAGTGTATTTCGAAACCATTGCCAATAGCACTAATTTGCCTATTATGATCTACAACAATCCGGTAGATTACAAAATCGAGGTGAGCATTGAGATGTTTGAGCGCTTACTTAAACTTCAAAATGTAAAGGCCGTTAAAGAATCAACCCGTGATGTATCTAATGTGACAAGACTCAGAAATGCATTTGGAGATGATCTTTCTATTTTATGTGGGGTGGACACTTTAGCTTTAGAAAGTTTGCTCTTAGGGGCTGACGGATGGGTGGCAGGTTTAGTTTGTGCATTTCCCAAAGAAACGGTCGCAATTTACAATGCGGCACTTAATGGGGATTTAGAAACATCGAGAGCACTCTATCGTTGGTTTATGCCACTATTAGAATTAGATATTGACCCTCAATTGGTTCAAAATATAAAATTGGCAGAAGTGGCCACAGGTTTAGGAAGCGAGATTGTTCGACCACCGAGATTAAACTTAATTGGGTCCCGAAGACAAGAAGTACTTCAGATCATCGAACAACAACTTCAAATTCGACCTAAATTATAACTCATGATTGATCAAATAGGCCCTAATTATATAGGATTTCAAACGAGTCAACTCGGAAATTCATTTTCTACACTTAATCCAAAAGAACTTAAAGACAATCCGTATATCCTCCATACCGCAACTGAAGATGAGATACACCGTGCGGCTGAACTGTCAGAAAAAGCCTTTTACGAGTACGCGGAATTAAGCGGTTCTAGACGTGCAGCCTTTTTAGAGGCTATAGCCAGTGAAATGGAGACCATCAAAGAAGACATTGTAAAAGTCTATTGCAGTGAGAGTGGACTGCCCGAAGGAAGAGCCAATGGTGAATTCGGTAGAACTTGTTTTCAGTTAAGATCTTATGCCAATCATATCAGAAAAGAAGAACATCTGAACTTGAAGATTGATACGGCAGATGAAGAGCGTCAACCTATGCCAAAACCAGATTTGCGCAAGCTTAGTATTCCAATTGGACCCATAGCTGTTTTTGGTTCGAGTAATTTTCCTTTAGCCTATTCTACCGCGGGAGGTGACACGGCTTCGGCTTTGGCTGCTGGATGTACTGTAGTACTTAAAGCACACCCCATGCACGCGGCAACTTCAAGTCTTGTGGCATTGGCCATTTTAAAGGCGGCAAAATTGACTGAAATGCCTGAGGGTGTTTTTTCACATCTGAATTCAAACACTCATCAAGAAGGTCAACTTTTAGTCTCGCATCCTGCAATTAAAGGAGTTGGTTTTACGGGAAGTTTAAAAGGAGGTAGAGCTTTATTTGATTTAGCTTCAAAACGCAAAACCCCTATACCTGTTTTTGCTGAGATGGGTTCAGTGAACCCTGTAATTATTTTGCCAAAGGCAGTTGAAAACAAAGCGATTTGGACTTCTTCAATAGCAGCTTCTATGGCACTCGCTGCAGGACAATTTTGCACCAACCCAGGACTGCTTATCCTATTTAAAGATAAAAATAGCGAACCCTTTATTTCTGATTTGACACAATCACTAGCTGAGACAGGAGACAGTTGCATGCTACACCCCTCAATTTTTGAAAACTTTCAAAAGAACAAAGCCAAACTACTGAAGCAAAAAGGGGTGCAGTTATTGTCAGGAACTTCTACAACCAATGCTGCAGAAGATGATATTAACGGAGAAAAAGTGTTGGCAAAAGTCAGTGCAAAGACTTTTATCGATAACCCAGAACTGCACGAGGAAGTGTTTGGTGTTTTTTCACTAATTATTGAGTTAGAAAACACTGAAGACCTATTTCATTTGATTTGTACTCTTGAGGGACAATTAACTGGTTCTATACTGGGAGAGGAAGCCGAGTTCAAAACCTTTGAACGTGAAATAAATATGCTCAAGCACAAGGTGGGCCGTTTAATTTTCAATGGTGTACCAACGGGAGTAGAGGTGTGTGAATCAATGTTACACGGCGGACCATACCCTTCAACCACTGACCCGAGATACACTGCTGTTGGGGTGGATAGTATTCAGCGCTGGCTGCGTCCATTGAGTTATCAGAACTGCCCAGAAACACTGCTGCCTGAAGCACTGCACAACAAGAATAATGCAATGAAAATGAGAAGGGTGAATTCTAAATTTAACAATGAGTCTATCGTATGAAATTCAAATGTTTTGACGGACACACTTGCGGAAACCCTGTTCGTCTAGTTACAAACAATCATCCAGAATTAAAAGGAGAGCGCATGTCTGAAAAGCGCATTGATTTTGTACAAAACCACGATCACATTCGCAGAGGTTTAATGTTTGAACCACGCGGTCACGACATGATGAGCGGAAGCTTTATTTATCCAAGTAATGATGAAGAGATTGATTTTGGCATCTTATTCATCGAAACCAGTGGCTGTTTACCCATGTGTGGACACGGTACTATAGGCACAGTAACATTAGGTCTAGAGCACGGTATAATTAAGCCTAAAAATGAGGGTAGCCTGCGAATTGAAGTTCCCGCAGGAATGATTAAAGTCAACTACGAAATGAATGCTGGTAAAGTAGATTGGGTGAAAATTGAAAACGTAGCTAGTTTTTTGCATTCAAAGGCATTGACCATAACAGACGACTACTTAGGAGAACTGCAATTTGATGTTTCTTACGGCGGAAATTTCTATGCCATTTTTGATCCTCAGCCTAACTTTAAGGGTTTAGAGCATTTTTCAGCATCTGATTTGATTATGCACGCCAAAAGAATTAGAGCACAAATCAATGCGGATTATCCCAATCGATTTGTACATCCAGAAGATGCGTCTATACACGGAGTTTCACATGTGTTGTGGACAGGAGCTCCATCTGAGGGAGCAACGGCTCGAAATGCGGTATTTTATGGAGATAAAGCTATAGACCGATCCCCATGTGGTACAGGTACTTCAGCACGAATGGCTCAATGGTACAGTAAGGGATGGTTAAAACAAGGAGGTCAATTCATTCATGAGAGTATCATCAACTCAACCTTTGAGGGCGAAATCGTCGCTGAAACAAAAGTGGGCGACTATCGCGCGATTATTCCTTCAATAAAAGGATGGGCCAAATGCTACGGTGAAAATACCATAACAATTAATCCTGATGACGATCCATACGCTTTTGGATTTCAAGTGATATAGTATAGTATGATGAAGGTTGCAGTCATTGGAGGCGGAATAAGTGGATTGTGCACTTCTTATTATTTGGTAAAGGCAGGAGTACAGGTTGAATTGTACGAACCTCATAAACCAACAAAAGAAAATGATAAAGAAGTTCCATTCGGTGCTTCTTATGTGAATGCAGGTTATCTGACACCAAGTCACATTATTCCATTGTCTTCTCCAAGTCTATTTGCCTCTGGACTTAAAATGATGTTTCAGCGAAAAAGCCCTTTTTACATCAAGCCTCGTTTGAGCGCAAATCTGATGAAATGGGGGTTGAATTTCGCTAAGTATTCCAACAATAAACATGTGGATTACGCCATTCCAGAAATTGCGCAAATTAATCTCTACAGCAAAGCGCTTTTTCAAGAAATATTGAGTTCCAATGAAATTGGAGATTTTCAATACAGAGACCGTGGTTTACTTATGATGTACAAAACCAAAGAATTAGGAGAAGAGGAGCTTGAAGTTTCACATCGCGCTACTGAATTTGGTATTAAATCAGAACAGCTCAATCATGAAGCCTTAAAGAAAATAGAACCGAATATTCATTCCTCGGTAATGGGAGCAGTGCGTTATTACAGCGATGTAAGCACTAATCCCATAGAATTCATGTCAAAAATGTGGACTTATCTGATGGCACATCAAAACTTCAGTTTAGTTGAACATAAGGTGACAGCTATTGATTTAAATGGCACAGAGGTTAAGCTTCATACAGATTCTGGCGAGGGACATTCCTATGATAAAGTGGCCATTACAACAGGAGCTCAAGCGAATCATCTGTTAAAATCAGCTGGAGATTCTATTTTATTAGAAGCGGGTAAGGGGTATGCCATTCAAACCTCTAAATCAGACCACATCAAATTCCCAGCACTTCTTTTAGAATCTAAGGTAGCCGTAAGCCCTTTTGAAGATAGAATTCGCTTTTCAGGAACTATGGAACTCTCAGGAATAAATCACAACATCAATAATATCAGAGTTAGCGCTATAGCGGAGTCGGCAGAACAGTATTATCAAGGCCTTTCTATAGCTGATTTTAAGCTAAAAGAAGCTCGATGCGGTCTTAGACCCTTGTCTCCTGATGGTCTTCCTTATATTGGAGCTTCTAAGGATCCTAGAGTTGTAGTAAATACAGGTGGCGCCATGATGGGATGGAGTATAGGACCTGCTGCAGGTAAGATGACCACAGCTGTTTTAGTAGAACAGAAATCAGAAATATCCTTGTCTCCCTTTGCCCTCAACCGATTTTAGGCTAATTTTACACTATGAGACAGTGGTGGATTCTTGGGCTTGCATTAGTAACGGTTACTGTTGGGTACGGCCAAAAAAACTTCTTTACCCTCACTACTGCAGATTACGATTTAGTTGGACCTGTGAAGAGTTGTGAGCTTTTTACCAAATTCGGCTCCATTCTTTTAGAATTTAATCCAGAGGGTACATTGACCAATGCCAAGACGTCTTATGGAGAAAAGGAATACGAAAACATCAGTTTTCATTTTGTGAACGATACACTGAGTCAAAAGAATATTGAATACTTTGTAGGGGACTCTCTAGACAATGCAAAAACTTATTATCACACCTATAATTACAAACCTCTCGACTCGGTTCAAGAACTTGTAGAATACGTTTATTATTTCGACGGTGATTTAATGAGCTATTACACAACGATTTTGGACAGCCTTCAAAGAGAAGTTGGCGTTCGAATAGGAGGGCCTCAGTCTAATGCGAGTTTTACTGAAATTCTTTACGAACAAAAGGCGGATTCTTTGATGGTTTATAAAGTGATTTCTAATGATACAACAGAGCAAAAACTTAAAGTTTATAAAGAAGACGATCTAAGTTTAACGCGATACCTTGCAGAAGAAATCACAACCAATGAATTTGGTGAAAAAAAACAAATCCTGTTTGAGCCAGATGGAAGTATAAAGTCAGAACTACTTTTTTATCGTTTAGAAGAGGATGATTATTTGCTCGAAGAACGCAGTGATTATTTTTATATCGATGGAGTAGTAGACTATGTTGAAAAAACAGATAGCGAGGGTAATAAAAGTAAAATCAGTTATTCATTTCAGTTTGATGCAAATGATCCCCCCAATTGGGTAAAAAAAATAGAATTACCACTTTTAGATTACACCACAAGAGTAATCACCTACTATTCTGATAATCCAGAGAAAACAAATGAATAAATCAGAGGTTTTAAAACGACTCAATGCGTCAAGTCAGAATACCTTGATGCAAACTCTTGAAATCGAATACATCGATATTGGTGAAGATTTTTTGACAGCTTCTATGCCGGTAAGCCCAAGGGTGCATCAACCTGACGGAGTCTTACACGGCGGAGCCACTGTCGCCTTAGCTGAAACTGTTGGAAGTGCAGCTTCTCATGTACTGCTTGGCTCTAAAGAAACCGTCATTAGAGGTATTGAAATTTCCGCCAATCATCTCAAAAGTGTTACTGCAGGAATTGTGCAGGCAAAAGCCGTGTTAACCCATAAAGGAAAAACGTTACAGCTCTGGGATATCGAGGTCAGAGATGAAGAAAATCGTTTGATTTCAAAGTGTAAACTGTCTACTATTTGTCTCAAAAGAAGGTGATTCTCTAAATGAACTACTCGACACAGGTTTTAAGAAAATGTTTCGAAAAGGCTATTGAAGACAAGCAAGCTTTTTTAGCCTGCAAGCACCCTAAGAGTAGAACTGTTCATCTCTATCAATCCAATTTAGCTCAAGACGGAAAAAGTAAAATACGACTTCAAACCTTTGATACTGAAAAGCCTTTTGTAGAATTCGGTATTTCGAATCATATCATACTAGCGGCTGAACAATTCACTACGAGAACAAATTTCAAGAGTTCAAATCGTTTTGAGGATGATTTTCCGCAGTATAGAGAATTGTTTGATAAGGCTCAAAAGTTCTTAAATGAGGGCAACTCAAAGGTGGTGATTTCAAGAAAAATTGATAAGCAAATAGCAGTAGATGTAGGGGAGGTTTTTAAGCGATTGATCAGCACTTTTGACAATGCATTTGTTTATGTACTCTACCATCCTCTTTTTGAGCTTTGGATAGGCGCAACTCCAGAGTCACTGGCTGAAGTTCAAGGTTCAAGGCTAAAAACTACTGCCTTGGCGGGAACAACCTTAGCAATTGAAGGTGAGGCTCCCAAATGGAGAGCTAAGGAACTATTAGAACAAGAAATTGTTCAAACCGAATTGATTGAGAGATTCAAAGAGAATGAGATCTACTATCAGAAAGAACAAACCACTAATTTTAAATACGGTCATCTCTATCATTTAAAAACTGATTTTACTGCCTTTTTTGACAGTCATCAAAAAGCCGTAGAAGCCGTATCAATATTGCATCCGACCTCAGCAGTGTGTGGTTTTCCAAGAGAAGAGGCAAAAGCCTTTATTTTAGAACATGAAAAACATGCACGAGAATTGTACACGGGCTACATTGGAATCGTACATGAGGAGTCAGCTTTCTTTTATGTCAATCTTCGCTGCATGAAAATTAGTGAAGCCCAGCTGTCACTTTATGTAGGTGGTGGACTCAATAAAAGTTCAATTCTAGAAGAAGAGTTTGAAGAAACCAATCAAAAAGCCAAAGCACTCTTGGATATTTTAAATGGGGGTTAGGTGAAGATAGGAGTTGTTCCTAACTTTGCAGCATGAAATTTAGCAACATTCCAACTGCATATGTATTTATGCAACTTGCTAAGCAGAACGAAATCACAGACGTTGTAATATCGCCGGGATCTAGAAATGCTCCACTAGCATTGAGTTTTACACTTAATGACGATTTCAACGCATACAGCATTATAGATGAAAGAGCCGCAGGATTCTTTGCCTTAGGAATTGCTAAGAAAAAGAAAAAGCCAGTAATTCTAATATGTACCTCTGGTAGTGCGCTGCTGAATTATTATCCGGCTGTGGCAGAAGCCTATTACAGTCAAATTCCACTCATTATAGCCTCTGCTGACCGTCCAACCTATAAAATAGACATAGGAGACGGGCAAACGATACAACAAAATGGTGTTTTTAATCAGCTGGTCGCTTATTCTACTGCCTTAGAACAGGATGTCTGCCACGCAACACAAGAGATAGAACGCTTTGCACCAGATTTGTTAGCTAAATCACAAGAAGAAATTGAAAAGCTCAACGCTAGAGCCATACAAGATGCAATATCTACTGCTTTTACCGAACAACTTCCGGTGCATCTCAACTTTCCCTTTGAAGAATCTCTTTACGGAATAAGTGAGCAGTCTCCTTGTGCAATTCCTAAAACTGAAATTTTTGAAGATAATGTAAAGCCCTTTGAAATTTCTTCAGAAATCAAGGCTTCTTGGAAGAACTACAAAAAAAAGATGATCATCATAGGAGGATGGCAGCCCACAGCTGTTGAAAAACAACTTCTTTTTGACTTTACTCATGATGATTCAGTATTGGTTTTTTCTGAAACAACATCAAATTGTTTTCACGATAATTTTATCAATTCAATCGACAGCATTATCGCTCCAATTGAAAAAAGCGTTGACATTGACCAACAATTTAAAAGACTACAGCCTGAATTAATTTTAACTATTGGTGGACAAATTGTCTCTAAGAAAATTAAAACCTTCTTGAGAAGGTATAAAGCGGCAGAACATTGGCATTTAGGCAAAAACAAGGCCTTGAATACGTTTTATTGTCTCACTGAGCATTTGAATTGTGAGCCATCTGATTTTTTTCAAGCCATGCTCGGCCAAGAACGTCAACAACACGACTATAGAGGGCATTGGCTTAATAAGAAAAAGACCTTTTTAACCAAGCGAGAAGACTATATCGACGAAATTGCCTTCTCTGATTTTTGGGCTTTTTATACCCTTCAAAAAAATCTACCCACTGATCTAGATGTGCATTTGGCCAATTCTTCAAGTGTACGCTATTCACAACTTATGCCTTTAGACAAAAGCTGCGTGGTTTATGCAAATAGAGGTACAAGCGGAATTGAAGGGAGTACTTCTACGGCGATAGGAGGACATCAAGTTAATCCTGAAAAAGGCACAGTATTGATAACGGGAGATTTGAGTTTTTTTTATGACATCAATGCATTGTGGAGCAATTACATCAAACCAAATTTTAGAATAATAGTGATGAATAACCAAGGGGGAGGAATTTTTCGAATCCTACCTGGTACTAAATCCTTGCCTCATTTTGAGACTTTTTTTGAAACACAACACAATCGAAATGCTAAATTGGTCAGTGAGGAGTTTGGTTTTGAATACATCAGTGCTGATTCTAAAAAAAGTTTAGTTGAGGCTTTGAAAAACTTTTACAGCCCATCAACAAAGCCTAAATTGTTAGAAGTCAATACGCCACGTGAATTGAACGACGAACTATTGTTAAATTTCTTTGATTATTTGATATGATTGGATTAGGGTATTACAACACATTGACCTTAAAAAGAAAAACCGATTTTGGATGGTTTCTTGAAGATGAGGAGGAAACTGAAATATTATTACCAAATAAATACTGTGCTAAAGATTTTAGGGCTGGTAATTCGATTGAGGTTTTTTGTTATTTAGACAGTAATGAAAGACCGGTAGCCACAACTCTAAAACCAAAAATTGAGCGCGGAAAATTTAGTTTTCTTAAGGTCAAATCTCTGACCAAATCAGGCGCATTCTTAGATATGGGTCTCGAAAAAGATTTGTTTCTTCCTTACAGAGAGCAGACGCGAAAGTTCTCTGAAGGAGATGCTGTTTTGGTGTTTTGTGACCTCGATCAAAAAAGCATGCGTCTTTGTGCCAGTATGAGATGGAAAAGACATTTAAATTCTGATACGACAGAACTTAAATTAAACCAAGCTTATGAAGCGGTAGTTGCTACCAAGACGAATTTAGGTTTTGAGCTTATTGTAGCAGATCAATACCAAGGACTTCTCTTCTTTTCAGATGTCATTTATACCGTCGAAATAGGTAAATCACTTCAAGTTTATATCAAAAATATTAGACCCGATGGTAAGCTTGATTTAAACCTTGCTTCAATAGGTGTTGACCGTTTAACCCTGGCCGCAAGCGATATTTACGAGCGTCTTATGCAAGAAGATGGATTTTTACCCTACCACGATAAGTCATCTCCTGATGAAATTGCTCGAGAATTTAAAATGAGTAAAAAAACATTTAAAAGTGCTTTAGGTATGCTCTTTAAGGAGACCAAAATTAAAATTGAAAAGAACGGTATCCGACTTGTGTAAGTTTTTTTATAAATTAGCGCTAACCCTGTATTGATATAACCGAAACGATATGCCTTTCATTGAAGAAAAAGATCTTTTTACACTTCATAAAGATTTAGAAAAATCTCAGAACACCAATATTGGTTTGTTGGATCAAATTCGCAACAAAAACAAAGAAATTAAAAGGCTTAACGTTCAGCGCTATACACTGATTTCAGTTCTTTCCGTTCTAGTGGTATGTGTTATGGGAGTGTTTGCCTATGTTTCTGGAGTCAATCAAACGCAGCAATTGCTGCTCAACAACGCTTCGAGATACGCCATTAGTACAGATAGTCTTGACGCTACAAGAAAACAAATTGAAGCCTTGAGAAGAGAAAATCAAGAATTGAGCTTGGTTCAGGATTACTATTTGGCCAATAGATTGATTAAGCAACAAGTTGTTTACAGCGTACAAGTAAAATCCTTGAGGGATTCAAATTTAGATTTAACTCACAACGGATTGACCAATACCTTTGTAGTGAAGTCTAATCCTTTCTTGCGTTACTCTATAGGAGTGTTTGAAACCATAGATGAGGCTAGAGTTTTTCGAAACCATTTAGTGAAACTAGGCTTTGACGATGCTTTTGTGGCTTCTTATCAAAATGGTAAGCGTATAAAAATCGAGAGTCCTTACTAAATGAGCTTGCTCAAAACCTGGTTAAGAGCAGCCCGTTTAAGAACGTTACCCCTTTCATTTTCAGGAATACTTATTGGAAGTTCATTTGCATTCTCATCAAATTTTGATTTTGACATCTTCTCTTCATGTCTTCTAATCACTGTGCTTTTTCAAATTATATCCAATTTCGCCAATGACCTGGGCGATGCGGTCAAAGGCGTTGATGATGAAACAAGAATAGGACCTGAGCGTGCCATTCAATCAGGTATGATTACAAAAGCACAAATGAAAAATGCCATTATTATCCTCAGCGTATTGGCTTTAATAGTAGTGCTACAATTACTATTTCGAATTGATTTGAGCCGTAATGAATTGCTGATTTTTAGTGCGCTAGGAATGATGTCCATATGGGCAGCAATCGCTTACACCATTGGAAAAAACCCTTATGGATATCGTGCTTTAGGCGATTTAATGGTTTTTTTATTTTTTGGCTTACTCGCTGTTGTAGGAACGTATTATTTATACGCTAGATCTGTGGTGCTTGAAGTTGTTTTAATAGCCTCTGCAATCGGAGCTTTAGCGGTGGCTGTTTTAAATCTCAATAATATGAGAGATCGAGAGGACGATACGCTTAAAAACAAGAAAACCATGGCTGTGATTCTCGGGGCAGAGAAGGCAAAAAGGTACCATACAGCAGTATTACTTATTTCGGTTTTATTATTTGCAGCTGGAATCTCCTTAAGTGGTTATTATTGGTACTTTCTGGGATTAGTACCTTTATTGAGATTGGTTGGACATTTAAAAAGAGTTTGGCAAACAGAAAATGCGCGTGAATTTGACCCTGAACTAAAGGTTATAGCGCTTTCTTCGTTTATGACTTCTTTGCTTTGTTTTATCATCGGATTAATTGTTTATTTTTAAAAGAAATATTACGTCTTGGATCAAACTGTTCGAATTTTAATTGTTGAGGATAATGTGATTATTGCCGATGATATGCAGTCAATGCTAGAAGAAATCGGTTATGAAATCGTATCGAGTGTTATGGCCTTTGAACAGGCTGTTAAAGTTTTAGCCGAAAACGAGGTAGACCTGGTTTTAATTGATATCGTTTTAGCATCGGATAAAACTGGAATCGATTTAGGAAAACACATTAGAGAGAAATACAACATCCCTTTTGTATTTATCACCTCTAATTCAGATCGAGCAACAGTTGAAAGTGCGAAATTGGTAAAACCTAATGGCTATTTAGTAAAGCCCTTCGAGCAGCAAGATTTGTATACGGCAATTGAAATTGCCTTATCGAATTTTAGTGAATCAGGTAGCCACGATTCTTCGACAAATTTCGACAGTAAATCTGAAGAAAACACCTCTTCATCTGGAATCTTAAAGGATTCTATTTTCGTTAAAAAACAGCATTTATACTATCGAATTCCCTTCAAGGATATCATGTATATCAAAGCCGATAACGTTTATCTCGAGGTATACACTAAAGAACAAATGTTTCTGGTCAGATCACCACTAAAAGATTATCTAGAAAAACTTCCGAGCAATAGTTTCTTTCGCTCACATAAATCGTATATCATCAATGTTGAACACGTCATGGCTGTTAATGCAAAAGACGTGCTCATAGGAGATGAACTGATTCCAATATCCAAAGATTTTAAGGACTTTATCTTAAAAGCAATGAATCTTTAATCAAGGCTTTTGGCATTTGATTGCTATATTAGAAATTAAGGTTATAATTTTCTCTGCGAATTAACGTTAATATCTAAGGAAAAGGAGTGATTAAATGCATTTGAGAAGAGTTCAAATACTCAAGCAATTTGTGATTTACAGTTTTTTGCTCATAGCTATTGTACCGTATAGCTATGGACAAGACGCTTTATTTCAGGCATTTAACCAACAAAAATCCGGTAATGAACGGCTAAAGTTGGTGCTCCAAAAGTTTGATCAAATCGAGGTAAATGACCTTTCAAAATGGACTTTGATTTTCGAGGATTATCAAAGCATAGAAGATCAAATGGACAATGCAGATGAAGAATTGTATTACAAATCTTTGATTGCATTAGTTGAAATTAAAAAAAATAGACCCCTAGAATTTCTTTCAAAATTTAAAAGGCTGGCTTTTGAAAACAAGGCCAATTTAAAATCTGAAGCACTTATTCTTTCGTTTGACTTTTTCTTGAAATTCTACAATTTATATGTCGAACAAATCTTATTTCGCTCTAAGGTGAATCAATTGAATGAGTTTAGTGATTTCGAGCTCTCTGATTTGTATTCTGAGGTTGGTTTATTTGAACAAGCAACGAAAGCCTCTTTCTTTGAAAATCAAGTTAACAGTGCAGCTTTGCAACTAAAAGACTCTCTACAATCACTTTTAGCTCAGGTAAAGTACATCAATAAATTTGATCCAGATGTAGCTCAAATAAAACTACAAATCATTGATTCAATCCTAGATAACTCCTCTTTCTCGAAAGTGGACAAGGATTTTATTGAGGCACAATGGTACTATTTCAAGGCTAAAAACGAGGCGCTAAAAAATAATATTGAACCGGCTTTAACGGCGGTTGATTTAGGCCTTTACATTATCGAATCGTATAAATCTGCGGAGCCTTCTAAACTATATAACGAATTACTCTTTCTTAAAGCTGAATTGCTGTTAAATAAAAATCAAAACAAGGAATTAGCCGGTATTATCAAAGAAAAACAAGAAGACAGCTCTCTTAGTCAGGAAGATCAACTGAAATGGGTGATGCTAGGGCAGCAATATTATCTAAAGCAGAATGCAAGTCGTGATTTAATGTCCTCAGAAAAGTTAGCATTGCGCCTTGAAGAGGCAATAAAATCAAAGCAGAACGCTGAAAACATTATTCAAAATAAGATACGTCTATCCACAAATTTTCAAGAGCTTAATACTTTATTCGATATTCCCGATAGTAATGCGATAACCTCAACTGAAGCTTTAGATAATTTCCAAACCTCAAAGCAGTATATCAAGATGATTACCTTATCACTGATGTTCACATTGATCGGGTTTTTAGGATTGATTTACGCTTATTATCGAAGTGTCAAGATTCAAAAAATTGTAGAGCTTCAAAATATTGAGTTAAAGGATAGTTCTCAAGAAAAAGATGATCTGTTGCGAGAACTTCATCACAGGGTAAAAAACAACCTTCAAATGGTTTCGAGTCTCATTAGTATTCAGATGCGAAAGAGTTCTCAAAACAAAATCACCAGGGTGTTAAAGACCTCTAATGGAAGAGTGAAATCAATATCACTAGCAAATCAACTCTATTATCAACGCGAAAAATTAGAAGATCTTCCGATTCAACCGTATTTTGAAAAACTCGTTCGAAGCGTTGAATTGATTTTTAATCCAAAAAACGAGATTAAAATCAGCGTCGATTTAAAAATTGATGATTTATCGTTTGATATTGATAAGACCGTATCATTAGGATTGGTGTTAAATGAATTATTATCGAATTCAATATTACATGCCTTCAGCAAAAAAGGTTTGAATAATCAAATTACTGTAACCCTTCTCAAAAAAGATACAGAGACCTTCTATTTCGAGTACGTAGACAACGGAAAAGGTTGGCCAGAAGATTTAAATGAAAGAATAAGCAGTCGAATAGGACTTGTTTTGGTAAAAAGACAAGTAAACCAGTTAGGATCTGAATTAAACTTTGATTTAGAACACGAGGGAGCGAAGGTTTCGTTTAGTTTTTAGTACATATTTTTGTACTGTGAAAGCAAAGGTTACGGCATTCCATTACGATTTACAATTTAAAATTCCCGGAGGAACTTCGCGAGGTGTACTGACTCAGAAAAAAACCTATTTCTTATATGCACAGCATGATAAAAACTGGGGAATAGGTGAATGTAATTTGTTCGAAGGCCTTTCTTATGACGACCGGCCAGATTTTGAGCAAAAGATTCGGCAGGTCGCAGCTTGGATTGAAGCACATTTTGAGCTGTTTTTTGATGCCTCGACTTCTTTAGAATCCTTTGATGATTTAGGCGATTTAAAAGAATTCCCATCCATTCAATTCGGTTTAGAGCAATTGAAAAGTTCATTTCTCAATGAAGATCCTTTTTGTTTGTTTGACACTGATTTTTATCAGAATCAAAAAGGGATAACAATTAATGGTTTAATCTGGATGGGGTCCCGTGATTTTATGACCCAACAGATTGACCAAAAATTAAACAGTGGTTTTCAATGTCTAAAAATGAAAATTGGGGCCATTGACTTTGATACAGAGTTATCCATTTTAAAAGCTATTCGATTGAGGTTTCCTAAGGATCAGCTCGAGTTAAGGGTTGATGCAAATGGGGCATTTAATGCAAAAAACGCTCTAGAAAAACTCAATAGACTCTCTGAATATCAAATTCATTCCATAGAACAACCCATTGCCACTGGACAATGGCAAGAAATGGCAGAACTAGTTGTAAAATCACCTATTCCTATTGCACTTGACGAAGAACTTATATCACTTCGAAATGCTGCGCAGAGAACATCTTGCTTAGAGACGATTAAACCTAATTACATTATTCTTAAACCTGGTTTACTCGGTGGATTTCAAATTGGTGATGAATTCATTGCTCAGGCTCAAAATTCAAATATAGGTTGGTGGATTACCAGTGCTTTAGAGAGTAATATTGGCCTTAATGCAATTAGTCAATGGACTTCTTCTAAGAATACCTCAATGCCTCAGGGATTAGGAACGGGATCTCTATACACTAATAATATCGAGTCTCCTTTGCGCATTGAGAACTCAGAATTGTTTTACAAAAAAGGATTAAATTGGAATCTTAAACCAATTATAGAACAACATGTTTATTGAACAGGCATACAAAGGAAACACTTCACTTTTTAGATACCTCATTATTCCATTAGGTTTTATGGGTTTTATGGGTTTGAATTATATCGCACTTTTAAATTCAGAGGCAGACACTAAGGAATTAATGACTCAAATGATTGATCAATTAGGTGCTAACACTGTGCTTATCATCAATTTACTACCTCTTGTATTGGGCTTTTTCTTTATGCTTTTTTGGTTCAAATTCATTTTAAATTTACCCTTGAAATCGGCAATTAGCTCTCGTTCAAAAGTAGATTTTAAGCGAATAGTATTTTCATTTATGTTGTGGGGTACTGTTGTCGGAGGCTTGACCTTTGTTGAAATCTTTAGTAGTCCTGAAAATTTTATTTGGAACTTTGATCAGCAGAAATTCATCACATTCGCAATTATAGCAGTTTTACTCATTCCGCTTCAAACGTCATTTGAAGAATTGCTATTTAGAGGACATATGATTCAAGGAATAGGGGTGCATACCAAGAGCAGGGCAGCAGCGCTTATCATCACTTCGGTTCTATTTGGATTGATGCATATTGCTAACCCTGAAGTGGGGGAGTTGGGTTATGGTATTTTAGCCTATTATATCGGTACAGGATTTCTATTTGGAATTATCACCTTGATGGATGAGGGGCTAGAGTTAGTTCTTGGGTTTCATGCGGCCAACAATCTCATTGGTGCTTTATTGGTTTCAGCAGAATGGACCGCTTTTCGCGTAGATTCTTTGTATATCGATATCTCTAAACCAGAATTGGATTATACCATGTGGATACCTTTACTCATCATATATCCTCTTATTTTAATCATTTTGGCCAAAAAATACAATTGGTCTAATTGGAATAAGAGACTCTTTGGAAAAGTGAATGCACCTTCAGAATAAATAGGTCACTATGAAGTTGTTTTTTAAACAACATGTTTTTGAGGTAGAAAAAGTCAATGACCTCATTGAAGTCTTAGCTGAAACTGAAGACTCTTATTTAGAGGAACTCAGAATGCTTTTAATCAAATGGTTTAGCGATGAGTCAGATTTTGTTGTGCAAAGTTCAGGTTCTACGGGGGTTCCTAAATCTATTCTACTATCCAAAGAAGAAATGCGGGCTAGTGCAGCCTTAACCATAACTACATTTGGACTTAATTCGTTTGACAAATTATTATTGTGCTTACCGCTATCCTCAATAGCTGGTATTATGATGCTTATCAGAAGTATAGAACTAGAGTCAGACCTTGTGGTGAGTAGACCAAGCGCGAATCCTTTTTTAGCTATAGCAGAAAATGTAAAGGTTGATTTTGCGGCAATCACGCCTTATCAAGCAAAAAATTCCATGCTACATCTCAAGGAAGTTTCAAAGATTATAATAGGTGGAGCTCCTATATCTTCTCATCTAGAACAAAGCTTGTTGGCTCAAACAAATGATACAAAAAATCAGGTGTATGAAACCTATGGAATGACAGAAACTATTACTCATATTGCTATTAGAGCCTTGAGTACCCCAAAGACTGATTTATTTAGAACGCTTAAGGGTGTTTCTTTGAGTACCGATGAGAGATCGTGTTTATGTATAAGGGCAGAACATTTAAATAATCGTTTGATTCAAACCAATGATATAGTGCAATTAAAAAGCAAAAATACCTTTGAATTCATTGGTAGATATGATGAGATGATCAACTCTGGAGGTATAAAAATTAATCCTCAAAAAATAGAGGATACACTCTCTAATCTTATAGCAGAACGATATTTTATAAGTGCCGAAGAAAATGAAGACTTTGGTCACATTCCTATCCTTGTTGTAGAATCAAAAAAAGAGAAATCTTATTATGAGGGTATTTTAAAAAGCGTTCATTTTGATTTGTATCACAAACCTAAACGTATATATATCATTGACGAATTTGTGTCTTCTCACTCCAATAAGGTCGATAAAATTCAAAGCTTGAAAAAAATAAGCAGCTAAGAGAGCGTAAATTCGTGCTTAAGGATGCGTTAAAATTTACGAAGTCAAGATTTTATCCTTTAATTTTATAAAAAAATAGAATTATGAAATACCCAATCATTCTAGTCGTTTTTTTGTCGTTTTTTTCTTTTAATACCAATGCACAGCAAGTATTGCCAATGCGTGAAAGGGCTCGCGTAATTGATGAGATCTTAGAAGAGCGTTTCGAGCTTTTATTACCCCAATTGATGGATGCCAATGGCATTGACATGTGGCTGTTGATTGCCAGAGAATACAATGAAGATCCTGTAGTAAGAACCATGTTGCCCGCCAATTGGCTTAATGCACGTAGAAGAACTATTCTTCTGTTTTACAGAGATCGAAAAAGCAATACGATAGAAAAATTAGCTATAGCGCGATACAATGTAGGTACTGCGATTAAATCCGCTTGGGATAAGGAAAAAGAACCCGACCAAATGAAAAGATTGGTCGAAGTTATACAAGAATTCAATCCAGAAAAAATAGGTTTAAACTATTCCAAAGACTTCAACATAGGTGATGGTATCGTTAAGACTGATTATGAGTTACTGATGTCGTATTTGCCCTCAAAATATCAAAAGCGCGTTGTGTCAGCAGAAAAGTTATCTACTGCGTGGATTGAGACTAGAACAGCACGTGAAATGGAAATTTACCAGCAGCTCGTAGCGATAACGCATCAAATCATAGAAGAGGCTTTTTCAGAAAAAGTTATTACTCCAGGAGTTACAACTACCACTGATGTAGAATGGTTTTTACGTCAAAAAGTAAATGATTTGGGACTTAAAACTTGGTTTCATCCAACAGTGGATATCCAAAGGTCTTCTTCAAAATTAGTCTCTCATATAGAATCTTTTTCCAATCGCCCTGACGACTTACTCATTAGGGAAGGAGATTTATTGCATTGTGATTTTGGAATCACTTACCTAAGATTAAATACAGATTGTCAAGAAATGGCATATGTGCGTCGCTCCGATGAGACACAAATTCCAGCTTATTTAACAGAAGCCTTTGCGTCAGGAAACAAGGTGCAAGACGCCCTTATAGCGAACATGAAAAAAGGCAAAACAGGAAATGAAATTTTAAAAGCCTCTTTAGAACAGGCCAAATCAACAGGTCTTCGCCCTTCAATATATACACATCCTTTAGGATCATATGGACATTCATCAGGTACTACCATCGGAATGTGGGATTCTCAAGGAGGAGTAGAAAAGGCAGATGGTTATTATCCCTTAAATTATAATACAGTTTACGCCATTGAATTAAACAATACGATTTATGTAGAAGAATGGAAAACAGATGTTCGTATCATGTTAGAAGAGGCTGGTTTTTTTGGAGAAGACGGTTTTCGATACGTCGGAGGGCGTCAAACTGAAATGTATATCATTCCAAGGATAAGTTCACATTTAGGAAATTAAATGAAAAAATTACTAGTAATGCTATGCTGCTGTTTGGCTTCAGCAGCTTTCGCACAGAAGGATAGTATTAATATCGCTTGGGATCGATCGATTTCGATGGAAAGCAGACAGCTTGAAAAAGACGTTCAAGTATTAGATTCACTTTTTAATTTATGGGGCGATACTCATGTGCAATTTCTTGATTTTAGCACTGATCAAAAGATCATGTCTTTCGACATAGAAGGTGCGGATTGGTCTGAATTAAAGTCATATATCACCTCTCTAAAGTATGGTGGAACTGCTCTTTACAATCAAATCAATGATGTTTTTAGCAGACAGCCTGTCTATATTTTTTCAGATTTGACAAGTCGGTATAAACAAAATAGGATTAGAATTAGCCCTAAAAGTGTTATCGTCAATTCTAGCTTGTATACTGATCAAAGAGCCTTACAGCGAATAGCCCTTATTTCAAGGGCAAAATTGATTGATTTTTCAACCAATAGCGTAGCTGAAAATTCATTGGTTCAGGGAGTAGTATTTATTGACAATATTCCTACACCGAATGTTCAATTTTTAATAAACGGAATTGATTCTATTTACAGCTCAAACAATAGAGGTGCATTCGGCCTACCAGCCAAAATAGGCGACAGTGTTCTAGTATCCTCTAGAGCTTACTTAACGTCTAAATGGTTGGTTGTGGGTCAAGATTTTACTGATCAATTATTTTTAAAAAGTGGCGTGTTTCAGCTAGACGAGGTGATATTGACTGAGGAAAAAGCCTTTGGATTTTTAAAAGGTCAAGTAGACTTTGATATTACCAATAAGATAGGAGTAGCTACCCAAAAAATAAGTGGCGACGATTTTGGTGCAATAAATACAGACGTTGGTACAGCCGTACAAGGTCGTTTTTCAGGGGTTCAGCTTAACAATGCTTCTGGAACTCCTGATTTATCAAAAATTACAATGAGAACTCAAAACTCCATGTTGCTCAATAATTACGGTTTGGTGGTCATCGATGGAGTACCACAACAGCAATCGAGTTCTGTAGGAGGAAGTCCAGACGCTAAATTTGATTTTATAGATCCTAATCAAATCGCAGAGATAGAAGTGCTCAAAGGATTGGCGGCGACTAATCGTTTCGGTTCACTGGGGTCAAATGGTGTCATTTTAATCACTACAAAGAATGCAAAAGCAGGTTTAGGGCAAGCGCAAAAGTCTAATTTGAATAAGAATACATTTGATGATACTGCGCAGGATTGGTCAACCGAAAGTCTGTTGTATTACAACCTACTCTCAGCACAAGAAAACCTTGAATCTGCAGAGAAGGAATATTTTAAATTGAGACAAACCAATACTTTTGATGCAAATCTCTACCTGCAGGCGGCACAATTTTTTGTTGATCGTCAACAAGACCGACTTTCTATAAATTGTTTGAGTTCTATTTTCGAACAATTCGGAGATCCTATCATCCTAAAATCAGCCCTCTTACAAGTTGTTAGTCTAAAGAGTTCTTCTCAATATTATAAAAATTTACTTTTGATATCAGAGGCCGTTTTAGCTTCTTTGAACGCCTCAATTGATAGAGACTATTTGATGTTTCAACTCAAAGAAAAGCAAGAAAACTTTAAAGAGGCTTATAACGCATTAAGTGATGCAGGAACAAAAATAGAAGGATCAATACGAAATTCAGATCTCAAGAAAATTATCACTCGGGATAAGAAAGATATAGTCTCAACATCTTCAGTACTGAAAAGCGATAATGAAATTCCAGCATTTCTAAAATCACCTACAAATCTTAAAATGCGTGTTTTGTTTCAATGGAATAATCCATTAGCAGATTTTGATATCTCTATTGTAAATCCAAACAAGCAACTATTTACATTTGAGCATACTACAGCTCAAGAAAGCGATGAATTCAGAGATGAAATTAGAGTTGGAGGCTCATTTAAAGAATTTGAATTTTACGATAACAACATAAAAGGTGAATGGCAATTTCTAACTGCGTATAAAGGAAATTTAGATCCAAGTAATTCAACTCCACTTGTGCTGCTATGCACATTTATTAGGGATTTTGGATCTGCGATTCAAACTAAAGAGCAGTACACCATTACCTTAAACGAATTAAACAAAGTCGTTAAAATAACTTCTGTACGTCTATGAAAAAATTAGTTTTATTAACTATAATGCTTTTGTGTAACACAGTACTGGCCCAAATTAAGGTCAAGGGTGTTATAGAATCCGATTATGGAAAATTAAACGGAGTTCACATCAAGAATCAAAAAAATGATGAGCTTTTGACTGTCTCTAAGAATGATGGGGCCTTTGAATTCGAACTTGATGAACCTAGTTTGGTTGGATTTTCTTTTGTGGGAATGCAAACCCAATTGATTCGCATTGAAGAGTCCGAGAATAACTTAGAGGTCAACTTATTCGCTGAGGTTGAGGAGTTAGAGAACGTAGAGGTTGTCAAAAAGCGCAAAAAAACATACATCGATAAGTATAGAGAATACAATCTCAATAAAAATCTAATTAAGACATTTTGGGGATTTCTCGACAAAGAAAGAGCGAGTTTTCAAATGCGAATGCTCAATGAAGATGAAATGCCTCAAACCGGCGGTGATTTAGCCTTTATGCTCAGAGGTAAATTCCCAGGAATATACATCAATAATGATGCTTACGGAACCAGAGAAATTTATTTAAGACCAACCTTCAGTTTGGATGCGATAGCAGCAGGGTATGACATAGACGGCCAATTGTTCGACACCTATCCTGACTGGTTAGACACCAACGATATCATGCGAATAGCGATTATTCCGTCTAGATCGGCAAATGTTCGTTACGGTACTTTCGGAAAAGGAGGAATAATTCTCATTAACACCTATCGAGCCAATACACATCCAATAGGAGAAGACGGTAAACCTATTGATTTAGCTCTTTTGAGGTACAACAAATTCAATCAAGAGGCTATTTCGTATGATGATAACCACAGAAGTTTTAAATCGTCCTTACTAAATGCAGACAGCGAGAACAATGCAAGGGGTGAAAACCACTATACCTACAATTTTGCACAATTACTTCAGGGTGATAATAAAGCTGCTAAAGAAGCGGCTCTAAGAGCATTACAATCAAAAGGAACCTACTCTGCTAAAAGAGCCTTGGGTCATTATTTTATAGAACAAAATCAGTTTAATGAAGCTCTAACTGTATTCAAAGAACTATTTAAAGTGCATACAGATGCGCTACAATCGTATTTAGATTTGTCTTGGGCTTATCGACTTAATAAAGAAAAAGATAAGGCCACGGCTTTGCTATTTAGAGCCGCTGAATTGGGAGGCTTGTCTTATTTCAATTTTGAGCAAACGCCTTTACGAGTAGAGCGTGAAATAGAGGCTATTATTGACCAGCCACAAGATAGTGAAGAGCCAAGATCAAAGCGAATTGTAATTGAATGGTCTGATCCAGAAAGTGAATTTGAATTGATCTTTGTCAATCCAGAAAACAAATACTTCTCAAAATCGTACTCTTCAATTCAAAGCTTAGAAGAGGTTTCTGAAAATAAAAGATTAGGATTGTATTCTACTGAATTTGAAATCGATGAAAACTTACCAGGGAAATGGAAAGTGCTGGTGCGTTACTTGGGGAATAAAAAACAGACACCTACCGTATTCAATTTAAAAGTAGTCAGTTCAAATTCCTCTGATCTGCAACAAAAATTAGGGGTACTTCACCAAACTTCAAGTTTGGTGCATTGGATTGATGTTGAAATTTAAACCTGCAGAACACCTGGATTATAGGTGTCTAAATCGGAGTTAAAATCAGCAATCTGTATGCCTTTAGATATGATTTCTCTAGTTTTACGTGGATCGATTATTCCATCAGTCCAAAGGCGAGAGGCAGCATAAACTGGGGATATTTGATTGTCATAGGCAGCCTTGATTTTGTTGAATAAAGCCTTGCTTTTTTCTTCACTCAATTCTTGACCTGTTTTAGTTAAACGTGAAGATTCAATTTGTAAAAGTACTTTGGCAGCTGAATTACCGCTCATCACCGCAAGCTGTGCGCTTGGCCATGAAAATATAAATCTAGGGTCATAAGCTTTTCCGCACATGGCATAATTACCAGCACCATAAGAGTTACCCAGTATAAAAGTGAATTTTGGCACCACAGAATTAGACACAGCATTAACCATTTTAGCACCGTCTTTTATAATTCCTTCGTGCTCACTTTTACTACCCACCATAAACCCTGTGACGTCTTGAAAGAACACAAGGGGTATTTTTTTCTGATTACAATTTGCTATAAATCGAGCAGCCTTATCTGCGGAATCAGAATAAATGACGCCTCCAATTTGCATTTCTCCCTTAGCGTTTTTAACGATTTCCCTTTGGTTTGCAACAATACCAACAGACCATCCGTCAATTTTGGCATAAAGTGTTAAAAGTGTTTTTCCGTATTCTTTTTTATATTCTGTTATACTTCCTTGGTCTACGATGGTTTTAATGATATTGCGCATATCGTAGGGTTTAGACCGATCAGATGGAAAATAGTCTAAAACAGTATCAGGCTTTAATTCGGGCTTCTTAGCTTCAGAACGATTGAAAACTCCAGTACTTTTAACATTACTTTTATCCAAAATAGATTTTATCGTGTCTAATGCTTCGAAATCATCTTTGACTTTGTAATCAGTCACACCGGATATTGCAGAATGTGTATGTGCGCCTCCAAGTGTTTCATTGTCAATGTTCTCACCAATAGCCGCTTTGACCAAATAAGATCCGGCTAGAAATATACTTCCCGTATTTTCAACAATCAGCGCTTCATCGCTCATAATAGGTAAATAGGCACCTCCAGCGACACAGCTTCCCATAATGGCAGAAATCTGCAATATACCCTGACTACTCATTTTGGCATTGTTTCTGAAAATACGTCCAAAGTGTTCTTTGTCTGGAAATATTTCATCCTGCATCGGCAAATAAACGCCTGCGCTATCTACTAAATAAATGATAGGAATTTTATTCTCCATGGCAATTTCTTGCGCCCGAAGATTTTTTTTAGCGGTCATAGGAAACCAGGCCCCAGCTTTTACAGTGGCGTCGTTTGCAACAACGATGACCATTTTAGACGAAACCTTACCAATTTTAACGATAACACCTGCAGAAGGACAACCTCCGTGTTCTTCATACATTTGGTGAGCGGCAAATTCTCCTATCTCAATAGCCTCATTTGGATTATCTAAGAGGTAGTCGATACGTTCTCGAGCCGTTAATTTTCCTTTCTCTTTGTGTTTTTGTATTCTTTTTTGGCCTCCACCTAAATGTATCTGTGAAGATAGATCGGCAATTTCTTTGAGCGCCTTGAGGTGTGCGTCCTGATTAGTAGTTTGTTTTGAAGTTTGTGACATTTCTTTGTTCCTAGCAAGCACATAAAATTAAGTATATTGCGTCTTATTTTCGATATTTACTAGCTTATTTGCACTTTTCTTATGAATAAAAACAAAATTTTAGCATTTGCCACCATTTTGATGATTGTTATTGGATTGATTCTTTTGGCCTTAGCCGCCTTTAGATATGATGATGTCGCTGGTTGGGGATTCGCTTCAGTAGCTCTTGGTTTTTTTGCAAATGCATGGGTCTTCAATGCCCTGAAGGGAAGAGTTTAATTTATACCACTTCATATGTCTGATCAAAAGGTAATTTTTTCAATGGCAGGGGTTACCAAAACCTTTAAAAATGCCAACACTCCAGTACTTAAAGATATTTACCTGAGTTTTTTTTACGGCGCTAAAATCGGAATCTTAGGACTTAATGGTTCAGGAAAAAGTACGCTTTTAAAAATCATTGCCGGCTTGGATAAAAACTACCAAGGTGATGTTGTTTTTTCACAAGGTTACACTGTTGGTCTTTTAGAGCAAGAGCCTGAATTAGATGAAAATAAAACGGTTATAGAGGTAGTTCGTGAAGGCGTTTCAGAGATCATGAGCATACTCGACGAATACAATGCCATAAATGATCAATTTGGATTACCTGAGGTTTATGAAAATCCTGATAAGATGGAGGAGTTGATGAATAGACAGGCAGGACTTCAAGATCAGATAGACGCAACAAATGCCTGGGATATTGACACCAAGCTTGAAATAGCTATGGATGCCTTACGAACCCCAGACTCTGATAAAAAAATTAATGTCTTGTCAGGTGGTGAAAGACGCCGAGTAGCTTTATGCCGATTACTGCTAAAGCAACCGGATGTGCTTTTACTCGATGAGCCGACCAACCACCTTGACGCTGAATCAGTCCTTTGGCTAGAGCAACACCTTGCGCAGTATAAGGGAACGGTAATCGCCGTAACGCACGACAGGTATTTCTTAGATAATGTTGCGGGATGGATACTTGAGCTCGATAGAGGTGAGGGTATACCGTGGAAAGGAAATTATTCGAGTTGGTTAGATCAAAAGTCTAAAAGACTCGCACAGGAGAGTAAACAGGCTTCAAAACGACAGAAAACCTTGGAACGAGAATTAGAATGGGTTAGACAAGGAGCAAAAGGAAGACAAAGCAAGCAAAAAGCACGTCTTAAAAATTATGACCGTCTATTAAACCAAGATCAAAAACAATTAGAAGAGAAACTAGAAATCTACATTCCAAACGGTCCTAGGTTAGGAACTAATGTGATTGAAGCGACTCAAATAAGTAAGGGTTTTGATGATAAATTGCTCTATGAAAATCTAACTTTTAACCTTCCTCAGGCAGGTATCGTTGGTGTTATTGGACCAAATGGTGCTGGTAAAACCACTCTCTTTAAAATGATCATGAATGAATTAGAACCTGACAAGGGAAGCTTTAGTGTTGGAGAAACGGCAAAAATAGCCTACGTAGATCAGGATCATTCTTCTATAGACCATAAAAAGTCAATTTGGGAAAATTTTTCAGATGGACAGGAGCTCATCATGATGGGAGGAAAACAGGTAAATTCTAGGGCTTATTTAAGTCGTTTTAATTTTTCTGGAAGTGAACAAAACAAAAAAGTTGAAATGCTTTCAGGAGGAGAGCGAAACAGACTTCATTTGGCGATGACTTTAAAAGAAGAAGGAAACGTCCTGCTTTTGGATGAGCCGACTAATGATTTAGATGTCAATACGTTACGAGCACTTGAAGAAGGGTTAGAAAATTTTGCAGGATGTGCTGTGGTGATCTCTCACGACAGGTGGTTCTTAGATCGTATTTGTACACATATATTGGCTTTTGAAGGAAATTCACAGGTCTATTTCTTTGAGGGATCTTTTTCTGAGTATGAAGAAAATCGCAAAAAACGATTAGGAGAAGACAGCACTCCAAAAAGAATTAAATACAAAAAATTAATTCGATAAAATCCAAAACCTTATTTATTCCGTATAACTAGTATAAACAAGTTAATTATGGAAAATAATTCAAATTCAATGAAGGTAATTACTGGAATCCTAGCGGTTCTATTTATTGCCACAGCTGTCTACACATTCAGCTTATACTCAAGTAAAAAAGAAACAGAAAGAGCTTTAACAGCTGAAAAGGAGCTGGTAATTGAAGAATTAGAAAGTTTAAAGAGTGATTATGAAAAAGCAATGCTTGCTAGTGAAGAAATGAGTAAAGAACTCATGGATGCTAGATCTGAAATCGCTTCTTATATTGATTCTGTGCGTTCAATGAAAGCAACGATCGCTACGATTTCAAGGTATAAGAGACAAATCTATCAGTTGAAACAGGAAAGAGAGGTTCTTATGGCTAGAGTAGATTCGTTGACTCAAGTAAATGCGAGTTTAGCCTCATTAAACAGTGAGCAATCTGCTGCACTTCAAAAAATGGCACAACTAAACGACTCTATTGTTCAAATCAACCTTGTATTAGAGCAAGAAAATAGAATAGCCTCTCAACTGAAGTTGTCAAGCATAGCTTTAAGTGGGGTTAAAGAAAAAAGAAATGGAACTTTAAAAAATGTAAAAAGAGCCAGAGCAACAGATCAGCTTGAAGTTTGTTTTACTGTAACAGAAAATGAAATTGCCAAAGCTAGTGATCGTAATTTCTACATCGAAGTACTTGACCCACAGGGCGACGTTGTTGGAAGTGGTGACAAGTATATGAACGAAATTACCAACAGATCTGTAGCAATCAGCAAGGTCACTAATTTTTACTACGAGAACAGTCAACTCGACGTATGTGATTTCGTAGAATCTAAAACTGGTGAGTTTGAAAAAGGTACCTACATGGTAAATGTTTACGACAGCGAACTTGAACTTATCGGTTCGTCTAAGTACCTGTTAAAATAATATCAATTACACTTTCATAAAAAAAGGCTTTTCAATCGAAAAGCCTTTTTTGTTAGTGTCCAATCATATCTTCGGGTTTAACCCACTGATCGTATTCTTCATCAGTTACATAACCCAGTCTTATAGCTTCTTCTTTGAGCGTAGTTCCATTTTGGTGAGCTGCATTTGCAATTTCAGCCGCTTTATAGTAACCAATTTTGGTGTTGAGCGCAGTAACTAACATCAATGAGTTGTCGAGTAATGTTTTAATGCGCTCGTAATTTGGCTCAATTCCCTGGGCACAATTAAGATCAAAACTCAAACAAGCATCACCAAGTAATTGGGCGGATTGAATAACATTGGCAGCCATCATTGGCTTAAATACGTTGAGTTCATAATGTCCTTGTGTTCCTCCAACAGTAACAGCCACGTCATTTCCCATTACCTGTGCACATACCATAGTAATTGCTTCGGCTTGAGTTGGATTGACTTTTCCTGGCATAATAGAGCTGCCTGGCTCATTGGCAGGAATAATTAACTCACCTATACCAGATCTGGGACCAGAAGCCATCAAACGTATATCATTTGCTATTTTATTTAAAGATACAGCCAGTTGTTTCAAAGCTCCGTGGGTTTCAACCAAGGCATCGTGTGCTGCTAAAGCCTCAAACTTATTTTCAGCTGTTTTAAACGGTTTTTGAGTGAAGTCAGCAATGTATTTTGCAACTAGAACATCATAGCCTTTAGGGGTATTTAAACCTGTACCCACAGCTGTCCCTCCAAGTGCAAGTTGTGAGAGGTGTTCAAGAGAGTTGTTCAGCGCCTTAAGTCCGAAATCAAGTTGGGCCACATATCCTGAAAATTCTTGGCCTATGGTCAGAGGAGTAGCATCCATAAGATGGGTGCGACCAATTTTAACGACCTTTTTAAAGGTCTCAGATTTAGCCTTAAGTGTATTTCTTAAGCCTTGAATTTTGGGAATAGTCTCATCAATAATTTTGGTGTAGGCAGCGATATGCATCCCCGTTGGAAAGGTGTCATTTGAAGATTGTGATTTATTAACATCGTCATTAGGGCTCAAAAAACGATCACCTTCGCCTAATTTATTTCCTTGTAAAACATGAGCTCTATTGGCAATAACTTCATTTACATTCATGTTTGACTGTGTTCCAGAACCGGTCTGCCAAATTACAAGTGGAAATTGATCGTCAAGCTTTCCTTCAATAATCTCATCACAAACTGCGGCGATTAAATCTCTTTTTTCTTGCGCTAAAACGCCCAGTTCACAGTTAGTATAGGCCGCTGCCTTTTTTAAATAAGCAAAACCGACAATTACTTCACGAGGCATAGAAGCCTCAGGACCTATTTTAAAATTATTTCTAGAGCGTTCTGTTTGTGCGCCCCAGTACACATTAGAAGGAACTTTTACTTTACCTATTGTATCCTTTTCAATACGATATTCCATATTTTGTTCTTATTGGTACCTTTTGCAAAAATACTTCGGCTTTAGATACAGACAAAAATCTAAACAGATTATATTTATTTAATCAAAAGCGATTATCTTCGTACCATCAATACAAGACACCATGATAGAATTTGACCAATATCTAGGATTCATTGCATTTCTTACCATCTTGACCATTGGGTTTTGGTTAATGATTTTTCTGCTCACCTTTGTAATTCCTTATTGGTTGACAGGAAATATCAAAGAGTTTATCTCTGAGAAATTAAAAGCAAGAAAAGAAAAGAATTAAAAAAAGCCCCTAAACGGGGCTTTTTCATTATTGTTGGAATTCGAATTCTCCTTCGTCCATTTCGTAATTGTTTCTTCCTCTTCTGTTTCGTTGATTCTGAGGATCATTGAAACGATACAAGAAGTTCAGGGTGAACTGCCTTTGTCTCCATTGAAATTCACTCTCACTAAAGACGCGCTCAGTTCTGGTTTCACTGATTCTTTTTCTAGAGTTAAATAAATCACTGACATTAAAAGAGAGCGTAGCCTTGTCTTTAATGACTTCTTTACTCATTGCCAGGTTCATAGATATGTTGCCTTTATTTATACCTTGAGGGTTGATCGAACGACCTCTATAGAAGGCGTTGGTTTGAAAATCGATTTTACCAGGTAAGATGAACTTACCACTTAAACGGGTGAACCAAGTGAAATTATCCGCATCAAATTTTTGTCGTACCAATTCGTTTTGGCTGTTAGTATAGGTGTATTCACCGTCTAAAGTCTGTTGATAAAGATTTAGATTCCAAGATATACGTGTTCCTCGTTTAGGGGTTAGGGTAGAGGTGAGTTCAAATCCCATTCTTGTCTCTTCACCTAAATTTAAGGGACTTCTTAATTGAACGGGAACGGTCACTGGATTGTTAGGGTCGTTTGGATTTTCTATTTCTACAAAATCTCCAGTTTCTCTGGTAATAAATTGAAATACACCTGTCGATCGATTCATGTAAATCGAACTGTTCAGTGTGAACTTATCCCATCTTCTGAGATAACCTAAATCAAAAGAATTGGTATAGGTCGGATCTAAATCAGGATTTCCTGTGAAGAGATTGGTGTTACTGTTTCTTCGTACAAAAGGATTAATAAACCAAGACCTGGGTCTTCTCAAACGCTTTGAATAACTAAGAGATAACTGTGACATTTCGGTGAATTCGTAACCCAAAAACAATGAAGGAAACCAATTCGTGTATTTTTTTTCATTTAATTCTCCGGTATTGAGCAAGTTCACATCAATATTTGAATTCTCAACTCTTAAGCCACTCAGTACACTGAATTTATTGAATTTGCTCCCTAATTGAGTGTAGGCCGCATGCACGTATTCTTTGTACAATAAATTATTACTAAAATTAGGGTCAACTTGAAGTTGGTCATTTTCATCTAGCACACCGAATACAAAGTCTGTATTAAGGTCATTAAATGTTCCCCTATAACCCAATTCAAATTGGCCTTGGTTTTTGTCACCAAAAGGAAGAACATAATCGAATTGAAATAAGCGATCTACTTGACGCTCCTTACTAAAGGTTTGTTCATCAGGCAAAACATACGAGGCTCCTTCCACGTCTTCTTCAATGATGCCATCCTCAACTTCTTTTCCTTCTGAGTATTGAAAGTCGGCAGTGAGCTGATGACCATCCTTTTTAAATTTCTTTATAAAATTGACTGAATACTGCCAAGATTCATCGGTTTCGATTTGACTATTGACACGTGTTCTATTAATGGTTGGTACTCTATTGGCATCAAAATTTTCAAAATCCAAGGTAGAGATATCGTCACCGTCTGATTTTCTGACTACAAAAGATTGGGTAAGAGAGGTATTCTTGTCAAACAAATATTCAAATCCAACATTCGTGTTAAAGCTGTTTCGAATTCGATCAGAATTTGAAAATTCATTTTGATAAGATTCTAAAACACCTAAGCCATCAAAATTTTGCTGTAAATTTTGTCCACGTCCTGGAGAGTTAGAAGTACGATAAGATGTATTGGTGAAAATATTGAATTTATCTCTTCTGAGATTTAAACTTAAATTTCCTCCAAGTCGCTTGGGAAATCCAACATAGGTATTAACAGAACCGTTCAAGCCTGTCGTTTTACTTTGCTTGAGTATAATATTCAGAATTCCAGCAGTTCCTTCAGCGTCGTAACGGGCAGAAGGATTTGTGATAACTTCTACCTTTTCAATGGCATCGGAGGGTAGTTGCTGTAGGGCATTAGTGCTTAATCCAGATAACGCAGAAGGTTTACCGTTTATTAAGATTCTTACACTCTCATTACCTCTTAATGAAATGTTACCTTCAACATCTACACTAACAGATGGTACATTGTCTAACACATCGGTAACGCTTCCACCCTGAACGGTAAGATCAGAACCGACATTATATACTTTTTTGTCGAGTCTGAGCTCAACCGTAGTTCGTTCTCCTACAACTTCTACATTTTCGAGTTGTTCAACATCAGGGCTTAATTTAAGCACTCCTAAATCTGTACTTGAACTAAAGTTTTGATTGTCAAAATTTACAGTCTTATACGATAGAAATTCAACTCTCAAGTTGTATTTACCTGGAAAGATCTCGATACTGAATTTACCATTCTCATCGGTAAGTCCGCCAGTAACTCTATCGGGAAAACGAACACTTTGTAGCACAATGGTAGCGTATTCGAGAGGGTAGTCTGTTCCTTCTTCGATCACACTTCCGCTTACAGTAATAGGTGAAAAATTTGAATTTGATCGATAATTTTGAGCATAAGTAAGCAGCGGAAATAAAACCATTAAAATGGCTTTATACAGTTTTTTTTTCATAGCAATTTTTAATTCAGTTTAGTCGGTTCGCTTCTTTTTTTTCTTTTTTTTCTTCTTTTCGTCTTTGTCTTTTTTTCTAGCCTTAGGATTTTTTAAATCCAATATTTCTTGGAATTTTTCTGGACTAAGGTTTTGCCTTAATCTATTTTCTTCATCCTCAGCAATTTTTCTTGCTGCCTCCTGGAGTTCTTCAGGACTTGGTTTTAAAATCTGCAGCTCTATTCTTTTTTTAGTGAATTCTAATAGTGTGCTTTGAACAATAGCAGTCTCAAATGGGTCAAGATCTACACTTTCTTTAATCACCAGTAATTGTTGTTCTACAATTTCTTCAGCAGTAGGTGGTGCGACTTCCTCATCAGGGATACTCGGTCTTGGAATTCCCGTAGCACCTCTGCCGTATCGACCATAACCATAGCCGCCATAACCGCCGTAACCATATCCACCATAGCCAAATTGACTATAAATGGGAATAGTTGTGAATACTATTAAAAGGGACAAAAAAGCTTTCT